>ERZ1066126.161-NODE-161-length-41917-cov-16.270818_pt1 | contig 41917 bp, 71 predicted proteins | sample MGYA00382773_ERZ1066126 | MGnify/ENA primary metagenome ERZ1066126 (study PRJEB33369, sample SAMEA5778356) | biofilm metagenome | biome: Industrial cooling water; feature: Water cooling tower basin; material: Biofilm | place: United Arab Emirates | collected... | reverse complement strand
CCTCCAGTCTTTCCACGTTCGTGAGGACGTGGCTCCATTGAAGCGATCTGCGCGATGCGTCGTTCGGCGTCCGCCTGCGTACTTTCCACGTTCGTGAGGACGTGGCTCCATTGAAGCCCGGTCAAACGGGTTGGTCGTGGGCGGACTCTTTCGCTTTCCACGTTCGTGAGGACGTGGCTCCATTGAAGCGACGGCATTGCGGACAGAAGCCACGCAGCAATTAAAACTTTCCACGTTCGTGAGGACGTGGCTCCATTGAAGCTCCGTCGTCTTGAAATAGACGTTGCCGTCGTCACTGAGCTTTCCACGTTCGTGAGGACGTGGCTCCATTGAAGCCAGGTCTGCAATCAGCAGTTGCAATTGATCGCGCTGACCTTTCCACGTTCGTGAGGACGTGGCTCCATTGAAGCTCCAGCGGCGGGACTATTCGTCACCGAAACCGAAATCTTTCCACGTTCGTGAGGACGTGGCTCCATTGAAGCCTCTGTCCCACAGTAGATACAAATTTCATAGATTCGGACTTTCCACGTTCGTGAGGACGTGGCTCCATTGAAGCACGCCAACCACGCTAGAACAGGTAGAGGCAGAGGTCTTTCCACGTTCGTGAGGACGTGGCTCCATTGAAGCCTCAACAACGCCAGCAAACGGGCACAGAAACGCGCCTCTTTCCACGTTCGTGAGGACGTGGCTCCATTGAAGCATGCTTAAAACACGCTCTGTAAACTTCTGAATATGGCCTTTCCACGTTCGTGAGGACGTGGCTCCATTGAAGCGCACTCGCTTGACCTCCGAGGAGATCACGCAATGAACCTTTCCACGTTCGTGAGGACGTGGCTCCATTGAAGCGGGAGTGCAACGCTCAGCCCCGGCGTGGTCGTTGTCTCTTTCCACGTTCGTGAGGACGTGGCTCCATTGAAGCAGGCATTTGCTTGGCTCCTTGTTGCAGGATGGCGCCCTTTCCACGTTCGTGAGGACGTGGCTCCATTGAAGCTGCTGCTGACTTCTGACCTGTTCGTTGGTCGCCCGAATCTGGTCTCTTTCCACGTTCGTGAGGACGTGGCTCCATTGAAGCCCTCGCTCAACAAGTCTCTCAAAGCTGTGACCAGACTCTTTCCACGTTCGTGAGGACGTGGCTCCATTGAAGCGCCGTCAATCCAGTTGAGGCCGGGAACGGTTTTGGCTTTCCACGTTCGTGAGGACGTGGCTCCATTGAAGCCGGTTTGAGCGGTCAAATCCTGTTCACCGGAAATCAACCTTTCCACGTTCGTGAGGACGTGGCTCCATTGAAGCACTTTTCTGTGCGGCGCTGTCGCCGCTGGAACTTCTCTTTCCACGTTCGTGAGGACGTGGCTCCATTGAAGCACAATATTCTGGCAAATTATTCGCGCTTTCATCCGCCTTTCCACGTTCGTGAGGACGTGGCTCCATTGAAGCCATCTGAATCACTGTGCAAGGTGCGCGTGGTGAAGCTCTTTCCACGTTCGTGAGGACGTGGCTCCATTGAAGCGACTTGCGGATTCACAACATTGAATCCGGCGTCCACTTTCCACGTTCGTGAGGACGTGGCTCCATTGAAGCCGCCGTCGTTTGGCTTCGGCGATGACCTCCGCTTTCAACTTTCCACGTTCGTGAGGACGTGGCTCCATTGAAGCGGAAACGAGAGAGAAAGTCGCATCGCGTTTGTTGACTTTCCACGTTCGTGAGGACGTGGCTCCATTGAAGCGGATGCGCTGCGCGCGGCGTTAATCGTATGCCCCGCCCTTTCCACGTTCGTGAGGACGTGGCTCCATTGAAGCCAGTCCCGGATACCAATTCAGCGAACTGGCATGACACTTTCCACGTTCGTGAGGACGTGGCTCCATTGAAGCTTCCTGACGGATTTGATCGTCCGTAAACGAGCGCACCTTTCCACGTTCGTGAGGACGTGGCTCCATTGAAGCAGCCCTTTCGCTCGCATTGCGAGTCGTATCAAGGTCTTTCCACGTTCGTGAGGACGTGGCTCCATTGAAGCGATGATCTGGTTTTCCATAGTTCTCCGGCTGCGACTTTCCACGTTCGTGAGGACGTGGCTCCATTGAAGCCATCTTGAAACGGCGTTGACCTTCGCGCGGAAAACCTTTCCACGTTCGTGAGGACGTGGCTCCATTGAAGCGCGGTAAAGATGATTTCTTCGTGCTTTGTTGGAGTGGCTTTCCACGTTCGTGAGGACGTGGCTCCATTGAAGCCTCAGCAAGAAAATCTGCTCGTGCGCCTTTGTCGGCCTTTCCACGTTCGTGAGGACGTGGCTCCATTGAAGCTGAAACACGCGGCGAACATAGCCAGCGAATGCGCGCTTTCCACGTTCGTGAGGACGTGGCTCCATTGAAGCGTCCACCAGATGCCCGGCCCGTCCGACTGCGAGCCGCTTTCCACGTTCGTGAGGACGTGGCTCCATTGAAGCCATCGCGGGCGGCGCGGTTTCTGTAACGTCAGGCACGACTTTCCACGTTCGTGAGGACGTGGCTCCATTGAAGCCCGAATTGATGCCCGCTGCGCCGGTTGAATGCGCTGGCCTTTCCACGTTCGTGAGGACGTGGCTCCATTGAAGCCCCGTTTGGTTTGACGACAAGCCACACGCTCGCCGCCGCTTTCCACGTTCGTGAGGACGTGGCTCCATTGAAGCGCTCAAAGCATCGCTACGAAAAGACAATCTTCAAACAATCTTTCCACGTTCGTGAGGACGTGGCTCCATTGAAGCCGCGCGAAGGTGCGGCAAATTGGAGGCTTGGCAGCCTTTCCACGTTCGTGAGGACGTGGCTCCATTGAAGCATCTTCAGCGGGGATCAGGCTGTCCAGCGTCAACAGCTTTCCACGTTCGTGAGGACGTGGCTCCATTGAAGCTGCATCTTCAGCCGTAAAGACGCGCTCGAAAAGCTCGCTTTCCACGTTCGTGAGGACGTGGCTCCATTGAAGCTCGGACTGCGCCAACGTAGGCGCGCTTTTGCGCTCGCCTTTCCACGTTCGTGAGGACGTGGCTCCATTGAAGCACGTGCCTTTCATTTTGCATGTCCCTGCGCCACTTGACTTTCCACGTTCGTGAGGACGTGGCTCCATTGAAGCGGCTTCCATGATCGTGTGCCCTGCGATTGACGCGGAACTTTCCACGTTCGTGAGGACGTGGCTCCATTGAAGCAGCGCAGCGGCGTCAATCACGGCAGGCCGCACAGCACTTTCCACGTTCGTGAGGACGTGGCTCCATTGAAGCCACCTGACAATCCCAGAAGTATTTGCCCGGCGTGAACTTTCCACGTTCGTGAGGACGTGGCTCCATTGAAGCGGTCAGAAATTCGACTGCCGCCGAATCTCGTTCGATCTTTCCACGTTCGTGAGGACGTGGCTCCATTGAAGCACCAGTTCCGCGACTTTGAGCGTGCGAGCGGTCAGACTTTCCACGTTCGTGAGGACGTGGCTCCATTGAAGCGACTGGCTGGATCGCATAATCAGCCGTACAGCCTGAACTTTCCACGTTCGTGAGGACGTGGCTCCATTGAAGCCAAATCACGGCGACGACCTCAGCAAAAACCGCCGCCGCTTTCCACGTTCGTGAGGACGTGGCTCCATTGAAGCGGCTTCGCGACGCCCATCAAATCAACCAGCGTCATGAGCCTTTCCACGTTCGTGAGGACGTGGCTCCATTGAAGCACCTCGAATAGCGAAACGACGCCATCAAGAGCGGTTGCTTTCCACGTTCGTGAGGACGTGGCTCCATTGAAGCTCGTTCGCCTCACGTCCTTGTCCCTTCCCGAATTCAGCTTTCCACGTTCGTGAGGACGTGGCTCCATTGAAGCGCGGCCAAGATGGATCAGATGTTGACCAAGCTTGGCGCCTTTCCACGTTCGTGAGGACGTGGCTCCATTGAAGCTCTGCGCGGAGGGCGTTCAGTTTGCGTGTAAAAGTTGTCTTTCCACGTTCGTGAGGACGTGGCTCCATTGAAGCCCCCATCACAGCGATGCTTGAGCGATGAGGCTGCATACTTTCCACGTTCGTGAGGACGTGGCTCCATTGAAGCTAGTAAGTCGTGAACGTGATCGCCCCATCAATTCGGCTTTCCACGTTCGTGAGGACGTGGCTCCATTGAAGCCATTCACATCACCAACGCGGAAAGGCTCACGGCCAGCTTTCCACGTTCGTGAGGACGTGGCTCCATTGAAGCCATCGTTCCTCCTGTGCGAGCGGGGCTGCTCGCCGGGGCTTTCCACGTTCGTGAGGACGTGGCTCCATTGAAGCGTTCTCGGTTACGAATCCGGCAAGCGGCGCATCGGTTCTTTCCACGTTCGTGAGGACGTGGCTCCATTGAAGCTGACGTGCGCGAACAAAAATCCACGATGAACGACGGGCTTTCCACGTTCGTGAGGACGTGGCTCCATTGAAGCTTTGCAATAACCGCAGCCATTGCGGGGTTTTGTTTTGCTTTCCACGTTCGTGAGGACGTGGCTCCATTGAAGCTTCCGACGCCGAATGCAAGACGGCTCGGAGTTTGAACTTTCCACGTTCGTGAGGACGTGGCTCCATTGAAGCTGCTGATCGAAGCGGACGGCCTTTTGCGCGACACCGACTTTCCACGTTCGTGAGGACGTGGCTCCATTGAAGCGTGTTATAGCCGCCGCAGTTATTAAATTTTCTGTGGCTTTCCACGTTCGTGAGGACGTGGCTCCATTGAAGCACGGTTTCGGCGGTGATTAGTATGAGAGTCCAGCCACCTTTCCACGTTCGTGAGGACGTGGCTCCATTGAAGCTCCCTTCCCGCACAGTCCCTCAAGCGAGACTTCGACTTTCCACGTTCGTGAGGACGTGGCTCCATTGAAGCAAGTTTGCCAGCGTCAGTTCGCTGTAGGCATTGCCCGCCTTTCCACGTTCGTGAGGACGTGGCTCCATTGAAGCTTACAAGGGCTGCCCGGAGCCGTTGCCGGAACCGGCTTTCCACGTTCGTGAGGACGTGGCTCCATTGAAGCCTCACGGAAAGCCATCGGCGAAGCGTAGGATGCCATTCTTTCCACGTTCGTGAGGACGTGGCTCCATTGAAGCTTGACCACAATGTTTTTGGGCGCGTTGCCGCCCTGACTTTCCACGTTCGTGAGGACGTGGCTCCATTGAAGCAATTCCTGCACTGTTTACTGTTCGCATTGAAACATCTCTTTCCACGTTCGTGAGGACGTGGCTCCATTGAAGCCCAATCTTCCGACTCCGGTTCGTCGTCAATCTGGCCACTTTCCACGTTCGTGAGGACGTGGCTCCATTGAAGCGAATGGAGATTTACAATGACACGAACGGATGAATCGCTTTCCACGTTCGTGAGGACGTGGCTCCATTGAAGCTACCAGGAATTCGCCCAACACGCGGGCTTCGGCTTCGCTTTCCACGTTCGTGAGGACGTGGCTCCATTGAAGCCATTTTTACCGTGCCAAATTCCAGGTGCATGGCGTATCTTTCCACGTTCGTGAGGACGTGGCTCCATTGAAGCCGATCAATGCTCAGGTGTCGGCGGAGGCAATGGAACGACTTTCCACGTTCGTGAGGACGTGGCTCCATTGAAGCCACGTCAGCAATGCCGAAGTCGTCTTGTTCTCGTTCGGCTTTCCACGTTCGTGAGGACGTGGCTCCATTGAAGCAGTTTTTCCGCTGCGTCACCGGTTGCGCTCGCTGCTTCTTTCCACGTTCGTGAGGACGTGGCTCCATTGAAGCGCAGCGGTGTCAATACCCACCGCCAGAAATCCCGGCAACTTTCCACGTTCGTGAGGACGTGGCTCCATTGAAGCGTCGCCATTCGGCGTCAGGGCGAGAGCGGTAACACCTTTCCACGTTCGTGAGGACGTGGCTCCATTGAAGCGACGTGACATACATTGATCCAGCGACCGGCACGACGGACCTTTCCACGTTCGTGAGGACGTGGCTCCATTGAAGCGCTCTTTCGTGGATCGTTTCCGGCAATCCGTATTTCTTTCCACGTTCGTGAGGACGTGGCTCCATTGAAGCCATGAAATCAATCAGCACTTCGCCGGGGATCAGCAATCTTTCCACGTTCGTGAGGACGTGGCTCCATTGAAGCCGACAATTGGCGCGCGAATGGGGATGTTACCGATGAGTCTTTCCACGTTCGTGAGGACGTGGCTCCATTGAAGCGATGAAAACAAACTTGTGCTGTTGAAGTTCAACGATCTTTCCACGTTCGTGAGGACGTGGCTCCATTGAAGCTCGACATCGGCAAGATCAAAGGGCAGATCGAAGCCGCGTCTTTCCACGTTCGTGAGGACGTGGCTCCATTGAAGCGACCAGCGCGCGAAACGCTGGCCAGAACGTCAAATACTTTCCACGTTCGTGAGGACGTGGCTCCATTGAAGCAAGGTCAACAATTCAGTCGTTCATACGTCTGCCGCGACCTTTCCACGTTCGTGAGGACGTGGCTCCATTGAAGCTCCCGTGCGATGAAAATTCGATTAGGCTTCCGCAGCTTTCCACGTTCGTGAGGACGTGGCTCCATTGAAGCTTTTGTTTCGATGGCAAGCTGTTTCGCAGCGCTGCTGCTTTCCACGTTCGTGAGGACGTGGCTCCATTGAAGCGTCTTTGATCTTATAAACCTTGTTGCCAATTCTCAGCTTCTTTCCACGTTCGTGAGGACGTGGCTCCATTGAAGCATTGGTGATGCGTCAGACCAAGCAGCCGCTGAGATATCTTTCCACGTTCGTGAGGACGTGGCTCCATTGAAGCCGCAGTTTCGCGCGCAGCTTTTCCATCGCGGCGGCGACGCGAGCCTTTCCACGTTCGTGAGGACGTGGCTCCATTGAAGCCCTCTTCGTGGGGCTTGATTTTGCCTTTTCGGGGTTCTTTCCACGTTCGTGAGGACGTGGCTCCATTGAAGCATCACGATGGCCGGATGTATCGCATCGCGGAGATCTTTCCACGTTCGTGAGGACGTGGCTCCATTGAAGCCCGAGCTTTTCCCGTGAACTCACTTTCCGGGTCACCTTTCCACGTTCGTGAGGACGTGGCTCCATTGAAGCCCTCCTGTGGCTTTGGCGATGGCTTCCCGTGAGCGAGCTTTCCACGTTCGTGAGGACGTGGCTCCATTGAAGCGATCTGCGCTTTGGCCTCTCCCCAGCTTTCAGCCATCTTTCCACGTTCGTGAGGACGTGGCTCCATTGAAGCGCCCAGTACGCAAGCGAGCCTCATTGACGCGGCTCTGACCTTTTCCACGTTCGTGAGGACGTGGCTCCATTGAAGCGCCCGCCGATGGATCGTCATTCGGCAGAACCAGCGTGCTTTCCACGTTCGTGAGGACGTGGCTCCATTGAAGCATCCTGTCTGCGTAATACTCCCGCTCCCACTCCGCCTTTCCACGTTCGTGAGGACGTGGCTCCATTGAAGCGGTTCGACGGCGCAGAATTGGAGCGGGACGGTCTACTTTCCACGTTCGTGAGGACGTGGCTCCATTGAAGCCGGGCGAAGCGGATGATCCGCTCGGAGCCAAAAAGGCCTTTCCACGTTCGTGAGGACGTGGCTCCATTGAAGCGCAAGATCGTGGAATTTCGCACGGGCGTCGGCTTTGTGCTTTCCACGTTCGTGAGGACGTGGCTCCATTGAAGCGCTGCGTCTGTTGCAGGATCGGCGATTTACGTTGACCTTTCCACGTTCGTGAGGACGTGGCTCCATTGAAGCGTGGGAGAAGGCTTCTTTCGAACCATCCTGATTCAGTCTTTCCACGTTCGTGAGGACGTGGCTCCATTGAAGCCGTTCGTGTTCGTGACTGAAATTCGCTGCCCATACTTTCCACGTTCGTGAGGACGTGGCTCCATTGAAGCGATCCTTGATCCACAGGGATCGCCTGTGGCCGGTGCGGCTTTCCACGTTCGTGAGGACGTGGCTCCATTGAAGCATTGGCCGCGAACTCATACGCGGCAACGGTGAATCCGCTTTCCACGTTCGTGAGGACGTGGCTCCATTGAAGCCGGTGATTTTGATGTCATTTAGCATGAGCGACAAGTCTTTCCACGTTCGTGAGGACGTGGCTCCATTGAAGCGGCGACTTCCTGGGCGTCGCCTTTGGCCTTCCAGTAACTTTCCACGTTCGTGAGGACGTGGCTCCATTGAAGCCAGTAAGCCAGCGCGGCGGCGACGTAGGGCGGCCAGCTTTCCACGTTCGTGAGGACGTGGCTCCATTGAAGCAATGAATGCCGCTTTGAGGGCGGCTTTGCGGAAGGTCTTTCCACGTTCGTGAGGACGTGGCTCCATTGAAGCGTGTCCGTTCACGTGAAAGCGCCAGTTTTCATCAACTTTCCACGTTCGTGAGGACGTGGCTCCATTGAAGCGTCAAGTGGTGAAAGCACGGCGTATGACCAGCCTCTTTCCACGTTCGTGAGGACGTGGCTCCATTGAAGCCGCTTATTGGCGCTGGCGGTTTCGCCGTGAAGCCAGCTTTCCACGTTCGTGAGGACGTGGCTCCATTGAAGCCAGTTTCGCGGCTTCGATCTTAGCCGGGTAGTCTCTCCTTTCCACGTTCGTGAGGACGTGGCTCCATTGAAGCTTCGCATTTCCAGCTTGGCAATCGAAAACTCGTTTTCTTTCCACGTTCGTGAGGACGTGGCTCCATTGAAGCTTGATTGCGCGTGGTGTTGCCGTCTTGGCTGAAACGGCTTTCCACGTTCGTGAGGACGTGGCTCCATTGAAGCGTAGCCGCCAACTTCAATTTTTGGGATCGCGCGCTCAAGCTTTCCACGTTCGTGAGGACGTGGCTCCATTGAAGCAAGGCAATTCTCGCCGATGCCGTATTTGCAACCGCGCTTTCCACGTTCGTGAGGACGTGGCTCCATTGAAGCGTGGTCGTTCGGTCGGCTCTCAGTTGGAGGGCCTGCTTTCCACGTTCGTGAGGACGTGGCTCCATTGAAGCGATTTGCGCCGCGAACTACGGCAAAAGATGGGGCTCTTTCCACGTTCGTGAGGACGTGGCTCCATTGAAGCTTTTTTTGCCGCGTGACCGTTGCCAGCCACGCGGCGCCTTTCCACGTTCGTGAGGACGTGGCTCCATTGAAGCGGCGTTGGCGACCAAACTCGCCCGCCGGATAGACTCAGGCCTTTCCACGTTCGTGAGGACGTGGCTCCATTGAAGCATGCGAACAACGACACTGCCCGAACCCGTCCCCACCTTTCCACGTTCGTGAGGACGTGGCTCCATTGAAGCTGAAACAGTGCCGATACGAAAAAAGGCTTTTCGGACTTTCCACGTTCGTGAGGACGTGGCTCCATTGAAGCGGTATCACCGAGTTCGTCGAGTTCCGCGACGCCAACCCTTTCCACGTTCGTGAGGACGTGGCTCCATTGAAGCCGGGCGCAGTACGGCCCGCGCAGATCATACCGAACGCCTTTCCACGTTCGTGAGGACGTGGCTCCATTGAAGCCATCCTGCGGAAAGAGAAGGGAAACCAGATCAGAACTCCTTTCCACGTTCGTGAGGACGTGGCTCCATTGAAGCTTCACGCGGAACGAGCCAATGCCAGAGTGCTGGATTATCTTTCCACGTTCGTGAGGACGTGGCTCCATTGAAGCATCGTCGAAGTTCCGGGCCATCCGCTCAAGTATTGGTGTCCTTTCCACGTTCGTGAGGACGTGGCTCCATTGAAGCGGGTTATCCATTTAGTGCCCTGTCTTTTTGCACAGCCTTTCCACGTTCGTGAGGACGTGGCTCCATTGAAGCACCACCTTGCCCGCTTCGTGTGTGCCGGGACAAGGACGCTTTCCACGTTCGTGAGGACGTGGCTCCATTGAAGCAACTGGTAGCCACACGATAGGAGAGGACATGCCACAAGCTTTCCACGTTCGTGAGGACGTGGCTCCATTGAAGCGGCTCCGGCAACGGCTCCGGGCAGCCGTGCAGGAAATCTTTCCACGTTCGTGAGGACGTGGCTCCATTGAAGCGCGTACAGGTGAAGCGGTGATTGATAACTTTGGCTGGCTTTCCACGTTCGTGAGGACGTGGCTCCATTGAAGCAATTGCTCGCTTTCTTCGCCTTCGCCAAAATACACAGCCTTTCCACGTTCGTGAGGACGTGGCTCCATTGAAGCAGGTGTGCCGTGTTCAAACGTGGTGTTGTTGACAACTTTCCACGTTCGTGAGGACGTGGCTCCATTGAAGCGTGAATTGCGCGAGTTTATGGAGCATTTGACAGGCAGCCTTTCCACGTTCGTGAGGACGTGGCTCCATTGAAGCCGAAAGCCCACGCCGCTTTTGCCCGTGGTTTCGTATTCTTTCCACGTTCGTGAGGACGTGGCTCCATTGAAGCATGTTGTCGGCGCGTGGTCGTCGCGTTCGCCGTATTCTTTCCACGTTCGTGAGGACGTGGCTCCATTGAAGCCTGAAGCTGGCCGAATACGCGAAGCGCCCTCGCAGGCTTTCCACGTTCGTGAGGACGTGGCTCCATTGAAGCAATGAAGCGGCGACCAGGCTTTACTCGCTCAGCGCCCTTTCCACGTTCGTGAGGACGTGGCTCCATTGAAGCCTACGCGCCGTTTCAGATAGCGAGTCTGGCCGGTTGCTTTCCACGTTCGTGAGGACGTGGCTCCATTGAAGCTGCGGAGGAACAAACCCGGCTGGAAAGCGCCTTGCTCCTTTCCACGTTCGTGAGGACGTGGCTCCATTGAAGCTTCGGTTTCCAGTTCAAACCCTGATATTCAACGGCGATCTTTCCACGTTCGTGAGGACGTGGCTCCATTGAAGCGTTTTGCATTGCTTTCTCCTTTGTTTTGTCGTCAGCGCTTTCCACGTTCGTGAGGACGTGGCTCCATTGAAGCAAGTTCTGCGTGACAAGCTGAACAAGGTTTTGCACCTTTCCACGTTCGTGAGGACGTGGCTCCATTGAAGCAAGTCCCATCTGACGCCGTTTCCGTAGGGGACTCTGCTTTCCACGTTCGTGAGGACGTGGCTCCATTGAAGCCTCCGATGGCCAGCAACAACCGCAGCGTCAATCGCGTTCTTTCCACGTTCGTGAGGACGTGGCTCCATTGAAGCGCTATTCGGTCGGCCATCTTGTCGAGGAACCGAAAATACTTTCCACGTTCGTGAGGACGTGGCTCCATTGAAGCACCAAAACGGTAAACGAGCGCGGCCATACGATTAAACCTTTCCACGTTCGTGAGGACGTGGCTCCATTGAAGCAGTCAATAATTGCTTTTGTTTTCCACTTGGTTATGTTCTTTCCACGTTCGTGAGGACGTGGCTCCATTGAAGCCATTCTTCGCGTGTCCTATTCATTTCGCGTTCTCCTTTCTTTCCACGTTCGTGAGGACGTGGCTCCATTGAAGCTTCTGTTGGATCGCTTCCGCCAGCGAGCGCACGGCCTTTCCACGTTCGTGAGGACGTGGCTCCATTGAAGCCCTTTGAAATCGCGCTCTATCGTCAATACCGTCAGACTTTCCACGTTCGTGAGGACGTGGCTCCATTGAAGCAGAATTATTTCCTACGTGCCTGGTAGGACTTATGATCTTTCCACGTTCGTGAGGACGTGGCTCCATTGAAGCGTCGAACCGCATCCGCCAACTGAGGCGGCAATTTTCTTTCCACGTTCGTGAGGACGTGGCTCCATTGAAGCTCAGTCAAGTCAATGACTGCGAAACGCTGCTCAACGCTTTCCACGTTCGTGAGGACGTGGCTCCATTGAAGCGGCGTCTGGCCTGGTTTCCGTCAGCTTTCGCCGTCAGGCTTTCCACGTTCGTGAGGACGTGGCTCCATTGAAGCCGCTTACCGCTTGCGTAGGCCACACGCCAGCAATTGCTTTCCACGTTCGTGAGGACGTGGCTCCATTGAAGCAGCAGACCGGATACTTCCTCACAGGGCTGTCAACAGCCTTTCCACGTTCGTGAGGACGTGGCTCCATTGAAGCACCACGCGGCAAGGTGGTAAACACCATGCGCGGAAACTTTCCACGTTCGTGAGGACGTGGCTCCATTGAAGCGCGTTTGATCCAGGAGAATCCAGAACGCTAGAGATCTTTCCACGTTCGTGAGGACGTGGCTCCATTGAAGCGTCTTTGGCTTCCTCTTTAACAGGCTGCCTTCTGGCAATCTTTCCACGTTCGTGAGGACGTGGCTCCATTGAAGCCACCTTCCGGCGCGTTCAGGTATGCATCTGTGATTCTTTCCACGTTCGTGAGGACGTGGCTCCATTGAAGCCGTTGCCGACATTGCTGGGGAATGTCCAGGTGCGGTTCTTTCCACGTTCGTGAGGACGTGGCTCCATTGAAGCGACGAATCCGCATGCCGGGATTTCGCCTCTGGCGGTCTTTCCACGTTCGTGAGGACGTGGCTCCATTGAAGCTTTTGACGTAAAAGCTCGTTGTACTCTTTGGCCATCGCTTTCCACGTTCGTGAGGACGTGGCTCCATTGAAGCCCGCGAGCACGGTGTTAATCCCCTTGCCCATCGTCGCTTTCCACGTTCGTGAGGACGTGGCTCCATTGAAGCCAGGCATCCCAATGTTTGCGGTTTCTGACCAGCCAGCGCTTTCCACGTTCGTGAGGACGTGGCTCCATTGAAGCATCACCGTTGATACGGTTGATGCAACCACGATCACCAACTTTCCACGTTCGTGAGGACGTGGCTCCATTGAAGCGTTACAGCTTCCAGGTGAAACGGACTGGCGCAAGCTCGGCTTTCCACGTTCGTGAGGACGTGGCTCCATTGAAGCCGCCCGCCTCAATCAGCTTCGCGGTCACAATGCCGCCTTTCCACGTTCGTGAGGACGTGGCTCCATTGAAGCTTTCCAGAAACCGGGAACGCCTTTGAGTTCCCACTTCTTTCCACGTTCGTGAGGACGTGGCTCCATTGAAGCTTTTTGATTGATGCCGGAAGCTGAATCAGTTCTGCCTTTCCACGTTCGTGAGGACGTGGCTCCATTGAAGCTAATGTTTCACTTGCAATCAATGCCGCCGCTTCGGTTCTTTCCACGTTCGTGAGGACGTGGCTCCATTGAAGCCGCGCCCAAGTCCACGTCGTACAATTCGGCCAGATGCTCTTTCCACGTTCGTGAGGACGTGGCTCCATTGAAGCCATTCCCGGATTGCTTGGGCTGGGTGGGATGATCGCGCCTTTCCACGTTCGTGAGGACGTGGCTCCATTGAAGCGTTTTGATCGCTCTCTATTTGCTGTTCCGCAACGCGGCTTTCCACGTTCGTGAGGACGTGGCTCCATTGAAGCTAGCATCTGGAATAATAATTTCATTTGCAAAAATTCTTTCCACGTTCGTGAGGACGTGGCTCCATTGAAGCATTTCAAGAACCTCCTGCCCGTCGAAGACGCGCAGGCTTTCCACGTTCGTGAGGACGTGGCTCCATTGAAGCATTCGCCGCCACACCACGTCATGGGCGTGGCTAGAACCTTTCCACGTTCGTGAGGACGTGGCTCCATTGAAGCGCAGTTCCGTGACCGCTGAAGACAATCGAATCAGCTTTCCACGTTCGTGAGGACGTGGCTCCATTGAAGCCCCGAAAGGGCGTCGGGCTTTCGCCGTCCGATATTCCTTTCCACGTTCGTGAGGACGTGGCTCCATTGAAGCCTGACCGTGATCGAAGCCGGAACGCTTTTGAAAAATCTTTCCACGTTCGTGAGGACGTGGCTCCATTGAAGCCAGCAGCCGCAGCCGAAACGACGCCTGAGCCATTCCTTTCCACGTTCGTGAGGACGTGGCTCCATTGAAGCGGCGAGCACGTTGAAGCAAAGCAACTGCCGCTTCATCCTTTCCACGTTCGTGAGGACGTGGCTCCATTGAAGCGGCAGTAGACAGACGCTCAGCAATCACGCCAGCGACTTTCCACGTTCGTGAGGACGTGGCTCCATTGAAGCAGATCGCGGAGGAAACACGCCAAGCAGCCGCTGCTGCTTTCCACGTTCGTGAGGACGTGGCTCCATTGAAGCCCACTGGACAGCGACGACTCCCACCGGAGTCATTACGCTTTCCACGTTCGTGAGGACGTGGCTCCATTGAAGCAGCCGGAGCGGATTAGCGGGCAGGGAAAACAGATTCACCCTTTCCACGTTCGTGAGGACGTGGCTCCATTGAAGCGGTGTAGGCGTATGACTGCCGGTACTGATTGGCCACCCTTTCCACGTTCGTGAGGACGTGGCTCCATTGAAGCGGCGGCAACAGGCGACGCACGCCGGGGATTCGCGCGCCCTTTCCACGTTCGTGAGGACGTGGCTCCATTGAAGCTCGCTTGCCGGAAGGGTTCACGACGTGCAAATCAGGACTTTCCACGTTCGTGAGGACGTGGCTCCATTGAAGCAAAGCACAGTGCTAGACCGTCCAGCTACAGGGACGTTAGGACTTTCCACGTTCGTGAGGACGTGGCTCCATTGAAGCGGCGTGCATTTCCAGATGGGCGCATATCAATGTCGGGCTTTCCACGTTCGTGAGGACGTGGCTCCATTGAAGCCTCAACACACCATGCCGACACCGGGACACCAGATAAATCTTTCCACGTTCGTGAGGACGTGGCTCCATTGAAGCCCGCGATACCAGCCTGCCACCGTTTGCTCGTTACAACTTTCCACGTTCGTGAGGACGTGGCTCCATTGAAGCCGCCGCCTTCGGTTTTCTTGGATCGTTACAGCTTCCACTTTCCACGTTCGTGAGGACGTGGCTCCATTGAAGCCTGACTGAAGTGGGGCGAGAGTTGTGGACTGGGCCGACTTTCCACGTTCGTGAGGACGTGGCTCCATTGAAGCAGGAGATGTGGCGAAGGCTCGCCGGCTGTTCAACGAACTTTCCACGTTCGTGAGGACGTGGCTCCATTGAAGCCCGGTCACGAAATGCGGCTTTGATGGAGGCATCAATTGCCCTTTCCACGTTCGTGAGGACGTGGCTCCATTGAAGCCGGATTCACAACATTGAAGCCGGCGTCCAAACGTGTTCTTTCCACGTTCGTGAGGACGTGGCTCCATTGAAGCGCCGGAGATGATGCCCGGATCAAGCGTCAGGTTTACAGCTTTCCACGTTCGTGAGGACGTGGCTCCATTGAAGCTCCCATCGCGTGCGCGCGGATTCGCTCACGCGCGCCACTTTCCACGTTCGTGAGGACGTGGCTCCATTGAAGCATTCGCCGGTTGAGTTTCGTGTTCGGAAGATGGTTCTTTCCACGTTCGTGAGGACGTGGCTCCATTGAAGCCCCCCTCGCAGCCGCGCCAACTCTGCGCGCCGCATCTCTGCTTTCCACGTTCGTGAGGACGTGGCTCCATTGAAGCCCGGCTTCGCGCCCGTTCCGTCACCGGCAGCCGTCTCTTTCCACGTTCGTGAGGACGTGGCTCCATTGAAGCGTACTCGTAGGCTTCTTCCTCTTCGCGCTGACGATCACTTTCCACGTTCGTGAGGACGTGGCTCCATTGAAGCTGGTTGTTTTGCGTTGCGGTACACAGCCTGAGATTGCTTTCCACGTTCGTGAGGACGTGGCTCCATTGAAGCCCTGTTGTGGCCGCGCATTTGGGGCAGCGCAGCGTTAGCTTTCCACGTTCGTGAGGACGTGGCTCCATTGAAGCGTATGGAATCGCAGTAACACAAACATCCATCGCGCCTTTCCACGTTCGTGAGGACGTGGCTCCATTGAAGCGCCAATGAACCGGAATGGCCAATACGTATTGGGCGATGCTTTCCACGTTCGTGAGGACGTGGCTCCATTGAAGCCGCCGTGCAGCGGATACTGCGCGGCGACAAGCTGTTTCTTTCCACGTTCGTGAGGACGTGGCTCCATTGAAGCAGGTCTGGCCGCACGCCTGATGCCAACACGCGGCCACTTTCCACGTTCGTGAGGACGTGGCTCCATTGAAGCGTATCGCCATTGAATGTCTCGAAAGAGACTCGCAGTCTTTCCACGTTCGTGAGGACGTGGCTCCATTGAAGCAAGATGGTCTATGAGGAAGTTTTTTCGTATTGGAGTCCTTTCCACGTTCGTGAGGACGTGGCTCCATTGAAGCTCCGGCTGCTGAAAATGCACGGACTAGAAGCCTATACTTTCCACGTTCGTGAGGACGTGGCTCCATTGAAGCACCAACGCCGCCGACAATCGCGCGCTGGTTGCGTGGACTTTCCACGTTCGTGAGGACGTGGCTCCATTGAAGCTGCCCGCAGACTTTGGTAGCCTCTGGCTCTACACTGACTCCTTTCCACGTTCGTGAGGACGTGGCTCCATTGAAGCTATTTATAATACTTCTAAGCTTAATACTGCTTATAAACTTTCCACGTTCGTGAGGACGTGGCTCCATTGAAGCTTTCTGAGAAGGTGTCAACTTAAATTTTGACATTACTTTCCACGTTCGTGAGGACGTGGCTCCATTGAAGCTCTTGAACTCGCACGAAGCTCAGGTCGCCGTTTTTGCTTTCCACGTTCGTGAGGACGTGGCTCCATTGAAGCTCATCGCGCGAAGCTTGCAACTCCAAACCGCGTAACTTTCCACGTTCGTGAGGACGTGGCTCCATTGAAGCGTTGCGAGCGGAATCGAAGGTCAAGCTGTAATCCGGCTTTCCACGTTCGTGAGGACGTGGCTCCATTGAAGCTACGATTACCTGCCGCTCGTTTCGCCGCGTTCGTGCTTTCCAAGTTCGTGAGGACGTGGCTCCATTGAAGCCTGGTACCCGGCAAAGATTTCGGGCAAATCCCAGCTTTCCACGTTCGTGAGGACGTGGCTCCATTGAAGCCGCTGGCGCGATACCAGCGGGCAACTCTGTGACCGATTCTTTCCACGTTCGTGAGGACGTGGCTCCATTGAAGCACTCAATCGAAAAAAAATCATCAGGCGTGAAAGCAGGCTTTCCACGTTCGTGAGGACGTGGCTCCATTGAAGCCGCGTCCTGTCGTGTCGTGAAGCCTTCGCCTTCCGCTTTCCACGTTCGTGAGGACGTGGCTCCATTGAAGCTCTCGTTCCACTTCGCATCTCGCTTTTCGAGCAGTTCCTTTCCACGTTCGTGAGGACGTGGCTCCATTGAAGCTCCTTATCGCCCGTCTCCGGGCATTTTGTTGGTTGATCCTTTCCACGTTCGTGAGGACGTGGCTCCATTGAAGCCGCTGCCGGTTGAACCGGGTGCGGGTGAACCGCCTGCTTTCCACGTTCGTGAGGACGTGGCTCCATTGAAGCCTCCGAATTATCATAGCAATAGACTCCCGGCTGTAGCACCTTTCCACGTTCGTGAGGACGTGGCTCCATTGAAGCTGCCAGTAAAACCCGTTCCAGCTCCGGCTGAAATTGCGCTTTCCACGTTCGTGAGGACGTGGCTCCATTGAAGCCGATCTATCTGTTCATTGCCAATGCAGATGAATCGTCCTTTCCACGTTCGTGAGGACGTGGCTCCATTGAAGCTGGCGGTGCTGGCCGAGGCACTGACGGCGGCGCAGGCTTTCCACGTTCGTGAGGACGTGGCTCCATTGAAGCCCCGGCTGTCGGCCACCCCCGGCAACCGAAAGCCCGCCTTTCCACGTTCGTGAGGACGTGGCTCCATTGAAGCGTCGGCGTGTTCGGCGTTGTTCTGGGCGTGCATTTGCTTTCCACGTTCGTGAGGACGTGGCTCCATTGAAGCAATCCCAAATGACGCTCAAGCGTCGCCCGGTCTTCCGCCTTTCCACGTTCGTGAGGACGTGGCTCCATTGAAGCGACTGCCGCCAAATCCGAACTCCCCGGCACCACGACTTTCCACGTTCGTGAGGACGTGGCTCCATTGAAGCCTGAATGCGCTGACGCTGGCGGGCAACGCGCCTGCGCCTTTCCACGTTCGTGAGGACGTGGCTCCATTGAAGCCATAAACTCTTTTTCGGCGTGCTGAAGGCGTTTCCCTTTCCACGTTCGTGAGGACGTGGCTCCATTGAAGCCTGTGATTTCATCCATTCCAACACGCGCCGAAACCTTTCCACGTTCGTGAGGACGTGGCTCCATTGAAGCCGGCAACCTGGATCGCTTGACCGGAACCGCGAGCAGACCTTTCCACGTTCGTGAGGACGTGGCTCCATTGAAGCGACTTGAACGCGCGGGGATGCAATGCGTCGGCCAGGCTTTCCACGTTCGTGAGGACGTGGCTCCATTGAAGCAATCGTAGGCTAAAAATCCGCTACTGCTTGGCGACGCTTTCCACGTTCGTGAGGACGTGGCTCCATTGAAGCTGCCGTCGCGTGCAGCCAGAAAGTGCAGAAAGTGCCCTTTCCACGTTCGTGAGGACGTGGCTCCATTGAAGCGATTACGATGTATGCTACTGCGGCCAATGAAAGAAGCACTTTCCACGTTCGTGAGGACGTGGCTCCATTGAAGCCGCGCGATCAGCGCCACGCTGATCGAAGGCCATTGCCTTTCCACGTTCGTGAGGACGTGGCTCCATTGAAGCCTCATAAGATTGGATCAACAGAGCGCAAAATAATCTCTTTCCACGTTCGTGAGGACGTGGCTCCATTGAAGCTTTTCTCTCTATACGAATTTTTGTTCAAGCAGTCCGCCTTTCCACGTTCGTGAGGACGTGGCTCCATTGAAGCCAAACCTGAGAGCGGCTCTTACGCCGCTGCTGGCTGCTTTCCACGTTCGTGAGGACGTGGCTCCATTGAAGCCTGGCCTCGCCCCTTTTAAGACCTCCAGAATACGCAGCTTTCCACGTTCGTGAGGACGTGGCTCCATTGAAGCCGGCTTGGCTTTTACCACGCGACTGAGGGCGCGAAGCTTTCCACGTTCGTGAGGACGTGGCTCCATTGAAGCCCAAGCGGCCTGAGCGGTTTCGGTCTGGACAGGGGTACTTTCCACGTTCGTGAGGACGTGGCTCCATTGAAGCAGGCATCCCGCGAAAGAGTGTTTATCAAGCAGCCACTTTCCACGTTCGTGAGGACGTGGCTCCATTGAAGCCGATTCGATCAAAATAACTTTGGCGTCTGGCCTGGTTTCTTTCCACGTTCGTGAGGACGTGGCTCCATTGAAGCTAATGGACTTCTGAACAACGCCGCTGTCATTATCACTTTCCACGTTCGTGAGGACGTGGCTCCATTGAAGCCACGACGCATCGAAACGCCGCTCGCTTCGATCGAACGGCCTTTCCACGTTCGTGAGGACGTGGCTCCATTGAAGCCGCCAGACCATTGCAGCTTCGAGCAGCGCATCAAGCACTTTCCACGTTCGTGAGGACGTGGCTCCATTGAAGCCTGACCAATTCAGGTACAAGTCGAGCGCCGTTGCCGTTCTTTCCACGTTCGTGAGGACGTGGCTCCATTGAAGCCGTGGTTATGGGTTACGGGTTGTTGAGTATCGTGCGCTTTCCACGTTCGTGAGGACGTGGCTCCATTGAAGCTGAATGCGAGCGAATAGCTTGTACATTATCCGTTCATACTTTCCACGTTCGTGAGGACGTGGCTCCATTGAAGCCGCTCTAGTTGTGCTTGTAATGTAACCCGCCCAAACTTTCCACGTTCGTGAGGACGTGGCTCCATTGAAGCGGGCTGGGGTTGACTTCGTCGGCGCTGGCCAGCGGCAGCTTTCCACGTTCGTGAGGACGTGGCTCCATTGAAGCGGCAATGCTGTCTTCGGGGTCTGTGATCGCCTGCCCGCCTTTCCACGTTCGTGAGGACGTGGCTCCATTGAAGCAGTCCCTGACCGAGCAGGGAATCAATCAGCGTTTTCGCTTTCCACGTTCGTGAGGACGTGGCTCCATTGAAGCACGGTGGCGCGATGGTCAGAGAGCGAACCGTCCAACTTTCCACGTTCGTGAGGACGTGGCTCCATTGAAGCGGGTTTTCGGGGTTCGATCCAACGTATAATCAGGCGCTTTCCACGTTCGTGAGGACGTGGCTCCATTGAAGCGATCCTGGCCGGGTAGTCTCTGAGTTCGCGCGAAGCGCTTTCCACGTTCGTGAGGACGTGGCTCCATTGAAGCTGCGTATCGGCCAAACGCTGTCACTGAACCGCCTTCACCTTTCCACGTTCGTGAGGACGTGGCTCCATTGAAGCGAAGTTTTCCTGCCAAATCCGGGGATGAGCCGCAAGGCTTTCCACGTTCGTGAGGACGTGGCTCCATTGAAGCGTTCCGGTGTAGGTGAAGCCGGTTGTTTCGACGATCTCTTTCCACGTTCGTGAGGACGTGGCTCCATTGAAGCGCGGTTGCGGTCGGAGTAGCCACAAATCCAGAGGCGCGCTTTCCACGTTCGTGAGGACGTGGCTCCATTGAAGCGATGATGGCCGTTGCGTCGTCGAAGGGATTTGATGCGCTTTCCACGTTCGTGAGGACGTGGCTCCATTGAAGCGCGATTTAGGGCGGGCGGGGAAGGAATTGCCGGAAGCTTTCCACGTTCGTGAGGACGTGGCTCCATTGAAGCGGTAAGGAATTGACAACAACACTGGCGAGTCAGTCCTTTCCACGTTCGTGAGGACGTGGCTCCATTGAAGCTTTTTTCTTCTTGCATTTTTTTTTGGCCTGCCGGTCTTTCCACGTTCGTGAGGACGTGGCTCCATTGAAGCCCCAGTCGTTCGGGTGCATCAGCCAGGCCGTGGCCACCTTTCCACGTTCGTGAGGACGTGGCTCCATTGAAGCAGGTGAAAGTGGATCGGACGATGATGCCGGTGTCGGCTTTCCACGTTCGTGAGGACGTGGCTCCATTGAAGCCAGCGTAAAAAACGGTATTCACAAGTACAGTATGGCTTTCCACGTTCGTGAGGACGTGGCTCCATTGAAGCTTACAGAAGCTACCACAGATAGATACAAAGCACCTGCCTTTCCACGTTCGTGAGGACGTGGCTCCATTGAAGCTAATCACGGCGACGACCTCAGCAAAAACCGCCGCCGCTTTCCACGTTCGTGAGGACGTGGCTCCATTGAAGCGCGGAAAACGCTGTACGACTATCGCCAACGATGGCCGGACTTTCCACGTTCGTGAGGACGTGGCTCCATTGAAGCTCCAGTTCGATCTCAAATTTGGCTATAACTGAATCTCTTTCCACGTTCGTGAGGACGTGGCTCCATTGAAGCGCCGTGCGCTTGGTTCAGGTTCAACGCCTGGAGCAGACCTTTCCACGTTCGTGAGGACGTGGCTCCATTGAAGCGTGGTTTGAGTGATCGGAAGGCCGCGCCTCAGTGCAATCTTTCCACGTTCGTGAGGACGTGGCTCCATTGAAGCGCCGTGCGTCGGCTACTGTTTCGCTCCATCGTGGGAGCCTTTCCACGTTCGTGAGGACGTGGCTCCATTGAAGCCCGCCAGACCCGGAATTGCTGGCTGACCTCTGTGCCCCCTTTCCACGTTCGTGAGGACGTGGCTCCATTGAAGCGTTCTTTCCCGGCCACATGGCTTTCGATATGAATACACTTTCCACGTTCGTGAGGACGTGGCTCCATTGAAGCATTGTGTCGGTCCACTCGACCAGTCAGTTTTGCTTCTTTCCACGTTCGTGAGGACGTGGCTCCATTGAAGCTCGTTGTCTTCGCTGACTTTCACCTTGTAGCAAGCTTCTTTCCACGTTCGTGAGGACGTGGCTCCATTGAAGCGTGAGTGCAGTGGATTTGCGCGCAAGCCGGTCGCTGTCTTTCCACGTTCGTGAGGACGTGGCTCCATTGAAGCAGCATCGCGCCGCCCCAATCGTTCGCCACCACCGTTGCTTTCCACGTTCGTGAGGACGTGGCTCCATTGAAGCTATAGTTATCAGTTTCACTTGTACGCGACAGGTAAGCCCTTTCCACGTTCGTGAGGACGTGGCTCCATTGAAGCGCAGGTGATTCCGTTTTGTTCGCGCGTCATTCGGCTTCTTTCCACGTTCGTGAGGACGTGGCTCCATTGAAGCCTTCCCCGCTTGCCGGGTGGTGTGCGGGGTTAAAGCTTTCCACGTTCGTGAGGACGTGGCTCCATTGAAGCTGGAACCATCGCCAATAAAATCAGCCTTTTCGCGCGCTTTCCACGTTCGTGAGGACGTGGCTCCATTGAAGCTGCCTTTCTGACTCTTTCTGTAGCCATTTTGGGCTTGACTTTCCACGTTCGTGAGGACGTGGCTCCATTGAAGCCATTGGTCTTGCAGCAATCCGGGCGGCGACACGATCCTTTCCACGTTCGTGAGGACGTGGCTCCATTGAAGCGCCCGCGTCGAGATTTTCAACAACGCGGTCTGGTCCTTTCCACGTTCGTGAGGACGTGGCTCCATTGAAGCGCCGTAATCGAAATGGAGGCAACGCAATGAATTTCTCTTTCCACGTTCGTGAGGACGTGGCTCCATTGAAGCAAACCAATCGCGCCTTCAGGTGGGTAAAATTCAGAGCTTTCCACGTTCGTGAGGACGTGGCTCCATTGAAGCTTTCCGGGCAATGCGCTGGTACTCGATCCAGCAACGCTTTCCACGTTCGTGAGGACGTGGCTCCATTGAAGCAGTCCCGCTGTCGCCCGGTGCATCAGTGCGGGTCATCTTTCCACGTTCGTGAGGACGTGGCTCCATTGAAGCGATTTGCGGCGCGCAGTAGGTTTGCGCCGCTTGGAGGCACTTTCCACGTTCGTGAGGACGTGGCTCCATTGAAGCCTTGACCGCAAGTCACAGAGCGACAGCCGCCCTGCCGCTTTCCACGTTCGTGAGGACGTGGCTCCATTGAAGCTCGACAGGCGCGCAAAAACTTTTCGAGTTTCGCGGCTCTTTCCACGTTCGTGAGGACGTGGCTCCATTGAAGCTGGAAAAAACTCTTGTCGTTTTGGTCAAGCGATGATCTTTCCACGTTCGTGAGGACGTGGCTCCATTGAAGCTACACTCTTCCTCCCCAACCTCATTTCCATCATCATCCACTTTCCACGTTCGTGAGGACGTGGCTCCATTGAAGCGCAAATGGCTCATACATCTCTTCTGTCTCACTAGACTTTCCACGTTCGTGAGGACGTGGCTCCATTGAAGCTGGCCAGAAGCCATCCTCATCAAACGGATTGGACTGACCTTTCCACGTTCGTGAGGACGTGGCTCCATTGAAGCCGTCATTGCGCGCCCCCTTCTGCGTCGTTCCGTTGCACTTTCCACGTTCGTGAGGACGTGGCTCCATTGAAGCGGTTTCGACCTGTGAGCCGGCCTCGTGCGCTCGTTCCTTTCCACGTTCGTGAGGACGTGGCTCCATTGAAGCCACCGGTGGAGTCTAGCGGCTTGCTAATTTCCACCTTTCCACGTTCGTGAGGACGTGGCTCCATTGAAGCCCGGATACTCTGCACGTGACCATCAGCTAGCGCCTGTCTTTCCACGTTCGTGAGGACGTGGCTCCATTGAAGCATCCACTCGCCAACGTGTGCCTAGACCCTGACTAAATCTTTCCACGTTCGTGAGGACGTGGCTCCATTGAAGCCGTTGTCCCGCGCAGATTGCCGTCTCTGCGCGGATCCTTTCCACGTTCGTGAGGACGTGGCTCCATTGAAGCACGCAGGCGGCCACGTCCGGCTTGCGGAAAATAGGCTTTCCACGTTCGTGAGGACGTGGCTCCATTGAAGCGCCGCCCGCAGCTTGCAGAGCCAGCGCGACAGCCGGCTTTCCACGTTCGTGAGGACGTGGCTCCATTGAAGCCACCCATCGGGAGACTGTGGCGTTCATTCGCCGCCACTTTCCACGTTCGTGAGGACGTGGCTCCATTGAAGCGAGCGTTGACGAGGAAGCGTTCGACCGGGACGCCGCTTTCCACGTTCGTGAGGACGTGGCTCCATTGAAGCAACGCCTGCGACTCGGCCAAGACTGCCGGGATCAGCTTTCCACGTTCGTGAGGACGTGGCTCCATTGAAGCTCAAATCAAATCTGCCATCGGCAATCGCGGCACGTTTCTTTCCACGTTCGTGAGGACGTGGCTCCATTGAAGCCACCGAAGCAGCCGTGCGCGCGGGCGGCGTGCTGGTCCTTTCCACGTTCGTGAGGACGTGGCTCCATTGAAGCTCGGCAGCGTTTGCGGATAATGCCGCCGCTATCAAGTCTTTCCACGTTCGTGAGGACGTGGCTCCATTGAAGCAGTGCCAATAAGCTTCTGGGAAACTGGGTTCCATTCGCTTTCCACGTTCGTGAGGACGTGGCTCCATTGAAGCCGCAAACGCTGGCCGACTTGGACGCGCCCGCCGACTTTCCACGTTCGTGAGGACGTGGCTCCATTGAAGCATTCGCTTTGCTTCCCCTTTCCGGTCTGGTTGATAACCTTTCCACGTTCGTGAGGACGTGGCTCCATTGAAGCAGGAAGTGGCGATGGCGGAATATGAGCGCGTCACGGCTTTCCACGTTCGTGAGGACGTGGCTCCATTGAAGCTACTCGAATGGCGAGTATAGTATCCGTATGGCAAAACTTTCCACGTTCGTGAGGACGTGGCTCCATTGAAGCCGCAAAGCCTGGCGACTGATTGCTGCCCGCAGCGGCAGCTTTCCACGTTCGTGAGGACGTGGCTCCATTGAAGCTGTTTTGGAAAACTCAATCACCCATACAAATGGATCTTTCCACGTTCGTGAGGACGTGGCTCCATTGAAGCTGCTTGAAGGCGCAGCAAGTGGCAAATCAGAGCTACGCTTTCCACGTTCGTGAGGACGTGGCTCCATTGAAGCGCTCATCGTCTCTCCTTGCCCGCGCCCCAGCCGGAGCCTTTCCACGTTCGTGAGGACGTGGCTCCATTGAAGCCTGGACGACGCTTGATGATCCGTCGAACGATGATGCTTTCCACGTTCGTGAGGACGTGGCTCCATTGAAGCTGCCCTCTGTGAAAAGGCGACGCTGCACAGCCATCCTTTCCACGTTCGTGAGGACGTGGCTCCATTGAAGCGCGTCAGCGATGAGGCTTACTGCGAAGCCGTCATACGCTTTCCACGTTCGTGAGGACGTGGCTCCATTGAAGCGACCGGAGCGTTTGGCGTAATCGTCCAGCGAGGTTCTTTCCACGTTCGTGAGGACGTGGCTCCATTGAAGCATCCTTGAAAAAAAGAAAGAAATTCCAGCGGCTGCGCTTTCCACGTTCGTGAGGACGTGGCTCCATTGAAGCCTACATCAAGAAGACGACGACTGACGGCAACACCATCCTTTCCACGTTCGTGAGGACGTGGCTCCATTGAAGCTTGCCCAGGCGTTGGCCTTTTCACGGCGGTAGATATTCTTTCCACGTTCGTGAGGACGTGGCTCCATTGAAGCACCGGGACACCGTTGCCCACGGCGCGATACTTGGCTTCTTTCCACGTTCGTGAGGACGTGGCTCCATTGAAGCTGAATTTGTGCAAACGACCTTTGACGATGACTACGACGCTTTCCACGTTCGTGAGGACGTGGCTCCATTGAAGCGAATTTCGCACCATTCTTTGGGTCACGTTCTGGCTGACTTTCCACGTTCGTGAGGACGTGGCTCCATTGAAGCTTCGCGCTCTCTGGCTGCTGCTTTTTTTGAACTCGCGCCTTTCCACGTTCGTGAGGACGTGGCTCCATTGAAGCGGTTTATTCGGGGCGGTTCCGTGTTTGGGGCTGTTGCTTTCCACGTTCGTGAGGACGTGGCTCCATTGAAGCGACGGTGAAGCATCCGCAGTTGCTTCCGGCGCGTCGTTCTTTCCACGTTCGTGAGGACGTGGCTCCATTGAAGCCGCGATGAGCGGCGGCACGGCTTCATCGCCTGGTCAGTTCTTTCCACGTTCGTGAGGACGTGGCTCCATTGAAGCATCCTGTCCGTCGTCGCAATCTCAGTCCCAACGGGCAGGCTTTCCACGTTCGTGAGGACGTGGCTCCATTGAAGCCGACACTTACGACGAAGCGCGCGAACACGCAACCGACTTTCCACGTTCGTGAGGACGTGGCTCCATTGAAGCGAAGCGAGATTGCCGAGCGCGCCAGCGGCTTGGATCTTTCCACGTTCGTGAGGACGTGGCTCCATTGAAGCAACAGACCGGCTACAGTCAACATGACCTCGACCATCTTTCCACGTTCGTGAGGACGTGGCTCCATTGAAGCCGAATTTATTGAAGCCGACATAATCGAAGAAGACGCTTTCCACGTTCGTGAGGACGTGGCTCCATTGAAGCCGACTGGACAGGTCTGCGCTGTAACTGCACGCAATCCTTTCCACGTTCGTGAGGACGTGGCTCCATTGAAGCTGGCTTCACCGAGAATGGGAGGGCGCGTCATTCCCGCCTTTCCACGTTCGTGAGGACGTGGCTCCATTGAAGCGTGGAAACCGTTTTCCCTCTCGCCTTCCCTTTCGCCTTTCCACGTTCGTGAGGACGTGGCTCCATTGAAGCCAATTTCGCCGCGCGGCGCTTGACCGCCACGGCTTTCCTTTCCACGTTCGTGAGGACGTGGCTCCATTGAAGCTTAGCGTTTTCCACGATTTGCCGGGCTTCCCAATTTTCTTTCCACGTTCGTGAGGACGTGGCTCCATTGAAGCGCGGTCGGGTCGTTCCCGGTGGTCGGCCTGACCGCTTCTTTCCACGTTCGTGAGGACGTGGCTCCATTGAAGCGATCGCTGCCTAGAGCACGCCAAGTCGCTCGGCTTCTTTCCACGTTCGTGAGGACGTGGCTCCATTGAAGCTCGCGGTTCGGTTCGCGGCGTTGGCACTCCCGGCGATTGGCTTTCCACGTTCGTGAGGACGTGGCTCCATTGAAGCACGGATGGGATGTATAGAATAGAAAGGACAAACCATGCTTTCCACGTTCGTGAGGACGTGGCTCCATTGAAGCGATCTGGTTACAGAGACGACCCGCACGCGCGGCGGCATCTTTCCACGTTCGTGAGGACGTGGCTCCATTGAAGCGGGACGATGCCGGTCGCATACAGCACGACGAACCCCGGCTTTCCACGTTCGTGAGGACGTGGCTCCATTGAAGCACGTCTGGCGAGAAGAGCAGATTCTGGACAGAAAAACTTTCCACGTTCGTGAGGACGTGGCTCCATTGAAGCAGGATCAGGGTCGCTATATTCCGTGGTGTCGCATCTTTCCACGTTCGTGAGGACGTGGCTCCATTGAAGCCCGACTGGCAGTGGGATGATTCGAGTGGGCGATCTGCTTTCCACGTTCGTGAGGACGTGGCTCCATTGAAGCCCGGAGTTTGAAGGCGTTGGCGCGGTTCGATTGGAGCCTTTCCACGTTCGTGAGGACGTGGCTCCATTGAAGCATACCACCTGGACGATCGAAGACTTCATCGAAGCCGAACTTTCCACGTTCGTGAGGACGTGGCTCCATTGAAGCACGGCGAAGAATAGGAGAAAACCATGTCAATTTACGTCCTTTCCACGTTCGTGAGGACGTGGCTCCATTGAAGCTGCGCGGCGATGCTGGCGCTGAAAGGAAGATTGCACTTTCCACGTTCGTGAGGACGTGGCTCCATTGAAGCGAAAAGCCGCGCAACATCAAAATCGGCGGTTATCCCTTTCCACGTTCGTGAGGACGTGGCTCCATTGAAGCTTCGTCGCCAAGCAAAAGGATTGCCGACATCAACACTCTTTCCACGTTCGTGAGGACGTGGCTCCATTGAAGCCGAACTCCATGTGCATTGCGTATTCAGCATTCGTGCCTTTCCACGTTCGTGAGGACGTGGCTCCATTGAAGCAGTCAAGGAGAATCCAAAATGGAGAATATCGCTTCCTTTCCACGTTCGTGAGGACGTGGCTCCATTGAAGCGTTGCGGAAATTGTAATGGCTGCGATTGGTGGCGTCTTTCCACGTTCGTGAGGACGTGGCTCCATTGAAGCGGTTATGGCGAACCTGGCTTTGATTACTGGGATCGTTCTTTCCACGTTCGTGAGGACGTGGCTCCATTGAAGCCAATTGTGGAGCGGTCAGATTGGCGCATTCGTGCGAACTTTCCACGTTCGTGAGGACGTGGCTCCATTGAAGCGCCAATCGCCGTCGCAATGGCAAAGGCCACCGAGCGCTTTCCACGTTCGTGAGGACGTGGCTCCATTGAAGCTCCATGTTTTCTCCCTTTCCAGCCTCGCAGCCGGTTCTTTCCACGTTCGTGAGGACGTGGCTCCATTGAAGCATTACTTTGCAGAGATGGAAGCCGCGAACCTGCCGCAACTTTCCACGTTCGTGAGGACGTGGCTCCATTGAAGCCGGCTGGATTCGGCACGCCGACGAAGGCGATTGTCCTTTCCACGTTCGTGAGGACGTGGCTCCATTGAAGCTGTTGCGCCGCTCTTTCCTGTTGCAACAACAGACTCTTTCCACGTTCGTGAGGACGTGGCTCCATTGAAGCGACGGCGAAAGCGCAGCAATGGCCGTCAAATCAGAGTCCTTTCCACGTTCGTGAGGACGTGGCTCCATTGAAGCCAGTTCTTCCGCTGTCCCGTCTGCCCAAGCAACGGGCGCCTTTCCACGTTCGTGAGGACGTGGCTCCATTGAAGCGTGCGAATCACACGTCCGGGCGTTGGATGGTGGGACTTTCCACGTTCGTGAGGACGTGGCTCCATTGAAGCGTCATTGTTGTTGTGGTGTCGGTTCCAAGCCAGCATTCTTTCCACGTTCGTGAGGACGTGGCTCCATTGAAGCGATCTGCGCTTTGGCGTCTCCCCAGCTTTCAGCCATCTTTCCACGTTCGTGAGGACGTGGCTCCATTGAAGCCCTGCATTGCGGAAAGTGGTTCGTTCGGAATATCGCCTTTCCACGTTCGTGAGGACGTGGCTCCATTGAAGCGGACAGTGGCCGGTCGGCAGTTCTTCGACGTACAACGCTTTCCACGTTCGTGAGGACGTGGCTCCATTGAAGCTGATACAACCCAAACGGCCCGGTTTCGCCTTCGCTGACTTTCCACGTTCGTGAGGACGTGGCTCCATTGAAGCTTCTTCGGTCGCTGTTTTGTTGACTGTCTTTTTGGCCCTTTCCACGTTCGTGAGGACGTGGCTCCATTGAAGCGCCATCACGCGCCCCCCTTCCGCTCTGCATCTAATCTTTCCACGTTCGTGAGGACGTGGCTCCATTGAAGCCGCAGTAGACGCAGATGCTTTTTTTGATTGCCGAACTTTCCACGTTCGTGAGGACGTGGCTCCATTGAAGCATGGCTGCGTACGATCTCACGGAAGATTGGAGAAACTTTCCACGTTCGTGAGGACGTGGCTCCATTGAAGCCCAGCCACGCGGCGCGATGATTGGGTTAGTCTTCGGCCTTTCCACGTTCGTGAGGACGTGGCTCCATTGAAGCTCGGTCGTTGATGTCCATCGCCAGCGCGTGACCGTCTTTCCACGTTCGTGAGGACGTGGCTCCATTGAAGCACTTGTTGCCAGCGGGCAGATTTTCCGCTGAATTCGCTTTCCACGTTCGTGAGGACGTGGCTCCATTGAAGCTGGATTCTGATGAGCCAGACGCGAACCGACGCAGTGCTTTCCACGTTCGTGAGGACGTGGCTCCATTGAAGCGACCTCTGACCACTCTTTTTCGGCTTTTGCGATTGCGCTTTCCACGTTCGTGAGGACGTGGCTCCATTGAAGCACAACTTTTTTCTGCAAAAAGTGTGACAAAATCAATCACTTTCCACGTTCGTGAGGACGTGGCTCCATTGAAGCTTTCCGCGCACGCCCTTCACCGGCCAATCTTCGGGCCTTTCCACGTTCGTGAGGACGTGGCTCCATTGAAGCGACCGTTGCGGGAATTGATTTGGCGCAGACGTGGACTTTCCACGTTCGTGAGGACGTGGCTCCATTGAAGCCGGAGAGCAGCCCGGTGAGATGGTCATTCATTCATGCTTTCCACGTTCGTGAGGACGTGGCTCCATTGAAGCCATCACGGCCAGCCCATTCCGGTCAAGTCGAAATTGCTTTCCACGTTCGTGAGGACGTGGCTCCATTGAAGCCGCCTGACCCGTCGCTATCCGGCGCGGTCGGATTGAGCTTTCCACGTTCGTGAGGACGTGGCTCCATTGAAGCGACGCGGCGGACGGACGCAAGGACATCGCAATCATCCTTTCCACGTTCGTGAGGACGTGGCTCCATTGAAGCGCGACGGACAAGCCGCGCGAATGGTTCAAACGAATGCCCTTTCCACGTTCGTGAGGACGTGGCTCCATTGAAGCGAGAACGCCGAATTTACCAACTGGCTGAAGTCTGTCTTTCCACGTTCGTGAGGACGTGGCTCCATTGAAGCCTGTTTTACCTGACGGGCGGCGCGGCTGTGTTCGGTCTTTCCACGTTCGTGAGGACGTGGCTCCATTGAAGCGGCCTCGCCGCGCGTGCTGGCGGCGGCGATTGGCTTCTTTCCACGTTCGTGAGGACGTGGCTCCATTGAAGCCGTACCGAGCAATTGCAACCGTTCGATTTCCAAATCTTTCCACGTTCGTGAGGACGTGGCTCCATTGAAGCACCGTTACCCGTTGGCAATTGTTTTGGATTTAGGAATGCTTTCCACGTTCGTGAGGACGTGGCTCCATTGAAGCATCCGTAGCTGACCAGAAGGCCACGCGCGTTGCGGCCTTTCCACGTTCGTGAGGACGTGGCTCCATTGAAGCATTTTACCGCAACCGTTCCGGCTGGATTTGGCACGCCTTTCCACGTTCGTGAGGACGTGGCTCCATTGAAGCGACGTGATAGTTGTCCCTTTTCGACTTGCGCGCTGAACTTTCCACGTTCGTGAGGACGTGGCTCCATTGAAGCTGCCAGACGATGTTTCGCGTCGCACTCGCTGGATTGTCTTTCCACGTTCGTGAGGACGTGGCTCCATTGAAGCTCGCGGTGTCAGCGTATTCAAGGTTTCCCACGCATCTTTCCACGTTCGTGAGGACGTGGCTCCATTGAAGCTGATTATAAATTTGTCAAAAGTATCTTTGGACAGCGCACTTTCCACGTTCGTGAGGACGTGGCTCCATTGAAGCGTTGATTTGTCAGCCGGAACCAACCGCGACCGCAACTTTCCACGTTCGTGAGGACGTGGCTCCATTGAAGCGCCAGTTGGCCAGCGCAACGCTGGCCGCTGTCAACACACTTTCCACGTTCGTGAGGACGTGGCTCCATTGAAGCAACCTGAGAATGAACGGGCGGCGCAGATTGGCGACTGCTTTCCACGTTCGTGAGGACGTGGCTCCATTGAAGCAGCGCCCGCGAGTTTGATTTTGATGGGAAGCTCAACACTTTCCACGTTCGTGAGGACGTGGCTCCATTGAAGCAAGCGTTTGATGCAGAGGATGCCGAAGCGCGGAATCTTTCCACGTTCGTGAGGACGTGGCTCCATTGAAGCTGCTGATCGAAGTGGAACGGCTTTTTGCGCGACACCGCTTTCCACGTTCGTGAGGACGTGGCTCCATTGAAGCCTGCTTACGTCCCGTCGTCAGGTGAGCAATCCGCCGCTTTCCACGTTCGTGAGGACGTGGCTCCATTGAAGCATTCCTTCCATCGCGCCGCATCCGCCGCCAGCCACGCACCTTTCCACGTTCGTGAGGACGTGGCTCCATTGAAGCTCTCCTGATGTCATTTCGCTTCCTCCTGTGCCGCGCGGGCTTTCCACGTTCGTGAGGACGTGGCTCCATTGAAGCAGCAAACATCCCACCTTTGCCGCCTTGCAAGTCCGGCTTTCCACGTTCGTGAGGACGTGGCTCCATTGAAGCTCCTGGGGATGTCAACAACACGATCCCCATGTCGTCAATCTTTCCACGTTCGTGAGGACGTGGCTCCATTGAAGCCCTGCTGCGATGGCGAGGGAGTAGCGTACGACTGCTCTTTCCACGTTCGTGAGGACGTGGCTCCATTGAAGCGCGATCCTGAAGGCGTGATCCTGGCCAATCGTCGCTCCTTTCCACGTTCGTGAGGACGTGGCTCCATTGAAGCTGGGGCTGCGATAGGATCAAACCCGTCACCCCAAACGCCGCTTTCCACGTTCGTGAGGACGTGGCTCCATTGAAGCCTCCATTCATCACGCGCAGTCAGCCCGGCGTGAGTTAATCTTTCCACGTTCGTGAGGACGTGGCTCCATTGAAGCACCAGATACAAAACGGAATGGGCGCGATGGCTGGACTCTTTCCACGTTCGTGAGGACGTGGCTCCATTGAAGCCGTTCTCGCTCGTTCATTCGCTCGATCAATTGCAACTTTCCACGTTCGTGAGGACGTGGCTCCATTGAAGCACTTTGACGCCGGAAATGTTTTGGACTGGCCCTTCTGCTTTCCACGTTCGTGAGGACGTGGCTCCATTGAAGCGTCGGACAATGGCTGAGGCTTCGCCGCTGGCATGCGACCTTTCCACGTTCGTGAGGACGTGGCTCCATTGAAGCCACCTGACAATCCCAAAAATACCTGCCCGGCGTGACTTTCCACGTTCGTGAGGACGTGGCTCCATTGAAGCGCAGTCCAACGGTAGAAGAGAAACCAGCCAGCCCGCCTTTCCACGTTCGTGAGGACGTGGCTCCATTGAAGCTGGCTTGCCGCCTCACTCGGCAAGCCAAAACTTTTCTTTCCACGTTCGTGAGGACGTGGCTCCATTGAAGCGTCAGCGTTGCTTCGACCGCAATGTCGAGGTCTGTCGCTTGTAAAACCTTTCCACGTTCGTGAGGACGTGGCTCCATTGAAGCCGCCTGCCGCCGCGCCAACATTTGACGAACCGGCAACCTTTCCACGTTCGTGAGGACGTGGCTCCATTGAAGCCGCCTGTATCGGCTCCCGCCGAACCAACGGAAGCCAGCTTTCCACGTTCGTGAGGACGTGGCTCCATTGAAGCTTCTCTTTTGCCGGCTTTGCCTTTGTTTTCTCGATGACTTTCCACGTTCGTGAGGACGTGGCTCCATTGAAGCGGGGTGATGGCGTTAAACGTGCATAATGTTTACTCGCCTTTCCACGTTCGTGAGGACGTGGCTCCATTGAAGCCCCGGCTTGCGCCGCAGTGTCAATCAATAATTCCCCTTTCCACGTTCGTGAGGACGTGGCTCCATTGAAGCATATAAAAATGATGGAATCTTTTTATGAGTTCGGCGCTTTCCACGTTCGTGAGGACGTGGCTCCATTGAAGCAACCCGTCAGGTTCTTTGACAGCCAGTAAATTGCGCGCTTTCCACGTTCGTGAGGACGTGGCTCCATTGAAGCATGATTTGCGGCTCCGGCATCGTCGCCGCGGTGGCTTTCCACGTTCGTGAGGACGTGGCTCCATTGAAGCAACCCTGATCGAGTCAAGTGTACCTCAAATCAAGCTCTTTCCACGTTCGTGAGGACGTGGCTCCATTGAAGCGAGATTCATTTGCTTGGTTTCTCCGGTTATCCTAAAACTTTCCACGTTCGTGAGGACGTGGCTCCATTGAAGCACACTCCGGCGCTGGGCGAAATTGTGTTCCAAGAACTTTCCACGTTCGTGAGGACGTGGCTCCATTGAAGCACCGGGTCCTTGCGCTAGAAGCTGACCGGCAAAATGCTTTCCACGTTCGTGAGGACGTGGCTCCATTGAAGCACTTGGCGATGAACAGACCAAGCTTGCCGAGATCAATCTTTCCACGTTCGTGAGGACGTGGCTCCATTGAAGCTACAGATTGCGCCCTTTTTAGAGCAGCCGCCCGGCACTTTCCACGTTCGTGAGGACGTGGCTCCATTGAAGCTTCAGCGGGCAATCTTTCCCCATTATTCAATAGCTCCTTTCCACGTTCGTGAGGACGTGGCTCCATTGAAGCCTGATCCCGTCTTATGTAAGTCGTGATTAAAATCAACTTTCCACGTTCGTGAGGACGTGGCTCCATTGAAGCACCTAAAATGACCCTGCCTTTTACTTTTTTGACGGCTCTTTCCACGTTCGTGAGGACGTGGCTCCATTGAAGCGATGAGCATTTCCATCGCAGTGTCAATGCTGTCGAGTTCTTTCCACGTTCGTGAGGACGTGGCTCCATTGAAGCGCCGCTGACGGAGAGGCCGTTAAGCGGTAAACAAACTTTCCACGTTCGTGAGGACGTGGCTCCATTGAAGCCCGATAAAGCCCTTGAAACTGCTCTAGCTTGTGCTGCTTTCCACGTTCGTGAGGACGTGGCTCCATTGAAGCGATTCTTCTACTTCGTTAGCCGCTTCTCTAAGTCTACTTTCCACGTTCGTGAGGACGTGGCTCCATTGAAGCGTTGAAACGCGGTAGCTGAGGCCGAGGCTGATCGGCCTTTCCACGTTCGTGAGGACGTGGCTCCATTGAAGCCGCTGACGCCATCGCCATTGGCCACGCTCAAACCACCTTTCCACGTTCGTGAGGACGTGGCTCCATTGAAGCGCGGAAACAGCCGTTCTGCACCCATGTCTCGCTCAGCGCTTTCCACGTTCGTGAGGACGTGGCTCCATTGAAGCCGGCAAATGGACTGTACGTTCCGCCCGGAGGCGGCGGCTTTCCACGTTCGTGAGGACGTGGCTCCATTGAAGCCAGCCAGCAACGCCTCACCGCGTCAAAACCAGCAAACACTTTCCACGTTCGTGAGGACGTGGCTCCATTGAAGCATGCTTTCCCGCATCCTCTCGACCTGCTTCGCGTCTTTCCACGTTCGTGAGGACGTGGCTCCATTGAAGCAGCCAATGTGGCAAGATCAAGTCTTTCCATTTTGAGGCTTTCCACGTTCGTGAGGACGTGGCTCCATTGAAGCCCGGAATACTGCACCGAGCAAAACAGGCCGCCCGGCTTTCCACGTTCGTGAGGACGTGGCTCCATTGAAGCCACAGACTTTCACGGAGAGGTTTTCCCTCAACGTCAGCCTTTCCACGTTCGTGAGGACGTGGCTCCATTGAAGCACGGCGAACGCGGCCAACAGTCTGACCGTTCCCGCTCTTTCCACGTTCGTGAGGACGTGGCTCCATTGAAGCAGAGATACCGAGCCATCTCCGTTGACCGTGAAAGCTGCTTTCCACGTTCGTGAGGACGTGGCTCCATTGAAGCGACGCCAACTGAGCAGCCAGCGCATCGCCGAGCATCTTTCCACGTTCGTGAGGACGTGGCTCCATTGAAGCTTGATTCCATGTTGTCGGCATTTGAAAGCCTGCAACTTTCCACGTTCGTGAGGACGTGGCTCCATTGAAGCCCTGCAAGGACTTGATCACGAACACGAACCCGATAGCTTTCCACGTTCGTGAGGACGTGGCTCCATTGAAGCCCCGTCCCGGTGACCAATACGCCAAAAGCTCCGCGTGCTTTCCACGTTCGTGAGGACGTGGCTCCATTGAAGCGTAGTTCGCGTTTGTCATTGTTTCATCCAGGTTGAGGCTTTCCACGTTCGTGAGGACGTGGCTCCATTGAAGCTAAGCTCGGAAGCCAAAATCCTGTTCGTGATCGGCTTTCCACGTTCGTGAGGACGTGGCTCCATTGAAGCGTGCTACTCGCTCCCACCATGTGGCGGCTCGTTCCCCCTTTCCACGTTCGTGAGGACGTGGCTCCATTGAAGCCCTTTGGCCAACTGCCAAAATGTCGTGGCGTCTGGCTTTCCACGTTCGTGAGGACGTGGCTCCATTGAAGCGAATTTACGCCACGCTCGCCGGATTGTTTTGGCGGCTTTCCACGTTCGTGAGGACGTGGCTCCATTGAAGCGCGTCTCGCGTCAAGATCATAGGCACGCAATCATCAACGCTTTCCACGTTCGTGAGGACGTGGCTCCATTGAAGCGCGTGCTGCTGATTCATTGCAAGCCTTCCGGCGTCAACCTTTCCACGTTCGTGAGGACGTGGCTCCATTGAAGCGCACTCGCTGCAATCGCAGCGAATGAAGACAATCTCGCTTTCCACGTTCGTGAGGACGTGGCTCCATTGAAGCATACAGTCGGTTTCTATGATCCAAATGGCCAATGGATCTTTCCACGTTCGTGAGGACGTGGCTCCATTGAAGCGCGCTTGATGCCGAGCCGCTGCCAGAACGCGGTAATGGCTTTCCACGTTCGTGAGGACGTGGCTCCATTGAAGCCACCTTTGCGCCGTCGTCCAGTCTCTTCACGCAGAATCTTTCCACGTTCGTGAGGACGTGGCTCCATTGAAGCTGCTTTGGGTAGTTTCAGTTTCACGTCGCGCCGCCTCCACTTTCCACGTTCGTGAGGACGTGGCTCCATTGAAGCCCGTCTGGCGTTGCCGATACAGCCGCACAGCATCCCGCTTTCCACGTTCGTGAGGACGTGGCTCCATTGAAGCCGGCGATGTCGTCAACGGCTACGGCAAGCGTTTTCCTTTCCACGTTCGTGAGGACGTGGCTCCATTGAAGCTTCTTCGCTTCTTCCTTCGGCTTCAGGATGATTGCACCTTTCCACGTTCGTGAGGACGTGGCTCCATTGAAGCCGCGAAGTGCGCGAGTTTATGAAGCGAAAGCCACAGCTTTCCACGTTCGTGAGGACGTGGCTCCATTGAAGCCATTCAGGCAATCCCCGGCCACGCGGCAGGGGAGGAGCTTTCCACGTTCGTGAGGACGTGGCTCCATTGAAGCCTCCTTGGACAAGTAGACGCGCCCCGAATACTCTTCTTTCCACGTTCGTGAGGACGTGGCTCCATTGAAGCGGCTTCTGACGGCGATTTGATGGATTCTTCGACAACTTTCCACGTTCGTGAGGACGTGGCTCCATTGAAGCAACTTCCCGCACCTCCACCTGATTCGCCTTCAGCCACTTTCCACGTTCGTGAGGACGTGGCTCCATTGAAGCCGACTTACATGCTGCAAATCACGCAGGATGGCGTTGGCTTTCCACGTTCGTGAGGACGTGGCTCCATTGAAGCCGGGGCTGTGGTAAAAAGGCACGGTAAACGCGCCTTCTTTCCACGTTCGTGAGGACGTGGCTCCATTGAAGCCTTTTAGAGGCTGCTCAGAGGAAGAAGTTTCCAGCCTTCTTTCCACGTTCGTGAGGACGTGGCTCCATTGAAGCGCCGCTCGCATCGTTTGCCCGGCTTGTGGCTTGGCGCGCTTTCCACGTTCGTGAGGACGTGGCTCCATTGAAGCACTTGCCGCCTGCCTCTGCCTTTTCGCTCAGTCTCCCCTTTCCACGTTCGTGAGGACGTGGCTCCATTGAAGCCAAGAATGAGGCGGGCGATTTAGGCGGCTCATCGCTGCTTTCCACGTTCGTGAGGACGTGGCTCCATTGAAGCCTTTTCCGACCGGCAACGCTTCGTTGATCGAATTCCCTCTTTCCACGTTCGTGAGGACGTGGCTCCATTGAAGCCAGAACGCGCCGTTCTGGGCTGTTTGATTATGGAAGCTTTCCACGTTCGTGAGGACGTGGCTCCATTGAAGCCATCACACAACCGCCGCGCGGGCGGGCGACTGTGACTTTCCACGTTCGTGAGGACGTGGCTCCATTGAAGCCCTGAGCGATCCAGCCCAGGTTGCGCTGAATGAAATACCTTTCCACGTTCGTGAGGACGTGGCTCCATTGAAGCCGAAGCCCGCGCTGCACCGTGTGGTTTCGCTGGCGGGCTTTCCACGTTCGTGAGGACGTGGCTCCATTGAAGCGGCGCGCGCCCGGCCTGTCCTGCGCCTGCACAGCATCCTTTCCACGTTCGTGAGGACGTGGCTCCATTGAAGCTATGAGGCGCCAGAATGCCGGACGGTTGGTTTGACCTTTCCACGTTCGTGAGGACGTGGCTCCATTGAAGCCGCTGTCTTAATTTCTTCTGTCAGCGTGTCTCTCAGGCCTTTCCACGTTCGTGAGGACGTGGCTCCATTGAAGCCCGCACCTCACCCGTGCGCCGGGGACATCCGACGCACCTTTCCACGTTCGTGAGGACGTGGCTCCATTGAAGCTGGAGGCCAACGGCACGGCGCGGTTGGTTGCTGGTGGGCCTTTCCACGTTCGTGAGGACGTGGCTCCATTGAAGCGCGGAAACAAAAAACAAACCGACGCGACGTGTCGCCCTTTCCACGTTCGTGAGGACGTGGCTCCATTGAAGCGCAGCGTTTTCTTCTCGCCCCTGGTGACGGTGCCCACACCTTTCCACGTTCGTGAGGACGTGGCTCCATTGAAGCCGCGATTTTGCTGATGAGATAGATCGCTACGCGGCCAACTTTCCACGTTCGTGAGGACGTGGCTCCATTGAAGCGCACTCCCGGCGATTGGCTCGGTGGTGTCACGTCCGCCTTTCCACGTTCGTGAGGACGTGGCTCCATTGAAGCGACTGCCTCGGCTGCACGGTTCAACGCGCGCCCGGCCTTTCCACGTTCGTGAGGACGTGGCTCCATTGAAGCTGAATCTGCGAGGGCGCTTCGCGTATTCGTTCAATTTCTTTCCACGTTCGTGAGGACGTGGCTCCATTGAAGCGCATCTCTAGCGTTCTGGATTCTGATGAGCCAGACGCGCTTTCCACGTTCGTGAGGACGTGGCTCCATTGAAGCAACGTGTTCGCCAAACACATAAGCCATTCCATCAAACCTTTCCACGTTCGTGAGGACGTGGCTCCATTGAAGCGAGCGTCGCGGCATTTCACCGCTGGCATCTGACCGCTTTCCACGTTCGTGAGGACGTGGCTCCATTGAAGCCCGGAGAGAACAACCGGGCGACGGCGGAACCGAAGGGCACTTTCCACGTTCGTGAGGACGTGGCTCCATTGAAGCTCGTCTTTGCCTGCCCGCTCGCGCTGCGCTTCCAGGTCTTTCCACGTTCGTGAGGACGTGGCTCCATTGAAGCCCAGCTATTCAGCGCAGAACGCCCGGTTTGTAAACTTTCCACGTTCGTGAGGACGTGGCTCCATTGAAGCTCCTTTTGGTTGATCTTGCTCGCCAGCCGAAGCCAGCGCTTTCCACGTTCGTGAGGACGTGGCTCCATTGAAGCCGGGCTTTCGGCGGCGGGGGACATTCTTGATCCTGCGCTTTCCACGTTCGTGAGGACGTGGCTCCATTGAAGCTAATCCTGCGCTTCGGATCGAATCGGCAAACCGCTTCTTTCCACGTTCGTGAGGACGTGGCTCCATTGAAGCTGATTTTTTAGCGAGTCGTGCGATTCGCTGGAAATCTCTTTCCACGTTCGTGAGGACGTGGCTCCATTGAAGCACCGATCAGTCCAGCAACGTCGGCGAGTTCGTGCAACTTTCCACGTTCGTGAGGACGTGGCTCCATTGAAGCGGGTACGGACTCGACCGTGCAAGACTTAATATCAACCTTTCCACGTTCGTGAGGACGTGGCTCCATTGAAGCCCCGACGCCTGCGGGAAGATGACATTCCCTATATGACTTTCCACGTTCGTGAGGACGTGGCTCCATTGAAGCCGGATACGGCGGGCGCAGCGGCGGGCGGCAGTGTGACCTTTCCACGTTCGTGAGGACGTGGCTCCATTGAAGCAATGCCTGCGCTTCGACGCTTTCCGCCGTCACAGTCGCTTTCCACGTTCGTGAGGACGTGGCTCCATTGAAGCGAGCAATGGGCGCTGGCTCTGCGCTTTCACGGTTTTCTTTCCACGTTCGTGAGGACGTGGCTCCATTGAAGCTGTTGTTTACATCGCCCGGATAACCGTACATTGAACCTCTTTCCACGTTCGTGAGGACGTGGCTCCATTGAAGCAACTGGCTCAAGTAACAGCGGCAACCCGATTGATCGGTCTTTCCACGTTCGTGAGGACGTGGCTCCATTGAAGCATTCACCCAGACGGCACGAACCAGAGGGTTTACACGCCCTTTCCACGTTCGTGAGGACGTGGCTCCATTGAAGCAAATCGGATTTTCCAGCGCAATGCGTGGAATATCAGCTTTCCACGTTCGTGAGGACGTGGCTCCATTGAAGCTGCTATTCGCGCTCTCGCGATTGCGGGGCGGCGGGCACTTTCCACGTTCGTGAGGACGTGGCTCCATTGAAGCGGCAGTATGTGACACCAAGCGCATTGAGTCGGCGGCTTTCCACGTTCGTGAGGACGTGGCTCCATTGAAGCGTTCTCAATTTCCGCCAAATTCGCCGCGATGGCTTCAGCTTTCCACGTTCGTGAGGACGTGGCTCCATTGAAGCCCTTTGTGTTGGTGAACCTTGTGTCTGGTGACGCGGCTTTCCACGTTCGTGAGGACGTGGCTCCATTGAAGCCTTGAAGCGACAACGGATGATGCGCTGGCCGCCATCTTCTTTCCACGTTCGTGAGGACGTGGCTCCATTGAAGCCAGATTGATAAGGCCGGTGTCGAATTCGCTGCCAGGACTTTCCACGTTCGTGAGGACGTGGCTCCATTGAAGCAATTCATCGGTCGCCGATCCAACGACTACGCCTGCCTTTCCACGTTCGTGAGGACGTGGCTCCATTGAAGCTTCCCACGCGGCCAGCGGCTCCGGCGTGGTGTCGCCCGGCTTTCCACGTTCGTGAGGACGTGGCTCCATTGAAGCCAGGAATTGCAGCGGCAGTTTTTTACCGATTTTGGCGGCCTTTCCACGTTCGTGAGGACGTGGCTCCATTGAAGCGCCCGCCCGCCAGCGCAATGTCCGCATTTCCGCCCGCGCTTTCCACGTTCGTGAGGACGTGACTCCATTGAAGCCGGCAAGCTTCCTGCCTTCATCGCCGCGCTGAATAATTCTTTCCACGTTCGTGAGGACGTGGCTCCATTGAAGCCAAGAGTCTGACCGGTCTACTCGATCGGTTCGAAGAATCTTTCCACGTTCGTGAGGACGTGGCTCCATTGAAGCTGCTTCTGCGTTCAGGGCGTCTCGCTTCGATCCTCTTTCCACGTTCGTGAGGACGTGGCTCCATTGAAGCCCTTTCCGCATCGGCCTTCAACGGAAACTTCCACACCATCTTTCCACGTTCGTGAGGACGTGGCTCCATTGAAGCAATGGATCGCAGCTTGACCGATGCGGCAGTCCGGCGCTTTCCACGTTCGTGAGGACGTGGCTCCATTGAAGCCAGAATGCCACTGATCGAACCTGCGCCGCCGTAATCTTTCCACGTTCGTGAGGACGTGGCTCCATTGAAGCTGTACTTTGACAACGAAAGCGTTGTCGCTTCTTCAATCTTTCCACGTTCGTGAGGACGTGGCTCCATTGAAGCCTGGTCAATGACTGACGTGGTTGATTGCGCGCTCGTAGCCTTTCCACGTTCGTGAGGACGTGGCTCCATTGAAGCACATTTCCAAATACGTACTCGAAGCACTGGCTTCGGGCTTTCCACGTTCGTGAGGACGTGGCTCCATTGAAGCATCGAGAGCGCTGACATCACTCGCGGCTACGACCCCTTTCCACGTTCGTGAGGACGTGGCTCCATTGAAGCCGTTTTTATTATCCAACTTTCCCGGCGGCGGGGCTCTTTCCACGTTCGTGAGGACGTGGCTCCATTGAAGCCTCAACAGATCAGATCAATCGGTTTCTAACGCAGCGCTTTCCACGTTCGTGAGGACGTGGCTCCATTGAAGCGCAATATCGCTGACGCGGCAGATGCCGGACAGTGTAGCGCTTTCCACGTTCGTGAGGACGTGGCTCCATTGAAGCGATCGGCTCAAACGTCACCTGGGCATTCGCGTCAGCGCTTTCCACGTTCGTGAGGACGTGGCTCCATTGAAGCCAATTCCGTCAAACAGGCCTTTTCTTCAGTCGCCTCACTTTCCACGTTCGTGAGGACGTGGCTCCATTGAAGCTGATAGTCGCGCGCCATCTACCCAGGCGAAGGCGACTGCTTTCCACGTTCGTGAGGACGTGGCTCCATTGAAGCCAAATGGAACAATCCAATCAGGGTCGTTCATTTGGCCCTTTCCACGTTCGTGAGGACGTGGCTCCATTGAAGCTTTCGCTGTCGAAGAAGGCTCGACTTACGCTGACACCTTTCCACGTTCGTGAGGACGTGGCTCCATTGAAGCTAAGTGCTTGTTTAAGCCGTTCTATTTCTTTCTGCGCCTTTCCACGTTCGTGAGGACGTGGCTCCATTGAAGCGCCGTTGTTGCGATAGAGCGATGACCAAGCGATTCCTTCTTTCCACGTTCGTGAGGACGTGGCTCCATTGAAGCGTAATTCCAGGTCGAGAAGAACTGACCGGCTGCGACTTTCCACGTTCGTGAGGACGTGGCTCCATTGAAGCACCGACACTACCAGTGTTCTCGTAAGGACGTGGAGCGCTTTCCACGTTCGTGAGGACGTGGCTCCATTGAAGC
>ERZ1066126.156-NODE-156-length-44618-cov-30.172206_pt1 | contig 44618 bp, 38 predicted proteins | sample MGYA00382773_ERZ1066126 | MGnify/ENA primary metagenome ERZ1066126 (study PRJEB33369, sample SAMEA5778356) | biofilm metagenome | biome: Industrial cooling water; feature: Water cooling tower basin; material: Biofilm | place: United Arab Emirates | collected... | reverse complement strand
CGAAAATCATTCAACACAACTCAAACCGTGTTGCGCTTGACTCTTGAGACCGCCCTTGTCGCACGGCTTGCAGACTTCAACGTGTCTTCGGATCTATAAATCGCGTCTTTGAATGCTATTTTGTATTGCTATGAGCACGGCCGAATACACTACGAGTGGAAGGCGAAGGTCGCAATCGCCTGACGCCAGCTTGATCTTGAGTGGGAGGGAAACATGAGAACCAGATGATTGAGCAGCGGATAGCACTTTCGTCGTCATAGAACTGACGACACCCAGGATGTCTCGATATCTTATTCGGTGTTTCTCAATCCCTCTAACATACGTCAGTCCACTTTCGAAAATGCTAAAAGACAATCCGGGGATCTGATACTCCCAGATCGATGCACCAAATTCACTGTCATTTCCATTCGTCGCAATAGAACCATGTCCAAGTTGCGATAGGCGATGCAGTTCCTTCATTTTGATTCCTTCAGTTGCCCGATCAGTTCTTTGAATCCATCTTCGCTGGCCGGGAAAGTGAATGAAAAGGATTCTCCAACCTTACCACCCCCCAGTTTCGCGCCTTCTTCGGTAGCGTATTTGCCCTCGAATGTGACTGTCTTGGCACCCAAAGTTTCGGCGAATTTGATGAGCTGTCTCATGGGCCCTATTAGCTCGGTCGCCCCCTCTTTTCCAATGCCCATTAGACCTCGCTCGGTTCCAACAGCGAAATCGGTAAATTTCAGATTTTCATTGGAAAGCACAACATTTGGTGAGTATAGATTGCCAACGCCGTTTTTCGCGTAAAAGCTTATTGGACCCAGAGCGATCTCACTGGCATATCGAGACGCTTGTATTCCTAAACCAATGGTCCCCGGAGCAAATGGAACGATCGCGAGCAGTCCGTCGCCGACTACCCCTAGCGTATCAATGGCTGCGTCTTCGTAGTTCTCGGCAATCAAATTGTTAATCGCAGAAGTTGTGCCGATCGCCAGACTCGCGGCCTCAAAGCCGGCTTCAATGTATCGCCCATCCGGATCAACAAACTTATACGGATTCCCCGCCGCGTAATTGTACCGATTAAAGTTCCACGCCGTCCCCGGATCGACGGGCATCGGATCGGGGCTGAGGAACCGCAGGGCGATGGGATCATAGTAGCGCTGCTGCATGTACGTGAGGCCGGTGTTGCTGTCGGTCACGTGGCCGGCGTAGCCGGGTCCTTCTTGGTAGAAGCCGCTGTACGGTGAACCGTACGGGGCGAAGAAGTCGCGCTCGATCACGTTGCCTACGCTGTCGCTGACGATGCTCGCGGACTGGCGGGTGTCGGGGTGGTGGTACTGGATGGTGATCTGCTGGCTGATGAGGTTGCGCTTGCGCTCGGCGATGAGGTCGCCGTCGAGGTGCAGGTAGTCACTGGCCTCGTTGTTGCGCTGATCTTCCGAGTGAACGAGTTGGCCGGATTTGTCGTAAACCTGATAGCGCCGTGCGCTGTCGGTGGCGCGGATGGTTGCGATACGGCGCCCGTGCGCGTCATAGACGTAGCGCTCGATGTTGGTCACGCTCATCAGCCGGTGCGCGCGGTCGTAGGTGTAGGTTTGATCGGGCGCGAAGTTGGTGGGTTGGCGGAAGACTTGCGTGGCGCGATCGGCGTTCTTGGCGCGATCCGCATCTTTGGCATAAGTTGGCGCGCGCTGCGGGAAGGTGGCCTCGAAGCCGCTGGCGAATATCAGATCCGGCGCGTTATTCGCTCGGCGGCGGAACAACGCGTCGCCTTGTTCGTTGTGCTCGTAGGTCAGGTAGGGCGCGCCGGAGAGTGCGACAGCGGTCAAGCGCTGCTGTGCGTTGAAGGTGTAGTCGAACACCGCACTGCCCAAGCTCGCTCGGCGGACGTTGTCGAGCGCGTCGTAGACGTAACTTTCCGGTCCGAACTGGAACGGCGCATCGGCAGCGAACATGCGATTGAGCGCATCGAAGCTGAGCGTGCGCGATTCGGCGTAGTTCGGAAAGTTCTGCGTACCGATGTTCAGGCCATCGACCAACTGCAGCATGTTGCCATTGGCATCGTAGGTATACGTGTGATCCATCGCGTTGCCGGCGATGCGCCGCAATGGCAACTGCCGCAGGTTAATGCTGGTGCTGTGGGCGATACCGTTGCCGTAAGCGAAGGCGCTGACCATGCCGCCGGGGTGGCGGGTGACGTTGCTTGCGTACGTCCCAACTTGCCGCGCGCGGCCGCGCGCGTCAGGTTGGAAGGCCACGGATTGGCCGCTCGGATAAGTCAGCGATTGGCGATGCGCCAGCGCGTTGTAGGCGTGGGCGATGTTGAAGGTGCGGTTGTTGTAGGCCAGCGATTCGGATTCGAGCAGGCGGCGTTTGTTGTAGGTGTAGGTCCAGGTGTTGCTATTGGCGGGCGTGGCAAAATCGGTGTTGGACGCGGTGGCCAATGCGCCGTCGGCGAAGTACGTGTAGCCAAGATCGGTGGTGCCGTCCGGATGGTTGATGCCGGTCAAGCGGCGCATCGCGTCATAGGTGTGGAACGATCGCTGCGTGGTTAGTGCGCTATTACGATCGCACGCGAGCGTGCTGCTTTGGCCGATCGCTGTCCAGGCGATCTGGTTGACGCTGTCGTAATCGATCAGCGTGCCGCCGGTTTCGGGTTCGACCGACTTGCACAGGCGCTGATTTGCGTCATAGATGAAGTGGCGATCGAGCTGTTGCGGCTGCGGTGCGCCGACGGGCGGGATGTAGCTGCCGCTTCTGCGAATGCGCTCGGGTTTACCGAACACATCGCGCGTGATCTCGGTGGTCTGCGCGATGGGTTGGCCGAGTGCAGCAACGATTTCGCGCGGCCATGCGTTGGCGGGCGAGTCGTACGCCTGGAAGCGCGTGCGCGTCACAAATCCGCGGGCGTCGGTGAAGCGAGTTTCGAAACCGAGATCGTAGATGGTGCTCGTGGTCAGCAGACCAATCTCGGAGTCTTGATCGGTGCCGGTGACGCGATCCAGTGCGTCATAGCGCGTGGTCACGCCCTGGTTGAGATTCAGGAAATTGGCGACGCCGCTATCCGCCGGGTAGCTCACGAACACTTCGCGGTTGCGATGGTCGAAGGCACGACGAACGAAGGTGGGCGTGGTGCTGCCATCGCTCGCCGATTCCTTGGTCAGGATCGGGCGCCAGCGACCGTCGAACCAGGTCTCTTGAACTTTGCTTCCCGTTGTTTCGGTGCGCTTCCACAAGCCGGCGGGAATCCCGTGCGCTTCACTTGTGGACGGCGCGGTGAGAACAGTCGTCGGTGCCCACGCCACGCTATCGGCGTCGGGATAGTCGATGCGCTTCAGCCGATCTCGGCCGTCATATTGGTAACTGGTGGTGAACCCCGTTGCATCGGTGACGCTGGTCAAGTTGCCGAAACTATCGACCGTAGCCGTGGTGATCGGACCGGTGGGGAGTTGGATCGACTTGGCGACACCACGCTCGTAATTCGTCAGCGTAAACGCCCGATTGAGCGCGTCGCGCATCAGGTGCAGATTGCCATCGCTGTGCCAGGTCATGGTGCGGTCGAGCCGCCCGTACTCGCTGACGCTGATCGGCCGCGCGGTGGTCGGATCGAACCCGGTGCTGTGCACGGCAATCCCATTCACCGAGCGCGAAGCTTCCTGGTGCAATACCCAGATATCGAGATCGTCGTGGAAGCTGATCGTCTCGGTCTTCGAAAACGCCGGCGTGCCGTTGCTGGACTTGGTGTGCGTCCGCGCGCGGGCGTAAACATCGAAGTTCGATTGGCTGTGGGTAAAGGTGACGCCTTGCTGGGTGATGGCTGTGGATTGCAGCGGGCGCACTCGCACCGATGTGCGATCGCCCGAGTCGACGAAACTTTCGCCATAGCGATCCGGATACGGGCCGCTCACCGGCGGCTCGCTGGCGGGGTAAGCGTGCGACTTCGATGTCAGCACAGTGCCCGAAGGCGACCTGGTGCGCTCGCGCAATAGCCGCCCTTCGTTGTCGTCGAATACGACGCCGAAGTCGTTCTCGAGTTTCGCGCCATCGGGCTCGGTGACGGTGACGGTCTTGAAATCCGCGCAGCCGGTACACGGCACGATGATCGGCACCGATCCATAGTCGTAACTCCAAATCTCTTGCGGTTGCGCCGGTCCGGTGAAGGTCTTGCTCAACAGCGCGAAGTTGTCCGAGTAGTTGGGGAACTGCAGCACCTGATAAGCGCCGTTACCCTCGCTCTCGCAAACGCGTGTTTGCACCGCCCGATAGTTGCGCCGGGCGGTGAACTGGAAGGTGCCAGACAGTTTCGACGGATGCGTGATGACATAAGTGAAATCGCCTTTCGCCGTGCTCGGCTCCGGGCACACGTTCGGCTCTTCCACCAGCGTCAGTCCACCCGGCTGCGTAATCAAGCCGCCGGCGGCGTATTGATACACCCACGTCGACGCGTCCGGCAGGGTGACCGTGTGCAGCGCGGGCCCGCCGGAGGCAGGCACATAAGCATACGACACCGTGCGCGACGGCGTGCCGCTGGCGAGGATGCTGGAGACTTGTCCGTCGGTGTAGGAGATCGTCAGCGTGCGGTTGTCGTCTGCGGTACCCACGCCATCGCTCTGGATGCCCGTGAGCCGGTCGTCGGTCCAGGTGTAGTTGACACGATTGCCGAAGCGATCTTCGATGCGCGTGACCATCAACCAGACGCGCACCCGCGAGACCGGAAACTGTTGCCCGCCGCCACCGCCGCCCTGTCCCAACCAAGACTTTTGCACGCTCGTGGTGTTCTTGATGATCATGTGATCGAGCGTGTAGCGCACGCCATCGGGCGTGATCGCGATGAAGCCCTCGCCGCTGCGACCTGATCCTGGATTGTTGAGCGTTGACTTGCACTCAAAGCGCACGAGGCTCTTGGTGATCCACGGGGCATTGCCGCCCGTCAATTGCGGAAATCCCGGCGTGAGTGCTTTGAGCACTTCCTCATCGCCACGGCCGGGGATGTGCAAGTGCGTGCCGTGCCAGATTTCGTCGATGTCGAAGTTGATACCCTGGTACGTTGGCGCCAGCGCGTTGCTGCAGCGTTGATCGGTTGAGCTGCCGGGCTCGCCAACTTTCCAGCCATGCGCCTGAGTGAACGTGCCAACCATATGCGGCACATCGAATTGCCAATCGTTGAAACCCGGCAGGCGTGGCGCATTGGTCGGGTCTTCGATCTTCAGACGGCGGCGCACCTCCACCGCCAATTCGCTGTTGCCCGGAATCGCCAGATCGACCACCGAGAACTCCGTGCTGCCGTTGTATAGCGACACGTTCTCGCCGAAGGTATCGCCGCCCAACGGCCCCACTTCGCGCGCCGCTTTCAGGCGCTTGTCGAACTCCTGGTAGGGCTCGAAGTACGTGAGCGTCTCGGGGTCGGGCGGTGGATCGTTGGCCTGCGCGAGCAGCGGAATGAGAACGGCGAATAGCAGCCACAGCGGTTTCATAGAGAGTCTCGTGCACGAATCGTTCGAGTGTGGAATGCCGCGCATACTCTGCACAGGCAGCGCCGCTGCAAAGACAGGTGTAATCGCGTCGAATAAGCGGCGGACGCGCGCCTGGATGCTGGGCTTGATGCCCATGACAGTATTCATGACAGTGTCTCCGGCGCGATGACGGCGATGCCAGCCGGCCCGGCCAGCACAGCATTGGCGCACAACAGCAGCACGCAAGAGAGCGCCGCCAGTTTCGTTCGCTGGTTCGTGGATTCCATGGATGCTCTCCTCAATTGTTGGCGCAGGTCAGGCCGTTGCCCATCATGAACAGCACTCTTGTGATGTCGCCGGCAGTAACCGCGCCGTTTTCGTTGGCATCAGGTTGCCCCGGCGCCAGTTGCGCTAGTTGCAGTTCGGCCTGGATGGCATCGATGTCCGCCTGACTTAGGAGCCCGTCAGCATTTGCATCGCCCGGACAAAGCCGTACCGGTGCCGAATACCGTCGCGACTCGAACGCGTCGAAGTGCATTGGCCCCGTGCCGGCGCCGGCGATCATCCCGAGTCGCGCCTCCTCGATTCGATCGCTGGCGTTGCTCAATCCGGTGATCGCGCCTGGGTCGAGGATCGTCGGTGACCCGGAACCTTTGACTTGCATCGCCAGCAAACCGTCGCCAGCCCCAGAACGCCAGCTCAACTGCACCAAGTACCAGCGGTTGTCGTTTACTGGAACCGCTCGCGTCAGGGACGAACCCTGCACGTTGAACAACAACTGATCGCCGTCGTGCTGCACACGAATCGCTGAGGCCGACGAAGAGCCAGCCTGGAAGACGTCCACCGCGCCCGACCTTGCGCCCGTGTACACATAGAAGCGTGCCTGGTAGCTAGATTCGTTCGATGGCGATTGATCGACCAAATAACTACCCACCGCATCAACGCGGATGGCGCAGCGACCGCTATAGCGCGGCGTGGCGACCGCCGCGGGCGAGCCCTGCACCACCGACCAGTCGTTGAAATTGCAGCTCGTCGGCGGCAGTAACTCGCTGTCGGTCATCGACACGATATAGCCCGAATCGTTGCCCGAGAACGTGCCATCGATGGCCGTGACGACCACCAGAAAACGATCGCCGTTGGGTGAGGTTGCCGGTGGCGTATCGAGATTCGAGAAGTTGATCTGGCCACCGGCCGGACCCATCGTCTGCGGCGCGCCAACGGCAACCGGCGCCGGTGTATTCAGCGGCCAGCGCATCAGCTGCACATTCCAACGTGCCGTACTCTGGCCGGTCACCGGCTGCAGAAAAATCCTCGAACGTCGGTTTACCGCTTGTTGGTAGCCAATCCAGTCTTCATCCCCAGCTACGTCCAGGAAGTGCGTTTGCCAACCCGCACCGGCCGTGAGAATGGTCATCTGCGAGGCCTGGTTGTTCGGCTCGTATGGACCGGTCGGTGCAGCGCCCGTCACCACCACCTCGGCGCTGACCGCCAGATCCGCTGCCGTTGGAACCGCGCCGTTCTTCAAGAAATACCGAAAGCGACCGGCGCTGGTGAAAGTTTCCGTGGACGAGCCCATCGATGTCGCCGGCGACAGGGCCACGAATGCGCCGGTATCGATGTTCTGGCGCCACGCCCGCGCTTCAGCAAACTTGCTGGTCCAACTGACCGTCAGCGAGCAGCTGGTTTGGCCTGCCGGAATGGCGCAAAGTTGACGGCCCGCTGTGATCTCATCGACGCGCAGCAGCTTGGCAATCGCAATCGACGAGGATTGCGATGAGCCACGTGTCCAGGACACGCCGACCGGGACCGATGCACTGGTGGGAACTTGCACGTTGACCGCCGCAGCACCCGCCGTGCCGCTGGAAAAGCTGCGGCCAAAGGATCCCGCGGCTGTATTGTTGGGCGGCAGCGTGGGTGCCGCCACCGGCAGACCGCCACTGAATCGCGACAACTTATAGGTCAAACCGGAATTGAGCCACGCTGTCGTGGAATCAACCAAGTCCGGATAGACCACCCATCGCGGTTCACCGCCAAGGTCGTACACGGTAAGAGACGTCAGCTCTCGGATTTGGCCGGCGTCGGTCTGCACGACATACGGAAACAGTCCCCACCCTTCCAACAACGGTTCGTACCAGAATCCGGTTAACGCAAGATTTGCATTCCGCGTGGGCGGCGAGCGCACGATATCGTTCAAACACTCGTTTTGAGCCGCCATAGATGGATTGTTGAGTTTCCAGCGCAACGCGATCCGTGTGGCATCGGTTGGCAAAAATGACATGGAAACTTCCCCAACCACCGTGCCAGCGTCCCGCACACCACCAACCCAGCGATACTTTGTCAGCGGCGACCAGAACCGTTTGTAGGGATGCTCTGTCGTTGGGCTTTCGATCTGCGCCGGTGCCGCCAGATACCAGATCGGCTGCGAGTTTTGGTCGTAACTCATCCAAGCGACAGTGGCCTGGGTGGCACTCGGGAAGCTCAGATGCCAACTGGTGCCGTCGCGCTCGGGGTTCCAATAGGCGCCGGGGATGGCGGGAACATCGCCTGGGCTGATTGGGGTGGCTGACGCAGGACATGCTGAAGCGGGGCGAAATCCGATCGTGTTTCCTTGGGGTCCGCCGCCAGAACTCGGAACCGCGTTGATGGTGCCAGTAAACACGACGAGCGTTGAATTGCCTTGGGCGGTTAACCGTCGAAGCTGGTAACGCCAGTTGCCGCTGCTCAGGTTGTCCGCAAGAGTGCCTCCTGTATTGGTCGAAATCCGGCTGCGCGTTCCGGTATCGATGCTTTCTCGCCAAAGACCGTCGTAGTTGGAGCCGACATACTTCCACGTCACACTAATCGGGCAGCTCGCCTGCCCGGAGGGAATCGGGCAAGAATTCTCCGGCACGGTCGAAATTTGACTCGATCCCGAACTACGCACGCCCCCGCCACCAGTTTGCGCCGGGAACTGCAATTGCAGCCGATGGCCGACCTCGGCGACGCTCGAACTGACCGACGCCGAGACCGCAATCGCGTCGCTGGACCGATTTCCGCTCCCCGCGCTCCAGGTTCCCGCCGGCTTTGGCGCCGAGACGCAACCGGCGTGATTGCATTCTCGCCAGCCATCGCCGCCGGGGTAGTTGGAGTAGGTGTAAAAGAGCGTGCTCACGGAATTCACCGGCGTTCCGATCTTCAGCCACACCGGGCGCGCGTCGGCGTCAAACATCGCCAGCGTTGAGCGCTCGGCAGCGCCACTACCGGTAGCCAGCCAGTGAAATTGCGCGGGCGTCGGACTCAGTTGCAGCGTCGTATCGGCCAACGCTCGCGTAAGGCAGGATTCGCGTGCGGCCCCCGTTGCAAGCTTCACGCGCGCAACTACCCGTTCGGAGTCCTGCTCAAGAAAGCGAAAAGCAACCGCGCCAACTAACTGATTGTCGTCACCATGCGGGCCCTTGTCCTCATACAAGAGCGCCAACGCTTCCTTTCGCAGCGGGTCTATGTGACCTATCGAGGACCGATACCAGACTGGCTTGCGCCGCGCGTCGAACGTGTACCAAATGGCATGTACGAAATCGCCTTCGCGAACCAAGTCCCAACCCTGGCCAAAACGATTGGTTTCGTGCCAATTGCCCGGAAACGTCTGCACTGCTGACGGCGTCGAGTTGTCGTCCAGGCAGGTGTATGGGTTCGGACGTCCCAGCGCCAGGAGCTGGCTCTCCGACAACGGCTGTTCTGCTCCGCCGATGATTTGCGCATGCAACGTTGTTGCGCATACCAACAACGCAAGGAACGCCATCGCCAAACCCAGTGTTCTTGCCCCCCTTTCCCAAGGGCAGCTCACCATTGATCTGGCATTCTGGTGCGTCACCACGTGGCGACTGTGTTCCTCGCCGCACCCGATGACCCCCGCGCCCTGAATTGTGCTCAGCGTTCGCCAAGGCGATACAACAGTTATACGAAGCATAGAAACCCCTACCGATCAGCAAGTCAAAGCCAAGAAATCTCACAGGCAATCTGCGCCTGGGCCGTCACGCGGAAAGGAGGGGGAAAAAGGGTCAAAGAATCTGAAAAATCGACTTTGCGGGAGATGAGAACGTATTGGCGCTAACTTGCAGCTCCGAATGACTCAGCTTCAGGCGCCGGGCCCCGAGCACCCGACGTCGCCAGTCTTTCAAGGGTTACCGAAGGTTCCACCGCTGGCGCTGCGGCAGCTGGCCGCCTCCTGGATTGCGGTAGAGAAGCGCCTCAAGGCCCGGCGCCTGCACAGATCCCGGGAGTGATTGACGTGCCGAGCGCGTGAAGCACAGGCTCGGCCACGGGCGACTGATGAGCGGCGGGTAGAAAGTCGTTGGCGATTCGGGTCATGCGCATCCAGGCGGCATTGAATTGCTGACTGATTCAGCGCCAGCGCATCACTCGAAACCGTCGATCAGCAACGGTTCGCTGGTACACACTCGCGACCGCTCGGGATCCACGTACACGTGGAAGGCGGCGCCCGCGGGAATCTGAGCGCCGTCGCCGCGTTCGATCGCCCAATTGCCGCGACCTTGCGATGCCGGGTTGTAGCTGAGCACCAGGTTGCTTGGCACATAGACATTGTTCGGGTTGTACACCGCTGTGACGAACGGATGCGCACATTCGGTGTTGTCGAGCAAGGGATGGCTGAGGTTGAGGATCGACACCGGCACACCAAGGGGGTCGGTGCGAAATGCATGCGTGCCGACAGCGAAGAGCGGATTTGGGATCAACACGTTGAACGCCGCACCCTCCGGTATTGCGGGCGCAAGGCCAGCCAGTGGGGCTTGATTGAATACTCGCCAGCGGTTGATCGCAGTGTCGTACCACACGCCTATCGACGAATTGTTGTAAACGCCTGTGCCAGTTTGTGTGGGATCCCAGTGTTGCGTAACTATCGGCAGCGCATCCGGTTGGTTGTTGAGCTGCGGATGATCAAGCGTCGTGACGTTGAAACCCGTGTTGCTATTGCTAGCAACGTGCTCGAAGACCTGTTGCGAATCGATATTGAGGAGCACAAAGAAACGGCGGCCAGAAGGCATCGGCGCGGCGGTGTTTTGGTTGAAGATGTTCCACACGTTGTTGCTGGTGCTGTACCACATGCCAGTGTGATTGGCCGCGCCCGCCGGCAGGGGCGTGATGCCATCAATCTCCCGGCCAAAGTTGCTCGTCGTCAGAACGTCTGCAGCCAGCAGGCCCACGGGTGGCGCCGAGATCCGCGTGGCGTTGCCGGACAAATTCGCGGCTAGGCTGTAGTGCTCAAAGCTCTGATCGAAGCTACGCTCGTGTGCGCCGATGTCGACCGTTCCTCCAACCCTCCCGGCGCGCCCGTCGATGTCCGGCAGCGGCACCGGGACGATGATCACGACTGCCGGTTGATCGCTATTGCTGCCTGCGTTCACTTGTGGCGCGCCGGCACTCTCGGCCTGGAAGTCGAAGCGGCCGCGAAAGCGGGCCGTCGCGGCAACATCGTTCGCGCCTGCAGTGGCGTTGCAATACGGCGTCGAACTTTGCGAATAGAGGTTGAAGTTGTGCGTTGCGCTGATGCCGTCGCTGAAGCGCAATCCACAACTGGCAGCTTGATGCACGATGTTGTTTGCGACACGCCCTGTAAGCGCACTGCTGCCGTTTCGATCAAGGTCGATGCCCGCTAGATTGGTTCTTGCCAGGGTGTTGTTGAGCACCAGCATGTTGACCGGTGCTGTAGTCGTTCGAGCAAACACCCCAACGTCCATATTCGCAATTGCGTTGCGTGTCACGCGCACCACAGGAGGCGCTGATCCGCCGCCCTGGGCGAGGAAGAATACGCCCGCCGCAAGATTGCCACCCACGGGGAGCTGCTGAAGCCGGCTGATTCGATTGCCGTTGATGTTGACGACGCCATCGTGACCGGAAACGGTCAACGCGACGCCTGTGCCCCGAACTAACATTTGGTTGTTTAACACGTTGATCGTGGCTCGCGCCGTGCCGGTTGCTCCACGATCTGCAAAGACTGCGGCACCAGCTGGATTTGTGTTGGTCAAATACGATCTCTCGATGGTCACCGTGTAGCTCGATGCAGCATCCTCGAGTTGGTTGATCAGCGCCGATGCGAAACCGGTTGGCGGTTGCAGCCAGACATTCGTCAGCCTGATGGATTGCGTGTGTGCCGATGAACTCGAACCCACATTGATTGAGACCGCACCGCGAAGGCGCAAGTTGGAAATTGCGATGTCGACATTGTTGGTGTTCGCCGTGAGCGTGAAGTTGTTTCCTTCGCCGAAGAGAGCCGCCGCGCCGCGTTTCTGCAGCGTAAGGCTCTTATTGATCGCAATCGCCTCGTTGATCACGGCTTCGGTCGTGATTTCAACCGTGTCGCCACTTGCCGCAGCGTTGATGCAAGCTTGAAGCGTTGTGCCGCAACCGCCGCTGCCAGGCCATGAGAGCGTTGCCGCTGTTGCCGGTGTGCTCAGCAAGAGAAGGACAAAAAATCGATACATAGCGCTTCGTGCTCGGAGACTAATTGCATGTCTATCCGGACCGAAGCAGAAAAACGCGACATAGATGCGATCGCGACTTTGCAGGGGGCCTGGGCCGCGATCCGGAGGGAGGCGTCGCCGCTCAGCGCCGGACGTTCTCTTCACCAACAGAAAGGGGCGCTATCTCGCGCGTCTGGCAAGAACGACGAAGGGGCCTAGCGGCCCCTTCGTTTTCAACCTGAGTTACTTCAACCTCAGTTTCGTGGTCGGAAGCCGACTGCGACCAAACCCAGGATCAGCACCAGCGATACCAGCATGAGCCGACCGAGGTCGCTCATTGCGGGGACCGGCACAGGCGGCACCGCCACCACCAAAGGGACCTCCGGGCGTCGGCAAGACCCATCTCGCTATCAGTCTTGCCATCGCCGCCGCCGAGCATGGTCGACGCGTCTACTACGGCACACTGGTCGATCTGATCGACTCGCTGCAGCAGGCCAAGGCAGCCGGTCGGCTCAACCAGCGGCTCGCCGTCCTGACCCATCCCAGCCTGCTCGTCGTCGCCGAGATCGGCTACCTGCCGGTGAGTCACGACGGCGCTGTGTTGTTCTTCCAACTCATGACCCGTCGCTACGAACGTGCCTCGACGGTCCTGAAGTCCAACAAAGAGTTCGAAGAATGGGGCAACGTGCTCGGTGACGACGTCATGGCCGCCGCGCTGATCGACCGCGTGCTGCACCATTGCCACCTAGTCAACATCCGAGGCAACAGCTACCGGATGCGTCACCACCGAACCAACGACCAGGACGAACCCAGTCCGCAGCTCAAAAAGCCGTCCGCCAAACGCAATTGACGACGAACCAAATCAAACAGAATGGCTGTCCAAAGTGTGCAATTTTCAATCGCCAGAAATGCGCAGTTTTCGGTCGGCGTTGACACGGTGGATTTTCTCGGGATTGAATTACGCTCAGGATCTTCGCATCCCGGAAATGCACTTGCATCCGCTTAAGCTGGGTTCAATGTGATTTCGTGTGGGAAGTTCCTGGCCCGATCGTTGCTGTCCCGCGTGATGCGCCCATGCGGGAAGGGAGTGAGTCGCCCTCTGTCGTCAAGGGTTCTCGAGAAAAGCCAAGCTTGGCAACCCTTTCCGGCTAGCGTATGGCCTGGGAAGTCGCGTCAAGGCCATGCCCTTCGGGTGGCCTTCGGCCAGCCTTGACCCGGCTTCCCATACCCCAGCGTCGAACGATCAGAGACATTGGGCACCAACTTTGGCGCGCGCGATTGGTGGCCGAAGAGCCGCAAGCGCAAAAACAACGAAGGGGCCTTACGGCCCCTTCGTTTCCAACTCAAGTTGCTGTGAGTCTTAGTTGCGGAGGCGGAAGCCCACCGCGACCAGACCCAGCATCAACACCAGCGACGCCAGCAGGATGCGACCGAGATCGCTCATGACCGGGACTGGCACCGACGGAACTGCCGGAGGCGGAACGTTGCCGCCCGGGCAGGTCAACGTGTACGTGGCTGTCAGTGCTGCGCAACCTTGCAATGGCTGATTGGCAGCTGCCGTACAGGTCAACGTCGCAGTTCCCGGCGTCGTCGTGCTGTTGGTGCAGGTTGCGGTGACGTTAACAGCCGTGGCACCGACGGAGATCGGGCTCGGCGGCGAAACCGTGAACGTGGAGCCTGCGGTTGCGCCAGAGACCGCACAGGTGACCGAACGGGTGTTCGGCGCCGTGATGCCTGCGGCTTGCAGAGCTGTGACTTGTACAGCAGCGCCACCGTTGTTCAGGCTGATGTTACCCGAGGCCGGGGTCGCCGTCAGCGTACCGCAAACGACGCCTGCTCCACCGCAGGTAATGTCGAAGTTGCGTGTCACCGGGCCGGCTCCGACTGGGCTCACTTCCTGAACGCTGACGCGATAGTTATCGCTGGCGGTCGGGTTGTTAGCGCAGGTACAGCGGATATTGCCCGGATCAGCCAACGTGGCTACGAAGTTTAGCGGGCTCGGAACCGTGCCGTTCGCTTGATTCGCAAACACGCACGACAGATTGGCCGGCGTTGGGCTAAACGGCGCACCGATGTAAGTGACCGAGATATTCTGCAAACGAGCCGTCGCCGGATCACCGCTTCCGCTACCACCGCAGGCCGTTCCATCCGGGCTGGGGCTGGCGCAGAGCACGTTGATATTCGAGCTCGAACCATACGGAATCGATGTGAACGGGCCGCCCGGAGGTGCCACACTTACGCTCGGCGCTGGGTTGTACGTCAGCGTCGGCGGAACGGCTGCAACGGTCGCCGCTGGGCAGGTGAGCGCCCATGTACGCGTCACTGCAACGCCACCCGGAGTCGGCGTTTCTGAACATGTGAGGTTACCGTTCTGAACTGCGCCACCGCGCGTGCAGCTCAAATTGATCGCACCGTTGATCTGCGAAGCGACGGTTCCATTAAGGTTGATCGGCGCGTTGGTGATCGTGAAACCCGCCGGGGCCACACAGTTATTCACCGCCACGGATCCCGTGCCAGAGCCGCCAGCCGAAGTCACAGCGATTGACGAATTTGCAACGCCCGCCGCACCGCCCGGGAAAGCAATCGGGCCAGGAGCCGGATTATAGGTTACCGTGGGTGCGGTGTTTGGAGCACCGGCCGGGCAGTTCAGAGTCCAAACCCGATCCGGTTGCGCTACACCACCTCGAGACTCAGGGCACGTCAAAGTAGCGTTTACGGCTGCTCCCTGCGGCGAGCAGTTAGGAAGGTTCAGGTTTTGCGCGGTCGTCGTCGGACCAACGAACGAAAGTTGCGCAATTGTCGTTGTCGGGAAAGCAGCTCCACCGCCTGTGATGTTGCAAGTCCCCAAGGTTGTTGTCGCAGGCGCACCCGCACCTGCCCCACCAGACGGAGTGACTACGATTGGCGAGGCGGTTCCCGCACCTGTGTAATTGATCGTGGTGCCGGTAAGCGGAGCGAAGGAGAGCGCCGGCGGGGTGTTTCCGCCGCCAGAGATGTTGATCCCGCCATTGGTAATTGTAACCGTACCAGAGGGCAGTGGATCGCCATTCACGTCGCCAAATGCCGACGAGACAATGTTAAACAGATTATTGCCCGTCGCTGCTGCGTCAGTTGGAATCGTGAACACGCAAGCAGTACCGGCAGGTAGAGCCGCCGACGCAAAGACCGACGTGTTTAACTGAGATGCTGGCGCCGTTGCACCCTGACAACTAACGGTTACCCCGCCTACCCCACCTAGTGTACCTGCTGCAGCGGTGGCATTTCCCGATCCAGGCGGACGGTTAAACGAAATCACCAACGAGATCGACGCCACATCCACTATTGGGGCGGTTGTGTCTGGCGCGAAAGTAATCGGAATGACGGCGTTTTGACCTGCCGTCACGGTCGCTGTTCCGATCGTTAAAGACTGGGAGAAGGCCTGGGGCGCTAAGCCAATGCTTAGCGCTGCCAGAAGTCCCGCAAGGCTTCGGGATTTTCTTTGAGCTATCACGTCACTCACCTCTTTTCTAGTTATTTATTTAACATCAACGGAACTGGTCACGTTCAGCGGGTCGCCAACATGATTACCCAAAGCAGCCTCAGTCACGGCCACATCGCCCGAGAGCCCTTTCAGCTTAACCGAACCAATCGATAAAATCCCCGGCTTCAACGGAGCAGCACCAGGACCAGCAAAGGCACCTACGCGGAGCTCGCCTGCTACCACTGCGCATGTGGCTTGCCATCCCTTAGGAAGCCCCGCCGTGCATGCACCCAGTTCGGCGCTCTTATCAGAAACGCCCGGGACCTTTGCGATCAAACTAACCGCGTGCACTTCAACATCCGCTACAACATCGAGGGCCAAAGCCGACGATCCGTCTTTATTGGAGGCGCCGGTAACGATGATTGAATTTCCGGCAAGAACCACACCGGAGACGAGTAAGCCAACGCAAAAAGCTAATGATTTCATAGCACTAATCCTTCGGATTACTGGTCGGGGACTGGGTTGTTGAAAATAGCCAGAATCGCGGTGCCATCCAGCGCGTTGATGACACCATCTTCGTTTGCGTCCGGCTGACCGGGGCGGATGTTGACACCGTTGAACTCAGCGAGTACGCCAGTTCCGTCAAGTGCATTCGTGACACCGTCGTTGTTTGCGTCACCTCGTCGAAGACGAGGCGGAGTAGTCGTTCGACGCGAATCGAACTCATCAAAAAACACAGCCGAACTGTTGTTAAACGTGACGCCACTGGCTGCGAGAACCCCCAATTGTGCATCCTGAATCTGTTCGGTTGTAGCTTGAGCGATAACAATTTCTTCGTTGTTCGCACATGAGGTTGCTGGCGCTGTGCAAGGGCGGGCACCTGAGCCGCGGATCCTGCCCGTGACCCCTGTCTGCGACCAATCGAGGGTTACCATGTACCAGCGGTTGTCATTGACAGTCAGCGAGTCGGTCGTTGCAGTACCCGCAATCCCAACCGTAAGCGTCGCGCCGTCATGCGTCACGCGCAAAACGCTGTTTCCAGAACCGTTTCGCGCGCGGAAGATGTCAGTCTGACCAGAAATATCGCCAGTAAAGTAATAGAAGCGAACGCGATAGGACGTCTCGTTTTGTGGCGTGTTGTCTTGGACAAACCTAGCCTGCGAATTGTTGGCGACGCGAAGTCCACATCGTGCGGAGTATCGACCGAAACGCGAGGAATTCAACGGCAAACCGCCGGCAGACGGCTCACCCGCGTCTGCCGCGACAATTCCGTTCGCCGACGACCATGCGCTGATCGCGCAGGCGGAAGCTACATTTGCACCAAGTAGGAGTGCGGCAGCGATGGCCGTACCCAGGAAAGCTTTCTGTTTCATAGCGATAACCCCAGTTGGGTGAAAGTTTGCATGCCTGGATGCGATGCCTCGCCTTTGGCGCACGGCACCTCACCGCACAAGGCTAACACAGCCCTGTACGGAAGATAAAGACGCGGGAACTATTTCGATCCTCTCAAGCGCGCCAGAATTTTTTGGCGTAGGGCGAGGAGATCGGGATGCCCGGGTCACCTGAGACGCTTTGCGTCGCCCGATTGCTCGACCCGCCTGGCCAGATGAAAGCGCAGACGTCATTGGTGTGTGGTGTTGCGTCGTCGCTTCATCACAAGACTGAAACGCTCTTGTTCACTTTGACGAGCGCAAAAGACCGGAAGCCCGAGCGTCGCGCGCCGGCGCTGCCCACCGGGCAATCCTTGTCGCTGAGTTGAATCGTGATTACGCCAGCGTTGGAGCCGGAGTACAGTGCACTTGGCGGAATTCGCTGAGATTTAAGACATCGCGCCTTCCGCGTCGCATGGCGCGCTTGGCTAGTAGGATACGGCAACCTCACTTATCGGTGCGCGCAGATGATCGGACGGCTACGTGGCGAGTTGGTCTTGAAGAAGCCACCGCTGTTGGAGATCGACGTGGGCGGCGTGGGTTACGAGCTGGAGGCGCCGATGAGTACATTCTATGAGCTGCCGGCCGTTGGGGCACAGGTGGCGTTGCATGTGCACATGGCAGTTAAAGAAGACGCTCATTCGCTCTACGGATTCGGTAGCGAGGCGGAGCGAGCGCTTTTTCGAACGTTGATCAAGGTGTCCGGCATCGGTGCAAAAACCGCGCTGTCGATACTTTCAGGTGCGTCAGTGGACGAATTCGCCCGGATGATTCAGCGTGGTGACATTGCGTCTTTGACGCGCGTTCCTGGAATTGGCAAGAAGACTGCAGAGCGATTGTTGGTCGAACTGAAAGATAAGGTCGGTGCCGGCGACATGTTGCCGATATCCCGCGCGGGTGCGCCGCTGCCGACTGATCCCGTGGGCGAAGCCTCGATTGCTCTGCAATCGCTTGGGTACAAACCGCAGGAAGTGAGCAAACTTGTCAGCGCGGTAGCGGCTCCCGGCGATGACGCTGAGGCCATCATTCGCAAGGCATTAAAGAGCGCATTGCGGCCGTGAGCCGATTTGGGTTGGCACGCCGCTTGTCAAAGCTAGGCGTTTGCTCACGTACCGAGGCGGCACGCCTCATTGTGGCCGGGCGTGTTGCCGTCGATGGCAAGCGCTGCACGGATCCGGAGTTTCCAACGCATGCGGGTGTGCGTTTGCAGGTCGATGGTCGTGACGTAGTCGCGCCCGCGTATCGTTATCTGGCGTTGAACAAACCACGCGGACTGTTGACCACAGCATCCGACGAGCAAGGCCGGGACACGATCTATTCTTGTTTGCCGACCGACGCGTGGCTGGCACCAGTGGGGCGATTGGACAAGGCCAGCGAAGGCCTGCTGCTGCTGACCAACGACACTGGGTGGTCGGCCTGGATCGCTTCGCCAGCCTCGGGCGTGCGCAAGACTTATCACGTGAAAATCGACCGCGCACCGGACAGTGCGATGGTGGAAAGTCTGCGCGAAGGGCTTACGGTTGACGGCGAGACTCTTGCTGCGGTGGATGTGTCGATCCTGCGCGCAGAGGCACGCAGCGGGTGGCTACAGTTTGTATTGGATGAGGGACGAAATCGCCACATCCGACGCATGCTGGCGGCGCTCGATATCGGCGTGTTGCGTCTGGTGCGCGTCGCGATTGGCGGACTCCTCTTGGGCGACTTGGCGAAGGGCCAGTGGCGCGAGCTGACGTTGGCTGAATTGGCTGCGTGCGGGCTGGCGGTAAATCCAGATGCGCCAATCGTTGGTAACGCCAAAGGAACACCAAGTGCAGCACCGCGACGCGCCCCTGTAGCCCACTGAACGTCATTCCATACGCCTGCGAATGCAGTTTAGTGCAGAATCGGCGAACTCTTGGATTCCGGCGTCGTCCATGCACCTTCCGATCACCGCTTTATATGCCGGTCTATGCGGACTGATCGTGTTCACTCTGGCGTTTCGTGTCGTTGTGCTGCGCCGGCGCTTGCGGATCGGCATGGGCGATGGCAATAACGCTGATCTGGCGCGGCGAGTTCGTATCCACGCGAACGCTGTGGAACACATTCCGCTGCTGCTGATTCTGCTGGCATTGGCAGAGGGTTTGGGCGCTTCGCCGGTCTTGCTGCACGCCGCCGGCATTGGCGTAGTGATCGCACGCGTTCTGCACGCGTCGGGCATGACGCGTTCGGCTGGGCATAGCTTTGGGCGCTTCTGGGGCGTGTTGATCACTTGGATCGTGCTTGCTCTTCTATCGATTTGGTGTGTGGCGATGTACTTTTTGCGAGGTTAACAATGCGTTGGATGGCTCTGTTTTTGGTTCTCGCGATCGCGGCTTGCGGCGGATCGCCCAAGCGTGTGATGGGTCCGCCGCTAATCAGCGTGCAGGAAGTTGAGCAGCGCGGCGATCGGTTTGTTGCTCGTGTACGAATCGACAGCCCATCGAGCGAGCTTGTCACGGTGACGCGCTTCGATTTCGAGTTTCGCCCGGACAGTGGTCCCAACGTACGTGGTAGCCAAATCCTCGATCTTGCCCTGCCGCCGGTGGCCGGCGATGTGGTGGATGTCGATCTGGCGGCCGCGAGCGCTTTGCCGACGCTCGCCGCGCTTGTCGACGGAAACTCCATGAGCTACGTGCTAGAAGGTGAGATCAAGATTGCTGAGTTGGGTCGCGCCTATCCGGTGAAGTACCAGGGTCGATTGCGGCCAACGCCCGGTAAGCCGGGATCGTATCGGTAGTCCCCGTGGTTGGCTGTTTGCTTCAGTTGTCGAGCGCCCCTTGACAGGTGCGTGCACTCGCCATCGAAGGCGCGCCAAGCTCACCCCAGCCCTCTCTCGTATGGCGGGAGAGGGAGTTCTTCGCACTTCGCCTCAGCTCAATTGATCTGCTCAAAAATGCTGAGAACGGTAAACCCTCATCAATTTGAACTTTGCATGGACATACGCTCATGAATTACACCGCACCGTTGGCCGATATGCGCTTCGCGCTTTACGACGTACTGGATGCCCCGAGTGTCTGGAACAGCCTGCCGGGCGGGGAAGACCACACCCGAGAGCTGGTGGATGCGGTGCTGGATGAAGGCGCCAAATTCTGCGAACAGGTACTGATCCAGACCAACCAGATCGGCGATGAAGAGGGCTGCCATTTCGACAAAGACAACAAAACCGTCACGACGCCACAAGCCTTCAAGGACGCTTACAACCGCTTTGTCGAAGGTGGCTGGACCGGCTTATGCGGCGATCCGAAGTACGGCGGCCAAGGCATGCCCGAAAGCGTCGGATATGTCTTCAAGGAGATGATCGAGTCGTGCAACGTTGCCTGGGGCACGTATCCGCTGTTGTCCGCCGGCGCGGTGGATGCGCTCGTTCACCATGGCGAAGAGTGGCAGCGCGAACTCTTCATCCCACGCATCCTGTCCGGCGAATGGACCGGCACCATGTGCCTGACCGAACCGCACTGTGGATCGGATCTTGGCCTGTTGCGCACGCGCGCCGAGCCGCTGGGCGATGGTGCGTACGCGATCAGCGGCACGAAGATTTTCATCACCGCTGGCGAACACGATATGAGTCAGAACATCGTGCACTTGGTGCTGGCGCGTCTACCCGATGCGCCCAGCGGCACCAAGGGCATCAGCATGTTCATCGTGCCCAAGTTCAAGGTGGCGCGCGATGGCAGCGTCGGTGAGCGTAACGCGGTCGCGGCGGGCAACATCGAACACAAGATGGGCCTGAAGGGTTCCGCCACCTGTGTGATGAATTTCGATGGCGCCGTCGGTTATTTGATCGGCAAAGAAAATCGTGGTTTGAACGCCATGTTTACCATGATGAATACCGCGCGCCTGGGCGTTGGCGTACAAGGTTTGGGACTGATCGAGGTGTCGCACCAGAACGCGCTGGCGTATGCCAAGGACCGATTGCAGATGCGTTCGTTGTCGGGCGCTAAACGCCCGGACAAGCCGGCCGACCCGATCATCGTGCATCCCGATGTGCGGCGGATGTTGATGACACAGAAGGCTATCGGCGAGGCCGGCCGTGCGCTGTGTTTTTACTCGGCACTGCAAGTCGATCTGGTGGCCAAAGCTCAAGATGCGACAGTGCGCCAGCGTGCCGACGACATCTTGTCGTTCTTGACGCCCATCAGCAAAGCGATGCTGACCGAGCTGGCGATCGAATGCACCAGCCACGGCATCCAAGTGCTGGGCGGACATGGCTATGTGCGCGAATGGGGTTTGGAGCAACTTCTGCGCGATGCGCGTATCACCACGATTTATGAGGGCACCACTCAAATCCAGGCGCTGGATTTGCTGGGCCGCAAGATCATGGGCCAGCAGGCGGCGGGTTTACGTCAGTTCCTCGCTGAAGTGGCCGAGTTCTGCGCAGCGCACCACGACCACGCCGAGGCTGGTCGTTATGTGCGGCGCATGGCGGAGTTGGCCAAAGAGTGGGAAGGCCTGACCCGCGAGATCGGCATGCGCGCTGCGCAAAATGCCGACGAAATCGGGGCGGCTGCGGTCGATTACTTGTTCTACTCTGGCTACGTGACCTTTGCCTACTTCCTGGCACGCGAAGCCGAAGCCGTCACGCGCGCCAGCTTCGCGGGTACCGCCGAGTTCCGCGCGGCGAAACTGGCGACCGTGCACTTTTATTTCGAGCGTATCTTGCCGCGAGCGATGGTGCATGCCGCCGGCGTTCGCGCTGGCGCAGAGTCGCTCACTTCAGGGGTCGAAGCGGCGCTCGCCTAGGACGCTCGAAAAGTGACCTTCGCCCTGCTCTGCCGTCCAGGTTTCGAGGCTGACCTGATTGCAGAGCTGGGCGCTGGGCAGAGCCCGCAAGCGGGTCTGGTACTCGCCGAGGCAACGCCGCCGTTTGATGAAATAGTGTTTGCGCGCGATGTGCTGGAAATCCGGCACCGCTTGCCGGCGCTGGATGCCAAAGACCGCGTGACGCCATTGCGCGCTGCGCTGGCGACACTTGGTCCGCTGGAGTCGATTTCCGTCATTCATCCCGACGCCGACGACACGCGGCCATTGGCGCCGCTGGCGAAGGCTCTGCAAAATCGATTGGCCGATTCGGCGCAAAACCGAGGCGAGCGAGGCGCAGTGTGGCTGACAGGAAGTACCGCCGCGCTCGTTGGAATTACGCGCGGCGGACCATTTCCTGGCGGAATTGCGCGACTCAAATTCCCAACGGCCGCGCCGTCGCGATCGACACTGAAGCTGGATGAAGCCATCCAGGTGTTGCTGACACCCGGCGAGCGCGCGCGTTTGTTCAAACCGGGCATGAGTGCGGTAGACCTGGGTGCCGCGCCAGGCGGATGGACATTTCAGCTCGTGCAACGGGGACTTAGGGTGATTGCTGTCGACAATGGCAAGATCGACGCACGCCTGCTCTCCAGCGGCAAGGTGGAACATCGGCGCGAAGACGGTTTTCGATTTCGCGCAAAAAACCCGGTCGATTGGCTGGTGTGCGACATGGTCGAGCAACCCTCGCGCGTGGTTGCGCTGATGGTGGAGTGGCTCAAAACCGGACGCTGCCGCGGCGCGATATTCAATCTTAAGCTCCCTATGCGTAAACGACATGCGGCGTGGATCGAAGCCCGCGGCGAATTAATCAAGCTTGCCAGACCCAAATTCAGGTTTTGCGCTAAACAGCTTTATCACGATCGCGAAGAGATTACGGTGGCTGTCGTACCGAAGGCGTAGCGTTGTGTGTTGCCCCGTAAAGAGACCTGAGCGTGCACAATGCATGAAAGCATTCGCTTCCCCTACCGGTCTCGTATGGATGACAACGCGCCGAACCACAACGGACGCTTGTCAGGTTCGTCCATTTAGGATCAGCATTACGTGCCGTTTGCCGTTGACGGCATCACCAAATTTCGAGGAGTCGCACATGAGCAGTTCGATGATGAAACCCGTTTCTCTGATGGTTGGCGCCGCGCTGCTGGGCGGCTTGGCTTGCAGTGCGTCGGCGGCCCCGGGCTCGCTGGCTGCTGTCGATCTCGACCAAGGCTATATGTTGGTCGGCGATCACAAGGGCGAAGAAGGCAAGTGTGGCGAAGGCAAGTGCGGTGGCGATAAGGGTGAGGAAGGCAAGTGCGGCGAAGGCAAGTGCGGTGGTGACAAGGGTGAAGAAGGTACGTGCGGCGGCGACAAGGGTGAGGAAGGCAAGTGCGGCGAAGGCAAGTGCGGTGGCGACAAGGGTGAAGAAGGTAAGTGCGGCGAAGGCAAGTGCGGTGGCGACAAGGGTGAAGAAGGTAAGTGTGGCGGCGCCGCCTGATCCGCTGATGCAAGCATCGGCAATTCCCTGCGGCGCAGGCCTGGGCCTGCGCCGCGGCATGTTCAAGGCGCTCCGAGATCATCCGAGCGCACTTGAGCACATTGATTTTTTTGAAGTCGCACCCGAAAACTGGATCGGCATCGGGGGACGATTGGGGAAGGCGTTCCGAGCCTACTCGGAGCAAAAGCCGGTTCTGGCGCACGGGCTGTCGTTGTCGCTCGGTGGACCCGGCAAACTCGACACCGAATTTCTGGCGCAGGTCCGCGATTTTCTGCGTGAGCACAATATCGCGCTCTACAGCGAACACCTGAGCTGGTGCGCAGACGATTCTCATCTGTACGATTTGCTGCCCATCCCGTTCACGAGCGATGCGGTCAGGCATGTGGCAGCGCGCATCCGCCAAACCCAGGAAATCATTGGTGCCCGCATCGCAATCGAAAACGCCTCGTTTTACACGCCGCTCGCCTCGGACATGGGTGAGCTGGAGTTCTTCTTGAGCGTGGTTCGCGAGGCAGACTGCGACGTGTTGCTCGACGTCAATAATGTCTACGTCAACAGCGTCAATCACGGCTACGATCCAAGGCAGTTCATCGACGCGGTGCCGCCGAGCCGGGTTCGCTACATGCACATTGCCGGGCACTATGTGGAAGCGCCGGACTTGATCGTCGATACGCACGGCGCTGCGGTGGTCGATCCGGTGTTCGAGTTGCTGGAATACACACGCCAAAAGCTGGGCGTAAAGCCGGTACTGCTGGAACGCGATTTCAACTTGCCGCCGCTCGGGGAACTGCTCGACGAGCTTGGTCGGGTCCGGACCTATGCTGGGCTTTGAGCGCGCGCAGCGCGAACTAGCCGCGCACCTTCGCGATCCGGCGCAGACGCCAGCACCGGAAGGCATCGAAGATCGCCGCTTGCAGATTTATCGGGACTTGTTGTTCAACAATGTGGCTGGACTGTTGGCCAATAACTTCCCGGTCATCAAAAAGATCTTGCCGGCCGACGTCTGGACGGGACTGGTGCGAGCGTACTACCGCAAACACGCCGCGCATTCGCCTTACTTCCATCAGATCGCACAAGAGTTCATGGCCTTCCTTTCGGCCCACCCGGAAACCTGGACCGACTTCCCATTCTTGCTCGAACTGGCCCACTACGAGTGGCTGGAGCTGGCACTCGATATCGACGAAACAACGATCGATAGCGCGCTCGATCGCGGCGATTGGATGGAAAACCCTATCGTTGCCTCACCGGTGGCGCGATTGGTCGGGTATCAATATGCCGTCCACAGAATTCGCCCCGGCGCTCTGCCCCGACAAGCACCCGAACAGCCGAGCTGGTTGCTCGTCTATCGTAATCGCCAGGATCAAGTTCAGTTCCAGGAACTCGCGCCGCTCGCAGCGCTACTTTGGCAGATGCTGGCAGAGTCGCCTCGATCCGGGCGTAACCTAGTGGACGCGCTGCGTCAGCAAGTGCCGGCACTGGCGGCAAGCGACGTGACGAAGCTGATCGAAAACTGGTTTGATCGAGGCGCGGTGCTGGGAATTGCCAGCGAGCGGTAGCAATCAAAGCGGCAGCAGGCTGCCGCAGCCCAGGTGGAAACTGCTGTCGAAGCGGTTCAGACGACGGCGCGGAGCATTGGTTTGGAGTCGGCGGGCGCTTGGAATACGGCGCCGTGAAGCGCCTCGACCTGCTCGGCGTAGCTGACCAGACGGTTCTGTGCGCGGTCGGCCAGAATCGCTGGAACCTCGCCATTGGCGAGCAAACGTGTCACCAATGCGCGATGTTGCTGATTGCAATTCGGATCTTCCAGCCAATCGGCCAATGCGCAAATGACTGCAGCCAGCGGCCCTGAGCCAGGTGCGCGCAACGCAAACTGCAGTTCCATGGCATTGTCCATCGAGATGTCCCAAGTGTGACTTGTTGGTCACGCCAATGCAGGAAGAATGCCAACGCCATCACAGTTACGGAGCGTCTCTGCGAAGCCGTGCGGCACGGTTGCTGCGGCTGAGTGTACCCAGGAAGACAGAGATGGAGCCGAACAAGCCCATCCCTGGACTTGTCGGGCCATCGCGAGTCCGGCGTTTGTCCGAGATCGCCTCCGCAAATCAATCGCTTGCGCGCCCGACATGCGAGCCAGCCCAATCAAGCTGCTCACAAATTCGCTTTCCGCCACGTTAGGCTGTTGCCGAGCTAAACTTCCGGCATGGAACGCGAACCCGACGTATTGATCCTTGGCGCAGGCGTGATTGGGCTGTGCTGTGCCTACTACTTGCTGCAATCGGGTCACAGTGTGACGCTGTTGGACCAAGGCGCGCCGGGCTCGGGTAGCTCGCACGGCAATTGCGGCACGATTACGCCGAGCCATGCACCGCCCTTGGCTAAACCCGGGATGGTCGGTCAAGCGCTGAAGTGGATGCTCGAACCTGCAGCGCCGTTCTATGTCAAGCCGAGCTTGGATCCGGCGCTTTTGTCCTGGCTGCTGGGCTTCGCCAGCCGCTGCGCCTGGCCCGCGTTCGAGCGCGGGCTTAAGGCCAAAGCAGCGCTGCTCAAAGTGTCCCGCGGCGCTATCGAGTCTCTTTGTCGGGACGAGCGCCTCGACTGCGAATTCGCCGCGCGCGGACATTTAACGGTGTTCAAGAGCCAGCAAGCGCTGGATGCATTCGCCTGGTGGCCTAAGGCGCTCGCCGAGGTCGGAACGGTTGTTGAGGCGCTCGACGGCAAGGCGTTGCGTCAGCGTGAGCCAGCTTTGCGTGAGGACGTCATCGGCGGATTCGACACGCCCGGCGATGCGCAGTTTCGGCCCGACCGCTTTGTGTCCGAATTGGCGAGGCGCGTGGTTGAAATGGGCGGGGTCATCGAAACTGGCTTTGAAATCGCTGCGCTCGAGCGCAATGGCGAGACGGTACGTGTGCAAGGTCCGCGAGGAACGCGCGGCGGCCGACACGTCGTTCTCGCCCTCGGCGCCTGGTCGCCTCTGCTGAGTCGATCCATCGGCGTGCGTATTCCGGTGCAACCGGGCAAGGGCTACTCCATCACCACCGAGCCGCCGGCACGGGCCGCGCGCGTGCCGATCGTCTGTCGCGAAAAAAGCATTGCGATTACGCCGTGGCGATCCACATACCGCATCGGCAGCACGATGGAATTTGCGGGATACGATGCGAGCCTGAATCGCCGACGGATCGAACAGTTGGTCGCCAGCGCCAGCGAGTATCTGGTTGAACCGATCGGCTCGACGCGCCTGGAGGAATGGTACGGATGGCGACCGATGTCGGTCGACGATGTGCCGATCATCGGCGCTGCGCCAGGCTTTCGACGCCTGTGGTTAGCGACTGGGCACGGCATGCTCGGCATGAGCATGTCGGCAGGTACCGGGCAACTGATCGAGGCGATGGTAACCGGACGCGCCTCGGCGATTGATCCGACGCCCTACTCGCCAGAACGGTTTGCATGAGCTTCTTCGACGCCTGGCAGGATGGCGAAACGGTTCGGATAGCGCGCGGCGAGGCGCCGCTGTTGATCAGCTTACCGCACGATGGCGTCGAGATTCCGAGCGGCATCGCAAACGTCATGACCGCTGCGGCGCACGCCTCGCCCGATACCGATTGGCACGTCAGTTCCCTGTACGCGTTCGCACTCGAACTGGGCGCGACGTTGTTGCGCCCACGCTACTCGCGCTACACCATCGATCTGAATCGCCCGCGCGATGGCCAACCGCTGTATCCGGGACGCAGCGAAACCGGGCTTTGCCCGACGGTGATGTTCGACGGCGCGCCGATTTATCGCCAGGGTCTGGCGCCCTCGCCTGCCGACATTTCAGAACGCATCGAGCGCTATTGGTTGCCCTATCACAACGCATTGACGGAGGAGCTGACGCGGCTCCGATCTCTGCACGCAAACGTTGTGCTGTGGGAAGGCCATTCGATCATCAGCCACTGCCCAATGTTCTTCGAAGGTGTGCTGCCCGACTACAACCTCGGCACAGCAGACGGTGCCAGCTGTGACAGCGCCATTGCGACGGCAATCGTCGCGCAGTTGCAGCAGCGCGGCTGCAGCCACGTGGCTAACGGCCGCTTCAAGGGTGGCTACATCACACGGCACTATGGCGCGCCGGCGCGCGGTGTGCACGCCGTACAAATGGAAATGGCGCAGTCGCGCTATTTGGACGAGCGTAATCCGCACAACTTCGATGCCGTTCTCGCCGCACCCGCTGTCGACGATTTGAAGTCGTTGATCGCGGCGGCGCTGCATGAGGCTGCCAGGCTCGGCTAACCACTGGTGCGCCTCGATAAACAGTCGCCAACAGACCAAGCGCGATTCAGACTGCCGTTATCCAAGCAGGCCTACGATTTTCTCCGAACCCGCGCATCGTGCGCGGCGCACTTGGAGTGCATGAGCCATGGCTCGGATGTGGTTGGGTATGACGATGATGGCGCTCGCCGGTTCAGCCGCAGCGCAGAACTACTACGACGACAGCTATTACGCCGAGGACGAAGGTTACGCGCAGGCCGGCTACGACGAGTCGCCTCGGAGCGGCTACGACGATAGCTACCGAGGCAGCGGCGACGGCTACGATTTTGCCCGCGTTGTCGATGCACGCCCGGTGTATGAGAACGTACCGGTGGCTGAGCCGCGACGCCAGTGCTGGAACGAGCCCGTGACCTACGTCAACGGACCGCGCTATCGCCATCGCAGCGATACGCCGGAAATCGTTGGCGGGATCATCGGCGGCCTGGTTGGCAATCAGTTCGGCAGCGGCGATGGCCGGGCTGCCGCAACACTCGCCGGCGTCGTACTGGGCGCATCGATCGGTCGCGATTCCGAGCGACAGAGCCGATATTACGGTGGCCCGCGTTACGAGCGCACCGTGCACGAGCGCCGTTGCGATGTCGTCGAGAGCTATCGGGAAGAGCGTCGGCTCACCGGCTACGACGTAACCTACGACTACAACGGCACCGTGGGTCAGGTGTTCACAGACCGCCATCCTGGCACCGAAATCCGAGTACGGATTAACGTGGAACCGGCCGACTATTGATCGCGATTTAGCGATAGCCATTGATGAGCCCGGCGCAATGCCGGGCTCATTGTTTGGGATCCCGGAGCCAACGCTTTGGACCCCGAGCGGTGCGGTAGCGTGCGTAAATCGACAGCCATTGCCAACGGATCGGCAGTAGTGTCGACTATCCCCAGTTCTCCGGTTGCGAGACAACGTGCCTACCGCTGCTATCGAGAGCTTTACGGCGGGTAACCAGGCATTGAGCCTGGTGCTGGCCGACGAAGACGCCGGCCTTCGCAGCGAGCCGGCGTCGAGTGCACACCAGTGGCATCTGCGCCTTTGCCGCTCCGGGGACGTGCACTTAAACGCCGATGACGCATCGCTGCCGCTGCGACCTGCGGCCACGGCCTTCGTTCCGGCAGGTACCGCTGTTAGCTGGCGCATTGGCTTATCGTGGCGGCGCTTGAGTATTCGCATCGAGCCGCAGCAACTCGCGGAACTGGCGATCGAAACGGGGACCGAGCTTCGACCGACCGCTCTGCGCGAACCGGCGCACGACCCGGTGATCGAGCACTACGCCGCCTTGATCCAACACGAAGCCCAACGCAGCGGCCGCCTCGCCGACGGCTTCTTGGGTCCGATCGCTCGTTTGATCGGCATGCATCTGGTGCGCGCTTATTTGAGCGGAGAGCCGCCGGCCGCGCCCCCGCAGGGTTTGAGTCCAGCGCAGCGCGAACGGCTCGACAGCTATATTCGCAAGACTCTACCGGCGCCTATTGTCATCGAGCAGTTGGCGGCCGCCTGCGAACTGTCGCAATACCAATTGATGCGACTGATGAAGCGCGCCCTCGGGATGTCGCCGCAACAGTATGTGCAGGAGCGGCGCATCGATCTGGCCAAGAAGCTTTTGCGCGAAAGCGAGCTTGGCTTGAGCGACATTGCTTTCGAGCTCGGCTTTTCCAGCCAGTCGCATTTCACCAGCGCCTTTCGTGCGCTGACCGGGCATACGCCCAAGACTTATCGTGAACGCCATGATCTCCTCTAAAGACCCTCGTCGTTTTGGCCTCTCCCAACGCGGCCGTCGCGCACTCCGGCTAGCCTTGCCGGTGTTTCTGCTGATGCTGCTGCTACGGCTCACGGGTTTGATTGAGCCGATCGGTTTGGCGATCTACGATGCGTTCAATCGGCTCAGCGTAGGACCCGCGAGCGAACGCGTGGTGGTCATCGGTTTTGGCGAGACCGATTTCGCCAAGTACCCCGACTATCCGTTCTCCGATGCGCTGCTGGCCGAGGTGTTGAACAGGGTCGATGCGGGGAAACCCCGAGCGGTGCTTCTCAACCTGCTGCGCGATGTGCCGGTGCAGACCGGCCATGAGGCCTTGCTTGAGCGCTACCGCGCGATGCCGAATCTATACGGCCTGGCGGCGATCACGCCGCTCGCGCGCGAGGACGTGCCGGCGCCGCCGGTGCTGCGCGAGAGCGGCCGCTTCGGCTTTGTGCAATCGATGCCCGATGCGCACGACGACGTCACGCGCAAGACGCTGCTTGGATTCCGCCAGGGCGATGTATTGCTCGAATCGGTGCTGCTCAAAGTCGTACGCGCGGCGCTGGGCGGGACAGTCGCCATCGACGATAGCGATCGCCTGGTGCTGGGCGACCGCCAGTTGCCTGCGGTGGGCGAGAGTTTCGGCGAATACCAGCCGCGTTTGGGCAAGCACTTCAGCGGCGAATCGGAGCTGGGCGAGGAGCAACTGCTGGCCTACAGCCTGCCATTTCGAAGCGCCACGATCCCGGTCATCAACTTCGCCGAGGTCCTTTCGCCAGAGTTCGACACGCGGCGGCTGGAAAATCGCGTGGTGCTGATCGGCAATTCATCGCTGTCGTTACAGCGCGCCATGGAGACGCCACTGACAGCGACCCAAGGGCGGGGCCTGTCGGGCGTCGAATTCAACGCCGCCTTGATCGACAACGTTCTGGCTTACGGCGCCGGTCAGGGCCTGGGGCTGCGTTCGTTGCCCGAATGGATCGAGTACTTATTGCTGTTCGCCGTCTCGTGGCTCGCGGTGTGGCGCTTTATGGTGTATCGATCGTTGTGGACTGGCATCGCGCGCGGCAGCGCTTTGCTCGCGCTGGTAGCGATTGCCGGCTACGGCGCATTCCGGCTCGGATGGTGGCTGCCACTTGGCGCGATCGGCGTGACGCTGGTTGGCGCCGTGCTGGTGGTCGTCGACAACCTGCTGCGTGCCGCTGCCGGCCAGGAGCGCATCGTCGGATTCATGGATCAGATATTCGACCGACTGCCCGAACCGATGTTCGTGCTCGATCACAACAATGAATTCCGCTTGGTCAACGAGGGCTTCTCGCGCCTCGCGGGTACGCCGCCGGTGGAACTTGTCGGTCGGTCCGCTGCTCGTTGGTTGAGCGACCAAAGCTCAGAGGGCAGGACTCGGCTCAACGCGCACGGTCGGCTCTACGAGCTTGCGCTTCAGCGCAGCAATATGGCCGACGAACACGGCCGCCCGCTGACGCTGGGCCTGGTCCGCAGCGCCTCGCCCGTGCCAGGGGAATCTGGAGCGGAGGCGCACCGCCTGGGAGCAGCGCGGACCGCGCTATGGTGGGCGGCGCGCGGTCGCGGCGCACTGCTGGTCGCCAGTATTCGGGTGCTGGATGCCGAGCTGGTGGATCAGGCGCTCGGCAGCAATTCGCTGCCGCGCGTTGAGCGTGCGCTGATGCAGCGTTTGCGAAGCGCCTTTCCCGATGCCATCGACCTCTGGTTACATGCGCCTGGAGAGTTGCTGTTTCTGCTCGCACGCGATGGGGCTTTCGACGCTGAGCGCCTGCGGCAATTGCTGCGCCAGAGCTTTTCCTGGGCGTTGCGCATTGATGATGAGGCGCTGGAACTGGATGTCGCTGTCGGTGTGGCCATCGGGCGCGACGAGTGCGCAACACTGGATGCGTTGATTGCCGAGGCACAATCTGGCGACGAAGAAATGGCCGTGGGCTGAGCCCGGACGATCCATCCGGGCGATTAACCGGCCTGTGTCGAGGAGGCTAAGCTGCGCCGCCTGCCGCCAACATCGCAAGCACGCCAGCGCCCATGGCAATCGAAGCCACGCCAATCAGTGGCCTGAAACGAAGCGCTCTGGGCACTGCCCAGCTCGCAAACTTCCTGTGCGTCTGCCAGGGAATGCACAGCATCGCCAGTGTCGTGGCGATCAGCACCCAGCCTATCACTTGAAAAGCCAGGCCGGCCGGCAGCGTCGCGCACCCCAGGAAACCCAAACCCACCACCAACCGCACGGCGATCTCCAGCAAATGCGCTCTGGCGCTGCTCGCAAAGGCCGAAAGGAACTTGTCCGCAGAGGCCGGCAGAATGAGAGCGACTGTGCCCAGTGCAAGCAAAAACAGCGCAGCCAGAGCCACTGTCATCATCGCCGCTACTTCGAGATTCATTGCATCGATTCCGTCGGCAGATCCTTGGGTGAGGCAAGTCATCGCCAACGGTTTTCGATCGCGCCGCAACCGCTTGCCGTATCTCAAACACCTCGCGTCCGCTGCCGACGACGACCGCGCGGCGCGCCTTCGCGGAGCACCGGCGTTGCCGGACGCGTACCGCGCGGGCCGGGTCCGCGGCGCTCGCCGGTCGGCTGGCGATGATCGGCGAAGGTCCATGCCGGACGGCTGGCATCGGGGCCAAGTACGCTCCACTGGTCGCGGAAGTCCTCGGGTTGACGTTCATCGAATTGGTTGGCGCGATTCTCATCCACAACCACCGGCGCAAACGGGTCCTTGCGGCCGCGGCGCCGAATGATGACTTGAGGGTATTGCGGCAACGGTGGCGTGTGGATCGAGTTGCCCCGGTCCGGACGATCGTTGTCGCCGTCGTCATCGGCGATGACATCGTTGCCCTTGGGCGAGACCACATTCGGATCGCGCGGTCCACGCTTGCGCTGGCGGCGGCGTTCGCCACGCGGGCCTTGATCCGGCAACTCGCTTTCGATCGCCGGCTGAGGCGCGTCGCCCAGCTCTTCGCCTTCATCGTCCACCGGTAATCCGATGAACTCCGGTTTGATCGGCCGATCGCCGCCGCGGCGGCGGCGGCGTTTGCGACCGCGACTGTCGTCTGCGCGTTCCACGCCTTGCACATCCGGCTGCGCAACGGCGCGCGGCTCTCGCGGCGCCTGCTCCCGCGGCTCTCGCGGTGCATGCTCTCGCGCTTCGCGTGGCGGCGGATCCTTGCTCGGATCGAAGGGCTCGGCCGGCTCGAAGCCTTCTAACGGCTGCGGGTCGAGTTTGCCGCCCAGCAGCTGCTGCACATCGCGATACTGCGGCGTGTCGTCTTGCGTGACCAGTGTAATCGCCAGCCCGTCGCCATCCCCACCCGTACGCGCAATGCGATAAATGAAGTCTTCGGCGGCGTATGGCAGGTCGTAGTTCATGACCACGGGCAGATTCGGCAGATCCAGGCCACGAGCTGCGCTATCCGTCGCCACCAGAATCTTCAGCTCGCCGCTTTGGAAACCGGATAGCGCGCGGGCGCGGGCGCCGTGACTCTTCGCACCGTGGTAAGCGGCGGCCGAATGTCCCCAGCGTTCCAGATAATGCGCAATCTTGTCGGCGCCATGTTTGGTGCGACAGAACACCAGCGTCTGTCGTTCTACGTCTTGCGCAATCAGGTGCTGCAGCGCGTCTCGCTTGCGGCTCGGTACCACCACAAAGGTTCGAAGCGCAACGGAGGTTGGTATCGGCGGCAACGGCTTGGCGACGGCGCTTGCCTGCTGCTGCTGCACCTGCAATTCCACTGGCAACACCAGATACGCTTTGGCCAGACGACGGACGTCGTCAGACATCGCTGAGGAAAACAACAGGGTCTGCCGCGCCCTGGGAAGTCTCGTGAGGATGCGCTCAAGCTCGGGCAGCGCATTGGCCTCGATCATCTTGTCGGCGTCATCGAGCACGATCAGGCGCAGGCCCCCAAGATCGAGCGATTGGCTATCGAGCAACTCAGCCAGACGACCTGGCGTTACTACGACAATGTCGGCGCCAGCGTCGCGCAGCGACGGAGCTGCGTCGCCGATCAAGGCCGCGACAAGCCCAAGCTCGCGACCGCAGGCATCGAGTTTCTCGAACACCGGGCCGGCGGCTTCGCTGCTTGGCACCAGAATGACCGCATGGATGCACGTGCCGTCCAGCAAGCGCTCGCCGGCGGGGAAGAGTCGCTCCAGCACAGGCAGAAGGTAAGCGGCGGTTTTCCCGCTGCCTGCAGGGGCGGCGGCGAGAACATCTCGACCGGTCAACGCCAGCGTGATCGCTTCGCGTTGAATCTGTGTCGGTTCGCTATAGCCAAACTCAGCTACAGCACGCAACAACGCGGGCGACAGCCCGAGTGCGTCAAAGCTCATCAGATCGTGCTCTCTTGTCGTTTTCTAGGGTCGGCGCCTGGAGCATCTCGCCAGGTGGCCGTGTGCGAAGTCGTCCCCGACCGAATTCGCCGTTCGCTTAGCGCCCGTCATGGAACTCTGGAACTCCCGCTGCCGGCAGCAGCGCCGGTACTGCGAATCGAAGGGAACCAGGGCAAGCCGGGGTGGCGCTTCATCCAGCGCGCGAACAACGCGAAGTGTACGGGATGAAAGCGCGACCTGTCACCTGATCATCGTGTCGGCAGTTAACCAATACGGGAAAATGAGCAAGGGGCCGGAGCTGTACCTGTTCGCCACCTCATGCGTTCTTTGGCTTCGGCAAATGCCACTCTCGCCGCGACTCAAAGCTGGGCGCTGGTTTTCGGCGGTTGTTGGACAGATCTCGCCGAATCAGTAACCCGCCGCATGCCCATCCTTACGTGACTCCGAGGCACCGGTGTAGACGCCGCTATCGGCATCGAAACCGATTGCCTGATAGCCGCCATAGGGACCGTCGGCGAACTCGATGCGATGACCTTTACGCATCAGCGCGCGAATCGTCTCGATCGGGAATCCGGACTCCAACTGCACCACGCCGCCGTCGGTCATCGGCTCCACGCCGCCCGCCGGTTCGGTAGAACCATCGTGATGGATGCGCGGGGCATCGCCGGCTTCTTGCAAATTCATCCCGAAGTCGATCAGATTGATCAAGATTTGCGCGTGCCCTTGCGGCTGCATCGCGCCGCCCATCAGACCGAAGCTCAGCCACGGCTTGTCGTCTTTGGTCACGAACGCCGGGATGATCGTGTGGAACGGCCGCTTGCCGGGCTCGAAGCGATTGGGATGATCGGCGGTAAGCGCGAACTGCTCGCCGCGATTCTGAAAAATGAAGCCCAGACCTGGGGGCGCCATGCCCGACCCCATGCCGCGATAATTCGATTGGATTAGCGACACCATCATGCCGCTGGCGTCGCTGGTCGTCAGATAAATCGTATCGCCCTCCTGGATGGGTGCCGCGCCCGGCTCGGCGCTTTTCATCGCCGTGTCCATCGAAATCAGCGCTCGGCGCTGGTCCGCGTAGGCGTCGCTCAGCAGCATTTCGAGCGGCGCTGGATGGAAGGCCGGATCGGCGTACCAGCGGGCACGGTCGGCGAAGGCGAGTTTTTTGGCCTCGACCACCAGATGCACATGCTCGGGACTGCCGAAGCCAAACGATTTCAGATCGAAGGCTTCGAGTATCGACAACATCTGCAGCGCCGCTATGCCCTGCCCGTTCGGCGGCAATTCCCAAACCCTATAGCCGCGATAGTCCACGCTCACCGGATCGACCCACTCGCCCTTGTGCGCGGCAAGATCGGCAGCGCTCAAGAACCCGCCGTTGGCCTTGAAGTACGCATCGATGGTGGCCGCAATTTCGCCGCGATAAAAGCCGTTCCGGCCCTCCTTGGCCAGCACCTCATAGGTGCGCGCAAGAGCGGCGTTCTTCCAGATTTCGCCCGCACGAGGCGCACGACCGTCGATCGTGAACTGCGTTAGAAATCCGGGATGCGCCTGCAGGCGTGGCACGGAACGCGTCCAGTAATAGGCAATCGTGTCGTGGACGGGATGACCGCGCCTCGCATATCCGATGGCGGGCGCGAGAACCTTCGCCATCGACATTTTTCCAAAGCGCTCGTGCAATGCAAACCAGCCATCGACAGCCCCGGGCACGGTCACCGGCAACGGTCCAAACGAGGGAATCGCGCTGTAGCCGTTATCGAGAAACCACTGCCGGCTGAGCGACTTGGGCGAACGTCCTGAGCCGTTGTAGCCATGCAAGCGCTGGCTTTTCGGGTCCCAGACGATGGCGAACAAATCGCCTCCGATCCCGCATCCGGTGGGTTCCATGAGCCCAAGCGCGGCGTTTGCAGCGATCGCCGCATCGACGGCACTGCCGCCGGCTTTCAACACATCGAGTGCGATCGTTGTCGCCAGCGGATGGCTGGTGGCCGCCATGCCCTGGCTCGCGTAGACCGGCGAGCGTGTTGCGAACGGCAACCCGGTGATGCGGTCAGCCGCCATGGTTGGAGACGCTACAAGCGCCAATAGAAGCCACATGAACCTCATCAGGACTTACCCCCACGTTCCATCAGCTCTTCAGGAATCGAACTTCGTGCGACCCGTACCGGCTTTGCTCAAGCGCACGCCCAAGCGCCGGCAGGATTTCACCTAAGCTGTGCTCAATGCGGTACGGTGGATTGACGATCACCATGCCGCAACCGTTCAATCGCAATGCGGTGTTGGCCGGATGCAGCAATAGTTCGGTGACCAGCACCTTTTCAAAGGGCTGCTGCGCGACTTGCCGATAATATGCCTCGGCATCCTGGCGCAACTTGATCGGAAACCAGATCGCGTAGGTGCCGGTCGGCCAGCGCTGATGCGCATGCTTTAGACCCAATAAAATCGAGTTGTACTCCTCGAACTGCGCTTCGAACGGCGGGTCTATGAGCACCAAACCGCGCTTGGGCTTGGGCGGCAGCAATGCGCGCAGCGCCTCATAGCCATCGCGCTGGTGGCAACTGACGCGCGCATCGTTCTGGAACTCCGCTTTGAGCTTGCGCGCCTCATCGGGCTGCAATTCGCAGGCAACCAGCGCATCGTTAGCGCGCAGCAATGAGGCTGCGATCAGCGGCGAGCCAGGATAAGTCTGCAAATTTCCGCCGGGATTGAACGAACGCACGACGTTCAAGTAAACATGCAGCAACGACGGCATTTGTGCCACGGACAACAACGGCTTGATGCCGGACGCAAACTCGCGGGTTTTCTCGGCTTCGGTCGAAGTCAACAGATAGCGCGCGCTGCCAGCGTGCGTATCGAGCACCGAGAACGGCGTTGCCTTTTGCTTGAATGCTTCGATCAAAGCCACCAGCACCGCGTGCTTTAGCACATCGGCAAAATTGCCTGCGTGATAGGCGTGTCGATAGTTCAATGCCAGTTCCGCCTGGAAGCCAAGCTGCAATAGAGCCTCATTGACCGCTGCAAGTCAATGATTCGGTCGACCCATTCGAATGCGCGAGCAGCGCCGAGAGGACCAGGCAGCGAGGGGCAGGATGCGGGGGCCGAGCTAATCTCTTGGTCGTTCTTGGCTTGAACTCTGGCAGAGTCGGCAAAGGCTGGATCAGACAACGATCCCTGGCCCCCGCCCCTTGCCCCTCGGATCTCGCCCCCGAACCGTTCGCAGTAAATCGCACCGCCTCGATTACCAGCACCTGCCAAAATCGTGTAGCCTTCGGGGTCTTCGGTCGGGGCGTAGCGCAGCCTGGTAGCGCACCACAATGGGGTTGTGGGGGTCGAGAGTTCGAATCTCTCCGCCCCGACCATTCGATAGTCACTCATCCACTCGCGCAATGTCCCGTCGCACAATCTGGAGCGGCGGAATGGCACAGCGGCGCGAGTTGTATTCTGAAATCGATCCGTTCGAAACCGGCACACTGCCGGTGGGCGATGGCCACACACTGTACTTCGAGCAGTGCGGCAATCCCGACGGCAAACCGGTGGTGTTCCTGCACGGCGGGCCCGGCGCTGGATGCAGTCCGAAGTCGCGACGGTTTTTCGATCCCAAACGCTACCGAATCGTGCTGTTCGATCAGCGCGGCTGCGGGCGCTCGCGACCGCACGCCAGTCTCGAAGCCAACACCACCTGGCATCTGGTCGCCGACATCGAACGATTGCGCGTGCATCTTGGGATCGAACGCTGGCAAGTATTCGGCGGATCCTGGGGTTCAACACTGGCACTGGCGTATGCGCAAACGCATCCCAATCGCGTCACAGAACTGGTGCTGCGCGGTATCTTCATGTTGCGCCGCTGGGAACTCGAGTGGTTCTACCAAGCCGGCACCGACGCACTGTTTCCGGATGCCTTCGAGGACTATCTGGCGCCGATCCCGCTCGTGGAGCGCGGCGATCTGATGAGCGCTTATCACCGCCGACTGACATCCAGCGATCCGGCTGTGCGCCTTGAAGCGGCACGCGCCTGGTCGGTGTGGGAGGGCCGCACCAGTTTTCTGTTGCAGGATTCAACGCATGTCGACGGCGTTGCGGCGGATATGTTCGCCCTCGCGTTCGCACGTATCGAATGCCATTACTTCGTCAATGGCGGCTTCTTCGACCGCGACGATCAGTTATTGGCCAATGCCTACCGCCTGCACGGTATCCCGGCGGTGATCGTACAGGGCCGTTACGATGTGGTCTGCCCGGCGCGCTCAGCCTGGGATTTACACCGAGCGTGGCCCCAGGCAAAACTCGAGATCATTCCCGATGCCGGACATTCGGCGTTCGAGCCCGGCATTGTCGATGCGCTGGTGCGGGCAACGGATCGTTTCGCCGGGTGATGTGATTGCACGTAGCCGACGACGAATCGGCCGGCACGTGCGCTGTCTGCGACTGCATACGGATGGGCCAGCGGATCGCGCAACCTACTCCCAGAGCTTCACGCTTTCGACATCCATGGTGTACGCGGCCGATGCAATGTCGTTGTGGATGGTTTCGACATTCATCGTGCCCTGGATCCAGAATGCGTCGTAGATTTCCGTGACTGGAATCGGCTTCGCCAGACGTGCCAGGACGATTTGATTCGGCGGCGGCGGCGGCACGTGGATGCAAGCACCGAAGTACGGCACGATGAAAAACTCGCTCATTTCGTTTTTGCCGTTGACCTCTACCGGAACGATGTAGCCTGCGATCTTGACGCGCTGATCGTCGAGTTCGTCGATGACCTTGAAGCTGCCCGTCTGCTCCGCCTTGAACATCCCGGAATGCTCAACGTTCGCCTGATTCATGAGCGCGTCGACTTCATCCTTCGGCATCATCTCCAACCAATCGAGTTCGCGGACTTCCTCGGAAACGGCAAGGCCGGAGATGGCGAGCAGCAGTGTGGCAATAACAAGGCGCATGGAAGATCCAGTCGAAGTCAGACGCGAATACTGAGACCATCGCTCAGTGAGCGTGAATAGGCCATCAGTGCCGGCACTAGACCCGCGAGAATACCGAAGACAACGACAGCGCCGACGAGCATGAGTTCCGGCACGCCCATCGCGAAAGGCTGAATGAAGATGCCGTAGGCGCTGGCGAGCCATGGCGCAAGCGCCACCATGCCAAGAAGCAACACGATGACGCCAACGGCCGCGCCGAGAGCGGTCAACACTGCGGCCTCGATCACCAGAAGCACGCCGATCTGCCAGGGACGCGCGCCGAGTGAACGCAGGATCGCCATCTCCCGGCGACGCTCGTTCAAGGTCGTCACCAGCGCCGTGATCATGCCCAGGATGCCGGCAACCACGACGCACGCCGCCACCAGACGCAGCGCATTTTCTGCAACGCCAATCAAGCTCCACAACTGCGCAAGCGTGATGCCGGGCATGATGGCCAGCAAGGGCTCGCCGCGAAACTCATTGATCTGACGTTGAATCGAGAATGCCGCAACGCGCGACTTGAGGCCGACGAAAACAGCCGTCACGGCCTTGGGCTGGAGGTCCATCGTTCGCGCAGTTTCGGCATCGACCGCACGTCCCGGTAAGCGCGCGCCAGACTGCCAATCGATGTGGATCGCTTCGATTGCCTGCAGGCTGACGTGCACGCTGCGATCCACCGGCGTTCCGGTACGCGCGAGAATTCCGACAATGCGAAACGGCTTGTCGTCGTGCCGCGTGATGTCCACGCGCCCCGTTCCGTGCGCAACGACGATTTGCTGCCCGAGTGTGTAACCCAGGGCGCGCGCCACTTCCGCGCCAACGACGGCGTCGTACAAATCGGCGAACGGCTCGCCGGCGGCAAACTCAAGCGTGCGCTTGTCGCCGAAGCGGAAGTGTTCGAAGTAGTCGGCCGTGGTTCCGATGACACGAAATCCGCGATGCGAATCGCCGAGCGAAATAGGGATCGCAAAGGCGACCTGAGGATGTTTGGCGATTTCCTCATAGGTGGCATAACGGATGTTGTTGGTCGCATCGCCGATACGGAACACTGAATACAGCAGCAACTGCACCGGCCCAGTGCGCGCGCCCACGATCAAGTCGATGCCAGCGATGGTATTGGAAAAGCTATTGCGCGTTTCCACGCGGACGCGTTCGACGGCCAGCAGGAGGGCGACGCTGATCGCAATCGTCAGCAACGTCAGGAGTGCCGAGACGCGGCGGTTGTACAGGCTCGATCGCGCAATCTTTAGCAGCATCAGGCGGCCCTCGCGCGATTGAGCGTGTGCAAATCGAGCGTTGTGTCGAAATGCGAGCGTAGTCCGTAATCATGGCTGACAAAGAGCACAGCGCTGCCGGCGGCCGTACTGGCATCGATCAGCAGCGACAAGAATTGGTCGCGCGTATCGGCGTCCAGCGCGGACGTTGGCTCGTCGGCGATGATCAACTCTGGTGCCCCGATTAAAGCGCGAGCAGCCGCGACGCGTTGCTGTTGGCCAACGCTCAGTTCGCTGGCCAGCGCGCCAATATGCCGCGCATCCAGCCCGAGGCGCTGCAACAGCTCATCCGCCATCGCCTTGCGATTGGCCACCCGCGCCGCGCGTTCGCGCGAGAAATTCAAACCCAGTACGACGTTATCTCGCGCGCTCAGGTATGGCAACAAATTGAACTGCTGAAACACATAGCCGATGTGTTCAGCACGAAAGCGATCGCGCGCCGCGCCCGATAGCGAACCCAAGGCCTGGCCGAGCACGCGCAGCGTGCCGGATCGGGGCACATTGACGCCCGCCAGCAAGGACAGCAGGGTACTCTTGCCGCTGCCGCTGGCGCCGCGCACGAAGACCCGCGCGCCGCGCGCAATATCGAGCGCCGCGATATCCAAATCAACGCGGTTCCTGGTCCACCCGAAGGTCAGATTTCGAAGCTCGATCAATGCTTCGCTCATAGTGCAATGTCGGTCTCTGAGCGTTTAAGCGTCACCGCGCCCTGACCCTGCGCGCCGATCCACTCCACAGCGAGTGTCTCCAAGCTTGCGAACGCCTTCCAGGGATCGATCGCCACCAGCTCGACCGTACCGCCGCAGGTCCAGGTGGCGTTGAGTTCGATGTCGGCATGCACGTGCTCTGCGCTGTGCGCCGATTCGTGCTTGTGGTGGTGGTCGTGATGGTGATCGTGGTCGTGATCGTCGGATTGCATTGCCGGCGAAGCGGTTGCCGAATCCAACGTACAGGAACCGCCTTCAAAACGCATCGCTCGGGCAACGCCCTCCAGCGCGCGCAAACCGGCGTCCAGCTGCGCCTTGCGCTCAGGCGACTGCGCTTCCCCCTCGAACCCGGCGATATCGATCATCGGCGCCGTGAGCGCCATCTCAATCCGGCCGCCATCGACTGCCAGCTGTGCTTTCGCAGCGCCATGTACGTGCGCCGCGAGATTGTCGCCATTCGCGACGGCTCCGCTTGAGAGTGCAAGCAGGATGAATAGGGACACGGTGCGCATATCGGACAACTCCAAAGTTCGACCGAGCTGATGTTATAGTGTTACCCGTTGCCGATTCGTCGAATTGGCTTTCTTGTTGAAGCAAGGTTCACGATGCGCTTACATGCGTCTAAAGGTGCAGTGAGTTGGGATGGCTTAGGTGCTGGCGTGTCGTTCGCGTGCGCCGTGCATTGTGCGTTATTGCCGCTAGCTTTCGCGTTGCTTCCGAGTTTGAACCTCGCGCTGCGCTCGTTTAATCACGAATGGCATGGACTCGCGCAGTGGTTGCTGTGGACGCACGAAGCTGAGCGAATCATGGCCAGCGTGGTTGTTGCCTTTGCAATGACCGTGCTTAGCGCTGGATTCGCCAAACATCGCCGCCACAATGCGCTCATCGTAGGCGCGGCCGGCGCGCTCATGCTGCTGGTCGGAGCCTTCGCCCATTGGCATCACAGCCAGTGGTTGCACGTAGCGCTGCAAGTATGCGGCGGCTTGACCGTTGCGGCAGCGCACGTATTGAACCTGCGCCTGCTGCGCGCGCCGACTCGCGAGCGCTCAGAGTCCGTGAACGCGCAAGCGGTGATGTCCTGATCGCGGATCATCGACAGGCTTGAACCCAGCCGCGCTTCCAGATATCGAGTAGCGCGGCCCGCTCCGCTGAATTTGCTTCGGTTATCCAGGCGAAATCCGCTTCGCCGCACGCGCACCGCGCCACGCGTTCACTGCAAGCCAACGAGCAGCCATCGCCATACAATCTCACGCTGGCTTGCGATTGCCGCCAATTGAGGCGTATCGCAGGTTGCCAGCGCGTGCTTGGCGTCAGGTCAGGTGCCTTTCGTCGCGGCTTCGGCGCGACGCTTTGTCGATACTGCGACAAGAAGCGAGCGAAAAAATCGCCCAAGGCATCGTCGTCGAGCGCGGTGGTTTGCGCCAAAGTCTGACGCAGGCGCCGCACATCGTCGTTCACAATTTCGCTCGGCGAAACCCGTTCGCGCAGATCGGCGTCGCTGTAGCGCAGCGCATCGCTCCCCTGCAGCAACTCGCCACCCAACGTGGCGAGTAATTCAGCACCTCCAGGCGCGCGCATGCCGATCGACAGCGTCAGGCATTCATCCACGGCTACACCATGGTGCGGAACGTTGGGCGGCAGATAGAGCATGTCGCCGGGCCGCACATCGAAGGCATGCGTGGCCTTGAACGAGCGCAGCAGCTTGATTGGCGCGTCGTCGCGGAAACGCTCATCCGGATTCGGCGAGACGTCGATTTCCCAGCGCCGCGTGCCCTGCCCTTGCAGCAAGAAAACATCGTAGCGATCGATGTGCGCACCCACCGAACCGCCAGGCACTGCATAGGAAATCATCACATCGTCCAGTCGCCAGCTTGGCACGAAGGCGAAGCGATCGAGCAAGGCCCGGACATCGTCGTCGTGCTTGTCGACGTCCTGCACCAGCAGTGTCCAGTCGCGAGAGCCCAGCTTAGCGAACGCATCGTCGGCAAACGGTCCGGTGGACACGGCCCAGCGATCCGATTTGCGCTGGTAGCGCACGATGCGCGACGGTGCGCTGTCGAGCGTAGCAAGACCGGCGAGATCGTTCGGCGTGATCGGACAAGTGAAATCCGAAAAGGCGTTGCGGATCAGCACCGGTTGCTTTTGCCAGTAGCGCTTCAAAAACGTCGATGCAGGCATGCCGAGCACGGCACTGCGCGCATCGACTTCTATCGGCCACTTCATGGGATTCGCGCCAATTCGGCCGCAAGACCGATGTAATCGGCCGGCTGCAAATGCAACAAGCGCTGTTTCGCCGGCTCCGGCAGATCGAGCCCGGCAATGAACACGCGCAAGCCTTCGGCATCGATCGCATTGCCGCGGGTCAACGCTTTAAGTTGCTCGTAAGGTTCTGGCAAACCATAGCGGCGCATGACCGTTTGCACCGCTTCTGCCAGCACTTCGGTGGCCGCGCCAAGATCGCCCGCCATGCGCTCGGGATCGACCTTGAGTTTGCCCAATCCCTTTTCCAGCGAACGCAGGCCGATCAAGAAATAGCCCACGGCGCTGCCCAGACTCCTGAGCACCGTCGAGTCGGTCAAATCGCGCTGAAAACGGCTGATCGGGAGCTTTTCGGCGAAGTGTCCGAAGAGCGCATTCGCCAGTCCGAAGTTGCCCTCGGCGTTCTCGAAATCGATCGGATTAATTTTGTGCGGCATGGTCGATGAGCCGACCTCGCCGGCGACACGCTGCTGCCGGAAATAGCCCAGCGAGATGTAGCCCCAAACATCGCGGCACAGATCGATCAGCACCACACTCAACCTGCGCAGGATGTCGCAGTACTCGGCGATGAAATCGTGCGGTTCGATCTGCGTGGTGTGCGCGTTATGTGTCAATCCCAGCGATTCGACAAAAGCCGCCGCAAGCGCGCGCCAATTGACTTCCGGATACGCAATGACGTGGGCGTTGAAATTGCCGACCGCGCCATTGATCTTGCCCAGCAAAGGCTGCGCTTCGAGCTGACGGAACTGTCGCTCGATGCGGGCGATGACATTGCGCAACTCCTTGCCGAGCGTGGTCGGCGAGGCCGTTTGTCCGTGCGTGCGGCTCAGCATCGGCAGCGCCGCAGTTTCGGCGCTCATTGCTCGCAGCGCCATCAGCACGCGCGTCAGCGCCGCCACCAGCACCGACTCGCGCGCGTCTTTCAGCATCAGCGCATACGCCAGATTGTTGATGTCTTCGCTGGTGCAGGCGAAGTGCACAAACTCGGCCACGTGTTTGAGCTCAGCATGCTCGCCAAGCTGACGCTTGATCCAATATTCGACCGCCTTGACATCGTGATTAGTGGTCGATTCGATCGCCTTCACCGCCGCCGCATCGCTATCGGAAAAGCGCTCCGCCAGTCCGCGCAAGAACGCGATGGCGTCCGGCGACAGCGCTGGCACTTCCGCGATAGCCGGCTCGGCAGCGAGCGCCTCCAGCCAGCGCAACTCCACCAGCACCCGTCGATGGATCAATCCAGCCTCGCTGAAAATCGGCCGCAGGGCTTCGGTTTGCCGGTGGTAACGGCCGTCTAGGGGGCTTAGGGCGGTGAGCATTTTGGGTTCTTGGTTCTTGGTTCTTGGTTCTTGGTTCTTGGTTCTTGGTTGTTGGTTCTTGGTTGTGAGTTGTTGGTTCTTGGTTGTTGGTTCTTGGTTCGTGGTTGTTGGTTGTTGGTTCTTGGTTGGTGTTGGTGGTTGTTGGTTGGTGTTGGTGGTTGTTGGTTGTTGGTTGTTGGTTGTTGGTTGTTGGTTGATGGTTGTTGGTTGTTGGTTGTTGGTTGATGGTTGTTGGTTGATGGTTGTTGGTTGACGGTTGTTGGTTGATGGTTGTTGGTTGTTGGTTGGTGGTTCTTGGTTGGTGCTTCTTGGTTGGTGGTTCTTGGTTGTTGGTTGGTGGTTCTTGGTTGTTGGTTGGTGGTTCTTGGTTCTCCACTGGTTGCTCGTGATCGATGGTTCTTGTTCCTGGTCTATGCAGTTGGTGGTTGTCGGAGTTTTGATACGGAGCCGGGGTAGCTCCCTCTCCCGCCTGGGCGGGAGAGGGCTGGGGTGAGGGTGGGGCCGTTGCTATGGAGCGAAACTCACCGGCGTTAAAACGAAAATCACCAGCTCGGCGATCGGCTTGGCAGCGCTATAGCAGCTGCCCCACCCTCACCCCAGCCCTCTCCCGCCCAGGCGGGAGAGGGGGCTGGACTGGCTTCGTAGCAGCTCGCTG
>ERZ1066126.133-NODE-133-length-53390-cov-30.013556_pt1 | contig 53390 bp, 41 predicted proteins | sample MGYA00382773_ERZ1066126 | MGnify/ENA primary metagenome ERZ1066126 (study PRJEB33369, sample SAMEA5778356) | biofilm metagenome | biome: Industrial cooling water; feature: Water cooling tower basin; material: Biofilm | place: United Arab Emirates | collected... | reverse complement strand
TGCAGGGAAATTGATTACTATTTAATGGTAGTTATTTTTGGGACACCACACTAGCCGCTCGCGCGCCTCAAGTGCACCAATAACAACGACACAGCCGCTGGCGTCACGCCGGGAATTCGCCCGGCCTGTCCCAATGTCGTCGGGCGCACGCGCTCCAGTTTCTGCAAAACCTCGTTCGACAGTCCACGCACAGACTTGAATTCGAATCCATCGGGAATCGAGGCCTCTTCGGCGCGGCGATTGCGTTCGATGTCTAGCGTTTGCCGATCAAGATAACCCTGGTACTTGGCCTGCACTTCCACCTGCTCTGCGACTTGTTCATCGACGACGGGAGGCCCGAAGCCATCGATCGCCGTAAGCGTCGCGTAGGTGATTCCGGGGCGCTTGAGCAAATCTGTAGCGCTGCATTCGCGGGAGATCGGCTCGCTTGTCGTTGCCGTGAACGCCTGTCCGAGCGCATTTCCAGGGGCCGCCCACAGCGATTTCAAGCGCGCCGATTCGGCCGCGACAGCATCGCGTTTGCGCGCAAAAGCTGCGAAGCGAGCAGCGTCGACCAGACCCAGCTCATGGCCGATTTCGGTCAGGCGCAAATCGGCGTTGTCCTCGCGCAATGCCAGCCGGTGCTCGGCGCGCGAGGTAAACATGCGATACGGCTCGGTGGTGCCGTGGGTGATGAGATCGTCCACCAGTACGCCCAGATACGCCTGGTCGCGGCGCGGCGTCCACGGCGCCAACTCGCGGCTCGCGCGCGCGGCGTTCAGGCCCGCCAGCAAACCTTGTGCAGCCGCTTCCTCGTACCCGGTGGTGCCGTTGATCTGCCCGGCAAAAAACAGACCCGACACGGCTTTGGTTTCGAGGGAGGGCTTTAGCCCGCGCGGGTCGAAGTAGTCGTATTCGATTGCGTAGCCGGGGCGCGTGATGTGTGCCCGTTCGAAGCCCTTGATGGTGCGCACCAGCGCCAGTTGCGCATCGAAGGGCAAGCTCGTCGAAATACCGTTCGGATAGATCTCATGCGTGCCTAAACCTTCGGGTTCGATGAAGATCTGATGCGTGTTTTTTTCTGCAAAGCGCACCACTTTATCTTCAATCGAAGGGCAGTAGCGCGGCCCGACGCCTTCAATCGCGCCAGTAAACAGGGGCGAACGATCCAACGCGCCGCGAATGATGTCGTGCGTGCGCTCGCTCGTGTGCGTGATCCAGCAACTGACCTGCCTCGGGTGCGAGCTGCGTTCGCCCAGGAAGGAAAACACCGGACGTGGATCGTCGCCTGGTTGTTCGGTCAGGCCCGTGTAGTCGATGCTGCGACCGTCGATGCGTGGCGGCGTGCCGGTCTTCAGGCGGCCTTGCCCAAGCGGCAGTTCGCGCAGGCGCTCGGCGAGCTTAAGCGCTGGCGGATCTCCCGCGCGCCCGCCGCGGTAGTTCTGCTGACCAATGTGGATCAGTCCGGCGAGAAAGGTGCCGGCCGTGAGCACGACAGTGCGCGCGCGAAAGCGCAGGCCCATTTGCGTGACTACACCTACGACGCGGTCGCCTTCCAGCAACACGTCGTCCACGGCCTGCTGAAACAACTGCAAGTTCGGCTGATTTTCGACCGCTTCGCGAATCGCCGCGCGGTACAGCGCGCGATCTGCCTGGCAACGCGTGGCGCGGACCGCTGGTCCCTTGCTCGCATTCAAGGTGCGCCAATGGATGCCGGCACGGTCGGCCGCCCAGGCCATAACGCCGCCTAGCGCATCGATCTCGCGGACCAAATGACCTTTGCCGATGCCGCCGATGGCTGGATTGCAGCTCATTTGCCCGACGGTTTCGATGGCGTGCGTAAGGAGTAAGGTGCGTGCGCCGGCGCGTGCCGAGGCAAGGGCCGCTTCGGTGCCGGCATGACCGCCGCCGACGACAATGACATCAAAGGACGACTCGAACCACATGGCAAAACGCGGCAGCAGGTGACGAAAAGGGGCGCTATGTTAAGCGCAAACGGCTGATTCCGAAGCTCTGGCCTGCAACTTTTGCCTTGGGATGGCTAAAAAGACGTTGGCCCGCTCCTTGCAGAGAGGGCCATGCGTCAGGGGGAATCGTTGCCGCTCATCGCCACCAAGGGATGAGCGGTTTTTTTTGGTAGGTTTCGGCGCCCGACGTTCAACTGGAACAGGGGGAATCCGGGTGAACGCTTCATCGGACGCCGAAACCATCGAACTTACAGGTTGGAAAGCTTACGCCACTTTGCCGCGCCAACTGTGACCGCGATCATGTTTTCGGTCACACATGCCATCGCATATTCCATCGGGCTTAACGCTCTATCACTCCACCGCATCGCTCATGGTCGCCGTACGAGCGGCGTTGCGCGCGCTGCCGACGCTGGAGCTGCTGCGACCGAAGCCGCCGAAGCTCGGCGCACGTCCGCTACGCTCGAAACTCATTCCCCGCTCCAGCGCTGCACCGCGCGGTCCGCCGTCATCGCGGCCCCGGCGGGGCGCGAGATCTTCATAACGCTGCCAGCGTTCGCCGTGTGCCGCGCTGTCCAGCGCCAGCGCGCGCGCACGATCGGCAGCGCGCGACGGCGACGTGGCCGGTGCAGGTGCTGACGGATACCGATGCCAATGGGAATAACGCCACGGCACGTCCCAAGCCAGCGCGTTGCAGGAGTTCCATGCATAAGGCGAGTTCGCGAAGCCGCGTGCCCCGAAGCAGCTTGGATGGCCATATCCATAGCCATAGCCAAACTGGATGCTGCCACTTATTTGCGGCTGAACGACCGGCGCCGTCCAGTAGCCATCGCGTTGATAACGATAACCCCCATCGCTGGCGCAACCCACCAGCGCCAGCGCTGCAAATGCGAGACTCAATCGGATCATTGCCGTACTCCTGCTGGCCGAACTCCAGCGTAGCGCTGAGCGCGTAAAGGATGCCTGAATTTTTTGGCCGGTCGCGGGCGCGCGCTTTGTGGATGGCAGTCCACATCAGGGCGACAGCAGGACGACGACGCACCCGAAACACGCGGAACATCGTCGATATCAGCGCGGGCGTCCAGCGAAATCGATAGCGGACTGGGCCGTCACTTACAGCGGCTTGCGCGGCGGGACGAGGGAGCTGCCCAGTACCAATCCCGCAACCAGTGCAGCGATCAGCGTGACGACCGAGAAGGCCGCGTCGAGGCCGAGGAACACGTCTTTTTCGAACACAAAGGACAAGCTCTTGAAGCCCACCGATCCGGGCACGAGCAAGATCAATCCGGGCATGCGGAATGTGGCGCCAGGGCGATTGGCGATGCGCGAGTAGATGTTGCTCGATACGCTGACAATGAAGCTGGCGACGAAAAGTCCAACTTCGGGACCAAGCGCCGGCGTCGCCCACTTGCTGCTGTAATAACTGATCGATGCGGCTAGCAAAACCACCCATGCGTCGCGAATGCGCGCCTTGAACAACAAGGCAAATGCGGCCGCAGACACGACCAGCGCTGCGGTTTCCAACCATGCCGGTTGCGGCATGCTGAGCGCCTGCATCGGTGTCCAGCCCAAGCCCTGCGCTAGCTTGGTCCCAACCAGCGCGCCGAAGGCCAGTTTCAACAAGATGGCGATAGCACCAGCAAATCGCGCGCTGCCTGACACCAGATGATTGGTCGCCACTTCCGCCGCCGCGGTGGTCAACATCAGACCAGGCAGGAGCACGATCAATCCTGCGGTGATCACGAGGCGCGTCGAAATCGGTTCAATCGCATGGGCGATCCAGGCAGTACCGAGTGCAACAACAAATGCGGCTGCGGCATCGAACGTGGCGCCGACGCGCTGCCGACCGACGGAGAGTTGCGCCAGAACGCCGACCAGCAATCCCAACGCGCCAGCGCAGACCATTTCAGTGATGCTGGCTTTGAGCAGGCCAGCGACCCCTGCGGAAGCAAACAAGAAGCCGAAGACAGTTTCCAGCCACTGGCGCCTCAGCGGATCGGACCGGGTCGCGCGCCGCAGCTCTTGCATGCCCACTGCAGCGCTCATCTCGCCGCGCGCCACGCGCTCGGCGATGTCGTCGAGTCGCCATAAGCGTCGCAGGTGGATATCGCCCGGTTCCAGGCGCACCACACGCGTGATCGTGTCGGCGTCGCCGATCGCGCCGATCGGGCGAATCGTGGCGATGATGGCGGTGGGGCTCGACCAGATATGGGCATCCAGGCCCAATCGTTTGGCCACCGCGTCGATCGCCGCTTCCAGGCGCGGCGCCGTGGCGCCGCCTTGGTGAAGATCGCGCGCCAGCTCGATGATGAAATCTGTTTGGTGGCCGTACTCAGTCATGTCTCGATTCTGCGGCAGGCGATTTCGAGTGATGTGTGTGGTTGCGGGCTGAGGCTTTAGCGGCGGTTTAGTTTGCGATTGAAGCGGTTGCGGGTTGCGGAAGATCGAAGCCGCCTCGGCCCGCAACTCGCTATCTTTCGCAGGCTCGCATTCGCTGGATGACCTATGAACGTCGGCCTCGGAGAGGTGTTATCGGTGGCCGCGGCGGCGTCGTGGGGGCTCGGTGTCGCTCTGTATCGCAAGCTCGGCGATCGCATGCCGCCGGTGGCGCTCAATCTCTACAAGAATGTGATCGTGCTGGCGCTGCTGATCCCCACTGTGCTGGTGATCCATGGGTCGGAGCTGCCACACATTGCATTGTGGGGGGTGGCGTTGGCAGCGGCTAGCGGTCTGCTCGGTATCGCTGTGGCCGACACCATGTACTTGAAAGCCTTGAACACCCTCGGCGCTGGACGGCTCGGCGTAGTCGGCAACCTCTTCAGTCCGTTCGTTATTGTGTTGTCGTATTTCTTCCTGGAAGAGCGACTGACCGCTATCCAGTTCGCCGGATTCGTGCTGGTGATGGGCGGCGTACTGTTGGTACATCAACGCGCCAGCAATGAGACGCTGGCGCCGCGCGAACTGACCATCGGCATGGCGCTGGGTCTGAGCGCGGTGTTTTTGAACGCAGCGGGCATTGTCATGGTCAAGCCTGTGCTGGAGGAATTCCCGTTCTTCTGGGTTGCCGCGATCCGCATGCTCGCCGCGCTGTTGCCGATGATCGTGTTGAATCAGCTGGTCGCCGCACATCGACGCGCACCGCCACTGCGCGAAATCCCGTGGGCGCTGCTGATTTTCGCGGCATTCGTCGGTCAGTACTTGTCGAGCCTGCTGTGGCTCGCCGGCTACAAATACACTAGTGCCTCGGTGGCCTCGGTGCTCAACGAAACCGCGTCGATCTTCATTCTGCTGTTTGCCTGGGCGCTGCTTGGCGAGTCACTGACGCGGCGCAAGTTGATGGGCGTGGCGTTGACCTTTGGCGGCGTGGTGGTGATGTTGCTTTGAGCATCGTGCTATTGATGCGCTTCCGCCCGGCTAACTGCTTTTGCCATGCGCTCAGCTTCTTTGCGTCTCGCCAACTTCATCGACGGCGACTACACTGCGCCGTGTAACGCGCATTACCTGCCGGTGGTCGAGCCGGCAACGGGGCAAACTTTTGCCGAAGTGCCAGCGAGTCATGCGGCGGATGTCGATATTGCCGTCGCCGCAGCCCGACGCGCGGCGCCTGCATGGGCGGCCACTGCGCCGAGCGAAAGGGCACGAGTCTTGCGACGCATCGCCGATGAAATCGATGCGCGCGCAGAATCGCTGGCGGAAGAGGAATCGCGAGACAGCGGCAAGCCGGTCAGCGTCGCTCGGAGCATCGATATTCCCCGCGCCGCAGCGAATTTTCGGCACTTCGCTGCTCAAGCCGAAACCTTTGCGTCTGAATCGCACGATGGCGAGGCGCGCACGTGGAACATCACAATACGTCAGGCGCTTGGCGTGGTCGGCTGTATCAGTCCGTGGAATTTGCCGCTGTATCTGCTGACCTGGAAAATCGCGCCGGCCCTGGCCGCCGGGAATGCGGTGGTCGCCAAACCGAGCGAAGTCACGCCTGTGAGCGCGTGGCTGCTGGGCGACATCGTGCGCCACGCGGGTTTGCCGTCGGGTGTTCTGAATATCGTCCATGGCGCTGGCGCAAAGGCAGGCGCGGCGCTGGTCGCTCACCGCGATATCAAGGCGGTGTCGTTTACTGGCAGCACGGCCACGGGTGCGGCGATTGCGGCGGTTGCCGCGCCGCAGTTCAAGAAGCTGTCGCTGGAGCTTGGCGGCAAGAACGCCACCATCGTCTTTGCCGATGCCGATTTCGATCGTGCGGTAAGTGAGAGCGTGCGCGCGGCGTTTTCCAATCAGGGTCAAATTTGCCTATGCGGCTCGCGCATCCTCGTTGAGCGCTCGCTGTTGCCGCGCTTTCGTGAAGCATTCCTGGCGCAAGTAGCTGCTTTGCATGTCGGCGATCCGCGTGACCCGCATACGCAAATCGGCGCGCTGGTGTCGGCGGAGCACTTGGCCAAGGTGGAGTCTTACATTGCCGTGGCGCACGACGAGGGCGGACGCCTGTTGCACGGCGGACAGCGCGCGCGACTGGAAGGTCGTTGCGAAAACGGTTACTTCCTCACACCAACCGTGTTCGATCAACTCGATTCGCAATGTCGCGTCAACCAGGAAGAGATCTTCGGCCCGGTCGTAACGTTGACGCCCTTCGACGACGACACGCAGGCGATCGGCTTCGCCAACGCCACCCAATATGGTCTCGCGGCTTCCGTGTGGACGCGCGATCTTGATCGCGCACAACGCTGCGCCCGCGAGTTACAGGCTGGCATCGTCTGGATCAACTGCTGGATGGCGCGCGATTTGCGCACGCCGTTTGGTGGGGTCAAAGCGTCCGGAGTAGGGCGCGAAGGCGGGCTGGAGGCAATGCGCTTCTTTACAGAATCGAAGAACGTAGCTCTGGGTTGAAACCTGTGCAGGCCAGCTTCGCAGCACAGACGTTGTCGGCGTTGTCCCTCGCCCTGCCGCGATTCCGCCGATTGGTTGTGCGAAGGCGCAAGACCTGATTGCGTTGTATTGTTGCGCCGTGAAAGGGCGGATCTGCCCTTTTCTGTGATGCGGTCGGCGATCGATTCATTCTGTTCATATCTACTTCACTGCGCTAGCATGCGCCCACTTTGTTGTCTTCACATTCCTAGGGGATGTCATGAATAGAAAGTTGTTGCTGGCTGCAGTGGCTCTTGGCCTTGCAATGGGAACCGGTGCGAACGCACAAACGAAGGATCAGCAGACTCAGCGTCTGATCGATCTGCAGACGCAGATCGAAACGGCCAAAGCGCAGGGCAACATCAGTGCGATCGCGCCATTGCAAGCCGAGTTCAACCAGATCTCCGGCCAGCTCGGCGGCGATACGCCATGCGGCGTTGGCCCCGTCCAGGCAGGTTCGTCGGCCTCCCGCGCGCCCGCGCCGTCGCCTGTCGGTTGCACGGCTACGACAACCAATTTTGCGCAAACCACGGCAACGGCGATCCCGACCGGTCCGGCAGTCGTCACCTCGACGCTGACGGTCGCAGGCGCCGGAACATACTTGTGGGATGTCGATCTGACGACCAACCTTGTTCACACGTTTGGAGCGGATCTCGATATCACCATTCAATCGCCGGCCGGTACGATCGTAACGATCACAACCGACAACGGTGGCAGCAACGACAACATCTTCAACGGCACGGTTTGGGACGACGATGCGAATCCCGGCGGCACAGTACCGTACACCACGAACAACGGACTCGTGACCGATCACGCGTACGCCAATCTGACGTTGGCCTCGCCACTGGTGCCAGAGGAGTCGTTCGCCGCGTTTGTCGGCGAGAATCCGAACGGCACTTGGACCATCACCATCAGCGATGACTTGGCGGGCGATGGCGGCAGTCTCGACAGCTGGGCGCTGGCATTGACCACTTTCCCGCAGGCCGTTCAGACCAGCCCGCTGCAGGCCTTCAATCAAACCACGCCGGTGGCGATTCCCACAGGGCCGGCGGTTGTTACGTCTACGCTGGCGGTGAGTGGTGTGACCAATCGCCTGTGCAAAGCGGTGCTGCGCTCGTCGATTACGCACAGCTTTTCGGCGGACATGGACATCACGTTGACCTCTCCAGCCGGAACGGTGGTGACGCTGACGACTGACAACGGCGCTGGCAACGACAACAATTTCAACGGTACTTCGTGGGATGACGATGCCAACGCTGCAGGGCAAGTGCCGTACATCACTAACAATGGGCTCGCGACTGACCACGCCTATGTCAACTTGACCACCGCAACGCCGTTGGTGGTTGAGGAGTCGATGGGCGCATTCATGGGTGAAGATGCCAATGGCACCTGGACGTTGACCATCAGCGACGACTTGGCTGGTGACGGCGGCAGTATCGATGCCTGGGGTCTGGACATCCAGGGATGTTTCTGTGGCGGCGACTTGACGCTTGCCGTTACCGATACGCCAGATCCAGTGACGCCGGGCACGAACATTACCTATGTTGCGACGGCCACGAACAACGGTCCTGGCGATGTCACCGACGTCAACATCAGTTTCCCGATGGCCGCCGGAACTTCGCTCGTCTCGGTCGGCCCGAGCCCGGGCGCAGTGTGCACCGGCCCAGCTGCGGGTGGCACTGGAACGATCAGCTGTACTTGGGCGGGAACAACGGGTGTTGGCGCCGCCAACGCGCGCAGCTATTCGGTCATCGTGACGGTTCCCCCAGCAACGGCCCCGAGCACAATCCTGACCGTGAACGCCACGACCAGCTCGACACCACCGGATCTCAACACGGGTAACAATGGCGCGACGGCGACGACCACCGTCGGCGCAGCTTCGGCGAACTTGACCGCCGGATTGACCGATGCGCCAGACCCGGTGACCGCAGGAACCAATTTGGTTTATACGGCCACGTTGACCAACGCTGGTCCGTCGGATGCGCAAAACGCCCAGGTAAGCCTGCCGCTGCCAACGGGCACGAGCTTCGTGTCGGCGACCGCGGCCGGCGGCGGAACCTGCTCGGGCACCACGACCGTGGTATGCGTGTGGAATGGCGCTACTGCGCCGGGCGTGACGCGCAGCGCGACGATCACGGTGCTCGTTGCGGCTTCGGTCACCAGCGGTACGGTGCTCACCGCGACCAATACCGTGTCGTCGGCGACGGCCGATCCGGTACTGCCGAACACGGCGCAAACCACGACGACGGTCAATGCCTCTGCTAATTTGGCCCTGACGCTGACCGCATCCTCGCTCGACACCGCGCTCAATGTGCCGGTGACCTTTACGGCCGTCAGCACCAACCTCGGTCCCAGCGATGCGCAGAACCTGTCGATCTCGTTGGTATTGAGCCCGGACTTCCGCTTCGGGACGGTGAACCCCGGCGCAGGCGGCACCTGCACGACGCCGCAAATCGGTTTGACCGGTACGATCACCTGCACGTACGCCGGCGCCACTGCGCCGAACGCATCGCGCACGATGATCGTCACGGCGTCGGCCGTGGTTGATGGCACCACTACGATCAGCGCGTCGACTGTTTCAGGGACCAGCGATCCGGTCAACGCCAATAACAACGCCAACCTGACGATACGCGCTGGCTTCCCGTACGCAGCGATCCCGGTCAACAACCCGTTTGCTTTGGCGCTGCTTGCGCTACTGCTGGGCGGCTTGGGCCTGGTGCTGGTTCGTCGCCAAGGCTAAGTTGTAAGCACATGCGGTAGCTCCTAAGGGGCGGCCTTCGGGTCGCCCCTTGTCTTTTGTGGCTTGCGTCATTGCGCAATTCTGCTTGTCTTCTGTGTCGAACCAGCGCGTCAACGCGCGCCTCATCGGTGCGTTGGTATTGCGACCATTGCCACCGGACTCCAGCGCTTGAAGACCTTCGCGATTTTGCTGCTCACAGCCTCGTTCGCCCAGGCACAGGATTTCTCTCCAGTCACAACGCGCGTCCAGTCGCTCGTCAGCAGCGCAAACTTGCCGGGTGCCTCGGTATTGGTGATCCGCGACGGGCAGGTGATGTACCAGCAAGCCTTTGGCGGCTACACCTTGCAGCAGCGAGTCGCGATTGCTTCTGCCAGTAAGTGGCTCTCGGGCGCCGTCATCGCGCGACTGGTCGATCGTCAGGTGCTCCGATGGGACGACACCATCGGTCAGTACTTGCCGAATGCACCGGCCGACAAGCGCGCGATCACGCTGCGGCAATTGTTCTCGCATACTTCGGGGCTTCCGGGCACGGAGACCGGATGCATCGGCGATCCAACCCTGGTGTTTCAGAGCTGTGTCGATCAGTTGCTGGCCGCGCCCCTGAGCTATGCACCGGGGACGCGATTCGCTTATGGCGGCAATTCGATGCACGTCGCGGGCCGCCTGGCCGAGATTGCCACCGGCCTTCGCTGGGACCAGATTTTCCGCAACGAGGTTGCCACGCCGCTCGGCATGACGCAGACCGACTACGCGTTCAACAGTACGGTGCCAGGTTACGTTGAGGTCAGCAATCCTCGCATCGCAGGCGGCGCACGATCGACGTTGAGCGACTACGGTCGCCTCGCGCAAGCCTTCGTGCAGCGGGGGCAGTTCAATGGGCAGACCTGGCTCAGCGCTGCGTTGGTCGAACAGCTGATAGAGGATCAGACCCGCGGCGCGCCGATCCTGTCGACGCCACTCGAAGAAGCGCAAGGATATGGAATCGGCCTCTGGCGTGAGCGAGTGGATGCCAACGGCAGGACCACGCTGGCGTCGAGCCCGGGCGCGTTCGGTTTCTATCCGGTCTTCGATCGGGAAGCCGGTTTCGCAGGTGTGTTCCTGACGCAAAACGTGCTGCGCAATATCGAAGATCCGGTGCAAGCGATGTGGGCCGATGTGCGCGCAATCCTTGGGCCGGCCGTTCCGGCCGTGAATGCCAGCGGCGGCTATCGCGTATCGGCCACTGCGACGCTTCCTGCGGAATTGTATGCAGAAGCACCGGGCTCACTGCGCGTGTTCGATCGTTGGCTCGGTGACTCGCCCGTGCTCGCCGATCCGCGCGCCTGGCACGCAAGTTTCGCGATGCCGGCGCAGCCGGTCGCACTTACGGCGCGTTTTCTGACAGTGCCGGCGGCGACCTCGCCGCAGACGCTGACGATCAACGGCGCGCGCTATCGACAATTGCTCCCGGTCAACCTGCGCGGGCTGGTGTTCTCGTTCCACGGCAGCGGCGGCAGCGGAGATTTGCCGTTTCAGAAACCGCAAGCGATCGAGGCCACGCGCCTTCTCGTCTCTCGCGGCTTCGGCATCGTTGGCCTCGACTCGGTGAATCGAGACGACCGTCAATGGAATCCGCAGTTTTCGACCAGCAACCCGGACGTCGTGAATGTCCAAGGGATCATCGACCGGTTGCGTACCAGCGGCGCGCTCAGCGCCGGCACGCCAATCTTTTGCGAGGGCACCAGCAATGGCGGTGGCTTTTGTTCGCGGATCAGCGCGTTGCTCGGCTTCGCCGGCCAGTCGCTGATGATCGCCGACGGCATCGAAAGCATCATGGCGCAGACCTCGGTGCCGACCATTTGGACGCTTGGTCGCAACGATCCAACGCTGGCGCCAGGCTCGATCGCCCGCGCGCAAAACTCGAGCGCCGGTTTGACTGCGCGTGGCGTGCCGAACGAACTGAACATCGTGGAGCCCAACCCGGTATACGCCGAACGCTTTGCGCGCATCGATGGCATCAGCATCGAGCAGTCGCGCGCGCTGAGCGACAGCTTGCGCCAAGGAGGCTTTCTCGACGCGCGCGGCATGGTCATTCGCGACCCCCGCGGTGGGGCGATCGATGCGCTGATCCCGAACGAATTGAGACCGTTACGCGGCGATATCAGCGGGCAAATGGAGAGCGCCTCGGGCGCGCACGAGTACCACAGCGATTTCATTCACCGGACCGCGCACTTCTTCGAAGCGCAACTCAAACGCAACTTGGCGGGACTGTATTTCAAGCCCGACGAGCCAGGTTGGGGCTTGAGTCTGGCGCACCAGGGCGACGCGATTTTCCCAACGTGGTACACCTACGACAGCAATGGCCGCGCCGTGTGGTATCTGGGCGGCGCGTTGACGCTGCAGACCGACGGGCGCTACACAGGACCGGCATTCCGCTCCACCGGAACGCCGTTCAATCAGATCGCTGGCGATGCCGGTGCGCAACTGGTGCAAGTCGGCAACTTCGCGTTGCGGCCGTTGCCCGCGGGCGCGGTGGAGTTCAGCTATACCATTGGCGGCGTGACGCAACAAAAGCGCGTTGAAGTCTTTCGTTTTTCACGCCCGCCGATTTGCCGCTTTGCAACCGGCTCGCGCGATGGTGGCGCCAATCGCAGCGATATCTGGTGGAACCCCAGGCAATCGGGCTGGGGCCTTAACCTGGCGGAGCAGGGCAACACGCTGGTTGTCGCCTGGTACACCTATGCCGCCGATCGTCAGCCCATCTGGCTGCTGGCAACGCTCACGCGCGATGCCAGCGGCGCATTTGCTGGTTCCTTGCGCCGACCAACGACGGGTACGCCGTTCGGGCAAATCAACGGAACGCCGGCAGCGGCTGATTTACCGGTCGTCGGCGATGCCCGAGTGGAGTTTGTCGACGGCCAGCGCGGCGTGTTCCGCTACCGCGTCGACGGCATCTCGCAGAGCGTAGACATCGAGCGCTTCATTTATGGCGGGCCGGGCCTGAGCGATTGCATGTAGTCGAACCAGCGACGGCTGCTTGGCGGCCGTCGTCGTTGCCTCTGACGACGCTCAAGGACGTCGAAGAAGAGTCGGGTCGCTGCAGTACTAAGGCAAGGATGCAAGCAGGCGCCATCCGAACCACGCGCCGAGCGTTGCGACCAGATAGAAGCCAATGGCCAACGCAAAACCGAGACGGCCGTAAACCAGCGCGCGCGCGCCGCGCACGATGGGCTTATCTCGAATCAGTCGCGCCTCGCTATGCGGGTAACGCTGTTCCTTTATGACGCGCCATGAAGCGATACCGACCAGGGTTCCCGCCACGAGACCCACCAGACCCATCAGCGCCAGCGCGGCGCGCAGCAGGATATGGAATCGCTCCGTTGCGAATTCCACCTCGCCAGCTTGCAGCCAGCCGCGGATAGCCGACAGCTCGCTTTGCACGTAGATCAACGTGGCGACTGCCACAATACTGGCGGCCAGCAAGATCCACAACATGCGTTTTCTTTCGCGCGGATCGGCGCGATGAATCTCGGGCGTTTCCATCAGATCAGTCCTCGTGATGCGAGATCGTCGATCACGCGTTTTTGGGTGTCGAGAAAGTGCACTCGTGTCGGCAGCGTCTGAGACAGCGTGTTCTTGGGGTGGATGACGGCAGCGTAGGTGGGCGCGAACAGTTCCAGGCGCTGCCGCGCCAGCAGATTGCCCATGCCCGGACGGCGTCGCCAGGCGCGCAGCGCTTCTAGATCGACTGTCGCGTAGGCCACCATCGATTCGCCCGCGCTCGCTTCACTCAATGGCATGCCTTTGTAGTCGATGACCGTGGACATGCCATCGGTCGATTCGGCGGGGATTGAAGTGCCTTCGATGCCGGCCGAGTTTGCCGAGACCACATAGGCCAGGTTTTCGAGCGCTCTTGCACGCTTGGCGATATGTTTGGGCGTAAGTGCTGGACTGCCAACTTCGCTGGTGCTGTGCAGGAATATCTCGGCGCCGCGGAGCGCATGGGCGCGCGCGATTTCCGGGTACAGAATTTCCTCGGACGCGATCGCCGCCAGCTTGCCGATCGCCGTATCGGCGACCGGGAACACGCCCTCCCAACCATAACGATCCAGGTATGCATCGAGCACGTCGTGGGGCGTCGGCGCGAACATCGAAACGAGGCGCCGATAGCGTAGGCAAATCTCGCCCGATGGACTGAGCACAAAGCTCGTCTGGAAATACAGCGCCGGAAAATGCGGGTCGCGCTCGTAGGCGTTGCCGGCGATGTAGACCTGCTCGCTCGACGCGCAAGCGCCAAGCTGGCCATACAACGCATCGTCCATAGAAAGGCACGCGAGCGCCTGCCAGTGCTCGATCGATTCGCCTTGAGGAAATGAGGTCAGGAAATACTCTGGAAGTACAACCAGCTTCAGATCTGGGCCGATGAATCGCTTGCTCGCGGCGATCTGTGCCGACACGCGGACCAGGTTGGCACGTATGCGTTCGCGAGCGGATTCAATGCTCAGTCCGTTGACCGCGAAGCAACGCGTCTGCAGCGCCAAAGCTAGATATCGAGTCATCGGATCATCCAAAGTCTGCACTGCGCTTTCCCACGAACGCTGCCGCGCCAGCGGCAAACTCCTCACCGCCGAATGCCTCCATCGCGAGGGCGTCGAGCGATTTGTCGACAGGAACAGCCGACACCGCCTGAAGCGTGCGCTTGATGCCCGCGAGAGCTCGGCGCGGCCCGTACGCCAGCTGCTGCGCAAGCATGAGGAGTTGACTGTCGATCTCGCCTGCAGCGCAACGACGCTGCACCAGCCCGCTGCGCTCGGCGGCATTCGCATCGAGCTCGCGCGCGGTCAGCAGCATATCGCTGGCGAGCGCCAGTCCCACCGCGCGTACCAGACGCTGAGTGTCGCTTGGGCTGTAGAGCAGCCCGAGCCGGATTGGCGTCAACGCAAAGCGCGCGGTGTCGTCTGCCAGGCGCAGATCGCACGCGGTTGCGATGCCCAGGCCGCCGCCGAAGCACGCCCCGCGAATGGCAGCGATCGTAGGCACTTCAGCCTCGAAAACGCTGCGCTGAGTGCGTTGCACGATTTCATGGTTTTCCGCCATCCATTCACGATCGTGGATATGCACGCGCAACTCATGGATATCAGCCCCGGCGCAAAAGTGCGTACCGCCTTCGATCGAGATAACGCGCACTGAGGTGTCGCGCTGGTCGACCGCGCGCCCCAGTTCGCGCCATGCGGCGCGATCGAGCGCATTGCGCAAGGCAGGGCGATCGAGAACGATGCGCAGCCAGCGCCCATCGAGCTCCACGCGCGAGCGCACGCTCACCAGTTGCGACCTCCGACCCAGGTACCGGCCGCCGCGTAGTACGGCCAAACGGAACACGATTGCCAGACGCCGGCCGCTGTGTACGGGTCGGCCGCAATCCATGCATGTGCCGCAGCTAGCGAATCGACTTCAATCACATACATCGAACCGATCATCGCGCCATCGTCCCCCAGCCATGGGCCGGCGACACGAATCGTCGCCATGTTCGATTCAATGTAAGCCAAGTGTGCAGCCAAGTGTTCGCCTCGAGTCTGCGCCGAATCGGGAATGTCCTGTGCCCAAATGACAGCCAGCATGGCGTACTTTCCGAGGCGCGATCTGCGTCATGCTAGCGCTTTCCCTTCGATGCGGTCCTTCGCGTGATCCGAGAAGCGACAATCGGCGACGCCGAGCAGATTGGCGTGCTGCATGCCACGAGTTGGCAAAGTGCTTATCTCAATTTGATGAGCGCCGCAAAACTCGGACCTGGACTTGTCGATGAGCGCATTGCCATCTGGCGCGAGCGATTGTCGGAGCCGTCGCGCACCACTTGGATCGCCCGCGATGGCGCCGGATTCATAAGTATCGTCATCGACACCGACCAGGGTTCGTTGATCGATAACCTGCACGTCCATCCAACGCGAAAGAGCGTCGGCATTGGCCGAACGCTCATGCGCTGCGCGGGAGAACGGTTACAACGCGAACGCCCGGATGCTTGCGTCTACTTGTGGGTTCTCGACGGCAATTTTCCGGCCGCACGATTTTACGAATCGCTTGATGCACGCCATCAATTCGCCCGTCGCGATGCGGGCCTGGTTGGCGAAACACTGATCGAACACCAATACCGCTGGTACTCGCCGCTCGCGTTGCTCGCCGCCTTGGCGTAGACGCCAGCGGCGCAGTCGCAACAGCAATCGCGGCATCGCCCATGTACAGGCCAAGCCATCAAGCGCGGGATCTACATTCGCATGGTTGCTGAATGTCGGCTCCCGTCCAATCGTCGGCAAGGTTGACGTGACGTTTTCGCTAAGGCTTAATTGCGGGCTCGGCGATCACCCATCAACGCCGTGTCTCTCTGGCCAGGTAGCTCAGTTGGTAGAGCAGGGGACTGAAAATCCCCGTGTCGGCGGTTCGATTCCGTCTCTGGCCACCATCTCGATAGCACAAGATCGTGTCGGCGGTTCGATCCCGTCTCTGTCCACCATCTCGATTCCCGGCCAATCGGCGTAGCCGCTTGGCGCTCGCCGCCGCAGCTCGCTGACGCGAGCAATGCGCGCCGCCTCGCCCCCGTGTCGGCGGTTCGATTCCGTCTCTGGCCACCATCTCGATAGCACAAGATCGCTGGGATTCCCGGCCAACCGGCGTAGCCGCTCGGCGCTCGCCGCCGCAGCTCGCTGACGCGAGCAATGCGCGGCGCCTCGCCCCCGTGTCGGCGGTTCGTCTCTGGCCATCATTTCGATAGCACAAGGCCGCGGGGATCCCCGGCCAACCGGCGTAGCCGCTCGGCGCTCGCCGTCGCAGCTCGCTGACGCGAGCAATGCGCGACGCCTCGCCCCCGTGTCGGCGGTTCGATTCTGTCTCTGGCCACCATCTCGATTGTCGGCGGTGATCCTAAACTGCACACAAATGGCGACTGAATTTTGCACACCTTCGCCATCTTCGCGTCTCCGCTGGATACGGAGTCGTGGATGTTCGGAAGGGAGCAAGAATGTTGTCACGTCACGACTTGGAGCAGCGACTGTCGAAGGCGGCGATTGCGCGCCTGATCGGGGTCAGCCGGCGCACGTTGTATCACTGGGTCGCCAGTGGGCGGCTCGAAACGCCCGATCTCTTGTGGCAACGTTCTCATGGCAGCGCGCCTCGACGACGCTGGTGAGTTGACCTCGACCAGAAAGGTGTGGCCGCATCGCCGAACGCCGCCTCCGAATCGAGGGCTTTTCGAACCGAAAGAGCCACCTGTTCGTGTTGCATCGCAGCATCGACTTGTTACGCTCGTTCGTTAGTTTTGTGTTGCGTTCGATTGACAGCACTACTAGCATCGATTCGAACCTGCTTTTTCCCAAACCTCCCACCAAGGAACCCGCGCATGCACCTTCAGCGGCTTGTCCCATTGGCGATTGCTGGCATTTTGCTCAGCGCTTGTAGCGGCAGCAGCAACAGCCCGCGCGCCACGCCTGTTCAGGGCGCCACCAACAGTAATGGTCAATTCGTCAGCGGTATCCAAACCGCGCGATTCGATCCGACTGCCGGTGTCATCCCCTTCCCGAACAACTTGTTGATTCAAGGGTCGCGCGACCTGACGGTCAATGCCCCAGCCGCAAACCCGAATAACTTCGGTGATCCGACGGTTGCTTTGAATGCGCTGGACGGCTTCTCGACCACATCGCCCTGGACGATGACCTTTACCACCGCGTTGGCGCCAGCAACTCTGCTGCCTGGAAACACGGTGCGCTTGTTCGAAGTGGCGGTTGTCACGTCCGGACCGGCAGCTGGTGCGGTGCAGCGTGTCGTCCGCGAACTGGCGTCGCCTGCTGAGTATGTGGTTGCGGTCTCGACCACCGATGCGACCAACCGTACGCTGGCGATCGTGCCGACGCGACCGCTGGAAGAGCTGAAATCGTATATGGCTGTGGTCACCAACGGCGTGACCGACACCGCGGGCAACAATGCAACGCCGGATCAAACCTATTTCCTTGCCAAGCGTACGACGCCTTTGTCGTCGGGTACTGGCGCCGCATGCGTCTCGCTCGATCCGTTGTTGCCGGCGTCCTCCGCCTGCGCGCTGGAGCCACTGCGTCAGCTGACCAATTCTTTCGAGGCTGCGGCTGCAGCTGCCGGTGTCAATCGCAGCAACATCGTCGTGTCATGGGTGGCCAACACTCAAGGCGTCACGCCGACGCTGCGCCTGGTCCGCAGCACGGCCCGTCCGGCCACAACGCGCTTCGCCCGTACTGGATTGACGACAGCCGCCGCCGGTCTGCCGCCGATCGCGGATATCTTCATCGGCACCATCGGCCTGCCTTACTACCTGACGGCACCGGGTACTGGAACGCCAGCTGCACCGGCCAGTGCAGTGCTCACGAGCTTTTGGCGTGCGGCGCCGGGCGCATATGTTCCGCCGTTCAATGCGCTGGGACTGGATCCAACGTCGACAAACCTGACAGTCGCTAACCCGATTCCGATTGCGACATCGACTCAGACCGCACCAGTCTTGGTGACCATCCCGAATGCTGCCAGTGGTCAGACTCGACCAGCCGCCGGTTGGCCGGTGGTGATTTTCCAGCACGGCATCACTCGCAACCGTTGCGATATGTTTGCCATCTCGGCGACTTTCGCACAGGCTGGCTGGGCGGTGATCGCAATCGATCAACCGCTGCATGGCGCCTCGCCGACGGCCACCACTGACGTCTGTCGGCCGTTCTATATCGGCAACACGCCATTTGCTCAGGCCGGCGCGCGCGAGCGTACTTTCGATGTCGATCTTATCAACAACACGACATCGGCCCCGGGACCGGATGGGCAGATCGACCCGACCGGCGCGCACTCGATCAATTTGTCGAGTCTGCTGACGTCGCGCGACAACGTGCGCCAAGCCGTCGCGGACCTTGGTGTGCTGACGGTCAGCATTCCGACCATGGACGTTGACGGGAACACCGCTGCCGACTTCGACGGGTCTCGCATCGCTTTCGTCGGTCAATCCCTCGGTGCCATTGTTGGTACGACGTTCCTGGCGCTGGAGCCGACTGTCAACGTGGCGCTGCTCAATGTGCCGGGCGGTGGCATCGCGAACCTGTTGAACGGATCGCCAACCTTTGGCCCGCGCATTCGCGCCGGCATCTCCGCCGCGTCTGGAATTCCGCAAACCGATCCGCGTTTTCCGGGCACGTTGGGCCAGTTTTTGCTGATCACCCAGACCGTGATCGATTCGGGCGATCCGATCAATTACGCGCGGTTGGCTACCGGCAAACGCATCTTGCTCCAGGAAGTCGTTGGCGGAGGGTCGGTGCTTCCCGATCAGGTCGTTCCAAACACGGTCGCAGGCGCACCGTTGTCCGGAACCGAGCCGCTCATTGCGAACCTGGGCTTGAGCACGATTACGCAAACCACGAGCAATGCCAACGGCATTCGCGGCGTGACGCGCTTTATCGTCGGCGATCACGGCTCGCTCTTGTCGCCCACCGCCTCGGCGGCCGCGACTGCAGAAATGCAAGGCCAGATGGCTTCGCTGGTGGCGACAGGTGGTACTACTGTGACCGTCACTAACCGCGCCGTCATTCGTACCCAGTAACGAGAAGCGAGTCGGACCTCATGGAGAACACGATGAAAAACACCATACCCGTACGCTCGCGGCTCGCGCTCGCTGTGCTTGGCGCGCTCGTCGCCACGCCGACGCTTGCTTGGGAATACAGCAACGGCGATTTCGCGCTGACCACGTCGAACACCTTCAGCTATGGCGTGCAATCGCGCGTTCAGGAGCGCGATGACAGCCTGATCGGCAAAGCCAATCTGTTCCGGCCCACGCCTCCTTCAGCAGCACTGCCCACCGGCATCCCGTTTCCGGCAGCTTTGCCGAATGCGCAGCAGCGACTGCTGCCAGGGCGATTCTCGGTCAATAGCGACGATGGCAACCGCAAATGGGATCGCGGTGATGTGTTCAGCAACGCCGTCAAGTGGAACGGCGAGCTGAGTTGGACCTACGGCGAGAACTGGGGCGGCTTCGTACGCGCCGCAGCGTTCTACGATTTCGAGAATCAACGCCGGGACGACATCAGTGACTTGGCGAAAGAGAAGGTTGGCAAAGATGCCCAATTGCTCGACTTCTTCGTCTACAACAATTTTTCCATCGGCGAGACCAATGGATCGGTGCGGTTAGGGCGCCAGGTCATCAGCTGGGGCGAGAGCACCTTTATTCAGAACGGCATCAATGTCATCAATCCCATTGATGTCTCGAAGCTGCGCGTTGCCGGTTCGGAATTGAAAGAGGCGTTCCTTCCGATCGACCAGTTATGGACCAGCTTTAGCTTCAACGAGAATCTGTCGATCGAAGCCTTGTACATGCTGGAGTTTGAGAACACTGAGCCCGAGCCGTCCGGCACGTACTTCAGCTCGAACGATTTCGCGGCGCTCGGTGGCGAATACGTCATGCTCAACTTTGGCCTGGTGCCGGAGCCAATCAACTTCGGCTTTTGTCCGGCCATCGGTGCCGGACAGAATCCGGGTGGTTTCGACCCATTTACGCTGGCGATACAACGTTCTGCCTGCGCTGCCGCTGTTCCACGTGCGCCAGATCGTTTCGCGGATGAGAACGGTCAATACGGTGTTGCTTTGCGCTATTTCGCACCAGAGCTCAACAACACCGAGTTCGGCTTGTTCTTCTTGAACTACCACAGTCGACTGCCGCTGCTGTCTGGCATTTCAGTGACCAATTCGAATGCCAATTCGGCGCGCTACTTCGCCGAGTATCCGGAAGACATCGAGCTCTACGGCTTCAGTTTCAACACCACGCTGGAGGGTTCCGGCATCGCTCTGCAAGGCGAACTCAGCTACCGACCGAACGCCCCTCTGCAGGTCGATGACGTGGAACTGCTGTTTACCGCGCTGAGCCCGCTGAATGCGGTGATCCCGCAGCCAGTGAATCGCTTTGTCAGCCAATTGGGTTCTGTCGGTCCGGGCCAGTACGTAAAGGGCTGGGAGCGTCATGAAATCAGCCAATTCCAGGCGACGGCGACGAAGATCATCGGGCCGGAGAACTGGATTGCGGCAGATCAGATTTCGGCGGTACTCGAAGTTGGCGCAACGAAGGTTTGGGATCTGCCGGATGCGTCTGTGCTTCGGTATCAGGGCGATGGCACCGATACGGGTGGCGGTCCAGACTTCCTGACGGGCGCCTTCCGCAACCCGCAAACGCTGAATGAGGGTTTCCCAACGTCCTTCTCCTGGGGTTATCGCCTGGCAGGTCGCGCCGATTACAACAATGCGTTTGGCTCGCCATTCACTGTGTCGCCGCGCGTCGCCTTCAACCACGACGTGAACGGCATCACCCCAGGCCCGGGCGGCAACTTCCTGGAAGATCGGCGCTCGCTGACGCTCGGTGTCGAGGCCAATTATTTGAACGAATGGAGTGTCGATCTGAGCTACACGCGCTTTTCGGGCGCCGGCATTTTTAACGTGATCAACGATCGCGATTTCGTGGCCTTCACGGCGCGTTACGCGTTCTGACGAACTGAGGCGGAGGAGAGTGTGATGAGAATGACCAATAGACTGCTCGGCGCTCTGCTGAGCCTCGGACTGGCCGGCGGCGCATACGCAGCCGTGCCAGCAGCCCAGGCGGATCGGCTCGGCAAAGATCTGATGCCCGTGGGCGGCGAGAAGGGCGCGAATAAGGACAACACCATTCCGGCCTGGGAAGGCGGAATTACGCGGCCGCCAGCAAATTTTAAGCTGGGCGACTTCCACCCGGATCCGTTCCCGAATGACAAGCCTGTGATGCAGCTGACCCAGGCGAACTACAAGGACCACGCGGCCAAGTTATCCCCCGGTCAACAGGCGATGTTCGCCAAGTACCCGACGTTCCGGATGGACATCTATCCGACCCGGCGAACGGCCTCGTTCCCGCAGCGAATCTACGACATGACCAAACGCAATGCGACCACCGCCAAGATGATTGGCGAAGGCGCGGGTGTCGATAATGTCGCCGAGGGCTTCCCGTTCCCGATTCCTTCCGATGGCTATCAGGTCATCTGGAATCACAAGCTGAAGTACAAAGGCGTTGCGGTTCGTCGTTGGGCGAATCAAGCGGCACCGACGGCCACCGGAGCGTTCACGCCAATCCGGATTCGCGAGGAGCTGTTGGGCCTGTATTGGAAGGAAGGCAACACGATCGCCGATATCAACAACATCCTCACCTACTACTACCAAGAGGTGTTGTCGCCCGCTCGCTTGGCCGGTGGCGTATTGCTGGTGCACGAAACCTTGAACCAGGAAGCGCAGCAGCGTCAAGCGTGGGTTTACAACCCTGGTCAGCGTCGCGTTCGCAAGGCGCCCAACGTGGCCTACGACAATCCGGGTACGGCGTCGGATGGTCTGCGCACTAACGATATGACGGATATGTTCAACGGCGCGTTGGATCGCTTCGAATGGAAGTTGGTCGGAAAGCGCGAAATGCTGGTTCCGTACAACAGCTACAAAGTGCATGCGCGTGGGCTGGACTACAAGACAATCTTGAAGCCAGGTCACATCAATCCCGACTTGCTCCGCTATGAGCTTCATCGCGTATGGGTGGTCGAAGCGACGCTGCGCAGTGGCTTCCGCCATATCAACAAGCGCCGCACCTTCTTCCTCGATGAGGACAGCTGGCAGATCACGATGATCGATCATTACGACAGCCAGGGCCAAATCTGGCGTTACAGCGAAGCCAGCAGCATCAACTACTACGAGCAGCCGGTTTACTGGACGACGTTGGAGACTCACCATGACCTGAAGTCCGGACGTTACATTGTCTCTGGTCTCGACAATCAGGAAGCGCCAGTCGACTTCTCGTTCGTCACGTCGCCGGAAAACTTCTCGCCGCAAGCATTGCGTAGCCGCGGCGTTCGCTGATCTGATGTGCCTCGAACGCCGGCCGGGTCGAAAACCTCGGCCGGCGTTCGCGTTTCTGGCAAGGCATCGGTAGTCCGGCCCAGGGCGGCCCAATCAGGGCTCAGGCATTCAGGTGACTGAGCCTCGCGGCTGTGTACGGACACGCGCTGGACCGGCATTTTCGGGGTCGCTTATGGCCCGTCTGCCGATGCCCGACCATGCCATTGCTTCGCGTCGATTCGAGCTTGAGAGGGGATACGGATGAGGCTTTCAAGAATCACTTTGACGATCGCTTGTATCGGTTGGATGCACAGCGCGTTCGCACAAGAAACCACACCACCGGCACAAGTCGCCGCGCCAGAAGCCACGCCAGCGTCGACCTGGCCCGACCCGGCGACATCGCCCGCCGAGATGCTCGATGTGGCGCGAATCCAGCGTTCGCTCATGGTCGATGCTGCGGAAGCTCGGGATCGCGCCGTTATTGTTGGCGATCGCGGTCACATTCTTGTTTCGGAGTCGCGGAGCGAATGGCGCCAGGTGCCGGTACCAACACGCACGCTCCTGACCGCTGTAACGGCGGTTGACAATCGATTGTGGGCAGTGGGCCACGATCAAGTCATCGTTTACAGCAGCGATGGCGGCTTGACATGGACCTTGCAGTACAGCGATATCGCATCCGAGGGCCCATTACTCGATGTGCTCTTTTTGGACGCCGAGCGAGGCTTTGCCATTGGCGCTTACGGCCAGTTCCTGAGTACCACCGATTCGGGTGCCACCTGGACCAAGGAAGTCATCAGTGATCGTGTTGCGGGTGCAGATCCCCTTGCTGCACCGATTGCCGATGTGGAGGAAGGCGAGGACGATTCGATGCTCGCCAGCACCGACGTCGGCGAAGACGAAGGCGATCCGCATCTCAATGCGATTACGCGCGTCAGCGCCGGTTTATTGATTGTCGGCGAAGCCGGCTCGGTCTACCGATCGATCGACAATGGCGCTACTTGGGAGCGCTCGGATCTTCCCTACGATGGCTCGATGTTTGCGCTGGTGCCATTGGACAACGGCCGCGTCATCGCCGCTGGATTGCGTGGCAACGTCTTCATCACCGGTGATCTCGGGCGTACCTGGCAAGCAATGAACTCGGGCACGGAAGCGAGTCTGTTTGGTGGCACTGCTGTGCCTGGCGGCCGAGCGGTTCTGGTCGGCGCCAGCGGCACCGTACTTCTCGCCCCCGCAGACACGCTGGATTTGCGGCTTTTCAGCTTCGGCGACGGTGGCACCATGAGTGCCGCTATCCCGATCAGCGAGTCTGAGTTCGTTCTCGTCGGCGAGAACGGCGTCGCCAACTATTCGCCCAACTGATTCGGAGCGCACGTCATGGCAGGAATGGGTTCAAGTGACGTCAGCTATCCGCGTTTGGAGAAGCTGATTTTCGGCAATCGAGGCATCGTGCTCGGTGCCTTCGTGGTGATTACGATCGGGTTTCTGTTGGCAGCGATGCAACTGCGCATCGATGCCGGCTTCCGTAAGCAATTGCCGCTGCAGCACGAGTACATGCAAACGTTCGTCGATTACGAGGCTGAGTTCGGCGGCGCCAACCGTATCTTCGTAGCGCTGATCGACAAGCGCGGCGATATGTTCAACAAGGAGTTCTTTACCGCGCTCGAAGCCACAACCGAGAAGGTCAAGGGCATCAGCGAAGTCGACAATTCGCGCGTTCGTTCGATCTTCACGCCGAACACGCGCTTCGTGGAAATCGTCGAGGGTGGATTTGCCGGCGGCAATGTAATCCCCGCGGATTTCTCTACTACCGCTCCAGGCTTCGATCCGACGCCCGAGGATTTCAACCGGATTCGGACCAATATCGTTAAAGCCGGCATCGTTGGGCGCCTTGTTGCCAAGGATTTTTCCGGCGCAATGGTTCAAGCCGAGTTGATTCCCGAGACTGCCGCAGAGGGCGGCAAGCTCGACTATCAGGCGATCGGCGACAAGCTCGAAGCAATTCGCGCGGCCGTAGAGAACGACAACATCAGCGTGCACATCATTGGCTTCGCCAAAGTCGTCGACGACATAGCCGACGGCGCGCGGTCTGTGATCTATTTCTTCCTGCTGACCGTCGTCTTTACATTCATCCTGCTTTACATCTACTCGACCTCGTTCAAGTTGGCCTTACTGACCGTCGTAGCGGCGTTCGTCGCTGTGATCTGGATGCTCGGTGCATTGCGTTTGATGGGCTTCGGTATCGATCCGATGAACATGCTGACGCCCTTCTTGATCTTTGCGATCGCGGTCAGCCATGGCGAGCAGATGATCAATCGCTATCGCGGCGAGGTGTTCTTTGGCGGCTTGGAGGAAGGCACGCCAGAGGAGTTGGAAAAACGCCAAGGCGTGTCGAGTGAGGTCGCGGCAGTCAGCGCATTTCGGCGCTTGCTGATTCCGGGCAGCGTTGCGTTGCTGGCCGGTTGTATCGGCTTCGGCACGATTTTGTTGATTCCCGTCAAGATGATCTTCGAGCTGGCGGTGACTGCCACCGTTGGCGTGTTCCTGACGATCTTCACCAATTTGATTCTGTTACCGATCCTGCTGTCGTACACCAAGCTTTCGAACCTGCCTAAGAAGCGTGCGTTCCGCCTGCGTCAGATCACTGCATTCGACCACATCTGGGCGTTCCTGACTCGGTTCTCGCGCCCGTCGGTGGCGGCGGTCATCATCGTGCTGGGTTTGGTTGGCTGGTTCTTCGCCCACAAGCATGGCGAGAAGATGATGGTTGGCGATGCGCGCGACGGTGTCGCCGAATTGCGCGACGACGCGCGTTACAACCAGGATGCACGGCAGATCACCGAGCGCTTCTCGTTGTCGACCGACATCATCAACATCATTGCCGAGGTGGGTCCATTCGCCTGTACGGAAAGCTTCCAGGCGATGGAGACGTTGGACCGATTCGCCTGGCACATGCAGAACGTACAGGGCGTGCAACAGGTCATCACGTTGCCGCAGATCGGGCGCATGGTCACTGCTGGCTACAACGAAGGCAGTCCACGCTGGCGCGCGTTGCCGCGTAACGCGGAGGTCATGCGCCAGAGTTTGCAGAGCGTCGAAACCGACTCGGGCCTGATCGACGCGCCGGAATGTCGCGCGATGCCAGTGATCGTGTTCACCACCGATCACAAAGCGGAGACGATTACACGCGTTGTGGATGCGGTCAAAGCGTTCCGCGACAAAAACCAGGCGTATCGCATCAACTTCCGGGTCGAACGCGACAAGGCAGAAGCGGCGGCCATGGAAGCTGGCGAAGAGTACCGCACCGACGAGGTCAATCTACGTCTCGCCACCGGTAGCGTCGGCGTCGCCGCAGCGATCAACGAGACTGTCAGCAGGCTCGAAAAGCCGATGCTGTATTTGCTCTATGTCGCCGTGTTCTTGATGTGCATCCTGAGTTTCAAGAATCCGCTCGCTGCGTTGTGCATTGTCCTGCCGCTGATTCTGGTCACGGCGCTCGGCGAAGCATTGATGGTTGAACTGGGTATCGGGTTGAAGGTGAATACCCTTACCGTGGTTGCGCTTGGCGTCGGTATCGGCGTTGACTACGCGATCTACATTTTCGCGCGAATGCGCGAGCTGATGCTCCAGGGCAAAGGGCTCAGCCAGTCGTACTTCGAAGCACTCAAGACCACCGGCATTGCAATCTTCTACACGGCTTTGACCCTGGCTTGCGGCGTCGCCACCTGGATCTTCTCGGAACTGAAGTTCCAGGCCGATATGGGCCTGATGCTGACCTTTATGTTCGTCGTGAACATGATCGCCGCCATCGTGTTCTTGCCGGCACTGTGCCGCTGGCTGCTCAAGCCTTTCGAGAAATTGGATTGGGCGCCGCCGAAGTGATTGCAGTTGGAGGTTTCCATCGGAAACTTCCAACTGGTTAGAAACAAACGGAACCCGCCGTGCAGCGAAAATGTGGTTTTCGCTGCACGGCGGGTTCACGCGTTTTGTTGCTTCAGAAAGACTGGGCGCCAGCCCGCGACTTTCATGACGGAATGCGCAGGATCAAAGCACGAGCGAGGGTGAAGGCGGGCTTTCGCGCCGCATGCGGCACGCCGCCGAACGCCAGCGCAGAGATGCGCTTACCGGAGCAGCGGAGCAGGACGCGCAACCGCGTGGCGAGGGAAAGGCAACGCACAGTCTGTCCTTTCGGTCGACCGGCGGCATTCGGCGCTACGGCGCTGACGTCAGGCCACTTTCTCGCGACCTCATGCAACGTTGCGGGCTAGCCGTGTACCGCGTCTACCAGCACTCTGACCTGGTCGGGATTGACGTCAGGCGTGATCCCATGGCCGAGGTTGAAGATGTGACCCGGGCCGTCGCCGTAATCCGCGAGCGTGCGCTTCGCCAGGCCTCGCAGTGCATCCGCAGAGGCGTAGAGTGCGGCTGGATCGAGATTTCCCTGCAACGCCACACGGTCTTGCGTGGCACGCCGCGCATCGCCCAAACCGATGGACCAATCGATGCCGAGTGCGTCGGCGCCGATTTGCGACAGTTCGGGCAAGTGCGTGTTCGCGCCGCGACTGAAGACGATCACCGGCAAATCGTCGCGCCTCAGCGAGGCAGTCAGTTCGGCGAGCGAGGGCAGTGAGAATCGTCGATAGTCCTCGGGCGCCAGAATGCCGCCCCAAGAATCGAAGATCATTAGCGCCTGTGCGCCTGCGTCGGCTTGCGCCAGCAGGTATTCGCGAACGCTGTCGGTGAGCACGCGGAGCAAGCGCGCCAGTGCCTCCGGCCGATCCCACATCAGGCGCTTGATGTACGCGAAGCGCTCGCTCGGTCCGCCTTCGACCATATAGCAGGCAAGCGTCCATGGGCTGCCTGCGAATCCGATCAACGGCACGCGGCCATCGAGCGCCTTGCGAATCGTGCGCACGGCGTCCGGGACATAGCGCAACGTCGTTTGTGGATCAGGCACGCGCAACGCATCGATCGCATGCACCGAACGAACAGGGTGCGCAAAGCGCGGGCCTTCGCCTTCGACAAAGTCGAGACCGAGCCCCATGCCGTCGGGAATCGTCAGAATATCCGAGAACAAAATCGCGGCATCGAGATCGAAGCGATCGATCGGCTGCATCGTGACCTCGCACGCCAGTTCCGGCGAGCGGCACAGGTTCATGAAGCTGCCGGCCTTTTCTCGCGTGGCGCGGTACTCGGGCAAATAGCGACCGGCCTGACGCATGATCCAGATGGGCGTGGTATCCACGGGCATACGCTTGAGCGCACGCAAAAAACGATTGCGCCGACCGCTTGGCTGATTCAATAGTTCGATCATTCTGTCCATTCCGTGGGGCGCTTGTGGCGCGACGCTTCAGTCTTTTCTTGCACGATTTTTGCGCACCCGCTGCACCCATGTTGCTGCCAAACCAAAACGTCGCAGCTTGGCGCGACCCACTGCAGCTAAGACTGCGGACCGGCGCCTTTGCCCTGTGCTGCAAGCACTTCGGTTTGCAGTGGGCCCAGGCGCCGAGGCCACAGGGCTTGCGTGCCTATGGTTGCAGCCGCGCTGCGGGCGCTGGCGACATCGGGGAAGGAGCGCCAGAGCATTAACCACCAACTCTCGCCGCCCCGCTTGACCAGAATCACAAAGGTGTCTTCTACAGCCAAGTTCAGTTGTTGCCGTAGTTCCGTGAAACCGGTCAAGCTGCGCGCGGCGGTCAACTGCACAGTGTAGTGATCGGGCGGCAGCGCCAATAAATCCTCAGCGCCGAGCGCGGTACTGGTGATACTACGGGTGGGATGATTGGGATCAGGCGCAGCATTCAGCGGCTCGGATCCAACAGCGCCTCCGTTCGCCGAAGGGGCAACAACCGTCGCGCTTGGACTCGCTTCGGGCTCTGAACTGTCTGCTGTTGCAGTCGATGCTACGGCGTTGTTATTGGTGCCGGATTCGACTGGCGGCTCCGCAGCAATGGCAGGCGTTGTTTCGGGTGAACTCATCAAAGGCTCAGGCGCGCTTGCACCCGTCGGCTCCGCAGCGATGGCAGGCATTGTTTCGGGTGGACTCACCAAAGGCTCAGCCGCGCTTGCGCTCGTCGGCACCGTTGCTGCCGTATCGCTGCCGCTAGCGCGGGCGTCGGTCTTTTCGTCGGGCGGCATCTCAGTTGGGGTTGTTTCGGATGCTGGCGCGCTGGCAGTGGCGGTCGGCTCTCCCGCACGTATCGGCGGTGGTGGTGGCAGTCGCTCGCTCGCCGCTTCGGCTGTTGCGTAGTCACCGCGCTCTAGCGATTCGCGGACGAGCTGCGGCATCTGCTCTGGATTCATCAAGTAAATTGGTGGCCGGCTGGACTGGCGCTGCGGCGCAGCCGACGGCAGTGGACGCGGCGCCGGAGCGGCCTCGCCCTTGCCGCAATCCCAGCCATCGCCGGCGACGTTCGGGACACACACAGATTTCTCGGCGCCGAACACCAGTGCCATCAGCAAGGCAAGCTCAGTCATAGCCATGGTGGACTCCAGTTTGCGGTTCATCCGCGCCTTGGCTAAACATGACCTTGAAGCCTTTCTTCATTTGCTGATCGCGCGCCTTCATCAGCGCCGATTGCGCCGATTCAAGCTCAAGATACTGTTCGCGCTTGATCGTGCCGCGTGTTCCCGGCTGGCCCGTTTCACGGATCAGCGTCCAACCGCCGAGCAAATCCTGCTGCAGTATCAACTGATAGTAGCGCTGCGGCTCGGCTCCGCTCGATAGGGCTTGCATGTAAATGCGCATGGGTCGTTAGCTGGTTCTGGGCGGCAGAGCACCTGGGTGCTTAGAGTCGATGGTTAACGGTCAACGGTCAAGGCGGCGCGATGCCGTCGATTGTGAATGGTCCATGGTCAATCGGAAAGCGGTGGCAAGCAGCGGCTCGTTGCGGATGCCAATAGTCGACAACCGCCGACCCCCACATCATTCTCGCGCATGCAAGCACGCAACAATATCCTGCGCCGCGACATTCTCAACTACTTCGGCGCGACCGACGCCGCGCCAGAGGATCAATCGCAGCTGGTCGGAAAGCGTCTTCTTGTCGAGGCGCATCAACTCGACCATGGTTTCGGGCGACTCATCGGCCGTCACGGGTAATTCGAAGCGCCGCAACAAGTTGGCAAGGCGACGTGCATCGCTGGGCGGCGCGATGCCCAAATGCGCCGACAGGCCAGCGGCCATGACCATGCCGATCGCCACGGCTTCACCGTGCAACCATTTCTCGTACCGCCCCAGCGTTTCCAGCGCGTGACCGAAGGTGTGCCCAAAATTGAGCAGCGCGCGCTCGCCGATCTCGCGTTCGTCGTTTTCGACGATCTGGGCCTTGTGCTCGCAGGAGCGCAGCACCGCGTAGATGATCGCTTCGGGCGAGCGCGCGATCAGAGCGCTTGCGTTGTCTTCAAGCCAACCCAGGAAAGACTCGTCGCGGATCGCGCCGTATTTGACCACCTCCGCCAGGCCGGCTCGGTACTCCCGCTCCGCCAAGCTGGCCAGCGTATCGATATCGGCAAGCACGCGACGGGGTTGCCAGAAAGCGCCGACCAGATTCTTGCCATGCGGCAGGTTTACCGCAGTTTTCCCGCCGACCGAGGAATCGACCATCGCCAACAACGTGGTGGGGATTTGCACAAAATCGATGCCACGCATCCATAGCGCAGCGGCAAAACCACCAAGGTCGCCGACAACGCCGCCGCCCAATGCGATCAGGCATGCGTTGCGCTGCGCGCCCAAATCGGCCAGAGCGGTGAAGACCCGTTCGGCGTTTGTCAGCGTCTTCGACGCTTCTCCGCTCGGGATGGTGACCGTCGCAACCTTCAAGCCATCTAGCGCGGCAAGCACCGGCGGCAGATAGCGCGGCCCGACTGCACTGTCGGTGAGCACCAAGACCTGGCGCCCACGAACCGCCTCTCGCAGTCGGCTGTGGTCGAGCAATACGCCGGCACCGATAAAGATCGGATAGCCGCGATCGCCAAGTCTGACATCAAGTCGATTCATTGGATGGATCCGGAAAACACTGTTGGAGTGCAGCCAGCACGCGGCGCGCAGTTGGGCCGGGCCCGTGGCGGTCGGCCGTGATGCGCACATCGGCGAGCGCTGCATAAATGGGGTTGCGCACCTCCGCTAAGCGACGCAGGCGCTCAGCGCGGTCTGGTGTCTGCAGCAGCGGCCGCGTGTGATCGCGCGCCAAGCGTTCGAGCTGCAGCTCCACTGGCGCCTCTAGATAAACGATAACGCCGCTGCGCAGCCATTCGTGGTTGGAATGCGCCAGAACCGCTCCGCCGCCGGTCGCGACGACGACGTTCTTTCGTGCCGATTGATTCGCGAGCGCTTGCGTTTCGCGGGCGCGAAAACCGGCCTCGCCCTCGACTTCGAAAATCAACGACACGGTAGCGCCCGCATCGCTTTCGATGCAGCGATCGAGATCGACGAAAGTCCAGTTGAGCTGTCGCGCCACGCGCTTGCCCACTGTACTCTTGCCGGCGCCCATCGGGCCAATAAAGAAAATGCGCTCGAAACTCATGGGACGATGGTAGCGGATCGCGCGCGGAGCGGCGATCTGAGTGAGAGGGGAGCGCGCGCCTTTGCGGGTGTTTGCGAATGTGCATGCGGCATGGTGCTCAGAGAGACCACCTTCGCGCCCAGAGGGCGAGTCACTCGTGCAGTTGAAACGGCAATCAGTACCCCGTCCGCTCCCGGCGTGTCGCGACGCTGCGCAACCAGTGCAATTGCCAGCATTCAGGGTGGCTCGACATTCCATGGGTAGAATCCGCGGCTCCTTTATCGACTGCGATCGGCATGCTCCGTTTTTTCCTGATCTTTATGGGTGTGCTCATTGCCCTGTTCGGCTTCGAGATATCGGCCTTCGGCGAGACGTGGTTTGTCATCCCCTTCACAGACCTTTTGGCACGCGTCAGTTCCTGGATCATTCTGCTTTTCGACGATCAGGTCATCGCGCATGGCAAGATCATTCAGAGCACGGCGAATGGCTTTGCCGTGTCGATTGAGCGCGGCTGTAACGGCATCGAGGCAGTGATTATTCTGATCGCGGCGTTGGCCGCGTTCCCGTCAACATGGAGCCAGAAGCTGATCGGCTTCATTGCTGGCTTCGTCGCTATCCAGGCGCTCAATCTGGTGCGCATCATCAGCCTGTTTTACATGGGTCAGTGGAGCATGGTGTGGTTCGAGTGGTTCCACCTGTACCTGTGGCAGGCGTTGATCATCATCGATGCGTTGATCGTCTGGCTGTTGTGGTTGCGCTGGATTTCCAAAGATAAGCGCCTCGCCGCGCAGAATAAGAGCGCCGCGGTACCGGCCTGATGCACGTTCTGATTGCCGGCTGCGGAGAGCTGGGGATGGCTATCGGCCGCCAGCTCATTGCCCGGCGTGATCGTGTGACCGGGCTGCGCCGCAACGCAGAGTCGCTGCCGAGCGATTTCCAACGCCTCAGCGTCGATCTGTGCGGCGATCTTAGCTGTGTGCCCGAGCAATTCGATGCCGTGATTTACGCCGCGACGGCTGCCAGTCGCGACGAACAAGGATATCGAAACATCTACGTGCACGCGCAGCGCCGACTCCGCCAACGGGTGCGCTGCGCGCGCTGGCTGTTCGTTTCAAGCACCGCGGTGTACCCGGACGACGGCAGTGTGGTCACGGAGGCATCTGCGGCGCAGCCAGCGGCGTTCAATGGCCGTGTCCTGAAGGAGGGCGAAGATGTGGCGCTCTCCACCCCAGAAGGTTGCTGTGTGCGACTGGCGGGCATCTACGGACCAGGGCGCGAGATGCTTCTGCGCCGTGTGCGCCGAGGCGATCCGCTGGCGCGCTCGCGGCATTACACCAATCGTATCCACATCGACGATGCCGCCAGCTTGTGCGTGCGTCTACTCGATAACGATGCGCCGCCGATCGTCAACGGCGTCGACGATATGCCATGCGGTGAAGCCGATATACTGAGCTGGCTCGCCGACGCGATGGCGTTGCCGCGGCTGCCCATCGCCAGCGAATTGCCCTCAGGGAAACGTGTCAGCAACGCTTTGGCCCGTTCGCTCGGGTGGCGTCCGACGTATGCTTCCTATCGGGAGGGGTATGCGGCGATGCTTCGCGCGCCGGTCGATGGTTGATCTGGCCAACGGGAAAGCACGTCCGGTCGCGGCCCCGTCGTTTCGCATTCCCGTATACCATTGACCAGCCGACCGCTCTTTTTCGCGGCTTTTCCTCTGAACCTCGACCTTTATGTCTCTCCTCTTCGAAGCCTTCACGCGATTCCGCGAGACCCTGGCAGCGGCCACTGCCGCTGGCGAGCCTGAACCTACGGCTATGACATTGGCGACTGCGGATGCGCTGGGTCGGGTGTCGGCGCGCACTGTGCTGCTGAAGGAGCTGGACGGTCGCGGTTTTGTTTTCTACACCAACTACGAGAGCAATAAGGGCCGCCAGTTGCGCGAGCACGCCCAATGCGCATTGGTGTTCTTGTGGAAATCGCTCGACAAACAAGTGCAAGTCAAAGTCGAAGGCAGCGCCGAAGCGGTGACGCACTGCGAGGCCGACGCTTACTTCGCATCGCGCCCACGCCTGTCGCAAATCGGCGCCTGGGCCTCGCTGCAATCGCAAACGCTCGAGAGCCGTGAGCAATTGATGGAGCGCGTGCGTCACTTCGAAGCGCGCTTCGACGGCCAGGATGTGCCGCGCCCGCCGCACTGGTCGGGATTTCGCGTTGTGCCCTCGATGATCGAATTCTGGTCCGGTCGCGAGTTCCGCCTCCACGACCGATTGCGCTACGAGTTGCGAGATGGCGAGTGGTGCAAACGGACGCTGTTTCCATAGGCGCGACACGTTGCCGCTGGCGAACAAAACTCCACCGATGAACTCGTAGCTGCGCATCTGAATGGCAGTCGTCTCCGGGATACCTCCGTTCGATTGCTTTTGGTTTGTCTCAGCTAAGCTTGCGGCGGCGTAACATCAAGATTTCGACGGGTGTACGGCGTGCGAAATGGCAGAAGTTAAGCTCGTCGAGTACCAAGACCGTTGGCCAATGGACTTCGCTCTCGTCGAGCAGGAGATTCGCGGCGTTTTTCTCGCAGCCGATGCTGTGGTAGAACACATCGGTAGCACCGCCGTGCCTGGGCTGTGCGCCAAGCCCGTGCTCGACGTCGCGCTAGGCGTGTACGCGCTTGCGGAGGCGGAAGCGAGGGTGACAGCGCTGGCGTCGATCGACTTTGTGTATCGACCCGAGTATGAGCGGCAGATCCCCGATCGCAGATACTTCGTGCGCGCCGCAGGAGCAACGCCACGCGTTCACCTGCACGCGCTGCTCCGCGACGGCACGTTGTGGCAACAGCATCTGAGATTCCGCGATGCGCTGCGCCAGAACCACGTGACCCGAGATGCGTATGCCGCGCTCAAGCGCCACCTAGCCTTCGCGCATGCCTCGGACAAGGCCGCATATACAGAAGCCAAGGCGCCGTTTATTCTCAAAGTGCTGGCTGGACGATGACCGGCCCACCGGCATCACGATGGCAATCTGACGACTGACGATTCATCGAGCCAAATTGCTCGTGTGGAGTCGATAGGAAAGCTCGAATGGGACCCGGCTTTCGGCTACCGGTCGATGTCGCCTTGAGCTGCGTTGGCAGCCCAGATCGATAGCACTGACGTCACTTGGCACGCAAATCGTGCCGCTTCAGATTCGATCCACAACATCCAGCACCGCCCCGCCTAAACACATCTCATCCTGATAAAACACCACCGATTGCCCAGGCGTCAGCGCGCGCTGTGGCGTGTCGAAAACCACCTCGGCGCCGCCGCTGTGCAGCGTGACCGTGCAGGTCTGATCGGGCTGCCGGTAGCGCGTTTTGGCGGTGCAGCGAAACGCGGCTGGCGCACTTCCGGCAATGAAATGCGGCGTTTCGAGCCGCGCGGCGCGCGCGTACAAGAGCGCATGTTCGCCTTGCGCCACGATCAGCGTGTTGTCTGCAGCGCGTTTGTCGAGTACGAACCACGGCTCACCGCTGCCGCCCTTGCGTCCGCCGATGCCCAAGCCGCCGCGCTGGCCGATGGTGTAAAAGTGCAGGCCGCGGTGCTCGCCGACCCGCTCACCGTCGGGCGTGATCATGACGCCAGGGTTGCTGCCGAGGTAACGCTGGATGAAGGGATCGAAAGCGCGCTCGCCGACAAAACAAATGCCGGTCGAGTCCCGTTTGGCTGCCGTCGGCAGGTTCGCCTGCGCAGCGAGGGCGCGCACTTCGGATTTCCGCAGATGTCCGATGGGAAACTCGGCGACCGCCAACTGCGTTTGCTCGAGCGCATACAGGAAGTAGCTTTGGTCCTTGCCGGGATCGGCGCCGCGCAGGAGTTCGAAGCGTCCATCGCGCTCGCGCACCTGTGCATAGTGGCCGGTGGCGATCTTCGGGTAACCCAGATCCTGCGCCTGCTCGACGAAAGTCTTGAACTTGACTTCGCGATTACACAACACGTCTGGATTTGGGGTGCGCCCGCGCCTTAGCTCGGCGAGAAAATGCTCGAACACGCCGTCCCAGTACTCGGCCGCGAAATTGCGAGCGAAAAAAGGTACGCCTACTGCGGCGGCAACGCGGCGCGCATCCTCGGCGTCCGCCTCGGCCGGACAGGCTTCGCTGTCGTCCTCCTCCCAGTTCTTCATGAACAATGCGCCCACATCGCGACCCTGTTGCTTGAGCAGCCACGTGGTCAACGACGAGTCGACACCGCCAGACAGTCCGACGAGAACACGCGCGCTCATGCAATCGCCGCCAGCGGAAAGCGGCGACCCGCGAGGTAATCGTCGATGCAGCGCAAGGTCAGCTCGCTGCGCGGCGAGCAGCGATGCGCGAGGATTTCATCACGCGTCAGCCAGTAGGCGGCGACGATGTCGGGATCCAGCGCCGCACTGGTGTCCGCGATGGCTTCGCAGATCAGTGCCACACGCACGTAATGCGCGGCGGCGCGCGTTGATGCGTACACGCCCAGCAGCGCACAGGGTTGTACCAGCCAGGCGCTCTCCTCAAGGCATTCGCGCACCGCAGCATCGATCAGCGATTCGCCGAATTCGACGTGCCCGGCCGGCTGATTGAGCACATCATCGTGCTCGTGCACAATCAAAAAACGCCCTTCACGCTCGACGATTGCCGCAACCGTCAATCGCGGGCGGTTGAATTCGCTGTTTGCCATCACCACTTGACCTGTTCGATGCGTCTTGGCCGATATACTTTGCTCATCTCAATGATTACCCTTGCGGCATGAGTCAGGAAAACGATCCACTGGAAGACCTGGGTGTCGTCGCCGAAGCCTCGCGCCCGGAGCTGAAGAAGCCGCCGTTGTTCAAGGTGTTTTTGATGAACGACGACTACACACCGATGGAGTTTGTAGTCATCGTGCTGGAGACATTTTTTGCCATGTCTCGAGAAACCGCTACGCGCATCATGCTACATGTGCACACGCAGGGTCGCGGTGTTTGTGGGGTTTTCACCCGCGACGTTGCAGATACGAAAGTAACGCAAGTGAACGCTTTCTCCCGAGCTCACCAGCACCCGTTGTTATGTGCGATGGAAGAGGCGTAGCGTTGGTTGGTGGTTGGTGGTTGGTGGTTGGTGGTTGGTGGTTGGTGGTTAGTGGTTAGTGGGTAGCTGATTGGGGCCGGGGAATTCGTTGGACGTTGGTGATGTTGTCGCCAACATCCATGAATCAACAACCCGAAAGGGGTCACGTGGCGTTAGCCAGAAGGACATCAAAGGCCGATGTTTAGCAAGGATCTCGAACTGACGATCAGTCAGAGCTACAAGGAAGCGCGTGCGAAGCGGCATGAATTCATGACCGTGGAGCACCTGTTGCTGGCGCTCATCGAAAACCCGTCGGCGGCGCAAGTGCTCAAAGCTTGCGGCGGGGATTTGAAGAAGCTCGGCGATGAAACGCGCTCGATCATCGAAGAAACCGTTCCCGTGCTGCCCACCGAGGACGAGCGCGATACGCAACCCACGCTTGGTTTCCAGCGGGTGCTGCAGCGCGCGGTCTACCATGTGCAATCGTCCGGCAAGAAAGAAGTGACCGGCGCCAATGTGCTGGTAGCGATCTTCGGCGAGAAGGATTCGCACGCCGCGTACTTGCTGCAGAAACAGGACATCACGCGGCTCGATGTGGTGAATTACATCTCGCACGGCATCGCCAAGATCGCTCAAGAACCCAGCCGCGATCAGGCAGAGCGCAGCGATGGCGAAGGGCAGGGCGAAGGCGAAAAACAGAGCGCGTTGGCCACCTACGCCAGCAACCTCAACGACTTGGCTAAACAAGGCAAAATCGATCCGCTGATCGGCCGCGCCGATGAGATCGAGCGCACCATTCAAGTGCTGTGCCGCCGCCGCAAGAACAATCCGCTGTACGTTGGCGAAGCGGGCGTGGGCAAGACCGCATTGGCCGAAGGCCTGGCCAAGCGCATCGTCGAGGGCGATGTGCCGGACGTACTCAAGGATGCGGTAATTTTTTCGCTCGATCTGGGCGCTCTGGTTGCTGGCACCAAGTACCGCGGCGATTTCGAGAAGCGCCTGAAGCAGGTGATGGCGGAATTGAAGCGCATTCCTAAAGCGATCTTGTTCATCGACGAGATCCACACCATCATCGGCGCGGGTTCCGCATCTGGCGGCGTGATGGACGCCAGCAATCTGATCAAGCCGCTGTTGGGCTCCGGTGAAATGCGCTGCATCGGCTCGACCACATTCCAGGAGTTCCGCGGCATCTTCGAGAAAGATCGCGCGCTTACTCGCCGTTTCCAGAAGATCGATATCACCGAACCCACGGTGGCCGACACCATCGAAATCTTGCGCGGACTGAAAAGCCGCTTCGAGGAGCACCATCAGGTCGAGTACGCGCCCGACGCGCTCAAGGCTGCCGTGGATCTGTCGGTCAAGCACATCCACGATCGTTTCTTGCCGGACAAGGCCATCGACGTCATCGACGAAGCCGGCGCTCGGCAGCGTTTGATGACCGACGACAAACGTAAGCGTGTGATCGATACCGAAGAGGTTGAGTACATCGTCGCCAAAATGGCGCGCATCCCGGCCAAGCACGTTTCTGCCTCCGACAAGGATGTGTTGAAGAATCTCGATCGCAATTTGAAGATGGTGGTGTTCGGTCAGGACGAAGCCATTGAAGTACTGACCGGTGCGATCAAGATGTCCCGCTCCGGTTTGGGCGATCCGAACAAGCCGATTGGTTGCTTCTTGTTCGCTGGCCCCACCGGCGTTGGCAAAACCGAGGTCACGCGCCAGTTGGCGATGGTGCTTGGCATCGAGTTGATTCGCTTCGATATGTCCGAATACATGGAAGCGCATACAGTGTCGCGCCTCGTTGGCGCGCCTCCGGGTTACGTCGGTTTCGATCAGGGCGGCTTGCTCACTGAAGCGATCACCAAACATCCGCACGCGGTATTGCTGCTCGATGAAATCGAAAAGGCGCATCCGGATGTTTTCAATTTGTTGCTGCAAGTCATGGATCGCGGCGTGCTCACCGATACCAACGGTCGCGAGGCGAACTTCCGCAACGTTGTGCTGGTAATGACCACGAACGCCGGCGCGCAAGCGGCATCGCGGCGCACGATGGGTTTTGTCGAGCAAAACCACAGCACCGACGCGATGGAGGTGATCCGTCGTGGCTTCTCGCCCGAGTTCCGCAATCGCCTGGATGCAGTGATTCAATTCACTGGCCTCGATCGCGGCACAATCTTGCGCGTAGTCGATAAGTTCCTCATCGAACTTGAGACGCAATTGGCCGACAAACACGTCACGCTGCAAGTCGATGAAGCCGCACGTGGTTGGCTGGCCGAGAAGGGCTTCGATCCGCAAATGGGCGCCCGTCCCATGGCGCGTGTGATCCAGGAGCACATCAAGCGAAAACTGGCTGATGAGCTGCTGTTCGGCTCGCTGGTAGGCGGCGGTCGCGTCGACGTGACCGTGGGAACCGACGGCTTGTCGGTGGTTTCCGCCGCCAACGCGGCGGCGGAGGCGGTGGACGAGGCGGCGGCGTGAACGAATACATTTCCGAGCGGATCGTAACGCTGCACATTGAGCGCTTGCCCGAAGGGTTTTTTCTGGCGACCAGTGACGATGTGCCGGGTCTTGTCGCACAAGGCAGGACTATCTCCGAAACGTTGGAGATAGCAAAGGACGTTGCGCGCAAGTTGATGGAGGCTTATGCCGAGCGACGTTTGGAGCTGCCGCTACGTCGACCGGGCGAAGCCTTTGATCACCCGCTCGTAGTTGGAGGAATTTGATGCTATAGGTGCTATTTCGTATGCCCTGGCGCAAAATTCGCACCGGATACCATATGAAGACTTCGCAAGAAACGGCTCAGGCTCTCGGACACATTTACGAATCCGCATTCGGCGGCAAGGTCCGAGGTCGATTCCAAATGAGCCGTCAATCCCTTCGAGAACTTTCTGGTCGCAAACGACTTGAGGATGTTTTTGTCGCCGAAGTTGCATCGCATGCATTCGACAATGGACTGGTTCTCACCGATTTTGGAGACGACTTTGCCGTGGTCGAGGTCGAGGTCGATGTCATGCGGAGTTATCGACAAGTGCCGGGCCGCGTTGTCGGCGAGCACGGTTGAAGGAGATGGGTAGGCTTTCAGGATTTCGCTATCGAGAGATCACTCGACGATTACGACTACTCGGCTTTGAGTTCTTTCGACAAGCGGCCGGGTCCCACGAGATCTGGTTCAATCCGTCGACAAATCGCTATACGACATTGGTCAACCATCCCGGCGACACGCCCGAAGGCACGGTGCGAGCCATACTCAAGCAAGCCGACGTCGATCCCGACACCTTCCTTTCTTTGTGAATCGGCTTTGGCATGTCAGCTTTTGATCCGCCGCGCCAACACTCACCCTAGATTGCTCAGCCGGCATCAGGCAGAATCCGCGGCCTTGCGCTTTAGCGCATCCTTAACGATCAACGAGCGAATGTCCAAAGAAGACCATATCGAAATGGAAGGCACGGTTCTCGAAACCCTGCCCAACACCATGTTCCGCGTGCAACTGGAAAACGGCCACGTCATCACTGCCCATATCTCGGGGCGCATGCGCAAGAACTACATCCGCATCCTGACGGGCGATAAGGTTAAAGTCGAAATGACGCCGTACGATCTGAGCAAGGGTCGGATCACGTTTCGGCAGAAGTAGCGTTGTCGGCTGTTAGTTGTTCGAAAGCACGTTACTCGGTGGTTGTCGCTCCACCCAACACCGCCCCCTCAGTCGGCGTCACGCGCTTCCCATTCACCGTGAACTGAAACGGCACCGACACCAGCGCGCCGCCGGCGTTGCGCTGGACGACGAAGTGCAGGTGCGGGCCCGACGAGAAGCCAGTGTTGCCGCTGTTGGCGATGTGCTGACCCGCGCGGACCGTGTCGCCCACACCGACCAGCGCGCTTTCGAGTTCCAGGTGCGCATAGACCGCCATCGTGCCATCGTCGTGCACGATGCGGATGTGGTTAGCGCGATCGCCGAAGCGGCGCATGTCGGTTCCGGCCTCGTGGAAGTCGCGCTCTACGCTCATCACCACGCCACCGCGGGCGGCGTATATCGGCGTTCCGATGTCGAGCGCAAAGTCGACGGCGTGGTAATTCTCGGCGGCCGTATGGCTGAATTTGCCGCCGAATGCTTGATGCACGTGCACTGCGCTATTGCCGTCGTATGGCAGGCGATAGACAGCTTGTTCGTTGTGCTGCGCTGCGGGGTTTCCGGGCACATAGCGATACTGGAACTGATAGGCCCATCCCAGACGCGGATCGAGCGGCTGAACGGTCAATACTGGCGTCGTCCGCTCTCCTGGAATGACGACAGATGTGGGCAGCGGCGGCTCGCTGATCACGTTGCTTTGCGACTCAAAACTGATCAGCACCTCAACCGGCCCGCCGTAGCCGTTCCACAGGCTGTAACGCCGATCGTCTTTCGGCCCCGACTCGCGAAGCAGCACGCGCTGCGTGGGGTCGACATCGACCAGCTGCTCTTTCACTGGCACCGCTGCATCTTTGGGCTTGCTGTCGCTGAAGTGCACCACGCCGTTTTCGTCGGTGTAGCTGTAGATGCGTTTGGCCTGGAGAGGCAGGGCGGCGAGCAGGGCCAGCAGCACAAGTGCTGGTCGCATTTTGGCCGCCCCCACGTTTTCTCGTCCAACTGAAAAGCGAGGGTACCAGGGCACGAGGGCACGAGGGCACGTGCTTCGTTCGAGGCCATGAAATGCGCTGGCTTGATGACCCTGAGCTTTTCGCTTTTGATTCAACACACAGGCCCCCAGCAAATCACTTGGCCCGCCCAAAGACGGAAGCGTGATCGACACCCTGCCCGAGCGTTGACGATGCCTGCACTCATCGGGCGTCGGATTCCATGACCGGAACATTCTCGCACCGCGCCACGCGCACTGCAGGCGCATTCGCCAACTTTTGCGCAATCTCATCGGCCATCGACGCTGCAAGCGCTTGTTGCCCACGTTCGGAGAGATGTACGAAGTCGAAGAACACCGGTCCGGGTGGCGCCAAGGGCACGGCAATGTCCGGCGCGCGGCGCAACAAACGGCTGGTTGCAGCGCGCTGCAGCAGCACATGATCGCGTTCGCTGGCGTTGACGATGTCGGTTTCGTCGGCCTTCGGCACTGCCAGATCAAAGGCCGTCGGTTGCCAGCGATGTACTGTGGGAATAGCGCCAGCAATCGCGCGCGCCTGATCGACCGTGGACAGATACTGACTTGCGATAGCGTCGGCAAGTTGCTCCAGCTTGGTGGCATCGAATTCGACTGGCGCCGGTTGTACCAGGCGCGCAATCCCCTGAAAGCGCGCGCCGATGGCAACGAGCAAACGCGATGCTTGGCGTGAGCTCAAAAACTCCAGCTCCCGTGTGCTCTCGTTTTGCGGCGTGCCGGCCACGCCGCGCTGATATGCCGCAAAGACATCGTTGGCGCCATCGACGAACACCGCGAGCGAAGGTTCGGCCCCGCAGCGCAGCGCCAACTGAAACGCCTGCAGACTTTGGTGGCTTACATAACCTGATTCGGCAAAGTTCAGCACCTGTGCCCGAATGCCGCGCTCACTCAGTGTCATCTGCAGCGCTGCCGCCAAGGTGCCGATCTGTCGATTGCCCGTGCCCCAGGCCGTCGAGCCCCCGAACAGCCAGATCGTGTGCGCGGCATCCGCAACTCTTGGCGTCACGCGGAAGCCATGCGCATCGACATCGATCAAATCGCCATCGAATGGCTGTCGCCGCCAGTACACATAAGAGCGCCAGCGCGTATGCCGCGCCGCCTCATGCTCGCGCCAGTAATCGCCGGTCCATGCATCCGCCGCCACCGCTGCAGCACGCTCGCGATCTGGCATCGTGCCAGCTCCGAACTGAGCGCGCGCGTTCACCGGCAACACCGCACGCACCAATTGCTCAAGCAGCAACAACAGCAGCAACGCGACGCCGAACGCGATCCACAATTGTCCGATGAATCGTGCCATCGCTTTCATCTGCAAACTCATTCAGCGAGCCAACGCCGGTTTTCGGGTACACCGATCCATGCTCCGCATCTCGCAACGTTCGAATCAATAGCGTGCGGACGCTGGGTCCGTGTACCAAAGAGCGCAGCACGCTGGACCCTTTGCCTACTTTGGAACTCCGACAAGGCGACCAACAAGCCGCGCAGCGTAAACCACGTTTTGCTCCGCGGGCGAGTGCTGCTTCTAATCGTTTCAAAGTTTCCGCAGGAAACCTTGAAACGAACTGGAGCTAGCATTCGATCACATTCACCGCCAGTCCGCCGCGGCTGGTTTCCTTGTACTTATCCTGCATATCGCGACCGGTGTCGCGCATGGTTTTGATGACTTTGTCCAGCGACACTCGATGTTTGCCATCGCCGCGCAGCGCCATGCGCGAGGCATTGATGGCTTTGACCGCGCCCATCGCGTTGCGTTCGATGCAGGGGATTTGCACCAGTCCGCCGATTGGGTCGCACGTGAGGCCCAAGTTGTGTTCCATGCCGATCTCCGCGGCGTTCTCGACCTGCAGCACGCTGCCGCTAAGTGCCGCCGTCAATCCACCGGCGGCCATCGAGCACGCCACGCCAACTTCGCCTTGGCAACCTACTTCGGCACCAGAGATGGACGCGTTTTCTTTGTACAAGATGCCAATGGCACCAGCGGTCAGCAGGAAATCGATCACGCCATCGTCGTTGGCGCCGGGACAAAAGCGCGTGTAGTAATGCATCACGGCAGGCACGATGCCGGCGGCGCCGTTCGTGGGTGCCGTGACCACGCGACCACCCGCCGCGTTCTCTTCGTTCACGGCCAACGCGTAGAGATTCACCCAGTCCAGGATGGTGAGCGGGTCACGCAGATTTGCCTCCGGTTTGGCGATCAGCTCGCGATACATGGCTGGCGCACGGCGCTGTACCTTGAGTCCGCCCGGAAGCACGCCGTCCTCGCGCAGGCCTCGGGTAACGCAGTCTTGCATCGCCTGCCAGATGCGCAGCAACCCCGAGCGGATTTCCGCGTCGGTGCGCCAAACGCGCTCGTTGGCGCGGATCGCCTCCGCGATCGAAAACTGGTTCTCGGCGCAATGCTTCAGCAACTCATCGCCGGTGCTGAAGGGATAGGGAACGAGCGTTGCGTCCGGAACGATACGATCGGCGGCAGCTTCATCGTGATTGACAACGAATCCGCCGCCCACAGAGTAGTAGTCGCGCGTGAACAGCACCGACTCATCGCTCGCGTACGCCGTAAAGCGCATGCCATTGCTGTGATACGGCAATTTCTGGCGCTTGTTGAACACCAGATCCGTCTTTTCGTCGAACGCGACCGGATAGCCGAGCACCGACAGGCGCTTTTCGAGTCGCATCCGTTCCAGATCGCGCGGGATCTGATCAGGATCTACCCGGTCTGGCTCGTTGCCCTCGAAGCCCAGCAGCACGGCCTTATCGGTACCGTGCCCACGCCCGGTATGTGCCAGCGAGCCGAACAGCTCGCCGCGCAAACGCCGCACCTCACCGATGACGCCACGTTCTTGCAAGCGATGCACGAAGCGGCTGCCCGCGCGCATCGGCCCCACGGTATGCGAGGACGACGGTCCAATGCCTATCTTGAAGAGATCGAAAACGCTGACGGCCACGGCTGTACCTCAATGCGGCGAGAGCGCGATTATGCTCACTCCCACGCCGGCTCGCAGGCAACGCATGCTGACCTTGTACTTCCGCGAATACTGTCATTTATGCGAAGAGGCCGAAGCCTTGCTCGCGGCTTTGGCGTTGTCGTACGCACGCATCGACATCGACAACGATCCGCTGCTCGCGGCTCGTTATGGTTTGCGTATCCCGGTACTGAAGCGCGGCGATGGCCAGGAGTTGGACTGGCCGTTCGATGCCGAACGTATATCGGCATCGATTTGGTGAGGTGTCGCAACGTCCGCAGGCAGGGTGTTGATTGCCCCGGTATGCCTCAGGTTTTGGATCGAACTGCGTCCATAGACGGCACCGTTTGGCGCGAAGTCAATCCGCCAACGCCGATCAGTGAAAGCACTGATCCCTAAGGACGTCGACATCGCCGTCGGCAATGCGCGCAGCTTGAGTGCGCAGTCGCCATCCGCTCCCTCGGCGGACAAAACGCGCCACCGAGGCATCTCATTTGCTCTCCGCATGAACGTGAGCAGAGGTTCGTGTAGGTCGGTTTCGCGCCCTGCGCGCAGCAACGCGCCACCGGCAATGCCGAGCAACGTAGCATGCGCGGTAAATGGCACGGGGGAATTCGGCGAATCGATGGCAATGGAGATCGGGCAAGGCCAATTCGCCGCGAGAACGCTTTTGCTGCTGCTTGCAATCTGGCCGACGATAACGGTTGCCGGCGATCCCCTGATCGTGCGCCATTTTGGTCTGGAGCACGGCATGCCAGTCAGCAGTGCCACCTCGGCGCAGATCGATGACGAAGGATTTCTTTGGTTCGCCACCCATGACGGTCTGGCGCGTTTCGATGGCCGCCGCTTCTCGGTCTACGACACCGAGCGTTTTGCCGAGATGGGCAGCAATCGCGTCGTGCGCCTTTACAAGGGGCAGCGCGGCAACGTTTATGGCGTCGGAGCATTGGGCGCCTTGCTGGATATCGATTCGCAGCGCATCGTGCGGCTGCACCTGGACGCTCAGCATCCGGAGGCGATGCTCAGCTTCGTTGCACGGATGCAATCCCCAAAGTCCTCCGACGCCGAGCACGGTGCGCTTTGCGTGACCTTGACCACGGGTTTGTATTGCGAATCGGCAGATGCGAGCGCTGCAACAACAGGCTTTCTTCGACGCCGCTCGTTCGCCGCTGACTTTCCCGTGATCGCCGCGTTGCCGTTTTCTGCGGACGATTGGCTCATCGTACGCGGCCAGGGCATCTACTACGCTCGGCCAAGCGGTCAGGCCTTGCTCTTTGCGGACACGACCATCGGCGTTGCGGAGCGCCTATTGCATGCGACCGTGGGTCGCGATGGCGCGCTCGTGCTGGCTGTGCCGGATGGCGTTTTACGAATACATCCGGATGGCCGCAGCGAATGGGTCGAAGTCAATCCTGAGCTGGATGTTGTGCAGCTTTATGTGGACAGCAACGGGGATGTCCGAATCTACACCTCGCACGAGTCTTATCGGATCGATACCAAAGGTCGGCGTAGCCAGATCCTTGCGCGCGAGGCGTTGGAGGCGGTCGTTCGTCGCTGGCCGGTGCCCGCGCCCGTGGCGGGGCAGGCGTTGTCGCATCCGCCGGCCGACTGGTTCAGTCGCGGCGGTACACTGTATCGCGATGGTCAGGCGGTGTTGCGCGCCCGCGGCGATGTCGAGGATGTGCTATTCGCAGATTCGGGAATCGTCTGGGTTAGTACCAGTCGCGATGGGATCTATGCATTGAGCCCGACCCGGGTCAATCCGATCGCCGATCCGGTGTTGGCTCAGAGCAATGTGTACGCAACGGCGATCGCGGCAGACGGCAGCGTTTGGGCGGGCAGCCTGGGTGGTGGCCTGTTTCGCATCGGCGTCGACGACCAAGTGCAGTCATTCGGCGAACTGCACGGTCTGCCAGGCGCCAACATCTGGGGCGTTACGGTCGCCTCCGATCAATCGGTACTCGCCATGCCCTTAGGCGGCGGCGTTTGGCGATTGCGGCTAGGCACCGAGCGCTTCGAACGCATACCCTTGCCGCCCAGCCTCGATCAGGCGCGGCTGCGCTCGATGAGTTTCGACAGCGCAGGCCGACTGTGGCTCGCGGGAAGCGAGGGCGCATGGTGCCAGACGGACCCCTCGGCTGGCGCGGACGGCTGGCAGAAGCAATGGCCGACTGCGGACCGGCCCGAGTGGGCACGTCTGAACGTTCAATCGTTGCTGCATGACGCCGACGGACGCACCTGGTTCGGCACCGATCAAGGCTTGTTCTGGCAGTCCGATCAGCGATCGCTGCCCATCGAGCGCCTGAGAGGCGTCGCCGTTCGCGGACTGCTGCGCGCGCACGACGGGGCGCTCTGGGTCGCCACCGAGGGTAGGGGGCTGCAACGATTCGCCGCAGGCGATGCGCAGGGACAACCGCTGCAACTCGGTCGAGCGCAGGGCATGCCGTCGAACTCGCCGCACGTCATCGTCGAAGATTCCAATCATCATCTTTGGGTGAACTCCAACCAGGGCATTTATCGAATTGCGCCGGGCGATGTCGAGGCGCTGCTCGGGGGTACAGCGCGAACGCTGTCGCCATTGACCCTGGGCCTTGCCGATGGCCTGCTCGATCTCGAAGGCAACGGCGGTTTGCAGCCTTCGGCAGCCGTGGGTGCTGATGGGCAGATCTGGTTTCCGACGCAGCGCGGCGTCGTGCGCTTCAGCCCGGCACACTTGGGCTCCGCCCAATTGCCCGGACGCGTGTTGATCGAAGCCGTGTCGGCAGGGCGTCGCGCCATCGACCTGCATCAAGCCAATCATTCGACGCTGCAACTGCCACTGGGCGTGCGCGATTTCAGCGTGCGCTACAACGCGGCGGAGTTGAGTACGGGGCTGGTACGCTTTCGTTATCGCCTGCTCGGCGGAGGCCGCAACCAGGAGTGGGTCGATGCCCAGTCGCTCGGGTCCGCGAGTTTCGATGCGCTCGCACCGGGATCGTATCGATTTGAGGTTCAGGCGGGTAATGCAGATGGCGCCTGGAATCCTGAGCCAGCGATCCTGGCTTTGACGGTCCCGGCATACCTGTTTGAAACGCGGTTGTTTCGCTGGGGCTCTTTGGCGATTGCGCTGGCGATCGGCGGCCTGGCCATTCGCTGGCGTCTCAAAAAACTCGGGCAACGGGCGCAACGGCTGGAACACATGGTGCAATCGCGCACCGATGAATTGGTCCGAGCAAAAGCGAGTGTTGAGCAAGCTTTGGAAGAGCTGGCTCAGAGCCACGCGGCACTGTCCGAATCGCACCTTGGCATCGAAAGCCGCAATCAGCGCCTCGCCGAGCAAGCAACGCGATTGGAGTCGCTGGATCGCTTTCGTACGCGATTGCTCGCGGATGTCAGCCACGAATTGCGCTCGCCACTGATGCTGGTGAATCTGCCGCTGCAGGAGTTGAGCGAGCGCAAACTCCCGGAAGCCGAAAGGCGTCTGGTGTCCTTGGCGAGTCAGCAAACCGGACGTCTATCGCACTTGGTTGAGCAATTGGTGAGTCTGGTTCAAGCGGAAGCGCAGCAAATCCAATTGCAATTGCGCCGCTTGGATTTGCGGGCGTTGATTGCCCGCGTGGTTAGCGGATTTGCGCCGGCCAGTTTGCAATCGGGCGTGCACTTTGTGGTTGGCGGCGACGCTGGCGATGCATTGCCCTGGGTGTACGCCGACCCTGCGCATATCACCACCGTTGTGAGCAATTTTCTCGACAACGCCAGCAAATATGCGCCAGCTAACAGCGAGGTGCAGGTGCGCGTGCGTTATCTGTCGGCCAGCGAAAGCTTGCGCGTGGAGGTACAGGACAGCGGCCCCGGGTTCCCCGACGAGCTGGCCAGCCGTTTGTTCGAACGCTTTTTCCGTGCCGAGGGCCCACCGCGTGCGGGGCGCGAGGGTTTGGGCGTGGGTCTGGCATTAGCACAGGAACTGATTGTCCTCCACGGCGGGCGTATTGGTGCGGTCAACGTGCGCGGGCATGCGGTCGGCCCCAGCCATGGCGCGTGTTTCTGGTTCGAATTGCCACTGGGTTCGGCGCATGTAGGTATCGAGGATCTGGTGTTGGAGGCGTCGAGCAACAACCCTTATCCGAGTATGGAGTTCGCCAGCCGCGAGCAACCGTCGGCACACTTGCTGTTAGTTGAAGACCACCCGGAATTGGCGGCTTATCTCGCCGAACGCATGGCCGAACACTGCCCGGTGGTCGTAGTGCCCGATGCCGAATCCGCCTGGGTACGATTGCAGGAGCTGCGCACGGGTCTGGTCGTCAGCGACGTGGTCTTGCCGGGACGCAGTGGAATCGAGCTGTGCCAACAAATCAAGGGCGACGCACAGCTGTTGAACACGCCGGTGCTGTTGATTTCGGCCAAGGCAGGCAAAGCCGATCGCCAGCTTGGTCTGGATGCGGGCGCTTTCGAATGGCTGACCAAACCTTTTGGTTTGGACGCACTGTTAAGCTGTGTGCAACGCGCATGGCCGGCGTTCTCAAGTGCTGGTCGAAGCGCCGACATCGCCGCCCTCAGTCAGCCAGCGCGTTCAGTGGCCGGGCATCCGGACCAACCTCGGACAGTGCTGCAGGATCGACTGCTCGAACTGGCTTTTTTGCATTTGCAATCGTCAGCTTTCGGCGTGTCCGAATGGTCCGAACGCGCGTATCTTTCGGAGCGACAGCTGCGACGGCGCATCATGGAATTGACAGGAATGTCGCCTGTCGCTTGGCTGCGCGAGCAGCGACTGCTTCGCGTGCGCGAGCTGATTACGAACGGCACCTGCCGCACATTGGCCGAAGCCGGTGCGATGGCGGGCATCGACAACGCAGGCTATTTATATCGCCTCTATCGAGCCCGCTTCGAAGGCTGACAAGTGGCTCGCCGCTTATAGGCGCCGAAGCATAAATTGTGGATCGCGGTATTCGCGTTGCCGCCTGTGGCGACAACGTTTTCGCCAGCCGTGCCATTACCTCTTGCGTCAGATCTGTCGATTACGAAGTGTGAGCAAATCGAGCGGATGGTCTAGAACTGTTTCAAACCCATCAAGTTCAGTCTCTTGTCCGTGACGCGGTTCTCACTTCGCAACACTGGCCCGCATAGATAGCAAGTTGGCCGATTTGTGCATGTCGACGTCCGCTTTGTGTCTGTTCAAGCCGCTGGGCGTTGGGCGAGGCTGACGTGGTTCAGGACCGAGACACAGCGCCGCCATGATCCATCGAATGATGTCGAAATGTACCGCACCAATGCGCCAGCAGGACCGATTAACAGCTATCAGCGATAACTGCGATTCGCGGATGGTCCGACGCTGGTTGCTCGCGACATTCTTCGCGCTGACGCTGGTGCAATCGGTATTCGCTGCTACGGTACAAACCGTGGACGATGGAACGGGTGGTCTGGTCGGTGAGTATTCGTCGATGGCCGTGGTCGCCGGTAATCCTGCGGTCGCGTACTACAATGTGGCCGACGGCGACTTGCGGTTTAACCGCAGTAGTAACCCCGACGGTTCTGGCACCTGGACCATTACCACCGTCGACAGCGTGGGCGATGTGGGCGCCGGCGCATCGCTCGCCATCGTCGATGGCAATCCCGCGATCGCCTATCGCGATGCAACCAACGGCCATTTGAAGTTCGCGCGCAACAGCGCCGCCAATGGTTCGGGCACCTGGGCGATCAATACGATCGACAATTCGGGAACGGTCGGCGACGCCATCTCGCTGGTGTTCCTGGCGTCCAGTCAACCTGCGATCGCCTATTACGATCAGGTGAATCAGGATCTCAAATTTGCCCGCGCCGGAAACGCCGCCGGGACCGGGACATGGACGATCTCGACCGTCAGCAGCACAGGCAATGTAGGTCAGGGTGCCGCGATGGTGGTGCTCGCCAACGGCAGACCTGCGATCGCGGCTGAAAGACAAGGTGGCGGCCTGATCTTCCTACGCAACGCCGTCAACGATGGCTCAGGCGCCTGGACAGAAAGCACGGTCACCACGACCACCGTCGGCACACTCTCGTTGGCACTGGTGGCAGGCAATCCCGCCATCGCATATACCGTGAACGTGTTCCAAACCAACATCTGGCGCGTCCAATACATCCGCAACAGCACGGCAGATGGTGCCGGTGCGTGGAACGCCAGCGGCGATACGACTGTCGAAACTGGCGTCAGCGCCGCTTTTTCGCTCGCCGATGTCGCCGGTTTGCCTGCTGTCGCGGTGGGCGGAAGATTCGCTCGCGGCGGATCGGTTAATGGCACCGCCCCGTGGACGCAGTTCGCGGTCATGACGGTCAACGGCAGCAATTTCGCTTCGCTGCGAATCATCGACGGCAACCCGGCGGTCAGCGTCTACAGCCAGGCTGGCGACCTGTACTACTCACGCGACAGCACGACGACCGGTAGCGGCACGTGGAGCGCGCAAATTATCGACGATGGTTCAACCGCCTCTGGCGGAGACGTGGGCACGCATGCAACGCTGGCCTTGATCAGTGGCAATCCGGGCATTGCTTACTACGATATTTTGAACAGCGACCTGAAATTTGCCCGCAATGCAGCGTCAGATGGCTCCGGCGCTTGGGCAATCAGCAGCCCGTTGAGCACCGGCGAGGTTGGCGATTTCTCGCGTCTCGCTGTGATTGCCGACAATCCTGCAATTGGCCTTTACAACGCGACGACGGATAACGTGGTGTTCACGCGCAACTCGAGCGCTATGGGTTCCGGAAGCTGGACAAACTCCAACGTCGAGGCGACCAGCGAGACCGGCGCGATTTCCATCCTTGAGGTGAGCTCAGCGCCGGCACTGACGTACATGGCGCGGACCGCGAGCGTTGCGCGATTGCGCTTCGCCCGAAATTCTGCGGCGACCGGCTCGGGGGCGTGGACGACGGCGACCGTGGACACGCTGGTGGCCAATTCCACGAGCCAGAATTCCTACTACAGCTCGCTGGCCATCGTCGACGGCAGACCCTCCGTGGCCTACTACCACAACGACGACACCGCGCTGAAATTCGCGCGCAACGCAGCAGCAGATGGATCCGGCGCCTGGACCGCGATCACCGTCGACAACACGGCCAATGTAGGGCAATTCGTCTCGCTCGCGGTCGTCGCGAACACCCCCGCTATCAGTTACTACGATGTCACCAATACCGCGTTGAAGTTTGCCCGGAACTCGGCCATCGACGGCAACGGCACTTGGACCGTGGTGACCGTGGACAACACAGGAAACACCGGCGAATTTGCGTCGCTGGCCGTGATCAATGGTCTTCCCGCGATCAGCTACTACGACCGCAGCAACGGCGACCTGAAGTTGGCGCAAAACTCCGCCGCCGACGGCAGCGGGACGTGGACAATTACCACGATAGACAGCGCCACTGATGTCGGCCGGCACACGTCATTGAAACCGCTGGTCGGCGGCTATGGCATTGCCTATCGGGGTATCACCGATACCAGTCTGAAATTCGCGTACGAACTTTCTTGTGCCGGCATCAGCTTTCCGTACACCTTGGTCGCTGGCACTCAATCGGAACTGGTGAATGCCATTCAGTGCGCCAACGCCAATGGCGCGGGCAGCGACACCATCAATCTGAACGGCTTGAATGTGCCGCTGCTTGCGGCCACGCCGTTTGGCGACTACTTGGGCCGGACCGCACTGCCGCAGATCACGACCAACATCGTCATTCGCAATGGCACCTTGCGACACGATTCGAGCGGCGGCGGCTTCCTCAATCGAACCTTCTCCGTCGCTTCAACCGGGACGCTCAATCTGGAACGTGTGGTGCTGGATGGCGACGAGGGCCCGTCGCCCGGCGGCGCCATCCACAATTCGGGCACCACCAACATCACCAATTGCACCTTTACGGGTTACCGCACCAGCAACCGTGCGGGCGTGCTGCACAATGGCAGCGGGGCAACGGCAAACATCGCCAACGCTTTGTTCTACTCGAACTTGGCCGTATTCGGTCATGCGATCGACAGTGCCGGCACGGTCAACATCGTCAACTCCACCTTCGACAAGCACTTCTCGGTCAGCAATTTCGGTGCCGTTCTGGAAGGCTCGGGCTACAACGTCAGGAACAGCGTCGTCTGGAATCCAAATTCCTCGCCCACGTCCATCACCAGCGGCAACTCGGTGAGCAACAGCATCGTGAAGGGCGGATACGCGGGCGGAACCAACATCCTCAGCGTCGACCCGTTGTTTGTCGATCGTACCGGCGACAATTTCCGCCTGCAGGCCGGTAGCCCGGCGCTCGACGTGGGTGTCAATGCCGATGTGCCGCTGGATAACACGGACATCGATAGTGACGGCAACATCACGGAACCTCGCCCGGACCGCGATCTCAACCCACGCGTTGTTGGCGCGCAAGTCGATCTGGGGGCCTATGAGCGCCAGAGCGCACCACCCACGCTCAGCATCAACGATGTTGCGCAAAACGAAGGCAATGCCGGCACGACGAACTTCACCTTCACCGTTGCTTTGAGTGCGCCGGCAGGCACGGGTGGCGTCGGTTTCGCGATTGCGACCGCCAACGGGACCGCCTTGAGCAGCAGCGACTATGTGGCGCAAACCTTGACCGGACAGACCATCCCCGCTGGCAGCAGCACCTATCAGTTCTCGGTACAGGTCAATGGCGATGCGGTCAGCGAAAGCAGCGAGAACTTTCTGGTCAACGTCAGTAGCGTCACAGGCGCGACGGTCGCCGATGGTCAGGGCGTTGGCACGATTCAGAACGACGACACGGTGGGCGTGACAGTTGTTCAGTCAGGCGGCACGACGGCCGTCGCGGAAGGCGGTGCAACTGACAGCTTTACGGTGGTGCTGAGCTCTCAACCTACTGCACCCGTGTTGGTTGCGCTCGCGAGAACGGAGGTCAACACAACTCCCACACCGCTCACCTTCACCACCGCCGATTGGAACGTGGCGCAGACCGTTACGGTGAGCGCAATCGACGATGCGATCATCGAAGGCAACCACAGCGGCACCGTGAATCTTGTTGTCAGCAGCCCCGATACCAGTTACCACAGTTTGTTTCTTCCTACGATCAATGTGGCGATCACCGACAACGATGTCGCCGGGTTCACCATCACACCAACGGGCGGACTCACGACCACGGAGGCTGGCGGCACCGCGAGCTTCACCGTCAGACTCAACGCGCAACCCTCGGCGCCGGTTTCGCTCGGCTTGAGCAGCAGCGACACCACCGAAGGTACCGTGTCGCCCAGCAGCCTAACCTTTACGACGGCAGACTGGAACACGACTCAAACCGTGACGGTCACCGGTGTCGATGACGCCATCGTTGATGGAACCGTTGCCTATTCCATCATTACGGCGCCGGCGACCAGTAGCGACACGAACTACAACGGTGTGAACCCCAGTAACGTGGCTGTCAGCAATACCGATAACGACACGGTTGGGATTACGGTGACCCCGACCAACGGCCTGGTCACCACGGAAGCTGGCGGTACCGCGAGCTTCACGGTCAGACTGAACTCGCAGCCCACCGCAAACGTCACCATTGGCCTCAGCAGCAGCGACACCAGCGAGGGCACGCTCGTGCTAAACAGCCTGACCTTCAGCACGGGGAACTGGAACACCGCGCAGCCCGTGACGGTCACCGGTGTCGATGACGCCATCGTTGACGGCACCGTGGCTTATTCCATCGTGACAGCGCCCGCGACCAGCAGCGACACCAACTACAACGGCATTAATCCCAGCGATGTCAGTGTTAGCAATACCGATAACGACACGGTTGGAATCACCGTCACACCCACGAGCGGACTGACGACGACCGAAGCCGGCGGCAC
>ERZ1066126.129-NODE-129-length-54508-cov-37.260335_pt1 | contig 54508 bp, 33 predicted proteins | sample MGYA00382773_ERZ1066126 | MGnify/ENA primary metagenome ERZ1066126 (study PRJEB33369, sample SAMEA5778356) | biofilm metagenome | biome: Industrial cooling water; feature: Water cooling tower basin; material: Biofilm | place: United Arab Emirates | collected... | reverse complement strand
ACAAAGACAAACCTCGCCACAATTAGTTCAAGTTATTTTTGGGACACCACACTAGATCGCACCGAACTCCACTCACATCGCCTATGCCGGATCGAACGCCGCTTGGGTGTGGCCGATCCGGCACCCCTACATCGCATCCAATTCCGCCCAACGCGCATACGCTTGATCCAGCGCAACCTGGGCGTCGCTCAAGGCTTGCTGGTCGGCGACGATGGCAGTGCTTGGGCGTTGGAAGAAGGCGGGTTCGTTCATGGCGGCGGTGCGCGCGGCGATGTCGGCTTCCAGCGCTTCGATGCGCGCCGGCAATTGGTCCAACTCACGCTGGTCTTTGAAGCTTAACTTGCGGCGCGCGCTGGCTGCAGGCGTGGCGGGCGTGGGTGCGGGGCTCGACGCGCTGGCTGTGGTCGCGGGCTTGGATGCAACCACCCGCTGGCGCTCCCAATCGCTATAGCCGCCCACGTACTCGGCGATGTGCCCATCGCCTTCGAGCACCAGCGTGCTGGTGACCACCGCATCAAGGAACGCGCGGTCGTGGCTGACCAGCAAAACGGTGCCTTGGTAGTCGCCCAGATGCTCTTCCAGCAGCTCCAGCGTCTCGACATCGAGATCGTTGGTCGGCTCGTCGAGCACCAGCAAGTTCGAGGGCCTGGCAAAAAGGCGCGCAAGAAGCAGGCGATTGCGTTCGCCGCCCGACAGGCGCGTGATCGGCGCGCGCGCGCGTTCGGGCGAAAACAGGAAGTCCTGCAGATAACCCAGCACATGCACGCGTTTGCCGCCGATGTCGATGAACTCCTGACCCTCGGCGACGTTATCGAGCGCGTTCCAGTCCTCGCGCAATGTGGCGCGGTACTGATCGAAGTAAGAGATCTCCAGCGCCGTGCCGGGCAGAACTTCGCCGCTATCGGGCTTGATTTCGCCAAGCAGCGTGCGCAACAGCGTGGTCTTGCCGCTGCCATTGGGGCCGACGATGCCAACCCGATCGCCGCGCAAAATGGTCGAGGAAAAATCCTTGATGATGGTGCGCTCTCCCAAGCGCACGGTCACGTCTTTGACGCGCAGCACGCGCTTGCCGGATTTCTCGCTCTCGGAAATCTCCAGCTTCGCGGTGCCCTGGGTGTTACGCCGTTCGGCGTAAGCGCGGCGCATGGCTTTGAGCGCGCGCACGCGGCCCTCGTTGCGCGTGCGCCGTGCTTCGATACCTTGACGAATCCACACCTCTTCCTGGGCCAGTTTCTTCTCGAACAGCGCCCGCTCCTGCGCCTCGGCATGCGCACGCTCGGCCTTGCGGCGCAAATAGTTCTGCCAGTCGCCGGGCCAGCTCGTCACCTGGCCGCGATCGATCTCGACGATGCGCGTGGCCAGTGCTTGCAGGAAAGCGCGATCGTGGGTCACAAACACCAGGGCTCCGCGGTACTCGCCGAGCATGTTCTCCAGCGCCGCGATCGCGTCGATGTCGAGGTGGTTGGTCGGCTCATCGAGCAGCAGCACGTCGGGCGCCAGCAGCAGCGCCTGCGCCAGCAACACGCGGCGTTTCATGCCCCCGGACAGCGCGCTGAAAGCCTGGTCAGGTTTCAGGCCCAGACGCTCCACCGCCTGCAATGCGCGCGCATCGAGCGTCCACGCGCCGGCAGCATCGATTGCTTCATGCAAGCGCGACATCGCCGCTTCGTCGCCGCGCTCGGTGGCGTGGTGATATTCGGTCAACAGATGCCCGGCGTCGCCAGCGCCGCCGGCAATCACATCGAACACGCTGCCATCGAGATCGCGCGGCACTTCCTGGCGCATCAAGGCCACACGCGCCTCGCCGCGCAATACGCGACCATCGTCGGGCACGATTTCGCCGGCGATGAGCTTGAGCAAGGTCGACTTGCCCTCGCCGTTACGGCCGACCAGCGCTATGCGTTCGCCGCTTTCGATCGACAGCGTGGCGTTATCGATCAGCGGTGGTCCGCCGACGCTGTGGGTGAGGTTTTGCAGAGTGAGCATTGCGTTCCTATCTTGATTCAAGCTTTCCGATCGGGGTCCCGCACTCAGCCGTAGCTGCCAGGTCCGCTCCCTCCCCCGCTGGCGGGGGAGGGCTGGGGAGAGGGTGGTCGCCGATCGAAGCGATGAGGTCTGAACCCGATCCACGTCGATGGTCGCCTTGACCCCCGGCGTTTCTCGTCCGCGAGAGCCACCCTCCGGGGGAGGGAACCGGTCTGGCTTCGAACGAAGATCCCGAGTATCTACGAGTTAAGTGGACCCGATCGCCGGGATACTGTTGCACTACCGCCCTGCCGCCTCGATCCCCAGCGCCGCAACCGCCGGCACCATGCGCCCGGTCTCGACCGCCTGTGCGCTCGATGCGTTGCCTTGCTGCGCGCGTTTGGCGACGCCCTGGGCAATGGCGGCGAGGCGGAAGAAATTGAAGGCCAGCATGAAATTCCAGTTTTCGACGCGCCGACCGCTGGCGGCTTCGTAGGCGGCAACGATCTCGGCTTCCTCCGGCAAGCCGAGCGCGGCGCGATCGAGGCCCATTAAGCCCGGAATGACCGGATTGCGCGGCAAACGCAGCGCCATGCAGAAGTAGCCCAAGTCCGACAGCGGATGGCCGAGCGTCGCCAACTCCCAATCGACGACCGCACGCACGCGCGGCACGTCCGACTGAAAGATCAGATTGTCGATGCGCCAATCGCCATGCACCAGCGCCACGGCGCCATCGTCTTCGGGCACATGCTCGGCCAGCCAGGCGATCAATTGTTCCATCGGCTCGATGCGCCCGATTTCGCTCAAGCGGTACTGCTCGCTCCAACGCTTCAGCTGGCGCGCGAAGTAATTCCCCGGCTTACCGAAGTCGCTCAAACCCACCGCCGCGACATCGATCTGGTGCAACGCTGCCATCACCCGAACGATCTCGCCATAAAAGTCGCGCCGCCGATCGCGCTCGATCTCCGGCAGCGAGGGATCCCAGAAGATGCGCCCCGGCTCATGGCTCATCACATAGAACATCGAGCCGATCACCGAATCGTCGCTGCACATATGCAGACCGCGGGCCACCGGTACATCGCTGCCGGCCAGCGCAGTGAGCACCCGAAACTCGCGATCCACCGCGTGCGCGGAGGCCAGCAGCGCACCGGGCGGCTTGCGGCGCAGCACATAGTTGCCGCTTGCCGCGCTCAGCAAGTAGGTGGGATTGGACTGCCCGCCCTTGAACTTCTGGCTGGTGAGCGGCCCGGCGAAGCCATCAATATGGCGCGCGAGGTAATCGCCCAAGGCGGCGTCGGGTAACGCGAAGGGATCCATACATTCTTTCGAACGGCGACAGGTTGGATGATAGGCACAGCGCGACGACGATAGGCCCTACATCGGAAACCGCACCCTAAATCGCGCGCCGCCGCCTTGCAGGTTGTCGGCGCGGATGTGGCCGCCGTGTTCTTCGACAATCTTTTTGACGATGGCGAGGCCCAGGCCAGTGCCTTTGGCTTTGGTCGTTGTGTAGGGCTCGAACAAGCGGTCCTTCAGGTTCTCGGGAATGCCCGGCCCGTGATCGCGCACATCCAGCTCGACGAACGAGCGCGAGCCGTCGGCACCGCTGTAGAGCGCGATTTCGACTTGCGCACGGCCTTCGGGCAGGGCTTCTTCGGCGTTGCGAATGAGGTTGTGCAACAGCTGCCGTACACGCCCGGCATCGGCGCGCACCAGCGGCTCGTCGTCGGGTAATTTGAGTGCGATGTCGACGCGCGAGGTCTCGCCCATGTACAGCTCGACGACCTCGCGGATCACAGTCGATAGCCGCATCGCCTTGAGTTCCAGGCGCGGCGGACGCGCGTAGTCGCCGAAGGCGTTGACCATCGATTTCAGCGCCTCGACCTGGGCGACGATGGTGTGCGTGGCGCGATCCAGCAGATCGCGATCGTCGCTTCCCAAGCGCTCCAGCAGCTTGCGGCGCATGCGCTCGGCGGCGAGTTGGATGGGCGTCAACGGGTTCTTGATTTCGTGCGCAAGACGCCTTGCGACCTCGCTCCAGGCGCTGTCGCGCGTGGCGCGCGCGAACTCGGATTCATCGTCGAACACCAGCACGAGACCACCGACCTCGCCATCGCCGCCGGGCAAACGCGCACCGCGCAGCAGCAAACGCTGCTCCTGCGCGCCACGCAGCAAACGCACCTCGTCGCGCCAGTCGCCCGGCTGCTGCGCGAGCGCCTCGATCAGGCGCTGCACCAGCGGTTGCAGCGGCGGGTCGGCGCGTCCCAGGCGTTCGATGGCGAGACCCTGCCAGGATTGCAGGTCGACGCCGAGTATTTCCTGCGCCGCGCCGTTACTGGTGCGCAGGCGGCCAGCGCCATCGAGGCTCAACACACCGGAGGAAATGCGATCGAGCAGCCCCTCGAAATAGCGCCGCCCAGCCTCGGCATCGGCCGCCGAACGCAGCAGGCGCTGATTAGCCTGATCGAGCTGGCCGGCCATCTGGTTGAAGGCGCGCGCCAGGCCGCCAATTTCATCGTCGCTGATCTCCGGCACTGTAATCCGGTAGTCGCCCTGCGCCACCGCGCGCGTGGCGCTCACCAGACGCCGCAACGGCTCGACCAGGCCGCGCGCCAGCGCGAAGGCCAGATACAGCGCGAACAACACCGCCGCGATCAGCACCACGCTCAAGACCACGCTGACCGTGTACTTGAGCGCCTCGCGCATCACCGAGAGCTGGCGATAGTCGTGGTATCGCTGCTCGATGGCGCCGGCCAGCGTAGCGATTTCGTTGTCGAGCGCAAAGCGCGCCTGCAGCAGCGCATCGCGCTCGGGCAAATCGACCAGCGCCAGCGCACGCAGCGACTCGCCATGACGTTCGGTGGCCGAGGCTTCGCCGCCGCGCCGCGCCGCGCGCCACAGGGATTCGTCCGGGCTCGGCGAACCGAGCGCCGACGGGTCGAGATTGGCGCGCGCCAGCACGCTGCGGTCGGCGCCGAACACAATCAGCTCGTCGGCATTCAGCTCATCGAGCGCGCGTATCAGATCGCCATCGTCGATGGCCACCTCGCCGCTATCGATGCGCCTGGCGAGTGCAGCGGTGCGGCTAAGCATTTGCTGCTCGGAAACGTCGATCGAGCGCCGCGCGACCTTGAGCCCATCGTCGAGCGCGGCGGCGACATCGACCTTGAACCAGCCATCGACCGCGCCGTGGACGAAACGCAGCGAGAACAAGAACAACAGCACCAGCGGCGGCAGCACCAGCAGCGCCAGGCGTTTGAGCAGGCGCCAGCTCAGGCGCGCGCCGGGCATGCGCTTTTGCATATCGCGCCACAGTCGCCACGCCTGCCGGCCGATGGCGCCGAGCAGCAGCAGCAAGGCCGCACCCATCGCGCCGATGACATACGGCCACTCGTTGCCCATGCGCGGCCCGAGTTCGTTGTTCTGTCCGGCCAGATACAGCGCGCCGAGCGCCAGCAGCGCGAGCGCGGCGAGCGGCAGCAAGGCCTGCCGATAGCCTACGGGTCGAGTGTCGTCCACGCGCTATCCAGGTTCCAGTCGGGGTCGGTCAGCGCTTGTAAACGCAGCGGCGCCGGCAGCCGGCCGCGATCGAGCACCACGCGAATGCGTCCGCCGCACGCGCTTGCGCACGGCGTGGCTTCGGGCCAGCTCAGCGTGGCGTTTTCGAGTGCCGCCAGCAGCGCGTTGCGCAAACGATGGCGCTGCACGCGCGAACCGATGGTCAACGCGTACTGATCGAGCAGCGGGCTGTAAGCAAGGTTGAGCGATTGCGTCAGCGTGCGTCCGGCGCCGAGCTGCCATTGCGCCTGAAATGGCAACACGATACCGGCATCGAGTGCGGCGGTGGCGGCGGCGCCCAGCTCGGCGCGCAAATCCAGGGCCACGCTCGGCGCGGGTAGGTCCAGCGCCTTGGCGTGGCGCACGCTCAAACTTTGCGCCGCCAGCGGTGCGCTCAGCGTGATCAGCGCCAGCAACAGGTACGGGCGCATCCCTGTGCTCAGCTCAGCAAACTGACATCGGCAGTACGCAGGAACGCTTCGCTGACGCGATGCAGCAGCGCCAGTCGATTGCCGCGCACCGCCGGGTCCTCGGCCATCACCATCACGCCATCGAAGAAAGCGTTGATCGGTGCCTGCAGTTGGGCGAGCTGGGTCAAGCCGTGTACATACTCGCCGCGCGCGAAGGCCGGATCGGCAATACCGAACTCCTGTTCGAGCGCTGCGTCGAGCGCGCGCTCGGCGTCGTGCTGGTACAAGCTGCTGTCGATGTCGCGGCCGACGCTGGCGCCGGATTCTTCGGCCTTGCGCAGGATGTTGCGGATACGCTTGTTGGCGGCGACCAGGTTGTCGCAGGCCGGCAGTTGCTTGAACGCCAGCACGGCTTTGAGGCGCCGGTCGAAATCGACCAGATCGTCCGGCCGGCGCGCGGCGACCGCATCGAACACATCCTGCGTGACGCCGCCTTCGCTGTAATAGGCGCGGGTGCGTTCGAGAATGAACTCGTACAACTCATTGACCGCCGGCGCAGTCAGCCGATCGGCGAGCTTGCCGAGCAGGCCCTCGTCGAAGGCCTGGTTGGCGATCTTGGCCAAATGATCCTTCAGGCTTTGCGCCGGCACGCCGATGACCGCTTTCTCCAGCATCGTCGGAAGATCGATACGCAAGCCAGATTCGATCAGCGTGCGCGCCAGACCCAGCGCCGCGCGTCGCAGCGCAAACGGATCCTTGTTGCCGGTCGGCTTCATGCCAACGGCGAAGATGCCGGCCAGGGTGTCCAGGCGCTCGGCAATCGCCAGCACGCGCCCGAGCGGTGTGGCTGCGATCGGCGACGCCGACTGGCGCGGCGCATAAACTTCATCGAGTGCGATGGCAAGCGCTTCGCTGTGCCCTTGCGCGATGGCGTACGCGCGCCCCATCTGGCCTTGCAACTCCGGAAATTCGCCGACGACACGGCTCATCAGATCGGCCTTGGCGAGCATCGCCGCGGCGCCCGCTTCCTCCGGCGTCACATTCGCCGCTGGCGCTAACTCGCGCGCCAGCGCAGCGACGCGCTCGCTCTTGTCGAACACGCTGCCGAGCTTTTGCTGATAGGTCACGGTCTTCAGCGCTTCGAGGTGTTCGGCCAGCGGTTGCTTCAAGTCCTGATCGAAGAAGAACGCCGCGTCGGCCAGTCGCGGACGCACCACTCGCTCGTAACCTTTGCGGATTTCGTTCGGGTCTTTGCTGTCGATATTGGCCACGCCGACGAAACTCGGCAGCAAGCCGCCATCGGGGGCGAGCACCGGGAAAAAGCGCTGGTGCGTTTCGATGGTGGTGACGATCACCGCGTCCGGGAGACGCATGAACTCGGCAGGCAGCGTGCAGCCGATGGCGCACGGCCATTCGGTGAGATTGCTCACCTCATCGATCAGATCCTGCGGCAGTCGCGCCTCCCCGCCGAGCTTGCGCGCGGCGGTCAACACTTCGGCGCGCACGCGCTCCCGGCGCAGTGAGGGATCGACAATGACATGCGCCGCCTGCAGCGCATCGACATACGCTGCCGGCGAGCCGATCGACAACTCATCCGGGCTATGGAACCGATGGCCACGCGTGCGCCGGCCGCTGTGCACGCCAAAAGCCTGGGCCGGCACAACGGCATCGCCGAATAATGCGATCAACCCGTGCACCGGGCGCAGGAACGCATCGTCGCGATCCGCCCAACGCATCGGCTTGCCGAGCGGCAGGGTTTTCAGGCTCTCTTCGATGATCGGCGGCAGCGAGTCCAGCGTCAGTGCGCCGGGCTTGACGTGCCGATGTACCCACCAGGCGCCCTTGTCGGTCTCCAGCTTCTGCAACGCGTCCACCGCCACGCCGCAGGACTGCGCAAAGCCGAGCAGGGCCTTGCCCGGCGCGCCATCGACCATCGATCCGGCGATCGCCGGCCCGCGCCGCTCGAGCGTTTGTTCCGGTTGCTGCAAGGCGACCGCATCAATGTGCGCCGCGATGCGGCGCGGCGTGTACAGCGCCCGGCCGGTGCCGTGCGCAATGCCGGCCTTGGTCAATCGCGACGTGAGATTCGCAAGCAAGGCGGCCGCAAGTTCGCCCACCGCTTTGGCGGGCAATTCTTCGCAGAGGAGTTCAACGAGCAGGTCGGCGTGAGCAGTCATTCGGCGTCCATCACAGCATGAGAAAACGGATTGCATACGGCGATGCCGAAATACGACTGGCCGTGATTCAAGTCTTCAGAGTAGATCACTTTGCAGCTCCCGCGTTCGGCCGCAGCGACGATCAAGCTATCCCACCAGGACAACTGGTAGCGCGATTGCGCATCCAGCGCACGCAGCACGAGCATGTGATCGATCGCCACCAGTGGGCTCAGCTGGTAAGGACCCAGGCACTTTCGGATCTGCTCACGCGAAAGACGAAATCGAGGCTTCATTAACGCACTGACAAACTCCGCGAGCACCTGGGACGATAGAACCAGGTGATTGCGGCGGATCAGATCAGCGATCAGGCTGAGCGCGATATCCCGCTTATGCGGCAGATCGGTATCGACACCGTAGACCAGGATATTAGTGTCGACGAAGGATCGGTCGGTCATACAGCGCCTCGCGGTCGAATTTCTCGCCACCCGCGGGGCGCCCCATTTCGCGCATCACGCGCAAGAACTCCTGAGCCCGTTCCTCGCCCGTTCGGTCGCTTTCCCGTGCCAGATTCTCCAAGTGATCGCGGAGCATTTGCGTCACCGTGGTATTGCGCTCAACTGCAAGCTTGCGTACACGCTGCAATACGTCCTCGTCGACCGAGAGCGTCAGGTTTTTCATCGCACTCACCCTTATTAAGGCTGAGTAATGATAGGGCTTCTAGCAGGCTGTTGGGAATCAGCCTGCTGGCGCGAACCATGGATGGTTCGCATGGGTCGAGCACAGCGCTTCATGGAGAGCGTGTCCGGACAAGCGCCGGACTCGCGGCTTGAGAAACGCACAGGAAGTGCGTTTCTCCACAACCTGCTCGGGCAGTCGGCAAAGACGACGGTCTATCCGTTTGTGCCCACCGCACCTACATACGCCTCCGCCACACCCTTGGCGATCGTGCGCACGCGCAAGATATAGCGCTGCCGCTCGGTCACCGAAATCGCGCGGCGGGCGTCGAGCAAATTGAAGCTGTGGCTGGCTTTGCAGACTTGATCGTACGCCGGCAGCGGCAAGCCTTTTTCGGTGAGCCGTTGCGCCTCGCGTTCGTGGTGATCGAAAGCGCGGAACAGCCCGGCAACATCGGCTTCTTCGAAGTTGTAGCGGCTTTGCTCGACCTCATTCTGGTGAAAGACATCGCCGTAGGTCACGGTGCCCGCGGGGCCGGTGGTCCAGACCAAATCGTAGACGTTTTCGACGTTCTGCAAATACATCGCCAAGCGTTCGAGGCCATAAGTGATCTCGCCGGTCACCGGCTTGCATTCGATGCCGCCGGCCTGCTGGAAGTACGTGAACTGCGTGACCTCCATGCCGTTCAACCACACCTCCCAACCGAGGCCCCAGGCGCCGAGCGTCGGCGATTCCCAGTTGTCCTCCACGAGCCGCAGATCGTGCGTGAGCGGATCGATGCCGAGTGCCTTGAGCGATCCGAAGTACAGGTCGAGGATGTTCTGCGGACTGGGCTTGAGCACCACCTGGTACTGATAGTAGTGCTGCAAGCGATTGGGGTTCTCGCCATAGCGGCCGTCCGTGGGACGGCGCGAAGGCTGCACGTACGCGGCGTTCCACGGCTTCGGACCAAGACAGCGCAAAAACGTTGCCGGATGAAACGTGCCGGCGCCCACTTCGGTGTCGAGCGGCTGGATCAGCACGCAGCCCTGGTCGGCCCAATAGTGGTTGAGGCGTTGGATGATGTCTTGAAACGTTGGGGCGGTCATGCGGAAGGCTGCGGAAAAGACGATGCGGCATTCTCGCACGAGGTCGGGCCATGGGTCGCGACCTGCCCCTGGAACGCCGAGTTGCACTCGGCATTCCGAGGAAGTGGTTGAGGTTGCCGCGGCGACGCTTTCGATGGTTAACCCGAACTGGCAATCCGCTTGGCCCACTCACCAACGGTTTTCAACACCGCCTCATCTTCTGGCCGAATGTTGGCGTTGCCGGCGCTGGCCTCGAAATACGTGGCGATGGTCAGCATGCGATCTGCGCGCCAGACAACCGCGATGTCGTTGATCTTGTCGTTCATGCCGTCACTGAGGGCAGTGCCGGTTTTGTCGCCAACGATCCAGTCTTGGGGCAGGCCCGCACGCAGGCGACGCGCGCCGGTGGTGGTATCGATCATCCAGCGTCGCAAGATCGCTTGCGCTTTGGCCGACAAACCATCCTCACTGAACAGACGCGCGAGCAATCCGGCCATCGCACGCGGCGTGGTGGTATCACGGACTTCGCCCGCAGGCACAAGATTCATTTCCGGCTCGTAGCGGTCGATGCGCGTTTCGGTGTCGCCGAACTGGCGGCAAAAGGCCGTGAGCCCCGCCGGTCCGCCCAGCTCGCGCAGGAGCAAATTGGCGGCCAGATTGTCGCTGGTCTTTTGCGCCGCCTCGGCCAGCGCATCGACGCGCATCGTGCCGCCGACCTGCGCTTGCGTGCTCGGCATGTGCGGCACGCGGTCGTTTTCGCTGATCTGAAGTTCGCGATCGAGCGCCAGTCGACCCCGATCGGCCTCATGCAAAACCATCGCGGCGAGCACCAGTTTGAACGTCGAGCACAAGCCAAAACGCTCATCGGCGCGATGTCCGAGCGAGGTCTCGCCATCGAACAGATGCACGCCCAGTCGCCCGCCCGAGCGCCGCTCGATGGCGGCCAGTGCCTCGGCGCCACGCGCGTTGGCCTTGGAAGTGATCAGCAGCGGCAGCGCGAGCGCGGCGGACAAACATTGGCGACGGGTGAAAGTCATGGGCGCGATCCAGGAGAACGATCGCGCACGCTAAGACCGCGCATCGCGTTCCATCGGGCCAAAGTCGGGCGCGCGGCGGGCAGATGTGCTGTGCGTAGCAAAACCATCGGGTTGTCAGCCCGCGAACGCGGGGAACCAGCGCCTTCGTGGTCCGCAGCTTTGCCTTTGCTCTAGGTACGCGGACCCACGGTCCGCAGCTTTGCTTTTGCCCCTGGTACACGGACCCATGGTCCGCAGCTTTGCTTTTGCTCCAGGTACGCGGACCCACGGTCCGCAGCTTTGCTTTTGCCCCTAGGTACGTGGACCCGCGTTTTCTCGAGCGAAACGGCCATGTTTCTTTTGCGGGACTCACCAAACCGTTGGTGGCTCGGAAACGGGCGACCGCGACTGAATGACCAGCTCACTGGCTCGCCGCGGGCTCGCCAAGAACCTCACGCAGCGCCGCGCGCAGTGGGCTGGTCGGCGCCAACGTCGGTTCGGCAACGCCCCGCGCGCGCGCGATCAGCGCCCGCCCGGTCTCATCGCCGCTCTGCACCAACGCAACACCCAGCGTCAGCTCCGCCACGGCGTGGTTAACGCTGCTCGCATCGCTGTTGGCATCGCGCACCGTGCGCGCGATATCTGCCGCTTGCGCCGATTCGCCCAACGCCAGCAATAGCTGCGCAAGACGCAGCTCGTACATCTGCCGCATCGCCGGTTGATCGGCGAGGCGCTCGATCAGCGTCGAAAACGCGACGCGGCTCTGCGCTCCATTCTCAGCGCTTGGGTCGGCGAGAAAACGCGTGAACGCCAGATTGGTCTTGGCCAGGAGCGTGTCCAGATGGTCCGCGCCGAGCGCCGTATCGCGTGCTTTGACCGAACGCTCCAGCAGTTTCAGGGCCTCGTCGAAGCGCCCGAGCTTGCTCAGGAACACGCCGTAGTTGTGCTCGGCGCGCACCAGCACCAGCGTGTCGTCGCCCGCGTACTTGCGGCGCAGCGCAATCGATTCCTGATAAAGCTCAGCCGCAGCATCGAAGCGCCCGGCCTGCTCTAGCAGGATCGCCAGATTGTTGCTGGTCTGCGCCAGCGATCGGCCATCGAACGTGGCCTCGTTGCGCAGGATCGCGAGCGCCTGGCGGTAGTAGCGCTCGGCATTCGGCACATCGCCGAGGTCGTGATAGACGTTCGCGATTTCGTTGGCGCTGAGGGCAACATCCGGATGCATCGGCCCCAGCAAGCGCATGCGCCGCGCCAGCATGTCTTCATGCTGCGCCAGGGCGGCCTGCACTTCGCCCGCCTCGCGCAGCGCGCGCCCTTGCTGCATCAACGCATGAATCGTGCGCGAGTGATTTTCGCCCGACTCGCGCTTGCGAATGTCGACGGAGATCTGCAGCAGCGGCAGGGCGCCGCGCGGGTCGCCTGCCGCAATCATCTGCTCGCCGCGATTGGACAGCGCATCTGCATAGTCGATCGAATCGGTTTCGCCGATCGCCCGGAATTGCGCCAGCGCGGCATCCGCCTCGCGCACCGCGGCTACCGAGTCGCCGCGCTGTTCGTACAAATTGGAGCGCGCCAGGCTCAGCAGCGCGCGCTCGCGCGGCGGCAGCGTGTGGCGCTCGATCAGCTCGCCCATCTCCACCAGCAGCGCATCGGCGCCAGCTAAGTCTCCGGCCGCATTGCGGCGCATCATCACATGGCGCATTTGCGACAGCTGCGCCGACAGCTGCGGCGGTTGGAGTTGCCGATAGGCATCGAGCGCTTTCTGGCCCAAGGTCAAGGCTTGCGCGTTCATTCCCAGATTGTCGTGAATGCGCCCGAGCGCGCGATACAACTGCGCCTGCGCGGCGAGGTCCGTGCTCGCCAGCGCATCGACGCTGCGCACACTGGTGTCGAGCACATCGCGCGCGGTGATCTCGCGGCCCTCGCTGGTATCGGGATCGGCCTGCTCGAAGACATTCACCAGAAACTCGACCACCTGCTGCGAGCTGCGCTCGGCGGCCAATGCGCGATCGCGCTCGGCGGCAAGCCGCGCCGCGCCGTACAAGGACAATCCCAGCAGCAGCGCACCGGCGATGAGTGAGGCCGCCACCAACGTGACTCCGACGCGATGGCGCCGCGCAAACTTCAGTGCGCGCTCGCTGGCGGTCTCGCTGGCATGCACCAACGGTTGCCCGGTGAGGTGCGCGAGCAGATCGTCTGCTACTGCCGCTACCGAGTGGTAGCGCTGCGCCGGTTCGGCCTGCAGCATTTTTTCGACGATGCGCCGCAAGCCCGGCCGCAGCGCACTCGAAACGCCGCGCTCGCGTCCCTGGCGCGTGGGCCTGTTGCCCGCGAGCACCTCATGGAACACGATGCCGAGCGCGTAGATATCGCTCGCGGTGGTCACCGGCTCACCCGCAAGCTGCTCGGGGCTCGCGTAGTCCGGCGTATACAAGCGGCTCTGCGTGGCCTGAGGGCCGGTGTCGTCCAGCAGCTTGGCGATGCCAAAGTCCAGAAGCTTGGGCACGCCGCTCGCCGTCACCAGAATATTGCTCGGCTTCAGATCGCGGTGCACGACCAGATTGCGGTGCGCGAACGCCACCGCATCGAGCACGCCCTGCAGCAAATCGATTCGTTCGCGCTCGCTGCGGCCCGCGCAGTACTCGTCGAGCGTCTGGCCGTCGACATACTCCATCGCCAGAAACGGCGTGCCGTCGTCGGCCGCACCGGCTTCGATCAGGGTGGCTATGTTCGGATGATTGAGGCTGGCGAGAATGCGCCGCTCGATGAAGAAATGGTTCAACGCGCGCGGCGACAGCAAGGCATCGCCGAGCACTTTCAGCGCCACGCGCTGCACCGTGCCGGCCATCGGCCGTTCGGCCAGATAAACGACGCCCATCCCGCCGCGTCCGAGCACGCTGCGGATCTGATACTCGCCAATGCGCTTGGGCATCTCGCCGCTGATCGCAGCGACGATGGCGTGCTCTGCTTGCGTGGCGCCGCCGCTCACACGCTGCAACTCTTCAGCCAGCGTCGGGTCTTCCTGGGCAAGCAACGCCAACGCTTCGGCGCGCTCGGTGGGCGAGCGGTCCTTGAGCTTGGTGAGCCAGGATTCGAGACGGGTCATGCGGCTATTGTAGGTGGGCGCCGCAAGAATGTTGTGGCCGGCGCCGCTGGCGCGCTACATTGCCGCCATGACGCACATCCTGATCGCCGACGACCATCCGCTGTTCCGCCAGGCCCTGGCGAGCGCCGTGCGCGCGGCGATCGACGCCGACGTGGTTGAGGTTGCTTCACTCGACGCCGTGCATCAGCAGCTCAGCGCGCAGCCGGACACCGATCTGCTGCTGCTCGATCTGCATATGCCCGGCAGCCACGGTCTCGCAGGCTTGGCCTCAGTGCGCGCGCGCCATTCGCAAGTTGCGGTGGCGATGGTCTCCGGCAACGACGATCCGCAAGTGATGCGCAAAGCGCTCGCCGCCGGTGCGCAGGCGTTCATTCCCAAGAGCGCGCCACCCGAGCAGCTCGCCGACGCGCTGCGTGCAGTGTTCGCCTGCGAGGTCTGGCTGCCGCCGGGCGTGCAGCTGAGCGGCAGCGATCCGGCGATCGACAAACTCGGCACGCTCACGCCGCAGCAATTCCGCGTGCTGGAGCTGGTCGCGAGCGGCAAACTCAACAAACAGATCGCCGATACGCTGGGCATCCAGGAGCGCACCGTGAAGGCGCACCTGCAGGCGATTTTCGACAAACTCGGCGTGCGCAATCGCACCCAGGCGGGCGTGGCGCTACGCGAGCTGGCGCTCGCCGATCCGTCGCGCGGGTGAAGTCCCCGACGAACCCCGTAAGGTTGACAAATTGCGGAACGCGTTCCCTCCCCCGCCAGCGGGAGAGGGAGCTGGTCAGGCGCTTTCGAGCATCTCGCAGATGTCGGTATTGCTCTTGGCAATCGAACTGGACCTTCTGCTGCACGCCAACATCCCCAACCAAAATCGCACCCCCAGCGCTATCTTCGCTCCCACCGTCGTACCTTCGTGCCTTCATGTGAACCGAGCTTCTCAAAAGCCTGACGAGCGATGAGCATGCCTACCCTGCTCGCCGTCGCCGGCATCGCATGGCTGCTGCTGCTCTTCGCCGCCGCGCGCTACGGCGAGCGGAGGGGCGATTTTCTGGCACGCCACGCGGCGACGATTTACACGCTGTCGCTGGCGGTCTACTGCACGTCGTGGACCTTCTACGGCACGGTCACGCAAGCCTCGCGCCACGGTTGGTGGATACCACCGACCTTCATCGGCACGATGCTGGTATTCGCCTTCGCCACGCCGCTGCTCAAGCGCCTGGTGTCTGAGGCCCACGCGCGCCGCTCAACGTCGATCGCCGATCTGCTCGCCTCGCGCTTCGACAAAAGCATCGCGATTGCCGCGCTCGCCACGCTCATCGCGGTGGTCGGCCTGGTGCCGTACATCGCGCTGCAGCTCAAGGCCGTTGCTCAGAGTTTCGACATGCTATCCGCCGCTCTGCTCGGCGCCGCTGGCCACGACAGTGCGCTGTGGACCGCGCTGGCGATGGCCTTGTTCGCGATGCTGTTCGGCACGCGCCACGCGGGTGTGAGCGCCGGAGGCGTGGTCGTGGCGATGGCGTTCGAATCGCTGCTGAAGCTGCTGGCGCTGAGCGCCGTGGGCGTGTTCACCGTGTTCGTGTTGTTCGATGGCATCCCGGCCTTACTCGCAGCGCGCGCCGCGCTGCCGGCGCCGGCGCCGCCGGGAATGAACTTCGTCACGCTCATTGCGCTCGGCGCGCTGGCGATGTTCGTGTTGCCGCATCAGTTCCACCTCGGCGTCATCGAGTGCCGCGATCCGCGCCATCTCGACCGCGCGCGTTGGGCGTTCCCGCTGTACCTGGCGGCGATCAGCGTATTCGTATTGCCGCTCTCAGTGGCCGGGCAAACGCTGCTCGATGCGCGCGCGGTGCCGAGCGATTTGTACGTGCTCGGACTGCCGCTGAACGCTGGAGCGAACAGCCTCGCGGTGCTCGCATTCCTGGGCGGCGTGAGCGCGGCGGCGGGCATGGTGGTGATGGCGACGCTGACGCTCGCGATCATGGTGGGCAACCACTGGCTCGCGCCGCTGGTGGTGCGTCGCGGCCATGGCGATCTCACGCTCACGGTGCTCTGGCAACGGCGCGCGGTGATTGCCGCCACGCTGGTTGCCGCGTACGCGTACAGCCGCGCGATCGATGCCGGCGATGCGCTCGCCGACGTCGGCGCCATCGCCTTCGCCGCGCTCGCGCAGTTCGCGCCGGCCCTGCTCGCCGCTTTGTACTGGCCGCAGGCGCGACGCAGCGGCGTGCTCGCTGCGCTAGCCGCGGGGCTCGCCGTTTGGGCCTACACCTTGCTGCTGCCAGCGCTGATCTCGGAGCCGGCGTGGATCGCCGCACCGCTCGGTTTGACGTGGCTCTCGCCGCGCGCGCTGTTCGGCCTGTCCGGCATCGATCCGCTCACCCACGGCGTGCTGTGGAGCCTGACGATCAACACGCTGACGCTGTTGATCGTCTCGCGCCGCGAGCAGCGCCGCGCGCCGCCGCGCGCGCACACGCCGCTGCTCGCGGCATTGCGCGAGACCGCGCTGCGCCTGCTGGATGCGGCGCACGTGCAGCGCCTGCTCGGGCCCAGCGAGAACGATGGGGACCGCCGCGCCGATGAGGCCCAAACGCAGGCCATCGAACACGCCCTCAGCGCGCTGATCGGCGCCGCGTCCGCGCGCCTGCTGCTCGACGCCGCGCGCCGCGGTGCGCGCGAGGAGCTGGTCGCCATCACCGAAGTCGTCGGTCAGGCGCGCGAGGCCGTGAGTTTTTCGCACGCGCTGATCGACACCGCGATGGCGAATTTGAGCCAGGGCATCAGCGTGGTCGATGGCGATCTGCGTCTGGTCGCGTGGAATCAGCGTTACGCGGCGCTCCTGGACTACCCGCCCGATTTTCTGCGCGTCGGCCGGCCGGTGGCCGAGCTGTTCCGCTACAACGCCGAGCGCGGGTTGCTTGGCCCGGGCGCCATCGATGAGCTGGTCGCGCGGCGCTTAAGCTTTCTGCAATCCGGATCGAGCTACGTGTTCGAGCGCCAATGGCCGAATGAGGTGGTCATCGAAATCCGCGGCAACCCCATTCCCGGCGGCGGCTTTGTCACCACCTACACCGACATCAGCGCCTTCCGCGCCGCCGAGCGGGCGCTGCGCTTCAGCAACGAAACTCTGGAAGCGCGCGTTACCGAGCGAACGCAAGCGCTGGCCGCCGCCACCGCCAGCGCCGAGCAGGCCAACGCCGCCAAGACCCGATTTCTCGCCGCCATCAGCCACGATTTGCTGCAGCCGCTCAACGCTGCAAATCTGTACACGCACGCGCTGGCGCTCAAGCTCAAACACGCCGAGTACGCGCCGAGCGTGCGCCAGATCGGCAGCGCGCTCAAGTCCACCGAAGCACTGCTGGCGGGCCTTCTCGATCTGTCGCGCCTCGATGTCGGCGGCGCCGCGCCCAAGTGTGCACCATTTGCGGTCGGCGAGCTGATCACCACACTCGCGGCCGAATTCGAACTCTCCGCGCAGGAGCGTGGGCTCACATTGCGCGTGGTCGCGACCAAAGCCTGGGCACAATCGGACGCCGGCCTCGTGCGCCGCGTGCTGCAGAACTTCATCGCTAACGCGCTGCGCTACACGCAACGCGGCGGCGTGCTAATCGGTGTGCGGCGCGTAGGGCCGAATTTGCGACTCACCGTGGTCGACAGCGGCGTTGGCATCGAACCGGCCGATCGCGAGCGCGTATTCGAGGAATTCCAGCGCTTGGACACCGCCCGCGAAACCGCGCCCGAAGGGCTGGGATTGGGCCTCGCCATCAGCCAACGCATCGCGCGGCTGCTGGGGCATAGGATTGCGCTGGAGAGCGTTCCGGGGCGCGGAACCGCCATCTCCATCGAAGTTCCGGTCTGCGCCGCCGTGCCGCGCCCAGAGGCACCGGCAAGTCCACGCCTCGCCGCAGGCCGCCGCGTGCTGATCGTCGACAACGAACCCGACGGCCGCGCCGCCCTGGCGCAACTGCTGGCGGCATGGGACATCAGCGTGGTGTGCGCCGGCGGTCTTGACGATGCGCTATCCGCTGCCGGCCAGACCGATGTGTGGATCCTCGATTACCACCTCGACGGCGGCCTCACCGGCCTGGCGTTGCGCGAGCGGCTACGCGAAGCATGCGGCGATCGCCCAACAATCCTGATCAGCGCCGATCATTCCGTGGCATTGAAGGACAAAGCCGCCGAAGCGGATGTGCAGTTGGTGCATAAACCCGTGCGGCCGTTGGCCTTGCGGTCGGTGTTGGCGCGGGTGTTGGGGGGCTAGTGGGCTTGCGGACAGCTACCGGCTGTCGAAAGGTCCTGACACAAACGCGAGTGTTCGCGCTTACTCGAAGCCGTCGCGGAACAACTCATCCGCGCCATCAAATACGAACGCCGCGCCCTCTCGGAAGTTGCCGCACGGTTGAGTACCGTTGACCCAGCTGGCGCCGATCAGCGTCGTGACGCCGGAAAGGGCTACCGAGGTCCCGCGCGAGTCGAATGCAGAGCCTTGCCGCAACACGAACTTTGCTTGTTCGGCCCAGCTCGCGCCGTTGCGCTTGTAGAGGTACGCCGGGCCCTGGCCATCTTGGGACCGGATGGGATCCCCAATCGTTCCGACAATGGCTATATCACCATCAAGAGCAACGGAGATTCCGAATCGATCATGGTTTACGCCATCGCTTGCCGTAAGCAGAGCCTGCTCTACCCAGTTCGATCCGTTTCGGGCGTACAAATAGGCGGCCCCTCGGTTGAAGCCACCAGCGGGGGCGCGAGGTGCTCCAACGAGCGCGAGGTCACCGAATAGAGCGACAGATTCGCCGAAATTGGCTCCCGCCAAGCCGGACGCAGCCGTGATCTTGGCCTGGAGCTGCCAGTTTGCGCCGATGCGCGTGAACACATAAGCCGAACCTTGACCTTCGTAGATTCCGATGAAGTCGGATCTGGCGCCCACTATTGCGGTATCGCCGGACAGGTCTACCGACTCACCAAACTCGTCTCCTGCTGCACCGTCGAAAGCCTTGAGTGTCGTTGGCCCCGACCAGTTGGTGCCGCTGCGCACAAATACCGACGCTGAGCCCTGAGCCTGGTTACCGTCCCGGAATGCGCCGACAACTGCTGTATTGCCAGATAGTGCCACCGAAATTCCAGAGCCAGCTCCAGGGGCAGAGTTCCAGTACACCAGTTTTGCTTGTTGCGACCACAGAGTTCCGCTCCGCACAAAAACATAGGCGGAACCTTGGTCGACATTCGCGCCTACGTCGTCCGAATAGGCGCCCACCAACGCGGTGTCGTCGACCAGGTCCACCGACATCCCGAACTGATCGTAAGCAGCGCCATCTGCAGCAACAAGTCTGGCCTCCAGGATCCAGGAAGCGCCGTCCCGGACATACACATATGCGGACCCTTGATCCAGTGTCGAGCCGACGTCGTCCAACGGGGCACCGACCAGCGCTGTGTCCCCGAACAGCGCCACCGACCAGCCGAACTGATCGTTGCCGGCGCCAGCGCCGGACGTAATCTTGGCCTGTTGCGTCCAAGAGCTGCCGCTGACCGTGTACACAAACACAGAGCCCTGGTCGCCATTGGGTTCTGGGTCGTCAAATGGCGTTCCAACGAGAATGGAGTCGCCGGAAATGGCGACCCTGGTGCCAAATGTGGGGCCGAAACTGCCACCGCCTGTTGAGAATTTCGTTCGCTGAGCCCAGTTCGCGCCATTCCTGCTGTAGACATAGGCAGCGTCTCGGGAAAGATCAGCACTAAGGCCGTTTAGCCCAACCACCGCTATGTCACCAGACACAGCCACCGACGACCCGAAGTAGTCGTTCGCGGCGCCATCGCTGGCCGTGATCCGGGCTTGCTGCGGCCAGTTGGGGCCAATGCGCTGAAAAATGTAGACCGAGCCTTGGCCGATATTCCAGCCGACTGTGTCGAGCGGCGCACCGACGATCGCTGTGTGGTCGGAGAGCGCCACGGCGAATCCAAAATAGCCGCCGTGCTCGCCAGAGACAGCCGACAAGGTTGCGTGTTGAATCCATGCCGTCTGATCGCGTTGATACACATAAGCTTGCCCTTGATTGACATTGCCCCCGACGTCGGCCCGTGGGGCACCGACCAGCACGGCGTGTCCGGAAACAGCAACAGAACTGCCGAATACGTCGCCTGCAGCGCCATTCGCAGCCAACAGCTTCGCTTGCAGCGCCCAAGTTGAGCCTGAGAGAACGTATACATATGCCGCGCCCTGGTCAGCCTTTGCACCCTCATCGTACCTGGGCGCGCCAACCAGTACCGTGTCGCCAGAAAGGGCCACAGCCGCGCCGAATTCGTCGCCACGTGCACCGTCGTCGGCCGTCAGCTTTGCGCGCTGCGTCCAGCTTTCGCCGCTGCGCGAGAACACATATGCCGAGCCTTGACTGAAGTTGTTGCCGACGAAATCCGTCGACGCCCCGATTACCGCCGTATCTCCCGAGAGCGCAACCGAAACCCCGAATCCATCGTCGACCGCGCCATCATCGGCCGTGAGTTTTGCCTGCAACTTCCACGTATCGTCGCGGCGAACGTAAACGTAGGCCGAACCCTGATTGCTATGCGAGCCTACATCGTCCCATCGCACTCCTATCAATGCGGTGTTGCCAGACAGAGACACTGAATAACCGAACTGGTCAAGGTCTTCGCCATCTTCACCGCATATCGATCCATCGCCGTATAGCCGAGCTGGTTGGCCCAGTGAACGAGTCACTGCCAGCTTCAGCGATGCCCAACTGGCCTCGTCCAAACCCGGCGGGCGTGCCGCCGGTGGATTGGAGAACTGTGCATGCGCAGGCGCTTGAAAAGCGATCGCCAGCAGCCAGAAGAGCGCAATTCGAAATGCAGCTTTCATTGAGAGATTCCGACTCCACATATTGAACTCGGTCAGATCGAGCCGGCCAAGCTGGCGCGTGCCCACTGCAGTGTACAGGCTGTTCATGACCGCCGCAGGCAAGCGCGACAGCGCCGCTTCGATGCTGGACAGGATTGCGCAAGATCATCATGCCGCAAGCCATCACGCTGGGTTTCGATTCGCGGTGCGGCGGATGTTCGCCGGCTGACGCATGCGCGTCTTGATAATTCCGTCGCTCGATCGCGTTAAGCCAGTTAACGCCCCCCGCGGAACTTCTTTTATGTTCGATGCTGCCGAAACCACCGGTGAACTGCGCTCACAGCGCATTGCCAGCCCTACGACGCCTAAGGGTTCCCCAGGGAACCTCTCGAAATGGTCGCAACGGGGCCGCGGACCAGGCGCACTGCGCGCAGCCACAGCGGACAGGCAGGGCCATCAGGATTCCGAGCACCAGGCAGCGGGGTCATCGGCTCGCGCAGCCGGTTTCGAGAAGCTGCCGCTAATCTGGATGCAAACCACTCGCCGCACGTTGCTCTTCATCGCCCTGCTCCTGTTCGGCCTCTCAGGAACGCTGCGGGCGCAGACCTACACACTGCAGCCCGGGGCGACCGTGTGGAACGACACGAGCGTAAATTGGCTGAACCAAAACGGCCAACCCGTGCCCTATGCCAATGCCACTTCCGTCAACCCGGTGATCAATGGACCGGTGGCGGTAACGCTGGAAGTGCCGCGTGTTTGCGGCAATCTGACCTTGAACAATGGCGTCACGCTGACGGCGGTCCCGGGCGCTTTCCTGCAGATGTTGCAAGGGCGATCCTTCATCGGCGGCAGCACCGTTTTCAGCACCATCAACAGCACTATCGTTCCAGCGCCCGGTGTCGGCCCCATCACGACACGAGGGAGGCTGCGATTCAACGGCTCCATCGACTGCGGGGCCATCCCGGTCGTGGTGGCGCTGGACATCACCAGGCTCGGCGGCAGCGCGGTGCTCAACGCCAGCTCGCTGACGGTTGGCTCCGATGCGAACACCTTCGCGCGTCTCGAAGCGCTCCCCGGTGCGGTGGTGAACACGGGCGACTTCACAGTGACGCCGGGACCGACGCGCTTTGGCATCGTCGAGACGACGGAGACGACCTTCAACATCGCCGGAAATCTGCGCGTTGCACAGGGCGACAATGGCAGCTTTCTCGCCGACGGCGGCAGCATCAACATCGGCGGCGTGATCCGCCTGGCAGACGATACCACTGGTAACAACCTGCCTGTGGCGACGGTGGGGCTGCGCAACACGACTCTGACGATCGCGGACAACGGTAGCCCCGCTCTGGATGGCACCTTTTTCACCACCGGTGGCGACGTTGGCATCGCGCCCTCGGTGCAGTTCCCCGGAACGCGAATCAGAGTTCGACCGGGCGGCTTTCTCACCGTCGCCGGCGGCAACATCGGCTTCGGGGTGAACAACACCATCATCGATACCACGGGTGGCGGAGCGGTCATCCACGGGCGCATCTGGGGCCGGGCGCTCATCAAGGAAGGCCCGGGCATCCTCAAGCTCACGCGCGAGAACTACTACGGCGGCGGCGGTCAGGGGCTGCTGGACGGCACCATCGTGCGCGGCGGTTTCATTGAATTTTCGACCTCGGGCAATCTCAACGACGGCGGCTTTCTCAACCAGGCGGCGAATCCAAGCCAGACGCCGACGGGTCTGAAGAACATCCAGCTCAACGGCGGCGGTCTGCGTTGGGCACCGGGCAACACGATTGACATCTCTCCGCGCCTGCGACTGCTCAACAACTTCAGCTTCGACCTGAATGGCAACGACGTGAGCTTTGCCACGCCCCTGGCGGGCACAGGCGGCATGACAAAACAAGGCGCGGGCACGCTGACGCTCGCGCCCAGCAACACCTACGCCGGCGGCACAACCGTGAGGGGCGGGTTCGTGCAGTTTTCATCGCTCGCTGCGCTGGGCAGCGGCACTGCGACCCTCGACGGCGGCGGCCTGCGTTGGGCGTCGGGCAACACGGCGGACGTGACGCCGCGCCTGCAACCGTTGGGTGCTGGCGGCGGTGTGGTGGATATCGGCGCCAATAACGTGAACTTCTCAGCGCCGGTCACCGGCACAGGTCCGCTGACTAAACTCGGCACTGGAACGCTCACCTTGAACGGCGCGCATCCATGGACGGGTGCCTTTGTCGTCAATGGCGGTGCGGTCGCGGTGCCAGGGCAGGCGACGGGCAAGGCCCTGATCGCGCTCGGTGCGGCACCGGGCAGCGTGGCGACGATGTCGGTCAGCGGCGCGAATGCGCGGCTCGGCAGCAGCGAGTATCTGGAAGTGGGCAGCAGCGGCAATGGCACGCTCAATGTCACGGACGGCGCACAAGTGACCTCCGTCACGACCACCGCGCTGGCCGTCAATCCGGGTTCGAGTGGCGAGGTGAATGTCACCGGCAACGGCTCCTCGCTCACAACCGGCACCGCGCTTTTCGTTGGCCTTCAAGGCCCTGCCGTGATGACCGTGGGCAGCGGCGGTGTGGCCACGGTCGGGCAGCTTCGGCTCGGCGAACAGCCTGGCGGTAGCGGCGCCTTCGTACTGGCGACCGGCGGCACGCTCAATGTCGGCGGCGCGGACGGCATCCGCACTGGCACGGGCGAGAGCGGCCTTTACCTCAACGGCGGCACCTTGAAGGTGACCGGCAGCAGCCTCACCACCACCGTGCCGATGATTCTCAACAACTCCACGCTGATCGACACCAGCGGTGTCGATGGCGTGTTCGGCGGGGCATTGAGCGGCCCGGGCGGTTTCGTGAAGATCGGCGGCGGCAACCTTTATCTCAATACCCCCGGCAGCTACGCGGGCGGTACCTCCCTCTTCGGCGGCAGCATCGTGGTGCCTGCCGCCAACGCGCTCGGCACGGGCCCGATTTCCGTCCTCGGCGGCTCGCTCCAAAGCACCGGCACGTTCTCGCGCGATGGCGCGGTCACGGTGGATGGCGCGGGCCACTCACTCAGTGCGGCGAGCTTTATGGAGATTGGCGTTGGCGGAACGGGCTCGCTCACGGTAAAAAATGGCGCGCAAGTGAGCACGCCAAGCTCGCTCGCATTCGCGGTATTGCCGGGTGGCACGAGCGGGTTTGCCAATGTCTCGGGCACCGGCTCCTCGTTGTCGGTCGGCACCACGATGTTCATCGGCTACAACGGCGACGGCGGGGTCTCGGTGGGTGGGGGCGCCAGTGTCACGGCAGGCACTTTGTTGCTGGCGTTTGGCCCTGCGAGTCAGGGCTACTTCAATCTCAATCCTGGCGGCACACTCAATGTCGGTGGCGCGGCTGGCATCGCCAAAGGCGACGGCGCAGGCACGCTCAACCTCTCCGGCGGCCTGCTGAAGGTCACCGGCAGCGACCTCACCACGGCCGTGCCGATGACGCTGTCGAACCTGTCGCTGGTCGATACCAGCGGCGTGACCGCCACCTTCAATGGCGCGCTTTCCGGTGCCGGCGGCCTGGCCAAGACCGGTGCGGGCAGGCTCACGCTTGCGGCGGCGAATAGTTACAGCGGCGCCACGCAGATCATCGCCGGCACGCTCGCGGTAAACCTGCCCACACTCGCCGACGGCGCCGATGTCGCACTCGGCACCGGCACGACCTTGCATCTCGCCTTCACCGGCACCGATACCATCCGCCGCTTAACGATTAATGGCCTGCTGCAAGCCACCGGCACCTGGGGTGCCATCGGCTCCGGCGCGACGCACGAAACGGCGCTGATCACCGGACCGGGTTTGCTGAATGTCACCTCCAACGGTGCGGCGGCGTTCACCATCACGAGCCCCGCGGTCACCAGCGGCACCGTCGGCCAGCCCTACAGTGGCACCTTCACGCAGAGCGGCGCATTCGGTGCCGTGACGTGGAGCCTGACGCCGAATTCACCCGGCGCGCTGCCGCCTGGACTCACCTTGTCCAGCGCCGGCGTCGTCAGTGGCATTCCCACACAGGAGGGCGGTTTCTCCTTCAGCGTCCGGGTGACCGACGCCAATGGCTTCTTCACCGACGCAGCTGGCACACTCAGCTTTTCGCGTCCCATCATCACGGTGAACAATCCCACGACCGCCAACGGCCGCACGAACGTTCCGTTCAGCCAGACCTTCACCTCAAGCGGCGGCAGTGGCGCATCGACTTTCACCCTCGCCAGCGGCTCGCTGCCGGGTGGACTCACGCTCGCCGCCAACGGCACGCTCAGCGGGACACCCGCGCAGACGGGGACGTTCCCCATCACCGTTACCGCCACCGACATATACGGCAGCACCGGCACCGGCGCGACCTATGCACTCAACATCCAGCAGGCGAGCAACAACGCGAACTTGAGCTTACTCGGCGTCAGCGCCGGCCATTTGACGCCTGCCTTCAGCAGCGCCACGACGAGCTACCAAATCTTTGTCGGCCCCGACGTCGCGCTGCTCTACGTCACGCCCACCGCCGTCGACCCGCTCGCGACCATCACGGTGAACGGCAACTTCACCACCAACGGCGGCGACAGTCCCGGTATCCCGCTGGTGATGGGCGCGAACCCGGTCAGCATTGTGGTGACCTCGTCGGACTTCACGGCGCAGAAGACCTACACCCTCACGGCAACGCGTACCGGCGGACTCGTGCTCAACGGCGGCGGCCTGACGCTGCTGGAGGAAGGCGGCACCTTCGGCCCCGGCAACCTGGCGCCCAGCGGCACCGCATTCGCCAAAGACGTGCTGCCCGGCTTCCACGCGCACACCATCGCGCATCTCAACGACGCCAACTTTGGCAACAGCAACAGCTGGATTGCCAACAGCGCGCGTTCCTTCGCTGGCGTGAGCCTCGGCGCAACGCCTGTGCGGATCAACGAGTTTGCCTTTGGCCGCGACAACCAGGGCGTTTTCTCCGACCGCAGCCTCACCCGCTACACCTTGCAATTCACCACCGTGGCGAACCCCGATGCCGCCACGCCTGACGCGAGCTGGACCACCATCGGTACCCTCGACTACTTGAGCGCGGGCGGCGCGAATTTTGCCGCGCCGGCATTGCGGCACCGCTACTCGTTCACGCCGGTCATGGCCACCGGATTGCGGCTGGTCGCCGTATCGGCCGACACCGGCATTGATGAGATCGAAATCTATCCCGAAGTCGGTCTCGTGCTGAACGGAGGCGGGCTTACGCTCGTGAGCGAAGGCGGCACCTTTGCGCCGGAGAATCTTGCCCGCGGCCCCAACGCCACAGCCTTCGCCGACGGTGTTATTCCGGGCGTCCCCGCGCACAGCATCGCGCACCTCAACGACGGCCAATATGGCAACGACTTCAGCTGGGTAAACGATATCCCCGCGCCTTTCGCTGGCGTGGCCCTCGGCGCGAGCCGCACCGTGAATCGAATCGCCTTCGGCCGGGACAACACCGGTGCCTTTACCGACCGGACCTTTGGCGTGTTCACACTGCAATACACGAACGTTGCGAACCCGGACGCCAACACGCCCGCGGGTAGCTGGACCACCATCGGCACGCTCGATTACAGATTCGCCGGTGGCGTCAACTTCGCCACGCCGTCGCGGCGCCATGTTTTCAGCTTCAACCCCGTTACCGCCACCGCCCTGCGCCTCGTTGGCAGCACCGGCAACAACGCCATTGATGAACTGGAAATCTACCGCCAGTTGCCCCAGCTGGTGGTCGAGCAACCTGCTGGCACCCCGCTGACTCACAACACCAGCAGCGTGAATTTCGGCAACCTCCTGCCCGGCGACAGCAGCACGAAAACTTTCACCCTCACCAACGCCGGCAACGCCCCGCTGAATCTCGGTACGCTTTCCTTGTCCGGCACGCATGCGGCGCAGTTCACGCTCACGCCGCCTGCCAGCAACACGCTCGCGCAGGGCCAAAGCACTACCTTCACCGTTACCTTCGCACCCGGCATCCAGGGCGCGCTCGCCGCGCTCCTGCACATCCCGAGCAATGACCCCACCATTGCCGATTTCCGTGTCCCGCTCGCAGGCGTTTCCGGCCAGCCGCCGGTGATTTCCGGCTATGCGAACCAGACCAATTTCGCCGCCGATTCGCAGGGTCTCGTCCTCTTTTATCCGGCCGCGACCGCCACCGATGACAGCGGTCTGCCGCCTACGCTCAGCTACTCGCACCCCAGTGGTTCGCGCTTCCCGATCGGCGAAACCACCGTCACCATCACCGCGACCGACAACACCAACATCAGCGCCACCGCCAGCTTCACCATTACCATTGCTGCAACCACGAACCCGCCCGCCGTCCCTGTCGGCGGCAGCGTGCCGCAGAACCTCGCTCGGGACAAAGCCGCCTTTGCCAAGGACGTGATTCCCGCGGCTCCGCACGCGATCGCCAAAGTCAACGATGGACTCTATGGCAACGCCAACAGTTGGGTTGCCGACACGCTCGACAGCTTTGTTGGCATCAATCTCGGCGCGACGCCCATCCCCATCCACCGCGTCGCCTTTGGTCGCGACCACACTGGCGTGCAGACCACCCGTTCCGACGGCATTTACACCCTGCAATTCACCACCGTGCCGAATCCCGACGCCACCACGCCAGAGTCCAGTTGGCAGACCATCGCCGCCGTCACCTATCCCGGCAGCGTGGTCAATCCCGCCCTGCGCCAGATGTATGGCTTCCCCAGCGTGTTCGCGACCGGTTTCCGCCTGAAGACCCTCGCACCGGTCTTCGGCATCGGCATTGATGAACTCGAACTCTATGGCCCGAACACGCCGCCGACCATCAGCGACCTTGTCGATCAGACGATCAATGAAGATGGCAACACTGGCGCATTGGCGATGACGGTTGGCGATGCCGAAACCTCCGTGGCGTCGCTGACGCTGAGCGGCAGTTCCAGCAACACCACGCTGGTCCCCGACGCCAATATTGTGTTTGGCGGCAGTGGCGCTCAACGCACGGTGACAGTAACGCCGGTGGCGAACGGATCCGGCAGCGCCACCATTACGCTGACGGTCTCCGACGGTAACAGCAGTAGCAGCGATACCCTGGTCTTGACCGTCAATGCCGTCAACGATGCGCCGTCGCTTAGCCTGGGAACCGTGGCCACCCATCCGGCCGGCACGACGGGCGCGCAAACCCAGGCCGGGTTTGCCACGGTAGATCTCGGCCCGCCCGATGAGGACACTGCACAAGCCGTCGCCGATTTTCTGATCGACACGGTCAGCGATCCCGCCGGCGTTCTCGTCGCTAACTCGCTCGATATCGCCAACAACGGCACGCTCACTTACTCCCTCACCGGCGTCGGTGGCACGGCCACCATCACGGCCCGCGCGCGCGACAATGGCGGCACCGCCAATGGTGGTGTCGATACCTCAGCAGCGGTGCAGTTCAGCATCAGCGTCACGCCGGGTGCGGATTTGCAAATCGCCAAGACCAATAACCGCAACGCCTTGGTCAACGGCCAGCAAACGCTTTACGCGATCGTGGTCGCGAACGCTGGCCCCAATGCGGTGACGGGAGCGAACGTCATCGATAACCTGCCAGCCACGCTCATCAATGGCATGTGGATGTGCGTAGCGGCGCAATCGACTGCGACCTGCCCAAGCCCCAGTGCGGGCACCGGCAATCTCAATGTTCTGGTCGATCTGGGCGTCAATCAGTTTTTGCGCTTCGATCTGCTGGCCGAAGTGAACGGTGCAGTCGGTGCCTTTGTCACCAACACCGCAACCGTCAGTACGCCAGCGGGCACCACCGCACTGAACACCGGTAACGACAGCGCCACCGATCAGGACCCGATTGTGCCCGAGGGCGTGTTCGCCAATGGTTTTGAAAACAGCAGCACCGCGCTGACGGTGCCGATGGCCAGGGAGGCACTGGAAAAAGACTGAGTCGGCGCACTTACTCGAATCCATCCGCCAGCAACACGTCGTTCGACCATCTGCCGATCCCGCTGGACACGTCGCCACCGATGGCACCTAAGCCGCCGCCGACGAACAGCGTATCGCCGGCGGACAGCAGCGCGTCGAGCGGCGGGCTCAGGTGCCCCCGGGCACCGACGTTCGGACTGGAGCCCATCGCTCGCCAGGCAACGCCGTCCCATCGAGCGATGTGATTGACGACGGTCGATCCACTGGCGGTAAAGGCGCCGGCTGCAACGACATCGCCGCGATGGACGGCAACGCTCGAGACACTGCCATTTAGCCCGGCACCCAGCGCGCTCCAGACGCTTCCGTTCCATCGAGCGATGTTGCTGCCGGCGGTGCCGCCCGCGGTCGAAAAACGCCCGCCGACATAAAGATCGGTTCCCAGAACGGCCAAGCTGCTCACAAACTGGCCGCTAATTCCCGAGCCCAGGGCCGACCAACCGCTGGCACTTTGCCATCGTGCAATGTGGCTGGCCGGCAAGCCGCCGGCCTGGGAAAACACACCGCCGACGTAAAGATCAGGACCAGAAACAGCCAAAGTCGTGACCGTGCTGTTGGTACCGTTCGTCGAACCTGCGCCTAGCGTGCTCCAGTTGACGCCGTTCCAGCGCGCGATTCGATTGGCGGCGAGCGCGCCGGCCGAAGTGAAGGAACCGCCCACGAATACATCGCTGCCGACGATGGCGATGCTATTGACCGAGCTGTTCACGCCACCGCCGAGGCTGGACCACGCGCTGCCGTTCCAGCGCGCAACATTGTTCACCGGTACGCCACCTGCACTCGGAAACACACCGCCCACAACGATGGCTTCAGGGAAGCCGCCGATCACTGCGATCGATCGGACAATTCCGGACACGCCGGATCCAAGCGCACTCCAACTGCTGCCGTTCCAACGCGCGATGCCATTGGCGTTGACCGTACCGACGCGCGTGAAACTGCCGCCCACGTACACCGAGCCCAAGCCCAGCGCCAGTGCTTGCACGCGGCCGTTGACGCCGAGTCCGGGTCCATCGCCGAGAGCGCTCCAGCTGCTGCCGTTCCAGCGCATGGCCGCATTCACCGAGAGCGTGCCGCTGCGATCGAAGACGCCACCCGCGTAAACCAGGCCTGCGGCCACGGACAACGCCTGAACGGCATCGTTTGCGCTGCTGCCCATGGCGAACCAGGTCTGGCTTGCGTGATTCCATCGCGCAACGTTCTCCGCGGCGACTCCGCCGGCCGTGCTGAACTGCCCGCCGACGTGCAAATTGTTGCCGTTGGCGCTCAATGCGATTGCGGTTCCAGCCACGCCGTTGTCGACGCCCACACCGAGGCTCGCCCAAGCCGATCCGTTCCATCGCGCAATGCCCGAGGCGGCCTGACCGCCGGCATTGTCGAAACGCCCGGCAACGTAGACGTCGTTGCCGATCGTGGCAAGATCGAGAACATCATCGTCGACGCCGTTCGCGGCGCCGAGCCCCAAACTACTCCAGACGCTGCCGTTCCATGCGGCGATGTTGCTCGCCGCAACACCGCCCGCGGTACTGAAGACTCCGCCCACCACCAGGCGGTTTGCCGTCGAGGTGATCGCACGGCCGCTGAACTGAGCGCCGCTGAGCCCGCTGCCGAGCGGCAACCAGGCGTCTCCCTCCAAGCGCGCAATGCCGCTGGCACTGACGCCGTCCACTTCGGTGAATTCGCCGGCAACGTGGAGTCGATTGTTGAAGATGCCTAACGCCATGCTGGCGTCATTGGTCACTCCGATCTGCGTCCACATACCTGTCGTGCTGTTGAGGCGCAGGACGCCAGAGTCGGCAGACGAAATGCCGGCATCGACAGCGGCATAGAGGTCGCCGTCGAACACCAGCAGATCTCTGACCAGCGGAATATCCTGGCGCAACGCCCGCCACGTGTTGGTGCTCGGCCGATACAAAGCAAAGTTGCCCACCGTGACGTCCCCGCAGACACTGAAGTTTCCGCCATACGCGATGTCTTCGCCGCTAGGCATCGGCGAGATCGCCAAAATCTGTCCATTGCAGCCGTTAGGCAATCCGCCGAACGCGGCCCAAACGCCCGGATCGATTACCTGGCTCGCCGGTACGCTCTTCGGCGCAAATTGCGGTCGTCCATCCAACCCGATGTGCATGTCGAACCCGGTCGCATCGATGGCGCCGGCGTAACCGGTATCGAGCTTGAGGCTGCCGTCGGCATCGAGCAGCTGCTGCAACGGCACATCGCCCTGAGCAGCAGCGACGACAGCCATCAAAGCACCGGCAAAAAACAGAGCGCGCACTGGCGTTTCCCCGACTTAGGCGACTCCCTCGAAAACGTCGCCCTGCCGAGAAACGCACGAGTGCGCTAGGCGGACCTCAGGAACGCGCGGTCGCCTCAGCGGTCGACTGCGAGCTGTATCCGCCAGCAACGATCTGGCTCACGCGGCCTATCGGATGGATGAAGTGCGGCTCGCACCTTGGGAGTAGGTCAAGGAGGCATTGCGCGTCGCCAGGCCGTCTATCTCGCCCGTCAGCGGCAGCGAACGTAGTCGTTTCGATCAGTTTTCCGCAGCCTCGACCGAATATGATTTCGTCATGCGTCGAGTTTTCTCCCCCATGCCTGGACCGACTCTGACCGCTCGCCAGCGGCGCACCATCAGTCATTTACTGAGCCTGCCGCGTGGGGCGCACGGAGTACCAGGCGAGTCGCTGGCGGCAGCGGCCCGATATTCACCATCGCGATTGCGTGCCCTGTGCCGAATGCTGCTCGGTGAAACTCCGGCAGCGCGCCAGCGGCGACGTCGGCTCGACGCTGCAGCCTGTTCGCTGCTGGGAGCGACTCGATCGATCAGGCGTGTCGCCGCCGAGGCCGGCTTCCGCAGTAACGAGGCGTTCCAACGTGCCTTCTTGGCGCGATTTGGTTGCACGCCGCGCTCGTGGGCACGATCGGGTCCGCCCTTTCAAGCACCGCGAGTGTTCGCGATCGGCGCCGGGATGGCGCGTTGGTTCGAAACCGGAGAGGAGTTGCGCCATGGCTGACACGAATCTGCCCCGTATCGTCGAAGTCCGATTCACGTTGCCGCTGTCGCGGCGCGCCGACGCTGCGTGGCGACGACTGGTAGACGACATCGATGCGTGGTGGCCGCCAGAGTACCGGGTACTCCCCGACAGTCGCATGGTGCTCGATGCGCGACCTGGCGGCACACTCCTTGAGCAAGGCGACGGTCGCAATGGCGTGCTCTGGTACACCGTGCAAGCGGCACTAGCGGGACAATGGTTGGTGCTTGCCGGGCACATTGCGCCGCCCTGGGGTGGCCCGGCGCTGTCGCTGCTGCGCTTCGATGTGCGCTCAGGGCGGTCCGGCCAGGGTGAGATCGAGGTGGTCGACTCGATCATGGGCCGTGTCGACGCCGCAGCGGTGGAAGCCGGTTGGCGCGCGATCCTGGGCGCGTTCGCTGCCTGATTCAACATGGTGTATTTGCACACTGGTGATCCCATGCAGCCATTGTCCCGATCACACACAAACGGTTGCGCGCGGGGTTTGGCGCTGGTGCTCGCTGTCTGCATCGGCTTTGCGACGCACGCCCACCCAGGTCGAGGCATCGTCGTCGACGCAGATGGCCAAGTGTACGTCTCCGACGCCGTGCGTAGCGTCGTCTGGCGTTTAGCGCCCGACGGCCGCATCGAGGCTGCGGCGCGCGATGTGCATGCCCATTGGCTGGCGCTTGCGGCCGAGGATGCGGTGCTCGCAGACCACGTGCATTACGACGCGCAGACGCAGCAGTTTCTGCGCGGCCTGGTCCGCATCGATGCGCAGGGATCGGTTCAGGTTGAGATCGCGCCGCGCCCGGACCCCGATGGACTGGATGCCGGCGCATTCGCGGTGCGTGGTTCGGATCTGCTCATCGCACGCGACTCGCTTGCGGTCATCGAGGTCCGGCGCCATGGGCGCATGATCCGCACGATTACGCTACCGGCGAACGAGCGTCCCGTCAGCAGCCTGGGCGTGGACTCGCACGGCGGCATCGTAGCGGTCCGCGGTCGCGAGGTGCTGCGTGTCGACACCGACGGCGGCGTGCGCATCATCGGCAGCGCGCCGCAACTGTCGCGGGACCGCATCTTGGGCTTGCGCGATTTATGGGGACTGGCGCTGGGCGCGGACGGTACGATCTACACCACCGATCCTGGTCTGCGTCAGGTCATCGCCTTCGATGCCGAGGGCAAAATACAGGTCGTCCACGAAGTTCCCTCGCCCTGGTTTCCGACCGGGCTGGCGGCGCACGGATCGTGTCTGCTGGTGCTGGAGCATGGGCTGGCGGACGGGAACAACCTCGGTCCGCGCGTCAGCTGCGTGGAGGCCGGCCGCCCGTCACGTGTGCTCGGGATCGTGGCCGATCCGTAGACCGTTCCCGTTTGATCTTCGCTGCGGCCGGTCGCAGGCGACCCGCCTTCGCCCGCCGCCCGAACGTGGCGCCGCGAAGTCAGCGCGAGCGGCGACGGGGCGGCGAAATAACGCCTTTGTTGAATAGGCAACCGTGTATCTGCAACACCGCGCCAGTGTCGAACTCCATCTGCAGGTCATCGAACTCGGTCGCGCCTTCGCCGCAGTCCACCTTGATCACGCGTGCATTCAGCAGCGTCATCGGGTCCGGCAACGAGCAGCGGCTCGCACGCACGAACTCGATGCGCGCTGTGCGCCCATCGTCCTCGTCGCCGTCCCAGCTCAGATCGAGCGCGATGCCACAGACCCATTCGCGCAGCAGACTCAATCCAGAGAATCGGCTGCCGATCAACTCATCGAATGACCGCAGGCGCGCTGGGGAGCCGGTCGCAAAGCCGGCATCCTGCGGATCTATACAGAGCCAACCGTCGTCGCAGAGACCATCGACCACAGCTCTCAAGCGGTCGAGGCCATCGGCCTTGCCATGAAAGCTCAAATGCAGATATCCAGGAAAAACCTGCAGGTCGCCCACCGGGAAATCCGCGATATGTCCTTTGGTGTAATCGCCCACCAGTCGGCTCTGCGGATAGCGGGCCAGCAGGCTATCGATGTGCTTGCGCCGCACGCGCAGCTGAGCCGGTGTGGGCGAGAAATCCGCAGCGCGAACGGTATCGAAGTCGGTTTTGCGTGGATGAAAGAAAAGATCGAGGGACATCGTGGTGCGGTTCGATTAGGTTGGGCAGCATGATCGCTCAGACGGGAACCGTCTTGGCCTTTCGCTTCGCGACGCCTTGGCGCGCGTTTTCTGGTACGCGGCCCCGTTCCCGGCTTTTTTGTTGCCCCCAGCTGCCGCGCTGACCCGAAAATGCCCTTTCACCGGGCCTTCGGTCGACCTTGCGTCGGTCACGAATCGTCGTTCTTGCCTCGCTCGCAGAAAGCGTCGATCCCGAGCTCGCAGGCGCTGGGGCGCGAGCGATAGCTGCCGGGCGCACTGCTGGGGCAACCGATCTGATCGAGCATGCGGTCCAAATCGGCGCGCTTGCGCTTGCGGTCGCCGTTGTAGGCGAGCAGAAGGTATTGCTGCTGGTCCGCGGGACAGAACATGGCCGCGAAACGAACCTCCTGCTGCGACCCGGTGAATGCGCTGAAGCGCTGGTGCTCGACATCGTCGAGGCCCTTGGCAATTTCTACGGCTGTAGCGTTGCCCAAAGTTGTGCCGAGCACATTTCCGTAAATGGTCGCCAGTAGCTCGGGCCGCTTCATCGACAGCCTTAAGGTTTCTGACGAGCCGCCTTCGGACAAAAGCACATCGCCATCGGTGTTCGCCAGAAATTCAAAGTTGTCTCGCTTGTGGTGCGCGAACGTCGCCGGCAACGACGTGCCCGGCGGCTGGCGTCCGGCAAAATCCGCCCGATTTCCGGCTTTGCAAGTCACGGACTTGGCACTGCGCTGATGCATCGCCTGGGCCTGCGCTTCGTCCTTGGAAATGCTGCCAATCGTCAGCAGCAATCCGGTCTGCTTGCAGTGCCTCAGAATCATGTGGATGAACACCTGGTTGTAAAGGTTTCCTTGCGAGGAAACCTGGTCCCAGTTTGCTGTGCTGCGGCGCTCTGCGATGACGGTGTCCAACTGCGTGCCCTTGAACAAGGTATCGGCAATCAGCTCGAGTTCGTCCAATGTTCCTTCGAATTCGCCATCCCAGCTGATTTCCGCCGCCGTACTCTTGTCGGCCGTTGCCATCTTGAACTTCCCAAAGCCCGACATACCCTCGTCGGTCACCACCGGCATCTTCAGCAGGTCGACGGTGAATCCCGGGCGCTCGATGGTGACGAACTTGAGCTTTTCCGCGGCGCCGGCCAAAGGCGCCAGGCACACCAAGCACAACGCCAGCATTGCGATCTTTTTCATACTCGGCCTCAGAGATTCCAAACACGTCCAGAGCGACGATTCTGACCGTACGAACGCGAGATCGCGCAGGACAGGGCCAACCTTCGGGGCAGGCGATCTAGCAGAATCGGTCGGAGGACAATCGCTCGCTTGAAGCGCTGGCTACGGTGTCGTCGCAAAGATCGCCTGGCCCTTTTTGCCGCCATCAAGCGTAAGCCAATCAGGTCCCGGATTATTGAGCACGCCGAATATGTTGCGTATGGCAGCGGTGCTGTTGGCGATAACACTATCCACGCCGGTCCAAGCGGCGTCAGTTGTTACCGGCGCGTTCTTCGACGCCGGTCGTCCCTGGAAGGTGTTGGACGCTATCGCATGGCGGGAGGACGATAAGCTTTTTGTCGCCATCAGCGACTACCGGCTGGATCGCTTTGCGATCGCTGACGCGGGGGTGGTGAACAAGAGGATCATTCGCGATACGCATCAGATGCGGCATCGTTATTCGACAGCGATCTTCGAACTCGATCCGAATGGCGAGTTTCGGGCCTTCGACAGTGCCGGAACGCCAGATCTCGAAGACGACCGGAACCCCGTCGGCGGATGGCGCTTGATGGCACCCGTGGACGGTGATCGGTTGCAAGCGACCTGGCACTATGCGCGTTCCAATCTCAGTATCGATGTGCCAATCACCAATACCCTGGCGCCACCTGGCTCGCCCGCGGTGAACGATTCGGCCCCGGCCAAGGCGCTGCTGGCGCTGCTCGAAGCACGCTCCAAGGGCGACTACGAGACGGCCATGAAGCTGTCCGCACCGCCAGGGCATCAGGACCTTCGCAGTCCCGAAAAAATTGCCGAGCATCGAGAACAGTTCCAGCACTGGCGTCCCTTTGCGATGCGCCAGGCCGTCGTCGAGCGGGTTCGCATCGACGGCGATAGCGCCGAGGTTGTTTTCCATGGCAAGGTGATTTCCGGCAGCCCGAGCGGGCGCGCCTTTGTTGTGCGTACCGATGGACTTTGGTGGGTGCAGCATCACACCGCGCGCTAAACGGCAGCTACCCGCTTCTGGCCGGCCCACGTTGTTCGCTTTTCCTGCCCTGGCGCATTCACCTCTCCAGAAGCTTGTGCTGGAGACCCGTCATGCGTTCCCTGATTGCCCTTGCGCTGCTGGTTGCGACCCAGTCCGCAGCCGCACAACAAGTCCGCTGCGTCAGCACAGTCGCCCAGCTCAATGCGGCGGCCCAGGTTGCCGCCGACGAGGAAGTCGAGATCCGCATCGTGACAGGTACTTACGATGTCACCCAGACCTGCCTGGACGCCGACTCGCTGCTCACCTGCGAGACGCCCGACAACAACATCCGATTCCGTGGTGGCTACAACAGCAACTGTAGCTCACGCAGCACCGATCCAGCACTGACGGTGATCACGGCACCTGGCCGCAACCTGGAACTCACCCGTCTGCTCAACATCGTGGACATCGGCATCGATCGCTTGACCTTTCGCAACATCCGCTTCCTTCGCGTCGTCGAGGAGGGCGGCCTCGACAGCAATGTCCAAGCCGACGTCGAACGCGTGTGGTTCGATCATGTAGGGCTCGCCGAAGTCACCGCCGACACGGTGAATTTCCGCAATAACCTGGTCACGCGCTCAGGCAATAGCATCGCCAATGCGTCCATTTTCTTCGATTCGACCACTGATAATCTGCGACTGGATGGCAATACCTTCGCCGACAACCTGCATGGGATCGTATGTCGCGATTGCGCCGGCACCGCTCGCAACAACATTTTCTGGGACAACGGATTTGACCTGCGCGTTGAGGGCGACAACTCCGGAGTTAGTCTCGTTCTGTCCAACAACGTGATTAGCTCGATCGTATCTGAGGCACCGCTGGCCGTGGCCCCGGTCGCCAGCAGCACAGCCGATCCGCTGTTCGTCAATGCCGCCGCGCAGAATTACCGCCTGCAGAACACCTCGCCGGTGATCAACACCGGCACGCCCATCGGCGTCGCGCAAACCGGCAGCGATCACGTTGGCAATGTGCGCTGGTTCGGCACGCTGCCGGACCGCGGCGCCTTCGAATCCTCGGTGGGCACCACCGCGACCACGATCACCGTCACCAACACCAACGACAGCGGTGCCGGATCGTTGCGGCAGGCGATTTTGGACGCCAACGTGTCGTCCAACTTGAACCGCATCCACTTCGACATCGGCAGCACTTGCGGGCCGCGCATCATCAATCTGGCCACGCCGCTACCGACGATCACCGGCCCGGTGATCATCGACGGCTACACCCAGCCAGGTGCGGCGCGCAACACCGCACCGACGGCCAGCAATGCGGTGCGCTGCATCGGGATCAACGGCCAGGGCAGTGTGATCAATGGGCTGGCTACCGACACCGACGATACGGTGGCGGTCACCATCGACGGCATCGGCTTCGGCGGCTTCAGCTTCATCGCGCTCAATCTGACCGGCGGCAATGGCCATCGCCTCGTTGGTTCGCAGTTCGGCGGCCAAATCGGGCCAGCCTCGAACCTGGTCACGTTGTTGCCCAGTGTCAATGGCGTGCAAGTGGGCTCACTGCTAGGCAGCGCAGCGGCGGGTGTCGACATCGGCGGGCCCGATCCAGCTGAGCGCAACGTGTTCTCCGACAGCACCGACGCGGCGATCCGCATCGGCGGCGGCGCGCGCAATACCAACATCGTCAACAACTACATCGGCGTCGGCCCCGGCGGCAGCACGAGCACCGAAGCCAACCGCGATGGCATCGTCATCGCCGGCCGCTTCACCACGGTCACCGGCAACACCATCAGCAACAACACTCGCCACGGCATTCTTGTCACCGGCAGCAACGCGCGCGGGACCGAGATCAACAGCAATCGCATCGGCATCAGCGCACTCTGCTCGCCACTGGGCTGCGGCAGCACCTTCGGCAATGCCGAGGACGGCATCCGCTTCGACAACGCTGCGGCCGATGCGGTCGTCGACGAAAACCAGATTCGCTTCAATGGCGACGATGGCGTGGTGATCACCGGCGACGCGGTGCGCATCGCCGTACTGCGCAACACCATCACCGACAATGGTGAGCAGCCGATCGACCTGTCCGACGACGGCGCCAGCCAGAACACCAACAACTCCGCGCCGGTACCTGCAGGCTCCGGCAATTTCCGCCAGAACCGGCCGACGTTGACCAGCGCGATCGGTCAGGGCGCCTCAAGTCTGGCAGCGGGTGTTGTCAACGGCAGCCTGAACTCCAGCAACGGCACGTATCGCATCGACTTCTATGCGGCGATCGACTGCCCGCTACCGATCATCTTCGGCAGCGGCTCGCCGCAGACCTGGCTCGGCGCCACTTACGCGACGATCAGCAACGGCAGCGCCAGTTTCGACGGCAGCGCCAGCTTCACCGGCCTTATCGCTGCCGCTGGCGATCCGGATTTCTTCGCCACGCCGCGCCTGATCGCCGCCGCTGCCACACGTTTGGCCAGTAACAGCAGCGACAGCCAGCCGCGCAGCACATCTGAAGTGTCCGGCTGCTTATCGTTCGATGCACGGCTGTTGGCCGACGGCTTCGAGTGACGTTGCGCCGAATCGCAATGAGCACGAGGTCAGCCGGCGGGCCGAGCCCTCAGAAGCTGCACCAGCAGGCTGTTGTGAAACAGCCTGCTGTGCCAACCGAACTATTGATCCGGCCAGAATTATCCGGCGATTTAAGTTCAGCGACGGAGCAGGGGGCGGGCGGCAGGGGCCAAATTTATCGTCTATGCAGATGACCGCTTTAGCCCTGGCAGACGCAGGGAAGTGCTTACGAAGCGAATCATGCTCGGCCCGTGACCCCCGCCCCCCGCCCCCGCTTCGGTTGACGAATAAATCGTGCCGCCTCAATAGGTACTATTTGAGCATCGCATCGCGCGCTGCTTTGAACTCGCTGCCCTCGGCCCACGTCGGCCAGGAGCCGTCGTTGGCGATTTGCTTGGCGACCTCGAAATTCAACTGCGCGTCTTCGACGTTGCCGGACAGATCCCAAGTCGGATCGAATTCGTCCGACGGTTTGTGATAGTCCTTCGCCACATAATCCTCGGCGATCTTGCGCCCATAAGCCTCGCCCTTTTCGATGTGGTCGTGGCCATTCTTCGCATAGAGCGAGGGCACGCCGGCGCGCGCAAAGTTGAAGTGATCGGACCGGTAGTAGAAGCCGTTCTCGGGTGTTGGCTCCGGAATGATGACGCGGCCCTGCGCGGCGGCTTTGTCGCGCAAAACTTCATCGAGACTGGACTTGCCGTAGCCGATGACCACCACATCGCGGGTCCGGCCAATGACCTGGATCGCGTCCATGTTGATCGTGGCCACGGTCTTGTTGAGCGGCAACAATGGGTTTTCGGTGTAATAGCGCGAGCCGAGCAATCCGGACTCCTCCAGCGTCACCGCCAGAAACATCAGCGAGCGTTTCGGCGGGGCGGCGGCGAAGGCCTCGGCCAGTTCCAACATCGCTGCAACGCCGGTGGCGTTGTCGATGGCGCCATTGAAGATGCCATCTTCTTTGCCTTGGAAATTGCGGCCGAAATGATCCCAATGCGCGGTGAAGATCATCACCTCGTCGGGCGTTTCGGTGCCTTTGACCAGCGCCACGACGTTGGCCGACTCGGCATGGCGCACGCGGCTGGTGACGCCCATGCTGACGCGCGCCGGCAGCGCGTATCCGGTGAAGCCCGGCTTATTCGCCGCCAGGCGCTCGGCCGCGAAGTCTTTGCCCGAGCGTTTGAACAGCTCCGTGGCGGCTTCCGTGGTCATCCAACTGCGCAACGCCAGCGGTTTGGGATCGCCCGCTTTGTGCGGCAGGTCGAACTCAGCGCCGACGAAGCTGTTCTGCACCACTTCCCAGCCATAGGCAGCGCCAGCGGTATCGTGCACGATGATCGCGGCCGCCGCGCCTTGGCGCAGCGCTTCTTCGTACTTGTAAGTCCAGCGGCCGTAATAGGTCATCGCTTTGCCGCCGAACAGCGAGGCATCGCCGGTTTCGAAACCGGGATCGTTGACCAGCATCACCACCGTCTTGTCTTTCACGTCGAGCCCGGCGTAATCGTTCCAGTTCAGCTCCGGGGCGTTGACGCCGAAGCCGACGAACACCAGCGGGCTGTCCTTGATCGACACCTCGGCATCCTCGCGCAGGGTCTGGATGACAATGTCCTTGCCGGTCTCCAGGCTCATGGCTTCGCCGCCGTCAACTGCGATGGTCACCGGGCCGGTGGGTTCGCTGGTGATCTCAACCATCGGCACCTGTTGCAGGTAGGAATCGCCATTGCCGGGTGCCAGGCCCATGCGCTTGAACTCTTGTGTCAGATACGCCACGGTCTTGCGCTCGCCGGGGCCGCCCGGCTGACGACCGGCGAAATCGTCCGACGCCAGATTCTGGATGTGCGCCGACAGGTCCTCAATGCGAATGTCGGGCGCCGTGCTGGGTGTCGGGACTGAGACTGGCTCGTTGTCCGCCGCTGCTGGCGTTTGCGTTTGCGGCGCCGGTTCCGCGGCTGGCGCGGTTGGCGGCGGCGACTGCTCGCATGCGACGAGCGCAAGCAGCGCCAGGGTTAGGGGCAAGAGCCGCATCGGAACTCCGTGTGATAGCCGAGGAATCGCACAGCATAACGCACGTATACTCCGCGCCCTCATTGACGGTCGGAGTGGCACGATGGATATCCAGGATTTGGCGGCAGTGGCGCAGCAAATGGTCGCCCAGGGCAAGGGCATCATCGCCATCGACGAGTCGAGCAAGACGATCAAAAAACGCTTCGATCAATACGGCCTCGAATGCACCGAGGACACGCGCCGCGCGTATCGGGAGATGCTGCTGACCACGCCGAACCTGGGCGATCACATTTCCGGCGCGATCCTGTACGACGAGACCCTGCGCCAGTCGACGCGCACCGGGCAGCGCTTCGTGGACGTGATGCATGCCGCAGGCGTGTTGCCGGGCATCAAGGTAGATTTGGGCACCGTCGGTTTGGCGGGTTTTCCCGGCGAGCTGGTCACCGAAGGTCTGGACGGTTTGCGCGATCGCTTGAAGGAATACGTGGGCCTGGGCGCGCGCTTTGCCAAGTGGCGTGCGGTCATCACCATCGGCGATGACATGCCGAGCGCGGCGTGCATCGATGCCAATACCCACGCGCTGGCTCGCTATGCGGCGCTCTGCCAGGAGGCGGGCGTGGTGCCGATGGTGGAACCGGAGGTGCTGATGGATGGCGATCACGACATCGAAACCTGTTTCGACGTCACCGAGGCCACGCTGCGCTCTTTGTACACGGCGCTGTACGAGCACAATGTGTTCCTCGAGGGCACCATCCTGAAGGCGAGCATGGTGCTGCCGGGCAAGCAGTGCGACGATCAGGCGGATATCGATGAAGTCGCCGAGGCAACGCTGATGTGCTTGCGCGCTGCGGTGCCGGCGGCCGTGCCGGGCATCGTGTTCCTGTCGGGCGGGCAAAGCGACGAGATGGCTACGGCGCACTTGAACGCGATGAATCAGATGGGCCCGCACCCGTGGCCGCTCAGCTTCTCCTATGGCCGCGCGATGCAATCGGCTGCGCTGAAGCTGTGGGCCAAGGACATGGTCGGCAACTTCGCAGCAGCGCAGCAAACGGTTGCGCAGCGCGCCAAGGAAAACGGTTTGGCGGCGCTGGGGCAATGGCGCGGTTAAGGTCGAGCGCGGGCATCGCCGATCGATATCGGCGATGCCCGGTGCGTCCGCGAGGGCTTGCGCTGAAACGAATTACGCACAGGCATTACGGCAACTGAATCTCCGGCGTCAGATACGCCGCGTGGCCGCGGATTCGGATCGTGCGCAGCGCGCGGCCGAACTTGGCGAATAAGATCATCGCGCCGGATTGCGAGGTAGGCGGCGGCAGACCCTGCTGCACATCGATGCGGTTCGCGGCCACGTCGAGAATGATGTCGGCAAAGGCAGGAACGGTTGCGTACACTGTGCCGGCGTCCGTTTCGGCAATGGCAACATTGAATGCGCCCGTGGTTTGGCGTACAACGATGTCGCCACTCGCGGTGACGAGGTCGAAGCCGGCATACCCGGTCACTTCGATCTTGCCGCTCGTGGTGCGGACGCGCACATCACGTTTCGCCCGGCGGACTTGCGCAAGACCGCTCCTGGTTTGGACATCGATGGCCAGTCGCTCAGGCACGAATACGGCCAGATCGACGCGCCCCGGACCTGCGCTCGGGTAGCGCACGGTCACGCCGGCCTGTACACCGTCGCGGTCGATCACGATGCTCGGGTCGAGCGGTGCTTGGCCGATGCGCTGGATGGTCGCGTACACGCCGATCTTCAGTCCCTCAACGATACGTACGCGCACATCGCCGTGCGGATTGTCGATGCGGATCGACGCGGCTTTCTCGTCGACGTCGACCTGCTGTTCGCTGGATATCACCTCATAAGGCGGATCGGTGAGCACCGGCGATTCGGTTTCCGGTGTCGCACAGGCAGTCAGCATGCAGGCCAGCAGCAAAGCGACAGAACGCATTGGGCGAAGCCCCGACGATGTACAGTCGCCAGCATAGGCGCTCACCCGTCGCCGCGCCTTTGCCCAGCAACGCAAAGCGCCGATGAATCGAAAGCTAACCTGCGGCCCATCAAGCGTCGAAACTGCGTCGCTGTTGGGTAGTGTTGCGGCTGTAGGCGCACCAGCGCCGTCATAGGTCATCGATGATGCGGAGTTTGTGGTGGCTGATGTTGTTGGCTAGCTGTGCAGCGGCGGCCGATCGGGCGCCGGAGCGCAAAGCCTTCTCGCCGGTCTGGCGCCAGGCACAGGCGGGCGCCGATGTCGCCATCAAGGACACGCTTGGCGGATATCCGCTAACGCCTTACCTGCACTACGAATACCTGCGCCGCGAACCGCTGAAGAAGCCGTTCGGGCGCATTGTGGCGTACCTGGATCGTTATGGCGACACGTTGCCGGGTGAGCGCTTGCGCGCTCAGGTCATCGATGGGCTGGCGCGCGCCAAGCGTCATGCAGATTTATTGGCGATCTACGATGCGTCGGTGGCGAGTGTGGAAGCCGACTGCCATGCGTTCAACGCGCAAGTCGCATTGAAGAAGCCGCTCTCAACGGACATCCCGGCTCGCGTCGTTGCACGCATCGATCGCAGTATTCCGGCCTGTGCTGCCGCACTTACCAATGCGGCGCTGCCCTCCGCAGAAGTTCGTACGCGGTTCGATGCGGCAGTCAAAGCCGACCGGGTGGCGTTGGCCGCACTTTGGGCCGAGCGCCTTCCAACGGCCGAGCGCTTGCCGGCGCAGCGTTTATTGCTGGCGCGAAGCGAACCGCAAGTAGCTTTGAACTCGCTCGGCAAATGGCCCACCGACGCCGCGCACGCGCGCGCGGCGGCAATGGCGGTATCGCGCCTCGCGCGTGCCAACGCGGCCAGCGCCTATGAGCGCTATCTGCGCCTTGATGCACGTTATCGTTTCAGTGAGGCTGACAAGGGACTGGCGCTCGCCGAAATCGCACGTTATGCCTTTGTCGAGCGCCTGGGCAACGCGCTGGCGTTGGCCGCGCAGGTGCCGGCCGCCGCGGTCGACGACAACCTGCGCGAATGGCAGGTGCGTTACGCCCTGCGCCGGACCGACTACGGCGCCGCGCTTGAAGCGCTGTCCAGCATGTCGCACGCGCTCGCTGGGCAGGCGCGCTGGGCGTACGCAAAGGGCCGGGTCCAGCAGCTGCTTGGCGACGATGAAGCAGCGCGCGCAAACTTCGCGCTTGCCGCACAGCAAGCCAATTTCCATGGCTTTCTGGCAGCCGATCAACTCGGCAGTCCCTATGCGATCTGTCCGTTGAGTCCGCTGCTCGACACCGAACGCGCGCTGCAAGTGCTCAGCGCCGGGGGCGTGCAGCGTGCGCTCGAATGGTTGGCGCTGGGCGACGCGACGCGCGCGCGGGCCGAGTGGTTTTGGCAGATGGCCAAGTTCTCACCCGAACTCAAGCGCGAGGCGGGCTTGATTGCCAGTCGCGAAGGGTTGCACGAATGGGCGATTTTCACGCTCAACGGCGAGGCCGATCTGCGCCAATACGAGGCGCGCTTTCCGCTTCTGCACCAACGAGCGGTGGCGACAGCTGCGCAGCGCACCGGGCTGTCTGAGCCTTGGCTGTTTGGCTTGATTCGCGCCGAAAGCGCTTGGAATGCCGGCGCGCGATCGCCAGTGGGCGCGCGAGGTCTGATGCAATTGATGCCGGCAACGGCAGCGGCGGTCGCCAAAAGCCTGGGACTGCGGGTTGAGCCACTGAACGATGGCGATCACAACATCCGCTTGGGATCGACGTACTTGTCGCGGCGCGTGGCCGACCTCGATGGCAACCCGGTTCTCGCCACTGCCGCTTACAACGCCGGTATCGGCGCGGTCAAACGCTGGCTCGATGAACCGCGGCCGCCGTGGGATTTGTGGATCGAGACGATTCCCTACAAGGAAACGCGCGAGTACGTAGCGCGAGTGATGGCGTTCTCGGTGCTCTACGACTGGCGCATCGACGGTAGCCCAAGGCGTGTCGCGGCTTTGGTTCCTGGCATGCCGCGCGGCGAAGAAGTTGCGGCGATCGCCTGCCCAGTCGAGTGATCGCGGTCAGGTTGCGCTGCGATCGAGCAGGTGACGTACGCGCACGCCACAAAGCGCGGCGATCGCGAGATAAATCGCGCCGCCTGACGCAATCAGGAACGCCAGGAACACAGCGCGCATCGTCGCCGGCTCGCGGCCGAAGCTCGGCAGCTCCGCGAGCAGCAGCCAGATCGCGAAACCCATCGTGACGCCGCCAGCGCTCACTGCCAGGAACCAACGGCGCCAGCCGCCGTCCGGTACGAAATGGTTGCCCTTGCGTAACCAGTAGTAGAGCAATCCCGCATTGATGTACCCGGCGAGGGCGCTGGAAAGCGCCAGTCCCGCATGTGCACCTTCGCGCCCGCTGCGTGTCCAGGCGAAAACGATGATCCCGTTCAACACCATATTCGACACCATGCTGGCGATGCCGGCCTTGACTGGCGTCATCGTGTCCTGGCGCGCATAGAACGCGGGCGCCAGCACCTTGACGGCAATGAACGCCGGCAAGCCCATCGCCAGCATCGATAGACTCAGTGCGCTCATCACTACATCGCGCTCACCGAAGCGGCCGTAGCCAAATAGCGTCCAGAACATTGGCGCGGCGAGCACCACCAGCGCCACCATCGCGGGGATGGAAATAAACAGGCCTACCCGCAAGCCCCAGTCGACCGATCGCGAAAATGCGACGGGGTCTTTCTCGGCGTGTTTGGCCGACAAGTGCGGCAGGATTACGGTGCCGAGCGCGACGCCGAAGATGCCCAGCGGAAACTCGAGCAGACGATCGGTGTAATAGAGCCACGTCACGCTGCCGCTCATCAGCAGCGACGCGATCAGCGTGTCGATCAACAGATTGATTTGCGCCACCGAGCTGCCAAACAGGGTGGGAATCATCAGCGTCAACACCCGGCGCACACCCGAATCGCGCCAGCCCCAGCGCGGCCGCGGCAGCAGTCTGAGTTGCATCAACCCAGGAATCTGCAACGCCAATTGCAGCGTACCGCCGGCGATCACGCCCCAGGCCAGCGCGGTGATCGGCTCGGCGAAGTACGGCGCGCCATAAAGGGCTGCCGCAATCATCGCCACATTGAGCAGCACGGGCGAAATCGCCGGCAACACAAAACGGTTGAAGCTATTCAGGATGCCGCCCGCAAATCCAGCCAACGAGATCAACAAAATGTAGGGGAACGTGATGCGCAACAAGTCGCTGGTCAGCGCGAACTTTTCCGGCTCATCGACAAAGCCGGGGGCAAACACTGCCACCAAAGCCGGTGATGCCAGACAGCCGATGCCCGTGACCACAAGCAGGATGCCCGCCAGCGTACCGCCGACATGCGCCACGAACGCGCGCAACTCGGCAGCGTCGTTCCGCGCCTTGATCTGTGCCAACACCGGCACAAAGGCCAGCGAAAACGAGCCTTCGGCGAACAGTCGGCGCAAGAAATTGGGAATGCGAAACGCGACAAAGAACGCATCCGTGGCACCGCTGACGCCAAAAACCCGAGCGAACACCAGATCGCGCACCAGGCCGAGGATGCGCGACAGCAACGTCATGGCACCGACGATCGCGGTGTTCTTAAAGAGCCTCATTTGGGTTCTTGGTTGGTGGTTCTTGGTTGTCGGTTGATAGGTGGTCTGATGGTGTACTGGTTTTGGGATGTAGGGGCGCGATTCATCACACCCGTTCGGAGGGGCGATCAATGCCGGGCGCGATGAATCGCGCCTCTACGATTCCTGCGGTCTTTGTGCCTTCGTGTGAACCCATGCATTCAGCGACGACGAACAACGACGTATTCGGGTCAAAAGGCGCGGAAATAGTTCAAGGTAATTACGGAACACCACACTAGAGCACATCCAGGGCAAATCCGAGATCTCGATGTTGCAATCTTCAGGCGCAGTCTCTCGCCCCTAAACGAACAACGGCGCCGAAGCGCCGTTGTTGGCTACCGCACCCGTGCTCTGGTGCAGCCGATGACGATCAGCGCAACGAATCCAAAAGCTTGCGAGCTTCGGACTGCTGGCTGGCATTGCCCTCGGAGATGACCTCTTCGAGCATGCTGCGCGCGCCGTCGGGATCGCCCATATCCAGGTAGGCGCGTGCCAGATCGAGCTTGGTCGCCACGGCATCGTCGCCGAACACGCCGAGATCGCCCAAATCATCGTCCACGGCCTCCGCAACCGGTGCTTCGACGCGCACTGGCTCCGGCGGCGACTTCAGCGGCTCGGCAAAATCGAGGTCGAGTGAGATATCGGCCTTCGGCGTAGGTGCAGGCGAGGGCACGGCCAGATCGAAATCGAAGCTCAGGTCAGCCGCGGGTGCCGGCGTTGGAGCGGGTGCCGGCGTTGGTGCGGGTGCCGGCGCCGGTGCCGTCACCGGCGGCATCGCCTGCGTCGGGCCTTCGAGGTCGAAGTCGAAATCGAAGCTTGGCTCAGGCTTGGTGACCGCTGGCGCTGGCACTGGGGCCACTGGCTCCGCTGGCTTCTCGTCGAACACATCCAGATCGAAGCCTTGATCGAGCGGCTCGCTGGGGGCGGCGAACGCCGGCGTTTCATCAAGCGTCTGAAACAGCGCGTGGCCTGGCAGTAAGGAGGCCGCCAAACGCGAGGCCTCGCGCCACTCGGGCTGATCCTCGCTGGCAATCTGTGCGCGCAAGCCGCGCGCCGTGCTTTCGAACTCGGCAGCATCGCCACGCTCGTGATAGAGACGCAGCAAAGCCATGCGCGGCGCCAGATTGGCCGGGTTCATGGCCACCTGATCGAGCAGCATGTCCTCTTCGGAGTCTTCCTGGACGGCAGCGGGTGTTGGGAAGAACTGTGCCGGCTCGTCCTCTCCACCGTCGGCGATCATCGGCTCGGGCTCCGCCGGCTTCTTGCGCATCCGCGCAAACAGCAGGCCAAGCAGCGCCAGAAGCGCCGCGCCGATGCCACCCAATACCCAGGGATTGCTCAACAAGCCTGGTGCCGGCGCGGGTGCCGGCGTCGGTTCGACCGGTGCCGGCTCGGGCTCCGTCACCGGTTGCACAGCAGCCGGTTCAGGGTCGGTGGGCGCCGGCGTTACCGGTTCTGCGGCGATCGGTTCGCTCGGTTCTGCACTTGCCGGTTCAGCGGCGGGGTCGGTCGCTGCTGTGGGCTCGCTGGGCTCCGTCGTTGGTTCTGAAGGAGTCGGTTCCGGCACAGGCTCGACCGGCGCCGGATCGGCGCTTGCAGCGGGCTCCGGCGTCGGTTCGGCAGGCGCCGTCCACGGATCGGCCGGCTTGTCGGGCGCCGCGCTTTGTGCCGCTTCGAGCTCGCGGATACGCGCTTCCAGCTCCGCTGCGCGCGACTGCAGCGCTGTCAGCTCGTCGCTGCGCAGCTCCAGCATCTTGTCCTGATCGGTCTTGATCTTCTCCAGATCGGCCACGCGCGAACGCAACTCGCTGACTTCCTGTCGTGAGCTGACCAGGTCCTCTTGCGAGCGCGCCAGATCGCCGCGCAGGTTCTTGATTTCCTCGCCGCTCCGGTCCATGCCGCCGGAGCCGGGACGATCGCCCGCGCCCTGATCATCGCCGCTGCGTGGCGGCAGCAAATCCAGCCGCGTTCCGCCGGTGCTGGCGGACTCGGCCGGCGTGCGCAGGCTCTCGCTGGCGCCGGCATCGGCAAGCTCGGTGGGCCGGCTGGCTGGCGCCTGATAGCCGCGCCAGATCTCGTTCTGGCCGCGCACGGCCTCAGCCGCTTCCGAAACGCTGATCGCGTTGATCTCATCGACGCTCGGAATGCGCATGATCGCGCCACGCTTAACGGCGTTGATGTTCTGCTGATAGAACGAATCCGGATTGGCGCGCAGCAGCGCCACCATCATCTTGTTCATATCGGCCACGCCTTCGGGGCGCGTCGCTGTGGCGATTTCCCACAAGGTTTCGCCCTGCCCGACAGGACCATACTCGCTGGCTTGCGGTGCGGGGGCAGCGGCAGGTTCCGGAGTGGGCTCAGGCGCGGGTTCAGGCGCCGGCGGAGGTTCAGGCGCGGGGGCTGGCTCGGCAACCGGCGGTGGCTCAGTCGCCATCGGTTCGGGCGCGGCCGCCGCTGGCTCGGGTGCCGACATCGGCTCCGGCGCTGGCGTCGGTTCGACTGGCTCGGCAGCAACCGCTGCTGGCGCAGGCGCCAGTACTTGCGGTTGCGGTTCCGGCGCTGCCGCCGGTGCCACTCGTGAAGATCCCCCAGCCGGCGCGCTCACCGGCGGATCGAGCAACACGGTGTATTCGCGAAGCAAGCGGCCCTTGGACCAATTCACTTCGAGCAAGAAGTTCAGGAACGGCTCGCGAACCGGCTGCGACGAGGTCACTTTGATGATCGGCTGACCGTTGGCACCGCGGCCAACGGTGAACGTTAATGGCGTATCGATGCGCCCGCGATCGATACCAACGCGGGCGAAGTCGGCCGCACTCGCCAGTTGAACGGCAATGCCGTCGGATTCACCGGGGCCCGATTGGATGATCTGAATTTCCGCCACGAGCGGCTCATTCAAGCCCGACTTGACGTCGATCCCCCCGAGGCCCAGCGCCTGCGCTAACGATGGCAGCGCGAGGATGCTGGTGGCCAGTAGTGTCTTGCGCGGTCCTTTCATGGATATCCCCAAGGGCATACTTTCGTGTTGTCAAACCCGCCGAGCCGCGGGAATGCTGCAGCGCCGCAGTCACCCGAAGCGCTTCCCCAACTCGCCCGCGACACCCGAGGGTGACGCCAAACGAGCCCCTATCTTAAGACACAAAACTCGAAATAACCTTATAAGGCTAGCGTAACTATAGATCAGCGATAATGTTTTACCAAGAGTTCGGCGATCTGAACTGCGTTCAAGGCCGCACCTTTACGAATGTTGTCGGCGACGATCCATAGCGCAAGCCCGTTCTCGAAGCTGATGTCCTCGCGAATTCGGCCAACAAAGGTTGGATCTTTGCCGGCCGCGTGGGTCACAGGCGTTGGGTAACCACCGGGTTTGTGCTCGTCGACCACGACCACGCCAGGCGCCGCTTCGAGCAGCGCCCGCGCTTGCGCGGCGGTCATCTTCTGGCGGGTTTCGATATGCACCGCCTCGCTGTGTCCATAGAACACTGGCACACGTACGGCGGTCGGGTTTACGCGGATGGTCTTGTCTTCCAGGATCTTCTGCGTTTCCCAGACCATCTTCATTTCTTCTTTGGTGTAGCCGTTGTCGGTGAAGACATCGATTTGCGGGATCAGATTGAAGGCGATCTGTACCGGAAACTTCTTTGCCGCGATCGGCTGCAAGTTAAGCAAACTCGCGGTTTGTCGACCCAGCTCTTCGATGCCTGTCTGGCCCGCCCCACTGACAGACTGGTAAGTGGCCACGTTGATGCGCGTGATGCCGACCGCCCGATGGATCGGGGCTAGCGCCACCAACATCTGCATCGTAGAGCAGTTGGGATTGGCGATGATGCCTCGCGTCTTGTAGCCGGCGATGGCGTGCGGATTAACTTCGCTGACGACCAGCGGGATGTCGTCGTCGTAGCGGAAATGACTGGTGTTATCGATGACCACCGCGCCCGCCGCCGCCGCGCGCGGCGCATGCACCGCTGACACGCTGCCGCCGGCCGAAAACAGCGCGATGTGGGTGTTCGAAAAATCGTAGGTTTCGAGGTTAAGAACCTTCAGCGTCTGCTCACCGTACTTGACGCGCTTGCCCGCCGACTTCTCGCTGGCGAGCGCCACCACGCTGGTTGCCGGAAACGCGCGTTCGGCGAGGATTTCGAGCATCGTCGTGCCCACCGCGCCGGTGGCGCCAACGACGGCGATGTTTAGACCTTCAGTTTGTCGCATGTCTAGCCTTTTTGGTTCCAGGTTCTTGGTTCTTGGTTCTCGGTACTCGGTACTCGGTCAGCTACGGCCCTGCGGTTCCGACCACCAGGACCAACAACCCGCGCGCGCATCGCCAGCGCTAGCGCTCGTCGTGCGCGCGCCTATGCCAGGCCGGCCCGCACTGCGCACGATCCCGTAGCGCATGATCCATCAGCACCAGCGCGATCATGGCTTCCATGATCGGTGCGGCGCGCAGGCCGACGCAGGGATCGTGGCGGCCGCGGGTGACGATCTCGATCTCATTGCCGTGCACATCGGTGCTGCGCCCAGGCACGAGCACGCTGCTGGTCGGCTTGATCGCCATACGCGCAACGATGGTCTGGCCGCTCGAGATTCCGCCCAAGATGCCGCCAGCGTGGTTGCTTGAGAATCCGTCCCGAGTCATTTCATCGCGATGCTCGCTGCCGCGTTGCTGGGCCACGGCGACGCCATCGCCGATCTCCACCGACTTGACCGCATTGATGCTCATCAGCGCGCTCGCGATGTCGGCATCGAGCTTGCCGTAAATCGGCTCGCCCCAGCCTACCGGTACGCCGATTGCCTGCGCACTGAGCCGCGCACCGACCGAGTCGCCGGATTTACGCAGTCCATCCATGTACGCCTCCAGCACGGGCACCTGTTCGGCGTCCGGCCAGAAAAACGGGTTCTGCTCGATCGCCGCTTCGTCGAAACGCTGCGCAACATAAGGGCCGATCTGATCGACCCAGGCCTGCACACGCACGCCAAAGTGTTCGGCCAGATAGCGCTTGGCGATCACGGCAGCGGCGACGCGCATGGTCGTCTCGCGCGCACTCGAACGACCGCCGCCGCGCGGGTCGCGCAGCCCGTACTTGTGCTGGTAGGTGTAGTCGGCATGGCCGGGACGAAACTGCGCGCCGATCGCTGCGTAGTCTTTGCTGCGCTGATCGGTGTTGCGGATGAGCAGTGCGATCGGCGTGCCGGTGCTGCGCCCCTCGAAGACGCCCGAGAGAATCTCCACCGCATCAGCCTCGTGGCGCTGGCTGGTAAAGCGCGAGCGCCCGGTCGCGCGGCGTTGCAAATCGACCGTAAAGTCCTCGGGCGCAATCGTGATGCCCGGCGGGCAGCCATCGATCACGCAGCCGATTGCCGGGCCGTGGCTCTCGCCGAAAGTGGTGACCGCGAACAGTTTGCCGAAAGTGTTGGAACTCATTCTGCCCGCCGCTGTTTTTCGGCCTCGAACAGCTCGGCGAATGCCACCAGTTCGGCGCGATCGATGATCGCCACGCCGCCGCCGCCGCGCTCGAACTCCGCCCAGCGAAAGGGCACGTCCGGAAACAGCGCCGCCAATCGATCGGCCGAGTCGCCGACCTCCAGAATCAGAACGCCGCCCGCGTTCAGGTGCGTTGCCGCCTCGCTGAGAATGCGGACCGGCAAGTCGAGTCCGTCCTCGCCAGAGACCAGTCCCAACACCGGTTCATGCGCATATTCGGGCGGCAGCGCATCGACCTCAGCCACGCTCACGTACGGCGGGTTAGCGACAATCAAATCGTACCTGCGACCCTCCAGAGATTTGAAACCATCGGACTGGATGAACTCGACACGATCCTCAACACCGTGATCGGCTGCGTTGCGGCCCGCCACTTGCAGCGCATCGAGCGAGATGTCGACTAAATCGACGCTCGTTTCCGGCAGATGCACCGCCGTCGCGATACCAATGCAGCCCGAGCCGCAACATAGATCCAGGATGCGTTGTGGAGGTCCGGCAAGCCACGGCGCAAACCCGCGCTCGATCAGCTCGGCAATGGGCGAGCGCGGAATCAGCACGTCGGGCGTGACTTTAAACGACATGCCCGCAAACCACGCCTCGCCGACGAGATACGCCGTCGGCACACGCCGCGACACCCGCTCTTGGATACGACCTATGAGCAGTTCGCGCTCCTCCGGCAGCAAGCTTGCAGCGGCATACACGGGCGGCATGTCGTGCGGCAAATAGAGCGAGGTCAACACCAGATACGTCGCCTCGTCGAGCGCGCTATCGAAGCCATGCCCAAAAACCACGCCCGCCTCGTTGAACCGGGATGTCGCGTAGCGGATGAAGTCGCAGATCGTGGTCAGGGTCATGGGCGGTCTTGGTTCTTAGTTCTTGGTTTTGTTAGTCGGACGGCAATGGGTTGGCGGTTGTGGCTGGCGATATCGCTTGAGGTTGAGTCTACGGCTTGCTGACGAGGTCGATGATTCCCCGGTACCACATCTGGCGCCACCGCGTTGGCGGCGAAGCAGACCGTATTCCCTCGCCGCTGGCGGCGAAGGACTAGGGAGAGGGTGGCCCTCGCAGCTGCGATTATCTGCGGCATTGGTGGCGTATTCGGCAACTGGCGCTCGGTTTGTATCCGGCGCGGCGCCGCAATTCGCGGCGTCCACCCTCTCCCTCACCCTCCCCCGCCAGCGGGGGAGGGAACTGGCCACGCTACTCGGAGACTAATCGCCAGCTCACCCACAACCAGCTACCAACCAAGAACCAAGAACCAAGAACCAAGAACCAAGAACCAAGAACCCTATACTCCCACGCATGAGCACTTTCGAACGCCGCCTCCCCTATTTCATCATTCTTCTGGCCGTGATCGCCGGAATCGCCGGCTTTTGGGTCAGCAAGACGATGTTCGTTCCGAGCCAGCCAAGCGGTGCGTTCAAGCAGTTGCGCGGCACGCTGCTATACCCGACGCCGCGCGAATTGCCGGCATTTTCGCTGACCCGCGCAGATGGCGCGCGGGTCGATGCCGGGCAATGGACGGGCAGTTGGCGGCTGGTGTTCTTGGGTTTCACCACTTGCCCCGATGTTTGTCCGACCACGCTGGGTACCCTGAAATCGGCGATCGCCGAGGCCAGACGCCAGGCGCCGCAAGCGCGCTTCGACGTCAGTTTTGTGTCGGTCGACCCGGAGCGCGACACGCTGGAAAAATTGGGCGCATACGTGGGCTTCTTCAGTCCCGAGTTTGAGGCCGTCACAGGCGAGAAGGCGGCGCTCGATGTGCTCGTGCGCGGCTTCTCGGCCATTTACGAAAAAGTGCCGACCGGCAGCGGACCCTTCGACTACACCATCGACCACACGGCGTCGATTTTTGTCATCAGCCCCGATGGGAAGCTGGTAGGACTGATGCGCGCGCCGCACGATGCGCGTGCGATCGCCGCCGATCTTGTCGACTTAGCGAAAGGAATCTGATCTTGAGCGTGATGCGCGATATCGCTACCGCCGTTCAACTGCTGCTGCCGCATCGCTTGTTGTCGCGCGTCGTGTACTACGCAACGCGCTGGCGCTTCAAGCCATGGAAGGCGTTGCTGATCGGCACGCTGAAGAACGCCTATGGCATCCGTCTCGACGACGCTGTCATTCAGGACGCCGCCGAGTTCGAGCATTTCAACGCTTTTTTCACGCGTGAGCTCAAGGCGGGCGCGCGTCCGATCGCCAGCAATGCGATCGTCAGTCCGGCGGACGGCAAGGTCTCACAATCGGGTCCCGTGCGCGAGGGCCGCATCATCCAGGCCAAGGGCATGGACTTTTCGGTTGAAGAGCTGCTCGGCGATGCCACCGAGGCGGCCCTTTACGAAGGCGGCCAGTTTGCGACGATTTACTTGAGCCCGCGCGATTACCATCGCGTGCACATGCCGCTGGCCGGCGCACTGCGGCGCTCGACGCACATACCCGGACGCCTGTTCAGCGTAGCGCCGAAGATTGTCGAGTCGATACCGCGCTTGTACGCGCGCAACGAACGCCTGTGCTTGTTGTTCGATACCGAGCATGGCCCGATGGCGCTGGTGTTCGTCGGCGCGATTTTCGTGTCCAGCATGCAAACCGTATTCGAAGGCGAGGTCACGCCGCCGTATGCGTCGCGCGTTCGCCATCGCGACTTCGACCGCGAGCGCGCGCCGCGTTTTGCCAAAGCAGAGGAAGTCGGGCGATTCAATATGGGTTCGACGGTGATCGTGCTGACGCCCAAAGGTGCGCCCGCGCTGCGGGCAGACCTTGCCCCTGAGATGCCGATTCGCATGGGCGAGGCGTTGAGCGGTTAGGGTTGCTGGTTGCTGGTTGCTGGTTGCTGGTTGCTGGTTGCTGGTTGCTGGTTGC
>ERZ1066126.126-NODE-126-length-55123-cov-35.539715_pt1 | contig 55123 bp, 48 predicted proteins | sample MGYA00382773_ERZ1066126 | MGnify/ENA primary metagenome ERZ1066126 (study PRJEB33369, sample SAMEA5778356) | biofilm metagenome | biome: Industrial cooling water; feature: Water cooling tower basin; material: Biofilm | place: United Arab Emirates | collected... | reverse complement strand
ACCAAGAACCCACTACCAAGAACCCACTACCAAGAACCCACTACCAAGAACCCACTACCAAGAACCCACAATGAACCTCAACCTCAGCGGCAAACACGCGCTCGTCGGCGGCGCTACGCAAGGCATCGGGCGCGCCAGCGCCATGGCGCTCGCCAGTCAGGGCGCGGCAGTGACGATCCTCGGTCGCGATCAAGCGCGGATGCGCGAAACGCTCGATGTTCTCGACGTTGCAGGCGGCGGGCCCCATCACGGTCTGCAGGTCAGCAACGATGACCGCAACGGCCTGCGCATGCGCGTCGCCGAGCACCTTTCCCGCCATCCGGCGCAGATTCTGATCAACAACACCGGCGGGCCGCCGCCGGGTGCCATCGCCGACGCAACCGAGGAGCAGTTTCTGGCCACCTTCGGCCAACATCTGCTGGTCAATCGCCTGCTCGCCGAATTGACCCTGCCGGCGATGCGCGCGGCTGGCTACGGCCGCATCGTCAACATCATTTCAACATCGGTGAAAGAACCGATTCCGGGCTTGGGCGTGTCGAACACGATTCGCGGCGCGGTAGCGTCCTGGGCGAAGACCTTGGCGGGCGAAGTTGCCGGCGCTGGCATCACCGTTAACAACGTATTGCCCGGCTACACGCGCACCGCGCGCTTGGATGGACTGATCGCCAGCAAGGTGAAGAACAACCTTGATGCCGATGCGGTGGCCACCGCCATGCTGGCGCACGTGCCGATGCGGCGTTTCGCCGACGCGTCGGAAATCGCAGATGCCGTTGCGTTCCTGTGTTCGCCCGCTGCGTCTTACATCACTGGCATCAACCTGCCCGTCGACGGCGGTCGCACGATGTCGCTTTAACGGCAAAAGGCTGGAGAGGCAACGCGCCGTCAGCGTATCGCGGGATTCAACTGCCGACCCACGGACGCGTCAGCCGCACCAGGAGCGCTTGCAGGTAACGATGCTCGCGGGCCAGAACGCGGCGCGCCTCTTCGTAGTCCGGATACAGGGCCGAGACGGCGGTCCAGAAGCGCGGGCCATGCCCGTGTTCGATGAAATGCGCCATCTCGTGCGCCAACACGTATTCGGCAATGTGCTCGTCGGGGAACGCCAAGGCCAGGTTCAATGTCACCGCGCCCTGCGGCGAGAGGCTGCCCCACAGGCTTTTCATCGGTCGGATTCGCAGATCTTGGCAGCGTCTGCCAACGCGCGGTTCGAAATCGGCCAACCATTGCCTCGAACGCGCGGTCAGCGCGTCAGTCAGGCTCGCGATCAGCAGGCGCTGAACGGCGCGCACTGGTTGACTGCGATGCAGCGGCACACGGCAATCCAGATGGTCGCTGTGGACGGTGAGCCGCGCCGGACCGTCGCTGAAGTGAACTGGGAGGAGTTTTCCGAACCAAGGTAATCGTCCCGGCCAATGCGGGTCGAGCTTCAGATCGGCCTCGGCGCGATCGAATACGCGTCGGTGCGAACGTACGGTGCGATCGAGCCACGCGCGATGTTCATTGAAGAACGCTTGAGCGCGAGCGAGCGAGGTGCGTTCGGGCCATACGAACAGCACCTCGCCGCTGCCGAGCGCGAGTTTCATCCGAGCGTTCGCCGCGCGCTCGATGATCAGCGGCCATCCGTGGATTGCGTCAGGAAACTCCGCAACGACCTCAATGCGCGGAATCTTCAGTTTTGCGGTCAATCGACGAACCTCAAAATCGCGTCCAGCCGCTCCAACAAACGGCGCAATTCCAAGCTCATGAGCGTGAATTCAGCGTCGAGCACGGTGGCTTGATCGGCGCCGTCCTGCGCGTCCAGTTGATCGGCCACGATGTCCAGGAACTTCAGCTTGCGCAGTTTCATTTTCGCGTCGAGCACAAAGCTCAACCGATCGTCGAACACCAGGCTCAACTGGCTGACCTGCTTGCCCACGCGCGCATGCTCACGCACTTCATCGGCGCTCAGATCGTGCCGCTTGCACTTGATCTGCGAGGTGTTGTCGGATGGATCCTTCAGTTCGCATTCGTCTCCGAGCGCAAAGCCCTCCGGCGGCTGACCGGCGATCAGCCATTCGGTCATCAGCAATGGCAGCGAAGCCTCGGTGGCGAGCGGGCGCGATGGGAAACTGCCGAGCGCTTCGCGCAACACGCTGGCGAAAGTTTCGCACGCCTTGTCGCTGCTGCTATCGACGATCAACAGCTTCGACACGGGATCGAAATATCCGGGCGTTCGCGAGCGCTGGATGAAGGCGCGCGGCAGCAGCTCGCCGAGCACGGCGTCGCGCATTTCCGCGCGCAGACGCTTGCCCGGTTTGCGCCCGGTCTTGGCTTCGTGCGCGGCGAACTTGTCGTCGAGCGCATCGCGCACCACCGATGAGGGCAACAAGCGAGCCTCGGTGCCCAGATGCAACAGCACTGCGCCACCGCTACTGTGCGACAGAGCGCCGCCATCGCCAAACGGTGAGATGAATCCGCGGGTTTCCAGCTCCAGAGGTCCTGGGCTGCGCAGCGCTTGCGCGGTCAACGCTTCGTCAGGTTCGGTGGGCAGCGAGAAATCAGCGGGCAATCGCAGCAGCGATGCGTTCTTAAACCACATGGACAACCTCAGGAAAGGATGGCGATTCGCCCGCCAGCCACGCATGCGCATCAGCGCCAGCGCGGCCTTGCGAGCCTAAGTTCTGGAAATCGAAGAGCGCGCGATCGGCCAGTTGCGATGGGCGCACATTGGTGATGCTTCTGAAAATGTTCTCGATGCGACCGGGGTGCTCGCGCTCCCAGGCGTGCAACATCGATTTGATGATCTTGCGCTGCGCGTTTTCCTGCGAACCGCAAAGATTACACGGAATGATCGGGAATCCGCGGAAGTTTGCATAGTCGATCAAGTCGTCCTCGGGCACATAGGCCAGCGGACGGATCACCACGTGCTTGCCGTCGTCGCTCAGCAACTTCGGCGGCATCGCGGAAATCTTGGTGCCATGAAACATGTTGAGGAACAAGGTCTCGACGATATCGTCGCGATGGTGGCCGAGTGCGATTTTGGTGAAGCCATGATCCTCCGCATAGCGATACAACGCGCCGCGCCTCAAGCGCGAACACAGGCCGCACATGGTCTTGCCTTCAGGCACCACGCGCTTGACCACGCTGTACGTGTCTTGCTCGAGGATTTCAAATGGCACGCCGGTGCTTGCCAGGTAATTGGGCAACACGTCCGGCGGATAGTCGGGCTGTTTTTGATCGAGGTGCACGGCTCTGAGCTCGAAACGCACCGGTGCCTTTTTCTGCAGCGCCATCAATACATCCAGCATCGCGTAGGAGTCTTTCCCGCCGGACAGACAAACCATGATGCGATCGCCGTCTTCGATCATGTTGTAGTCGGCGATCGCCTGGCCGACATGGCGGCGCAGGCGCTTGACCAACTTTTGCTGATTGACGCTCATCGAGGCGGACATAGGATCGGCTCTGCGATTGACCAGACGAAGGCGCGCGAGTCTACGCGCGCTGGACGGAAGACGTCATGGCCGGTTCCAACGCGAGTTAAGATAGCGCTCCTCTGCTCTTCGCTCCGCGGCCTATGCTGATGCTTCCAGACCCGGCCTACATTGCTCAGAAGCTGGTCGAGCTTCGTGTCGAGCACCGCGACCTGGACGAAATGATCGAGCGCCTCGGCGCCCAGCACGGGGTCGACGAGCTCGCGCTCAAGCGCATGAAGAAGCGCAAGCTCCGGCTCAAAGACATGATCGCCGCTCTCGAGAGCAAGCTGATTCCGGATCTGGATGCCTGACAGCCGCAATGGGTTGCACCGTCTTCGGCATCCCATTGACCGCGTCTACGTGCATAATCCGCGCCCCTTTCGCTGAGCGGTAACCGCATGGACCGGTTTTTCGAGTTTGTCGGGAATCATCCGATCCTGTGGACGCTGTTCATCGGCCTGCTCGTGGCATGGGTGTTGTACGAACTGCGCCAGGCGAAATCCGGCGCTCGCGATTTGTCGACCTTCGAGTTCACGCGCAAGATCAATTCGGGCCAATCGCTGCTCGTCGATTTACGTCCCACCGCCGACTACGATAAAGGGCATATCCGCGGCGCCCGTCATTTGACGCCGTCGCAAGTGGATCCGGACGCCAAGGACCTGTTGAAGTACAAGCAGGCGGGCATTCTGTTGTATTGCCAAAGCGGCCTGCAGTGCGGTGAAGTGGCCGAAAAGCTTCGCAAGGCCGGTTACGCCGACGTCAGCTGCCTCAAAGGCGGGCTGGCGTCTTGGCTTCAGGATCAGTTGCCGCTTGAGCGCGGCAAGAATAAGTAAACTCAAGCTTAAGCCTGCGCGGAGCGTTTCACCCTTTGCGCGGGTCCAAGGCGTTGCAGCATTAAGATCGTTTGGACGAGGAGGCGAACATGATCAAGGTGTGGTTGTCGGCATTGATGTTGGGCGCGGCGCTGACGCTAGCGGTTCCGAGCGTCGATGCACGCTCGAAAAAGGAAGAGGCCAGCGTCAGCAAGAGCGGGCGCGAGGACAAAAAGCCCGAGTCGAGCCAGAAGTTCGTCAAGGCGTACGGCAAGATTGCCGACCAATACGAGGCGGAAGACTACGCTGGCGCACTCGAGGGCCTGGACAAACTGGCTGGCGGCAAAACCAGCCCTTATGAGAAGGCGAAAATCGCGCAGCTGCGCGGCTTCATCCATTACAACCAGGATGAGCTGCCGGAAGCTATCGAGGCATTCAAGGCCGCCATCGCCACCGATGCGCTGCCGAACACCGAGCATTTTCAGCTCAAGCTCACGCTCGCTGAGCTTTACCACATGAACGAGCAGTTTGCGGAGTCGATCGCGTCGTTCGATGACTGGACGAAGGACGCCGATCCGGTTACCGGCAAGAACTGGGCGTTGCAGGCAAAGAACTATTTCGACCAGGACGATTTCGAGAACACGCTGATCTTTATCGACAAGGCTTACGCGACCGGGGATGCGCCCGAGCGCGCCTGGGCGCAGATGAAGGCCAACAGCCTGCTGTCGCTGGAACGTACCGACGACGCAATCGCCTTTGGCCGCGATGTGCTCGCCAAAGCTCCGGATGACATGGAGTTCGTCAACTTCTTGTCGGCGCTGCTGCTCGATGCCGAGAAGCCTCAAGATGCCGTGACGCTGCTTGAAGGCTTGCGCTCGCAGGGCAAGATCACGCAAGAAAACCTCTACGTGAACCTGTATGTGGCTTATCGCGATGTCGAGCGTCCAATAGACGCTGCGGGCGCGATGCGCGAGGGCGTCGAAAAGGGCGTGGTCAAGAAGACCAAAGATCGCATGATGCAAATCGGCGAGGCCTACTACGACGGGGAAGATCTGACCAACGCGCTGGTGTTCTTTCGTGAAGGCGCCGCGCTGACCACCGACGACGGAACGGCGGATCTGTACGTCGGACAAGTGCTGTTGGACGAAGAAAAGCCGCAAGAGGCGCGAGTTGCGCTGAGCACGGCGATCCAGAAAGGCAATCTCAAGCAGCTCGGCAACGCCTACTACCAGCTTGGAATCGCCGAACTCGATAGCGGCAACGAGGCGGCGGCGATTGCTGCGTTCAAAAAGGCCAAAGGCTTCCCGGAATCGCAAAAGAACTCTGAACAGGCGCTCAAGTCGTTGGGACTTTGAGCACTCGCCGATGCGCGACGGTACTTTCTTCACTGGCATTAACTTGTGAGCCGTCGCGCGTTTGGTGTAGCTTCATCGATCTTCGCGGGAGAGGCTCGCACTGCTGCAACAATGCCCGAGGGCAAGCAGTGCGAGGTCAGATATCACGGCAATCCAAAGTGATCACTCATGGCAGATAACGACCACCAGACCCGCCAGGGTTTGAGCTTCAAACGCATCGCTGCGATCGCAGTGACGTTGACCTTCCATTCGATCATGGTAGGGCTGCTTCTGCTGCCGGCCAAGGCGCCTGTCGGGCTGGTCAAGCCCCAGGAAAACACGATCGAAGTCGTGTTTCTGGAGCCGCCACCGCCCCCACCGCCGCCGCCGCCGCCCCCACCGCCGCCACCGCCGGAGCCGCCGAAGATCATCAAGCTGGTGGAAATCAAGCGCGAAGAGCCCAAGCCCGAGCCACCGCCCGAGCCGCCTGAGCCAGTGGCCGACGTGATCACCGATAACCCAGAGGGTATCGCTGTGCAGCCGCCGGCGCCACCGGCCCCGCCGAGCGATGGGCCGCGCGAGGTCGCACCGTCTGTGGATATGTCGATGATGCGGGCACGTCCGCCGCGTTATCCGCCCGCGATGCTGCGACGCGGTATCCAAGGCGAGGTGATCTTGCGAATTCTGGTGTCGGCTGATGGCCGACCGGAAAAAATCGAGGTCGAGAAGTCCTCCGGGCAGCGCGAGTTCGACCGCTCTGCCATGCAGGCAGCTCGCAACTGGCGTTTCAACGCGGGCGTTCGCGACGGTGCGGCGTTTGCCGGCTGGGCGTTGGTGCCAGTTCGATTCACATTGGCTGATTGACCGAGACCTTTATGCAAGATCAAGCGCCTCCTGCTACACCCAGTGTCGATCCGGCCGTAACGCCAGTCGACCCCACTGGCCTCGCGCCCGCTGCACCGCCAGTTGATCCGGCGAGTCTCGATGTGTCCTCGCAGTTGCCTCCGGGCATGGACCGACTCGACGTGATGATGGGCAATACCGATTCGCTAGCCCTCACCAAGATGGGTTTTGCGCATTTGGTGCAGAACGCCGATGTGGTCGGCCTGTTTGCCTTTATCGTCATGGCGATCATGTCGATTCTGGTGTGGTACTACATCCTGTACAACGGCCTAAAATTGGCAGCCGTGTTGATCCGCGGGCAGAAACTGATCAACGATTTCTGGGATGCGGCCTCGCCGCGCGATGCGGTAGCTCGCCTCAGGGAAGAGCCGGATTTTGAGCCCTTCAGCAAGATTGCGCTGGATGCAGCGTTCGCTGCCGAGCATCATTCCGACGCCCTCGGTGGCCGTATGGCCGAAGCCTTAAGCCGTCATGAGTTCATCGATCGCGCAATTCGCAGCGCCGTGCAGCGCGAAGCGGCGCGCTTCGAATCGGGCTTGACCTTGCTCGCCTCCGTGGGATCGACGGCGCCGTTCGTGGGTTTGTTCGGGACCGTATGGGGCATTTATCACGCGCTGATCAATATCGGCATGCAAGGTGAGGCAACGCTCGATGTGGTCGCCGCGCCCGTTGGAGAGGCGCTGATCATGACCTGTATTGGCCTGGGCGTTGCCATCCCATCGGTGCTTGCGTACAACTACTTCGTTCGCAGCAACAAGGCGTTGAACGCACGTTACGCCGCTTTCGCGCATGACTTGCTGGACTATTTCGCCACCGGCAACCGCGCCGGGCGCGGTCAGCGATTCGGCACGCGTCAACATGTGCCGAGCACCGGTTAAAGGAGAGTTCCATGGGCATGAGTACCGGCGGTGGCGGCCAGCAAAACGCCAATCCGATGACCGATATCAACACTACGCCGCTTGTTGACGTGATGTTGGTGCTGCTCATCATCTTCATGATCACCGCACCATTGATGCAGAACAAGGTCCCAATCACGGTGCCCGAAGCGCCGAACGAACCGGACTCAGTGGAAGAGAAAGCGGTCACCTTGAACATCCAGGACAAGGGTGCTGGCATGGTGCAGTATTACTGGGGCGACGATCCAATCAGCATCGAGGGCCTCGAAGCGCGCCTCGCGTTGGAGGCCGTGAAAAAGCCGCAGCCCGAGATCAAGATCCGCGGAGATCGTTCCGTCCAGTACAAGCATGTTCGCGCGGCGCTCGATCTGGCCAAGCGCAAGGGCGTCAGCAAGATCGGCTTCGTTACCGCCCCTGGCGAGTAATCTTTCGGAGATTTGATATGGGCATGAGTGCAGGTCCGAGCAGTGGTGGCGGCGGTGGTTCGCCGATGGTGGATATCAACACCACGCCGCTGGTTGATGTGATGTTGGTGCTGTTGATCATCTTCATGATCACCGCGCCGTTGCTTGCGCACAAAGTGCGCATCAATTTGCCGCAGCAGTCCACCGATCCGGCGGACAAGAGCAAGATCGAACAGAAAAGGCTCGAATTGCGCGATCTGGGCGGTGCCGTCGAAATCCGCATCAACAACGATCCGATCAGCAAAGAGGTGTTGTTCGCCGAATTCCGCGAAGTTGGAAAGAAGGTGAAGGACGACCAACCCGAATACAAGCTGGAAGCGGACGACACTATTCCGTACTCTGCGATTGCCGACATTTTGGCAGCCGCCAAACGTTCCCGCGTCGAACGTATTGGATTCGACAATCTGGCGACGCCCGGTGGTGGAGCAGCGGCCCCGCCGCCTGCAGGCTGAGAATTGTCGCATCGTCTGCAAACACAACGCCCGCGAAAGCGGGCGTTGTGCTTTTTGGCGAACGCCGGAGCCCCCATGCGAGAATTCTGGTGTGTTCGATTCCGCCCTATCGTTATGCGCACCCTTTTCGTCGCCCTTCTGTTCGCCAGCGTTGCGAACGCCGATCCTTACGATCTGACCTGGAGCTTGCGCTTCGATGGCAAGTCGAAGACCGCGCAAGGCGCGCTGACCTTGGGTCAGGGAAGCGAGCAGCTCAAGCGCGTGAGCTTTGCGTTTCCATCAGCGTATTCCGAGGTCCAGGCCAACGGCACGCTGACCAGAGAGGCGGGGCGCATGGTGTGGACGCCACCTGCCAAGGGCGGGCGAATTAGTTGGCGGGTCAAAATCAGCGAGCAACGCGACAACGGCGCCTACCGCAGCCTGCACGCAGGCGACTGGGCGATATTTCGCGGCGATCGGGTCTTCCCCAGCGCCAAGGTTACGGCAACCAAAGGCGCAACCTCGCGAGCGCGCTTGCGCTTCGATATGCCTAAAGGATGGCATCTGGACACGCCGTATCTCATGGCCGATGACGGCACATTCCGTGTTGAAGAACCTGCACGGAAGTTTGATCGGCCGGTCGGTTGGATGCTGGTTGGCAACATCGGCACACGGCGCGAAGTGATTGGCGGAACTGAGATCAGTTTGGGTGCGCCCAAAGATGAGGGCATGCGCCGCATGGATATGCTGGCGTTCTTGAATTTCACCTTGCCGGCAATGAAGGATGCTTTTGGCGTGATGCCGGAGAAGATCTTCATTGTCAGCGCGCCCGATCCGATGTGGCGCGGCGGCTTATCGGCGCCGCGCTCGTTGTATCTGCATCTGGACCGGCCCATGGTCAGCGAGAACAACACCAGCACGTTGTTGCACGAGCTGACGCACGTGGTAACGCGTATCACCGGGCAGAAGGAGGACGACGACTGGCTCGCCGAAGGCCTCGCAGAGTTTTACGCTGTCGAGCTGTTGTACCGCTCGGGTGGCATGACCGATGAGCGCCATCAGCGCACCATCGACTGGCTCAAAGACTGGGGCAAGAACATCAAAACACTGCGTGTCGATCGGTCCAGTGGCGAAATCACGGCGCGCGCCGCGACATTGGTCTATGCCATCGATCAGGAGATTCGCCGCAAGACCAACCAGGCAAAGAACCTGGATGATGTCACCCGCCGTTTGATGCGCGAACGAAAGGTCAGTACCCAGGAGTTCATTGATGCTTGCGAGAAGGTCGCGGGCGGGCCGCTCACTTCGCTGAAGACGCCGCTGCTCAAGCCATGATTCGCGCGCTATTGCTTGCGGCGACATTGTCTGGCTGTGCAATGGTCCACCGCTACGAAGCGCCGGATGGACGACCCGAAGCGCTGGTGTCGTTCGTTGCGCGCGACGACGATGCAGCTTGGAGCGGCGCCTTGTATTGGGTCGATCCAGCGCGACCCTGCTCGGCGACGCCCAGCATCGCGCTGGTGCGCGGCGAAAGCGATCTAATTGTCTCCTCGCCCACCGTGTGGAATCTGCCGATCGAGGCGCGCGACCCGGTACAACTGCGCGCCGAGCTGCGCGCCGATAACGGCACCCGCGTGACCTGCAGCGGCGATCTCAAGTTCGCGCCGGTCATCGATGGCAAATACAAAGTCGACATCGATGGTCGCGGTGGCGCTTGTCGCATCGCGCTCAGCCAGAACAATCGGCTGCTCAGCGCCGACCGACCGGTCCCGGACTGTCGGTAAGCCTGGCAAAACCGGCGCGGTTCGCCCATTGCTCCGGCCGCTCGTTCAACCGATGATGGCCTACATTCCCCGCAAGAAGGACGCAACGATGTTGCCGGATGCCGCTCAAGCGCTGTGGAAGAGCCTGCGTAAGGCCGATCGTGCCGCCGTGAAGGCGCGGGTTACGGCGCTGAAGAAGCGCATGCCCGACGCCGAGCCGGAGGAATTGCATCGCCTGCTGGTGCAAAGCAAATGCCTGCAAGCCGGCGCCATCGGCGCGCTGTCGGCGACCATGGAACTGCTGCCGGGCGCCGGCAAGATAGCTGGAATGTTTCTGGGTCCAGTTATCGACACCGCCACAGTCGTGGCTTTACAAGCCGAACTGGTGCTGGAGACCTTTGCCGTTTACGACGTGGAACTCGGCGAGGCAGGCGAGCGATTTTCGATTCTCGCTATCGCCGCCACCAATGTTGGGGCCACGCACGCCTCGAGTATCGTCGCCAAATTGCTCAAGCGCTACGCTGGCGCTGTGATCGGCGGCTTCGTATTGAAGCGCGCGTTGCCGATTACCAATATCGCGACCGCGGCGACGAAGAACATCGCGCTCACCTATGCAGTCGGTATGCGCGCGCAGGCCGTCGCGAAGTTCCGCGATGCCGAGCTTGAGGAATGGCCGAAGCTGATGAAACAAGTGACGAACATCGACGAAGGCACGCTGGTCGAATGGGCCACCAGTGCCGCGCGCACTGCAATCGATCAGGTGCAGGAGTCGGCCAAGGCCTGGGTCGGTCGCGTCTCAGGACTGCTGCCGAGCTTGCCAGACTTCGGCAAGCTGGTGCCGAAGGGCGACCAGAGCGAGGTCGATGCGCCCGCGCCTGCGAAGGCCACCAAGAAATCCAAGCCAAAGTCGAAGGCGGCAACCAGCGAAGCACCGGTCAAATCAGCGAGCCGCGCAAAGCCGACGGCCAAAGCTGCGAAGCCGGCGAAAGCGACAAAGCCGACAAAGGCGAGCACACCCGCGCGTAAGCCAATATCGCGGCGGCGCGCTAACCCGAATGCTTGATCAGGCAACGCCGATGCTTGGGAAGCCATAGGCGTCGCGCGCTGCGCGCGACGGCGCAGTCCGTCGATGCCATCTGGCCTACGCCGTGCGCTCAAGAATCGCGTAGAAAAAGCCGTCTTCATCGCCTTCGCCAGGCAGGTTCTGAAATCCGGCACCGGTATCGTGGCCCCAGGTCGCGTCCAGCATTGGCAGCAGTCGCGCCCGTGGCGTCCGCGCAAGAAATGCGGCGATCTGCTCGCTGTTTTCGGCGCGCAGGATGGAACAGGTCGCATACACCATTCGCCCGCCAGGCTTGAGCCTGAGCCATAAACCGTCGAGCAGCCGCCGTTGCTCGGCGACGAGCGCGGCCACATCGCTGGATCGTCGCAGCAACTTGATGTCCGGATGACGACGAATGACACCGGTGCCGGTACAGGGTGCGTCGATCACGATGCGGTCGAAGTCCGCACCGTAGGTGTGCGTTACCGAATCGGCGACCACGATCTCGGCGTCGATACGACAGCGCCCGAAGGTGTCGCGCAGACGTTGCACGCGCGTTGCGTCGCGATCCACCGCGACTAACTGGATGCCCGGAACCGCCTCCGCCAGCGCCACAGACTTGCCGCCAGGTGCGGCACAGGCGTCCAGCACTCGATGACCGGCGCGGGCATCGAGCGCGCCGACGATGCGCTGCGCTGCGGCGTCCTGCACCGACACCGCGCCGAGGGCAAAATCCGGCAATCGATCGATCGCCACTGGCGCAGCGAGTCTGAGTGCATGCGGCGGTGCGACAGGCGCGGTGCATTCGATGTCCAGCGCTGCGAGCCGACGACGATAGGCGTCGCGACCCTCGCTGCGCGCGTCGACGCGTAGCCACATCGGTGGGGCGGTATTGGCCGCGGCACAGATGGCGTCGAGTTGCCCCGGCCAATCCTTGCGCAATGTGTCGAGCAACCACGACGGGTGTTCATAGCGCGCCTCGATCCCTTCCAGAGCGCGCGCCTCAAGCGCGACGCGCTCGCGTTGCAAGCGCCGCAGCAGCGCGTTGACGAATCCCGCCGAACTCGCCTGAATCGAACGCGCGGCAGCAACGCTCTCATGCACGGCCGCATGCGGCGGCGTCGACAGGAATCTGAGCTCGGAGAGCGCCACTTGCAGCAATGCCCCGATCAGCGGTTTCGGTCGACGCTCGCATGACAACGCGATCAGCGCCGCGTTCGAGTAGTGATGGCGACACGCTGCATACAACAGGGCCTGCGCGAAGGGCCGATCCTCGGGCGCGAACGAGGCCAGGGCTACGTCGAGATTAGCGCCGTCGAAAACACGCTTCAGCGCGCGCGCCAGTTCAACGCGCAGCATGGCCACGCGTCGGAAGTGCTGCCACCGAACGATCTGGCTCTGCGCGTGGTGTTTTATTCGCGCGAAGCCACGCAGCTACGAAGCAGGAAAAAGAAAAACGCGTCGTCAGTCTGCCTCTTCGTGTCGAGATGCAAAACAGCTTTGCTTCAACGTTTGCCGCCGCGCGAGCGCGATGACCAGGCTTTCGCGAGCAGCTCATGGTGTCGCGCCATGGCGCGACCCACGGGCGTTGACGAAGTCGGCCGCATCGATGACGCGCCCGCCGGCGCGCTGCAGTTTCAGAATCGCCAGGGCACCTGAGCCACACGCGATCACCAATCGACTTCGCGAATGCCGCACCACTTCGCCCGGCGTGCCGCTCGCATCCACCGGCTCTGCCGCATGAATGCGCACGCGCTCGCCATCGATCACGGCTTCTGCGATGGGCCATGGATTGAAGGCGCGAATCTTGCGATCGATCGCTTGTGCGCTCTGCGTCCAATCGATCAGCGCCTCGGCTTTGTCGATCTTATGCGCGTACTCGATGCCGTGGTCAGGCTGGACGCGGGGCGCCATCTCAACGCCGCGCTGCACATCGATCAGGGCTTGCTTCAGGAGCGCCGCGCCAAGTTGAGCGAGACGATCGTGCAAACTCGCCGAAGTGTCATCCGCGGCGATCGGCGTGCGCACCTCACGTAACACCGGGCCGGTATCGAGGCCGGCCTCCATCTGCATCAAGTCCACACCGGTTTCCGCGTCGCCAGCCAGTATCGCGCGCTGGATCGGCGCTGCGCCGCGCCAGCGCGGCAGCAGACTTGCGTGCAGGTTCCACGCGCCGCGGGTTGGCATTGCCAGCACCGCTTTGGGCAGGATCAAGCCATAGGCAACAACGACCATCAGCTCGGCGCGATAAGCGGCCAGCTTGTCTTGAACATCTGCGGGTTTGAGCGATTCCGGCTGCTCCACCGCGATGCCGGCTTCCAGCGCGCGCTGCTTGACGGGGCTTGCCGTCAGCTGTCGGCCGCGGCCGGCGGGACGATCTGGCTGCGAATACACCGCCACGCACTCGCAGGTGTCGAGCACGGCCTCCAGCGCAGGAACCGAAAACGCCGGCGTACCGGCAAACACCACCCGCATCTCTAGGCCGCCTGCCGACGGCGCTTGTCGAGCTTGCGCTGCACCATTTGCCGTTTCAGCGGCGACAGATAATCAACAAACACCTTGCCGGCGAGATGATCCATCTCGTGCTGGATACACACCGCCAACAGGCCAGTGGCTTCGATTTTCTGCGGCTGGCCGTGGCGGTCCATGCATTCAACTACGATGCGATCGGCGCGATCGACGTCGGCAAAAATCCCCGGCACCGACAAGCAGCCTTCTTGATAGGTCTGCGCACCCTCGCGCTCGACGATTTTCGGGTTGATCACGACCAGCGGCTCGTTCTTTCCCTCGCTGACGTCCATGACAATCAGCTGCCGATGGTCGTCGACCTGCGTTGCGGCCAGCCCGATGCCCGGCGCCGCGTACATCGTTTCGAACATATCGTCGATCCGCTTTTGCAGTGCGGCATCGAAGCTCGTGATCGGCTTCGCCACCGTGCGCAGGCGCTCATCGGGGAATTCGAGGATGGTCAGCAGGGCCATGGTCATCAAGCTCAGGAGTCCAATGGCGCGTAAGGTAGTACGGTCTCGGGGGAAAAGTAAAAGGGTGACGCGCCTTCGCTCGGGTCGTAGTTCAGCGAACAAAGCAAGACGTGACCGATGGCCGCCCCCTGCGACAACACCAGCGCCGCCCGCGTCCGTCCCTTGCGTTGCGCGCCGACGCCCCCTCACGAGGTGATCCGGCCAGAATTATCCGGCGATTGAAGTTCAGCGACGGGGCAGGGGGCGGGGGGCAGGGGCCAAACTTTTCGTCGATGCGGATGAGCGCTTTAGCCCTGGCAGACGCAGGGAAGTGCTTACGAAGGGGTTCATGCTTGGCCCGTGACCCCCGCCCCCCGCCCCCGCTTCGGTTGACGAATAAATCGTGCCGATAGGTGGCGTCGGTTTGCCATCGCCACCAAGGCCATGGCGGCCATCCCAAGACCGTGGGACCTCCCGCGGGCGACGCGCTGCTATTGTTCGACGGACCACCATTGAGCGCCAGCCATGAACGAGAATCCTTACGCCGCGCCGCAGACCAGTGTCGCCGACCCAGTCGCCGTCGGCGCTGGTACGATTCTCGATGCGCCGCGTGCATTGCCTGCTGATCGCGGTACGACGTGGATCGCCAAATCCTTCGAGCTTTTCAAGCGCGCACCGGGATTATGGATTCTGCTGATGATCATTTTCATGGTCATCAGTTTCGCGGTGCAGTTCGTGCCCATCCTGGGTCCGCTGCTCGGAAGCATCGTTTATCCGATCTACGGCGGTTTCGCGGCGTTGATGCTGGAGTCGCAGCGGTTGACCGGACGGGCCAATGAACAAACATCGCTCGATCTGTTGTTCCAACGTTTGCCGGGTCTGGCGCTGCTCGGTTTGGTGACCTTTGCAGCGACGTTGCTGATCATGATCGCAGTGTTTGTGCCGGTGTTAGGGTTTTCCTTCCTCAAGGCGATGTTCGGCGGCGAAGTCGATCCGAACATGGCAACGGACATCGCCATGCGCGTCATGCTCGCCGTGCTGATCATGATGGCGCTGATTGTCCCGCTCAGCATGGCTTCGTGGTTTGCCTCCACCCTGATTGCACTGCATTCGATGCCGCTCGTTGAGGCGGTGCGTAAAAGCTTCGAGGCGTGCCTGCGCAACATCGTGCCGTTCTTGCTGTTCGGCATCGTGATGCTGCTGCTGGCGATCGTCGCGACGATCCCGCTGATGCTGGGGTGGCTGGTGCTCGGTCCGATGTTCTTGATCAGCATTTACGTAGCCTACAGAGACATCTTTTTCGAGTCCTGAGCGGAGCATCGTAGAGATTCGCAATTCCGTTGCAATCGGAGCGCGCGCGTCGCGCTATCGTCGCGCTTCCGCCGCTTCGAGGTCCGCCATGCGCCGACTTGCTCTGGTTTTCGCGATGCTGCCAACTGCCGCATCGGCGCTCACGCTCAATTGCGGGTCCGTATTCGACGCCGAGAACGCACGCTGGCTGGGCGCGCAGCGTATTGAGGTGGAGAACGGCAAGATCACTGCGGTGACGCCCGGCGCGGCGCGCGATGGCGTCGATCACAGCAAGGCAGCTTGCGTGCCGGGTTTCATCGATTTGCATACGCATATCAGTAACGAGGCGTCGGGACCGAATTCGTACAGCGAAGGTTTCCGCATGAATCCGGGCGACTACGCGTTGCGTGCGGCTGCAAACGCACGCAAAACGCTCGCCGCCGGGTTCACCACGATTCGCGATTTAGGCGACACCGACGGCGCATCGATCGCCCTCAAGCGCGCCATCGAACAGGGCATCGCGGTTGGTCCGCGCATCATCACCTCCGGCAAGTCGATCGCCACCACCGGTGGCCACGCGGATCCGACCAACGGCCGCCGGCTCGATCTGCAGGGCACGCCGGGGCCGGCCGATGGCGTGATCAACGGACCCGAAGACGCCGCTGCTGCGGTGCGTTACCGCTATAAGCAGGGCGCCGATCTGATCAAGATCACCGCAACCGGCGGCGTGCTCAGCTATGCCAAGAACGGCTTGAATCCGCAGTTCACCCAGGAAGAAGCCAACGCCATCGTCCTCGCCGCCAAGGATTACGGCATGGCCGTAGCCGCGCATGCGCACGGAAAAGAGGGAATGCGCCGCGCTATCCAAGCCGGCGTCACCACGATCGAGCACGGCAGCTTCATGGATGAGGAGCTGTTTCCGTTGATGAAACAACACGGCACCTGGTACGTACCCACCCTGATGGCTGGCTGGTGGGTCGCCAGCAAAGCCGAGGAGCCTGGTTACTATCCGCCGATGGTTGCCATCAAGGCCAAGACCATTGGCCCGGTGATGCAGGGCACTTTCAGGAAAGCCCACGCCGCAGGGGTGAAGATCGCCTTCGGTACCGACACAGGCGTCTCGCCGCATGGCATGAATGCAAAAGAATTCAAGCTCATGGTGGATGCCGGCATGAGCGGCAATGAGGCCTTGCAGAGCGCCACCTTCAACGCCGCGCAGGTGCTCGGCATGGGCGCTGAACTGGGGCAGATCAAGGTCGGCTTCATTGCCGACATCGTCGTGTTGGACAACGCAGTGCAACGCGATATCACAGCCACCGAGAAGCCGCTTGCAGTGTATCAGGCGGGCAAGACGTATCCATGACTGAAGAGCAAGTGCCTGTCTACGATCGCGAGCGGCAAGTCGTCCAGATGCTGACAACGTGCCCCCGCGAGGCCGCCGACCGAATTGCCCGCACGCTGGTGGAAGAACGCTTTGCCGCGTGCGTGCAACGCATCGATGGCGTGCAATCGACGTACCGCTGGCAGGGCGCGATAGAAACTGCAGCTGAGTCCATCTTGCTGATCAAGACGTGTGCCGATCGCCTGCATGAAGTGCAAGCTCGTCTCGTGGCGCTGCACCCTTATGACGTACCCGAGGTGTTGACGATGCCGGTCGATGGATTGGCAGCTTATCTGGCATTCGTGCGCGACTCGGTTTGAACGCTGCGCTCTGCATGACGCTAGCGCCCTGGTTCGCCACGCTCAGACAATCATGCCGCACTAGAAGCCTCCAAGACGCGCCTTCAGCGAAGGCGCGCCGGGGCAGCGACGTCAGCCAGCAGCGCCTGGCTGAAGTAACTCTTGGAACGTTCGCTCGATGCGCGTGGTTTGCGCGTGATCGGCGATCCATTCGGCAACTTGCTCGTCCATCACGCGCGAGCGCAGGCTCTGCATCAGGCGCTGATCCTGCTGATACATCTGCACGACCTCGTTCGGATCTTCATAGGTCGACGCGATTGCGGCGAGCGCGGCGCGCACGCGGTTTTCGTCGAGACGCAGGCCCTGCTGTGCGGCGATTTCGTTGAGCAGCAACCCGGCGCGAACGCGCTTGCGTGCGATCTCGCGCAGGCTTTCGACCGCCGGCTCCGGCGGCACCGGCTGATTCAGCCGGCGCGCGCGTTCGGTGTTCTCGGCAATCGCCTGGCGCTGAATCGCATGCGCTTCTTCGGTCACCAACGACTCCGGCACCTTGGTGCTTTCAAACTTCGCGAGCAGCTTCTCGACCACTGCAGTGCGCAGGCGCATCGATAAGGTCTGCTTCAGCTCGCGCTCCAGATTGCCGCGAACTTCGCGACGGAACGCCTCGACACCACCGCCCACGTTGAAGCTGGCAGCGAAAGCGTCGTCGACCTCGGGCATCACGCCCTCGTTGACTCGGGTCACAGTGACCGTGATCGACGCGGTCTTGTTCGCCAGTCGCTCATCGCGATAGCTCTCCGGAAACGTGGCGCTCACGGTTTTGGACTCGCCTGCCGACAGGCCAACCAGCGCCTCTTCGATTTCCGGGAGCACGGCCTTCTGACCAATCGCGGTCAAGCCGCGTTCCTTGCCGTCGGCCGGAATGCGCACGTCATCGCCTTCGATGACGAATTCGAACGCAACGTAGTCGCCAGCCTGGGCAGCGCGCTCGGCAGGCTTGAATGTCAGGCGCTGGCGACGCAGGGTGTCGATCATGCGATCGATGTCCGCCTCGGCGACGTCGGCAACCTCACGTTCGACGACCAAATCGGACACGTCGATCGCATCGAATTCCGGCAACACTTCGAAGGTCGCTTCGTAACTGAACTCACCCTCGTTGCTCGGAGGCGAGATGCGCGGCGACAGTGCGGGGCGCAGCTTTTCCTGGGTGAAAGCCTGAGACAAACTCTCGCGCACCAGTTCCTGCATCACTTCATCGCGCAGCTGCTGACCAAATCGCTGCTCGATGATCATCGGCGGGACCTTGCCCTGGCGGAAGCCCTGCAGGCGCACGGTCTTCGACAATTCGCGGATGCGCGCATGGATGCCGTCGGTGTAACGCTCGCGCGGCAGCACCACCTTCACGCGGCGGCCGAAGTCGTCGATCTTTTCAACTGAAACCTGCATGTACTGCCTCCGAAGCTGGAACGAGTTCGGCGCCCAACGAGGCGCGAACGATATGGTGCGAAAGGAGAGACTCGAACTCTCACGGGTTGCCCCACTGGATTCTAAGTCCAGCGCGTCTACCAGTTTCGCCACTCTCGCGGGCGTTGGAACGGCGGCGGGCTCTTGGCTGCGGCTTGCGCCAGCAGCCTAACGACGACCAACAACCGATTTGGTGGGCTGTCAGGGACTCGAACCCCGAACCTACTGATTAAGAGTCAGCTGCTCTACCATTGAGCTAACAGCCCAGAAACGCACGAACGTCGACTGTTGATCGACATCCAAAATTTGGGGCGGATAACGGGGATCGAACCCGTGACACCTGGAATCACAATCCAGTGCTCTACCGACTGAGCTATATCCACCAGCGAAACTGTTGTTGCGATCGGCGCGCGACATCGTTCACCGACAACGCGCGTTGTCCCACAACTCTGCCGTGCGCTTCGCGCGCGGCGTCCCTTCACTCAAGGGACCGAAAACCTACCTTCGTTCATCGGACCGCCGCTCGATCGACACCAACCAGCATCCAACGTTCGGCCGTCCATCATCGCGCCCAAAGAACGCGTTCGAAACATGGCGCGCCCGACAGGAATCGAACCTGCAACCCCCGGCTTAGAAGGCCGGTGCTCTATCCGGTTGAGCTACGGGCACGCGGCAAACCACCGCGCACCAATTCTAATGCATGGTCGGGGCAGAGGGATTCGAACCCCCGACTTTCAGCGCCCAAGGCTGACGCGCTACCAGACTGCGCTATACCCCGAATTCCACGCATCCGACGATTCGCTTACGCTCATCGTCTATCACTCATCGCCATCCTTGGCGAACCCTACAACGCACAACGCCCGAACGAAGCCGGGCGTCGGTGGTGTGGGGCTTCTCCAATCAGACATCGCAGTTCCGATGCTTTTCGACCCGAGACTAGGCGCGAGTAGGAGTCATAGTAAGACTATGGCGACGACGAGCAACGACGTATTCGGGGCGAAAGGCGCAGAAAGTCGATCAGCTTATTGGTGAAATCCCACACTACCAAATGGCGCGCCCGGAAGGATTCGAACCTCCGACCACCTGGTTCGTAGCCAGGTACTCTATCCAACTGAGCTACGGGCGCTCGCGAGAGGCGGGAGTATCCGTGGCGCTCCTGGTGTCGTCAAGACTGCTGCGTTCGAGATTGTTCAGCGAACGCGCAGCCAGAAACTGCCGCCACCCATCCCGTGGCCGTCCGGCCGATTCAGTGCCGCGACCACGTCGTGGCCGAGAAATGTGGCTGCATAAGCGCAGCCGAACAGCACCTCAAAGCGTGTCGAAAACATCAGCAACGCTTGCAGCAGATACTGCTCGTTCCAGCTTCGGTTCTCGTCGATCACCCAGGCCTTGGGATACTCGAGCGGCAAGAAGATGTCGTGTACGTGGATAACGACGCCGGATGCCAGGCGCGGGAGCACATCGAAAAACAGGAAGTTCACATCGCTGCCGGTTTTGCAAACGTGCGAGCTGTCGATGAACAGCACATCGCCGGCGACGAGTTGCTCAAAGGTTGTCGGGGGCACGTGCTCGGCTTTGGCGATTTTCAGCTCGGTCACGCCAGGAATGCCGCGACGTAGGAAAGCGCGCGGATACGGCTCGATGCAAGTGAAACGCGAATCCGACAAGTAGCGCCGCACCACATCGGCGATCAGCAGCGATGAAAACCCTGAACCGACTTCGATGATGCTTCGCGGCCGCAGCTGACGCAGGATCACGTACAGAGCGCGCGCGTCGAGCCAGCTGAATTGATCGTTGTTGTGGAAATACGAGGTCGGCTCGTGAATGTCGCCCTCGTCCGGATAGTCGTAGTCGGGCAAGAACTTTGGAAACCACTCGCGCAGGATTTGCGTATGCAGTTCGGGTCGAAAATCGATGCCGGCCAGCGTTTGCCGTGGCGCAAACAAGGCATCGTTGCCGCTAAGGCTCGCCGGATCGACGATCGGCGAGTAGAAATGTCCGTATGGAAAGATCGGTTCGGGATCGGGCATAGGCTTACCACGCCGTAGCAGCGTCGAGAATCGCGGCATCGTGATCGGCTCGCGCGGCGGCAAGCGCCGCTTCGTGATTGGTTTGCGCGCCGGTGCGGCAGTCCTCGGCCTGGTCCGACGGCACCTGCATGCAGTTCTTCATCTCTTGCTCGAACTTTCGGTTCGCCGCATGAGTAGCGTCGGTCAGCTTCTCCTGGGCCTGGCTCTTGCGCGCAGCCAGTTCCAGCTCGCGGCGTTGGTCGTCGGGAATTTCGGCGGCATAGCCGTCCGGCGATGGCGGTAGTGGCGAAGCGGGTGCTGGCGGCTCGGCGGGCGAGGCCGCCGCTGGCTGTTCGGTTGGCGCGGTGGGCATCTCGACGATCGGCTGCGGTGGCGGCGGCGGTGCAGCCTCGCGCTCGCAGCCGGCGAGAGCGATCAAGCCCGGAAGCAGCCAGTATTTAAGCTGGAAGCACTTCACCATCGAATCCCTCCAAGCGCTCATCCTTCAACCATGCATCGATGCGTTGGACCACAACACGCGCCGCAGGTTCAGCACTGTCGGGCACTTTGACTTCGATCAAACCCATCACCGGCAGCTCGCCCATCGCGCCTGTGAGCGCGGCGCCGACAACGAACGCCGGAATCTCCGCCGCGTCCAATGCGTCCTTGACCAGTTGCGCATCAATGACATTCTCAGCCCAATACACCGTGCGCATACATGACCGCTGCCGCAATGAAACGCAACTGTAACATCGTCCGGCATGCAGGCGCCAAATCGATTGGCGGAAGAGTCACGCCTCGGCGAAGACCGCTTATCGTTGTCGGATCCTTCTACGGCGCGGCGCGCATATGAAACACGTGGTCATCATCGGCGGTGGATTCGGCGGACTGTGGGCGACGCGAGCATTGGCGCGCGAGCGTGTCCGCATCACACTGATCGATCGCACCAATCATCATCTTTTTCAGCCGCTGCTGTATCAGGTAGCCACCGCGGGCCTGTCGCCAGCCGACATCGCTGCGCCGTTGCGACACATTCTGCGGCGCCAGAAGAACGTCACCGTGCGGCTCGATGAGGTTACGGTCATCGATAAGGCGCAGCGGCGTTTGGAGATGAAAAACGGCACGCTCGAATACGACTATCTGATTGTGGCCAGCGGCGCAACGCATGCGTACTTCGGCCACGACGAATGGGCGCCGCACGCGCCGGGCCTGAAAACGCTGGAGGATGCGCTTGGCATGCGCGCTGCGATGCTCAAAGCCTTCGAGGCCGCTGAGCGCGAAACCGACCCGACTGCAGCCAAGGCGTGGCTGCGCTTTGCGGTGGTTGGCGGCGGACCGACCGGTGTGGAGCTTGCCGGCACACTGGCCGAAATCGCGCGGCATACGCTCAAACGCGAATTCCGAAACATCGATCCTACTCGCGCCGAGGTACTGCTGATCGAGGCTGGGCCCAAAGTGCTGTCGGCGATGGATCCGGGGCTCTCGGCGAGTGCGCTCAAGGCCTTGCGCAAACTCGGCGTCACCGTACGCCTTAACGCGCCGGTGCAAGCCATCGACGCCGAGTCGATCACGCTGGCCGGCGAAACCCTGGCATGCCGCACCGTATGGTGGGCCGCCGGAGTGGCTGCCAGTCCGCTCGGCAGACAGCTCACCGACAACACCGATCGCGCCGGGCGCGTCCCGGTGATGCGCGACCTGTCGCTGCCGGGCCACCCGGAGATTTTCGTCATCGGCGATCTGGCCACCCTCGCTCACCACGGGCTGCAGGTGCCCGGCGTTGCGCCGGCCGCCAAGCAAATGGGCAACCACGCGGCAGCGACGATTCGTCGCCGGATACGCGGCGAGGCAGGATTGGCGTTTCGTTATCGCGACTACGGCAGCTTCGCCACCATCGGCCGCATGGCCGCCGTGGCCGATCTCGCCGGCTTCAAACTGCGCGGCGTTCTGGCCTGGTGGCTGTGGCTCGCCGCACATGTGTTCTTCCTGATCGGTTTTCGCAACCGGCTGGTGGTGCTGGTCAACTGGGCGTCGAGCTACTTCACGTATCAGCGGCACGCGCGGATTGTCGGTCGCTGACGGACGCTTGCTGGGCTTGCCAGATGCGATCGCGCAAAGCGCGCAGTCGACGCTCGCCGGGGCGAATGCGGGTCACCGCCCGCTCCAGATCGATCGCCCGCTCCAGCGCAGCTCGATCGCCATCGGCTAGCGCCAGTTCCACGGCAGCGCTGGCAGCGGCGAGCGCCGCATCAATGTCGTAGCGCGATAGTGCAATAGCGTGTTCGAACTGGCCTTGGCTTTCGCGCAAGGCGGCGGCCGACTCGGTCTCGCTCAGCGCGCGAAGATAGGCTGCCTGGCCGGCGTCGAAAGCGCGTTGCGCGGCCCAACGCGGCGCCAGCGACTCGCGCCATGCCGGCAGCAGCGAAGCGGCGACAAGCAGCGTCAAGACCACGCCGCAGCCGCGCGCGATCGAGACCGAACGTGGAATGGCGGCAGTGCCCAGCGCACAACCGATGAGCAGGTACGCCAGAGCACGATCCGGCATCGTGGCGAACGCCAGCTGCAAGTGAAACGCATAGGCGCCGAGCGCGGCGCCGAGAGCCAGTGCCTCCGCGCGGTCGCTATGCCGCGCGTGCCTGAGCAACGCGACTGCCACCCATGCGACGAGCAGTATCGCCGCCAGGAAACCAAACGCGCCCGTCGCCAGCCAGCGATCCAACAACCATTGATGCGCGCGGTCGGCGCGCAAGTCCTGCGCGGCATCGCGCGGCGCGATGTTCGCCACTTGTTGCAGCGGCGCGCTGACCTGATCAGGACCGAAACCAACCAGCGAGCGCCAGGCGTGATGGCGATCGGCCTCGCTTTGCAGATCGACCAGCGCCTGATCGCCGGTCACTGCCTGGGCCGCTCGCTGCCACAATTCCAAGCGATCGTGCAGTGATTCAAGGCGCAGCGTCGCTGCCAGAACGCCCAGAATGACGACGCCAACGAGCGCGGCGTTTCGCCAGCGCCGCGGCGCATTGACCCATACCAACGTCAGCGCCGCGGCGGCCGCCACCGCCAGCCAGGCGCCTCTCGTACCGGTCGCCAGAAGGCCGGCCAACTGCACCGCCATCGCGCCTAACCACCATGACCGACGCTGCCGTATCCATAACAGCGCCGTCAGCGGCAGAGTCATCGTCAGAAAACCGGCCAGTCCGAGCGCATTGGAAAACGTTGCCGCCGGCCGCGACGCATGTTGCCATTCGATCGGATCGATGCCCGCGCGCTGCAGCAACGCGTACAGCGACGCCGCTGCGCCGAGGCCGATCAGCCCGCCGTACAGACGTTGGCGCGCTGCGCCGCTTTGCGCTGCCCCAAGGAGCAAGAAGGTCGCCATCCCCAGTGCCGCCAACAAACCCTCCGCACGCTCGATCGACCCTAACCACGCGGCAGCAGGTTCCAGCGCGAAAACGGCGCTGAGTGCCATCGGTGCCACAACGAGGACGGTGGCCGGATGTGGCGGCACGCGAACAACCAAGAGCAAGGCGGCGCTGGCAAGCGCCATTGCCAGCAGCTTGGTCAGTTCGGGAGCGGTTGAGGTCGCAACAACGCCAAGCGCTATTGCGAGAGCGGTACCCACCGGAAGCCAGCGCGATTGCTCTTGTTCCATCATCGGGCGCCCTGACAGTTGTTGAGCAACGCACTTCCTGTGCTTGCCCGGACTCGCTCGCGATGGATCAATCGCTGTGCTCAGTCCATGCCGAACCATCCCTGGTTCGCGCCAGCAGCTTGTTTCTCAACAAGCCGCCAAAAAAAGTTGGCCCCGAGCGTTGGGGAGACGCTCGGGGCCGGGGGTTCGGGACGTCGGGTTGGGGATTACCCGCCGCCCCTGGGGTTCACTTTAGGGGAGGAGTGAACCGGGTCGAGTTGTTGCGACCCGACCCATAGATAGGTTGCCACCATCGGAAGTTCCAGGGCAGATGCCGGATGTCACTCGTTCAGTTCAGAAAGGGCTAAGAATCGCGCCAAAACTCTGCAGTCGTTAACCCCTAACACGCTGATTTTAATTTGCTTTCGACCCGGATACTGGCCACTATCGGTGCCTTGCATTAAAGATTGCTAAGGTCGAGGGTGTGCATGGATTTGGCTGGCGTTTAGGCAGATGACGGAAACGTGCCGACAATGCAGCGCGGAGCTGATCGGGCCGTACTGTCACGTCTGCGGGCAGAAGCGGTTCGTCGACGCCGATCGTCGCCTCGGGCACCTGCTGGGCCAGTTCTTTGAAGCGCTCACCAGTCTCGACAGTCGCTTCTGGCGCAGCCTGCGGGCGCTGACCTTACAACCCGGGGTGTTGTCGGCCGAGTACCTGGCCGGGCGTCGACAATCCTTCATGCCGCCGATCACGTTATTTCTGCTGGTCAATCTGTTGTTCTTTCTGGCGCCGCCGCTCACCGATTTCGATTTATCGTTTGTGGATCAAGTCAGTGGTGACTTAGCGGTTCGCGCTCACCCCAGAGCAGATACCTTGTCGTTGGAGGAGAAAGCGCGCATCGCCGATTACAGCGGCCAGCCGCACAGCCCCTGGACTACGCCGTGGGTTGAACGGCGTATCGCAGAAATGCGAGCCGACGACCCGGCGCTTACGGTGCGCAGCTACGCCGAAGACTACGAGCGGAGCTCATCGAACATCAGCAAATTGCTCATCATTCTGCACGTGCCGTTGCTGGCGGCGGCGATGGCTCTGATCCTGGTTCGCCAACGTCGCTACTATGCCGAACACTTCGTCGTCAGCTTGCACATGATGGCGTTCATGATGCTGCTGATGATCGCCATTGGTCTGGCTTTGCATGTTGAGCTGGTCAAGCGCTACGCGCAGACCGCGATCGGGATTGGTATCCCTGCGGTGGCGGGCGTTTACTTGTCGCAGGCGCTCTGGCGGATCTACGCTCTGCGCTGGTGGGAAGCGGTTTTCGTCGCGCTGGTATGGCTCGTGGCGCTAATGCTCATCAACGTGTATCCGTATCGCGCCATCCAGTTTGTGTTGGCGAATGTGCTGATGTGAGGGAGTCGATGTGACGGGCAAATCCAAGGCGCGCACTGGCGGATACGCCATGACGAGGCCCTCGACAAAGAGGGCGACAGTGTGATGTCGCTGCCCGCAAAGGCGCGATGGTGTTTCTCGCTCGCCCGCGTAACGGCGGCGTAACGATGGTTGCTATCCCGGCGTATTCTTGCGACATCGAAGCCGAGGAGGGCTTGCCATGGATCAGCCGCGCCGCATCGAACATCAGATGACCGACAAGGGTTATGTGCCGGTGTACACCACGGCTGTGGTCGATCAGCCGTGGGCCAGTTACAGCGCCGAGGAACACCGCACCTGGGCAACACTTTTCGAGCGCCAGATGGCGCTGTTGCCGGGCCGCGCTTGCGACGAGTTTTTCGCGGGGTTGAACGAGCTTGGAATGAGCCCGCACGGTATTCCCAAGTTCAGCGAGCTCAACGAGATCTTGTGCGCCAAAACCGGGTGGACGTTGATCGCTGTGGAAGGTTTGCTGCCGGAGCTGGATTTTTTCACCCACCTGGCGAATCGGCGTTTTCCGGTGACCTGGTGGATCCGCAAGCCGGAGCAAATCGACTACATCAGCGAGCCGGATTTGTTTCACGACTTGTTCGGTCATGTGCCCCTGCTGATGCTGCCGATCTTTGCCGATTACATGCAGGCCTACGGCGAAGGCGGACTTAAAGCGGCGCGCTACGGCAACGAACCGTTGACCGAACTGACGCGGCTTTACTGGTACACCGTGGAATTCGGTTTGCTCAACACTGCGCAGGGTTTGCGCATCTATGGCTCTGGGATTGTGTCGAGCAAGAGCGAGAGCTTGTATAGCTTGGAAAGCACTGCACCCAATCGCATCGGCTTCGATCTCAAACGCGTGATGCGCACGCGCTACCGCATCGATACCTTCCAGAAAACCTACTTCGTGATCGACAGTTTCGAGCAGCTGTTCCGCGCCACGGTCGATCCGGATTTCGGGCCGATCTACTATGAGCTGAAAGGCGCCGAGGCGTTTCCGGCGGGCGATGTACTCGACGGCGATCGCGTGTTTCAGCGCGGCAGCGGTGAGGGTTGGCCGGTGGATGGGGATGTGTAGTTTTTTGGTTCGTGGTTGTTGGTTGTTGGATGTTGGTTGTTGGATGGAAAGCCGATACCGTTCGGCGACGCTTTTTGGTACGCGGACCCATGGTCCGCACGTGGCGGCTGGCGAGGTGCGAGTCGAGCGTCGAGAAGCAAGAGCAAAGCTGCGGACCATGGGTCCGCGTACCAAAGCTGCGGACCATGGGTCCGCGTACCAAAGCGTCGGACCTCAAGCCGCCAGACTCTCCGCCATCTGCCGCGAGAACTGGATCTCGGCCGCGCACGGCAGCGCGCGCAGCGCTTCCAAAAGCGCTGGCGTTGCGCGGACGCGCCAGTCGTCGCCCAAGTCGAAGCTCATTTCGCTGTTGCCGCGCTGCAGATCGATGCGCACGCGTGTGCCGCCGCGGCTGCTGCGCAGCACGGTCTTGATGCGCTCGACGATGTTCGGCGCGGGATCAATGAGACGCACGCGCAGCGAACGCGCCGCGCTGGCGGTGGCATCGGTCAGGCTCTGCGCGCGGCGCACGCGCAGGATGGGCGCGTTCAGGAATTCGTCCCAGGCGATCTGGCCTTCGAGCACGAGGATGTCGGCCGAATCGATAAGCCCGCCGTACTCGGCATAGGCCTCGCCGGAGAAACGCGTCTCCAGTTTTCCGGAGGCGTCTTGCAACTGCACGAACGCGCTGTCGCCCTTGCGGCGCATCGGGCCCACCATGCCGGCCACGGTGGCGGTGACTTCGCCGAAGCGTCCCTTGCGTTCCTTCGGCGCACGCGCGGCAACGTCCATCAGCGAGCCGCTGGTGATCTCCGGCAACCACGGCGCAATGACGTCCAGCGGATGGCCGGACACATACCAGCCCAGCGTTTGCCGCTCGCCTTCGAGCAGCGCCAGCATCGGTTGGGGCGGTGCGTCGGGCAGCTCGATCGGTGCGGACGGCACGGCGCTCCCGATGCCAAACAAATCCACCTGCCCGGCAGCGCCATCGCGCGTGCGCTGCTCGGCAGCTTTGAGTGCGGCCGGAAGACCGGCCAGTAGCGCGCCGCGATGGGGGCCCAAGGCGTCCATCGCTCCGGCTGCGATAAGTGCCTCGAGCACACGCCGATTGAGCTTGCTCATGTCGACGCGCGCGCAGAAGTCGTGGAGATCGCGAAACGCCCCGCCGCGCTCGCGTTCACGCACGATCGCTTCGCTGGCCGGCACGCCGACGCCTTTGATGGCACCAAGCCCATAACGAATGGTCTTGCCGCTGGCGTGGAAATAGAACACCGAGTGGTTCACGCACGGTGTGAGCACCTTGACGCCGCGCGCTTTTGCATCGGCCAGAAACTCGACCACCGCCTCGGTGCGATCCATATCCGAGGACAAGGTTGCGGCCAGGAACTCCGCCGGATAGTGCGCCTTCAAGTAGGCGGTCTGGTACGCGACGAGCGCATATGCGGCAGCGTGCGATTTGTTGAAACCGTAGCCGGCGAACTTCTCCATCAAGTCGAAGATCGCGTCCGCCTTGGTCTCGTCGACACCGTTCTTCGCGGCGCCCTCGCGGAAAATGCCGCGATGTTTGACCATCTCCTCGGGCTTTTTTTTGCCCATCGCGCGGCGCAGCAAATCGGCGCCGCCGAGCGAGTAGCCGCCGACGATCTGCGCCATCTGCATGACCTGCTCCTGATAGACCATGATGCCGTAGGTCTCTTTCAGGATCGGCTCGACACGCGGGTCCGGATAGACGATCTCCTCGCGCCCATGTTTGCGCGCGCAAAAACTCGGAATCAGCTCCATCGGGCCCGGTCGATACAGCGACACCAGCGCGATCAGATCTTCGAAGCGATCGGGTTTCGCGTCTTTGAGCAAGCGCTGCATGCCCCCGGATTCGAACTGGAACACCGCCACCGTATCGCCGCGCGAGAACAGCTCATACGTAGGCCGGTCGCCGAGCGGCAGCCAGTCGATATCGAGCGGCGCAAGCCCTTCGACTTGCCGCCGCGCGTTGATCGCGGTCATCGCCCAGGTCAGGATCGTCAACGTACGCAGACCCAGGAAGTCGAACTTCACGAGGCCAATCGCCTCGACGTCGTCTTTGTCGAACTGCGTGACTGGCAGATCGTTGGCCGCATCGGCCTTGGCTTCCACATACAGCGCGGTGAAATCGGTCAACGCGGTGGGCGCGATCACGAGGCCGCCGGCGTGTTTGCCGGCATTGCGAACCAGGCCCTCCAGCTCCAGCGCCAGATCCAGCACCGGTCGCGCTTCGTCGTCCTCGTTGGCAAAGCGCGCCTTCAAATCCGGGGAGATGCGCTCGGGTTCTTTCTTGGACTTTTCCGATATGCCGAGCGCGTCCTCGAGCGTGATATCGAGCGGGCGCATTGGAATCAATTTGGCGATCGAATCCACCGCCGGGAACGGCAGACCGAGCACGCGTCCGGCATCGCGCACGCAGGCCTTCGCCGCCATCGTGCCGTAGGTGATGATTTGCGCGACCTTGTCGGCGCCATACGCGCCGCGCACATAGCGGATCACCTCATCGCGCCGCTCCATGCAGAAGTCGATGTCGAAGTCCGGCATCGACACGCGCTCTGGATTCAAGAAGCGCTCGAACAGGAGCTCATAGCGCAGCGGATCCAGGTCCGTAATCCCGAGCGCATACGCCACCAGCGATCCGGCGCCGGAGCCGCGTCCGGGGCCCACGGGGATGCCGTGCTGTTTCGCCCAGCCGATGAAGTCGGCGACGATCAGGAAGTAGCCTGGGAAACCCATTTTGGCGATGACGCCCGCTTCGCGTTCCAGGCGTTCGTGATACTTGGCCTCGTCCACTGCCAGCGCTTTCGCCGCGCGTAATTTGACGAGGCGTTTCTCCAGGCCTTCTCTGGATTCGCGCAGCAGGCGCTCGGCAGCCGTTTCGCCTTCGCGTGTCGGCACCTCGGGCAGGTAATAAGTGCCCGTCTGCAGCGAGAACGTGCAGCGCCGCGCCAGATCTACGGTGTTGCTCAGGGCCTCGGGCATGTCGGCGAACAACACCGCCATTTCCGCCGGGCTCTTCAGATACTGCTCGGGGCTATAGCGCTTGGGTCGGCGCGCATCGCTCAAGGTCCAGCCTTGCGCGATCGCCACTCGCGCCTCGTGCGCATGGAAATCCTCGCGCTTCAAAAAGCGCACATCGTTGGTTGCCACTGCCGGACATCCGGCCTCGCTCGCCATGCGCGCCAAGATCGACGTGATCTGGTTTTCGTCGCCGCGACGGCAGCGCGACAGATCCACATAAAACGCGTCGGGGAAAAGGCGCATCCAGCGCTTGAGCTTCAGCGCTGCCGTGTCGTGCTGACCGCTGGCGCAAAGCTGCGCCAACTCACCCTCGACACCGCCTGAGAGCGCGATCAGACCTTTGGTGTGACCCTCGAACCACTCGCGCTGCAGCACGACGCGATCCAGTTGCCGGCCCAGCGAATAGCCGCGCGACAGCAATTGGCAGAGGTTCTTGTAACCAGCACGATTCGACACCAGCAACGACAGCCGAAACGGATCGCCGCTGTCCTGCACCCAGACATCGCTGCCGGCGATCGGCTGCACGCCTGCTTTTTCGCACGCTTGCGAGAACTTCAGCAGCGCAAAAACGTTGACGTCGTCGGTGATCGCCAGCGCCGGTATCCGCGCTGCTGCCGCGCTCGGCACCAGGTTCTCGATGCGCAGCGTCGAGTCGCTCATCGAGTACTCGGTATGCAGGCGCAGGTGGACGAACGGCGTGGTCACAGGCGCAGCAGGCGATCGAACGGCGGGCGAAAGAGACTAGCAGCAACGCCTTCCACTGCGCGTCGCCGATTGCGGGTTGCTGCACATCGTGCCGTTCTCTAAGCTGCGAACACGTCAACGAGGCTCAAAAAATGCGAACGATGCTGTGTGCAGCGGGTCTGATCGGATGGGTTGCGTCTGCGGTCGCGGCGGCGCCGGACGACGGCTGGCGCGCAGTCGCACATGACTATCACGAGCCGATGATCGATCAGGCACTGCCGCGCGCTAAAGCCATGCTCGAACGGATCGAGGCCACTGCGTATGGGCGCGAGGAGGTGCCGAAGGTCAAGGCGCTCCTGGAAGCGCAGAGCGTGGCCAAAGGTATCGACGCGATCGTCGGCCAATGGCGCTGCGCGTCGACCCAGATCGATCCGAGCGGCGTGTTCGCCTATCCGCCCTTCAAGTGCGAGATCTCGCTCACCGAAGACGGCACCTTGAGCTTTCGCAAGACCACCGGCTCGCAGCGACGGAACGGCCAACTGTGGCCGGCCGACAACGGCAGCTACGTCTTGCTCGGCGGCTCCTCGGTCAACAACGATCCCTATCGCAGCTACAGCGCCACCTACGAGTACGCCGATGGCGAGGATGTGGAAGCTGACACCGTGGGCCTTCTGGAAACGCTCAAAGACGGCCGCATGCGCATGGTCCTCGATGCCGACGAGGAGCGCGTCGAGCTGTACACGCTGACGCGTTAAGGCAGGTCAGTCCCGCAACTCAGGCCGGTCGCGGAAATGCTCCAGCGCCTGCGGGTTGGCGAGCGCATCAGTATTTTTCACCGGCTTGCCATGAATCACGTTGCGCACCGCCAATTCGACGATCTTGCCGCTGATGGTGCGCGGGATATCCGGTACCTGCAGGATCTTTGCCGGAACATGGCGCGGCGTGGTGTTGTCGCGGATGACTTTGCGGATGCGCGCTTGCAGGCTGTCGTCCAGCGCGAGTCCTTCGCGCAAACGCACAAATAGCACCACGCGCACGTCATCTTCCCAATCCTGCGCCACGGCGATCGATTCGACGACCTCGCTCAGCGTTTCCACCTGCCGATAAATTTCCGCCGTACCGATGCGCACGCCACCGGGATTGAGCGTGGCATCGGATCGCCCGAGGATGACCAGGCCATCGTGTTCGGTCAGCAGCGCCAGATCGCCATGACACCAGACGCCGGGCACGCGCTCGAAATAGGCGGCCCGATACTTGCTGCCGTCGGCGTCGTTCCAGAAGCCCACCGGCATCGACGGGAACGGCTGCAGGCACGCCAGTTCGCCGGCTTGCCCACGCGGTTGTTTGGCGCCTTCATCGTCGAGAATTTCCACGGCCATACCCAGGCCTCGGCACTGCAGTTCGCCGCGGTACACCGGCAACACGGGATTGCCGAGCGCAAAGCACGAGACGATATCGGTGCCGCCCGAAATCGATGCGAGCAGCACGCGATCTTTGACGTCGCGATACACGTAGTCGTAGCTCTCCGGCGCCAGCGGCGAACCGGTGGACAGCAGCGTGCGCAAGCGCGACAGTTTATGCGTCTGCGCCGGTTTCACGCCGGCCTTGTCGACCGCCGAAATCCATTTTGCGCTGGTGCCGAACACGCTGATCGCCAGTTCGTCGCAAAGATCGAACAGCACCTGCGGCTCGGGATGGAAGGGCGAGCCGTCGTACAGAACGATGGTGCAGCCAACGGCCAGGCCGGAGACCAGCCAGTTCCACATCATCCAGCCGCAGGTCGTGTAGTAAAAAAGGCGATCTTCGCGCTTCAGATCGGTGTGCAGCACCAGCTCTTTCAAATGCTGGATCAACGTGCCGCCCTGACCATGCACGATGCACTTAGGCACGCCGGTGGTACCGGAGCTGTAAAGAATGTACTGCGGGCGGTCGAAATCGCCGAGATCGAAATCGAGTTTCTCGCTGGTCGGCGGCGCAAACGCATCCCATGCGACCGCGCGCGGTACGCTCGTCAGCTCGCGATCGCTGCCCGCGTATGGAAACACCACCACGCGCTCGACCGACGGCAGCAGCGACAGGATGCCCGAAACCTTCTCCAGGCAGTCGAAACGCTTGCCGGCGTAGAAGTAGCCATCGGCCGTGATGAGCACTTTGGGGGCAATCTGGCCGAAGCGATCGAGCACGCCGTTGATGCCGAAGTCCGGTGAGCACGACGACCAGATTGCGCCCAAGGACGAAGCCGCGAGCATGGCGATGACCGCCTCAGGGCGATTCGGCACGAACCCGGCGACTCGATCGCCGGCTTTGACGCCGGCGGCTTTGAGACCGGCGCGCATGCGCGTCACGGCTTCGGTCAGCTCGGCGTAGCTCAACTCGCGCGTCGAACCATCTTCGCCGCGGGCGATGATCGCCAGCTTGTCGTCGCGATAGCGCAGCAAGTTCTGCGCAAAGTTGATTCGTACGTTGGGGAAAAAGCGGCAGCCCGGCATTTGTTCGAAATGCTCGAAGGCTGGCTCGATGTCGCCTTTGGCGCGGATGCCGCAAAACTCCCAGATCGCCGTCCAGAACTTGTCGGCGTGGGTGACCGAATAGTCGAACAGGGCCTGATAATCGGGCACGTCGGCGCCACTGCGTTCATGCAAGAAGCGCATGAAGCGCGACATGTTGGCGCCGTCGATGCGCTCGGTGCTGGGGGTCCACAGGCAGTCGGTCATGGCGTCATCGGTTGCTGATTGGTTGGCGGGTGCAAAATTTCCAGCGTCGATTAGCGACGAAACTCCAGCACATCAATCACTTGCGTGTTCAATCTGCGGGCTGGCCATCCATGGCCATAAGGAGTTCCGACGTCTCTCTGGTTGCTTAATACACCAGACCCGAGGCACAACGACATGCGACGTGTGGACAGGCCATTCCGGATGCGATTGATTCGTATTCGAACCGCGAGTCGGCTACCATTGGATTCCCACCGCTCACACCACACTCACACTTGTCTGCCATCCCCCTCGCCACGTTGCGCCCGCCGGCCCGCGCGCGAATCTTCGCCGTTTCCGTGCCGGGCGACGTCGCTCATGGTCACGGTGAGCAAATGGTCAAACGCCTGTTGGAAGTGGGCTTCGTGCCGGGCGAGGTGGTCGAAGTTCGCGCAGTGGGGCCGGGCGGAGTTGAACCGCTGGCGGTACGTGTGGGCGGCACCCAATTCGCACTGCGGAGTCACGAGGCGGAGCACATTCTGGTGCAACCGCTGTGAAGGCGGCACTCGATGAGCGTCAGATCGCGCTGCTCGGCAATCCCAATTGCGGCAAGACGGCGCTGTTCAATCTGCTCACCGGTGCGCGGCAGAAGGTTGCCAACTACGCCGGCGTGACCGTCGAGCGCAAGGAAGGGCGCTTCGAAAGCCCCGGCGGGCGCCGTTATCGCGTGATCGATTTGCCCGGCGCGTACAGCCTCAACGCCGATGGTGCGGACGAGGCGATCACGCGCGACGCGGTGCTCGGCCGGATCGAGGGCGAGGCCTTGCCCGATATGCTGGTGTGCGTCACCGACGCCACCAATCTGCGGCTGAATTTGCGACTGGTGCTGGAGCTCAAGGCGCTCGGGTTGCCGATGGTGATCGCGCTCAACATGAGCGATCTGGCCGAGCGCCGCGGTATCGCCATCGATCGGCAGCAACTGGAAAAGGCCCTCGGCGTTCCAGTGATTGCCACGGTCGGTGTGAAACGCCACGGCGCCGATGGGCTCATGGCCCTGCTCGACTTGCAGCCGCCAGCGGCCGCACGCAAACCGGATTGGCAACCGCCCACCTTGGCCGACATCACTGCCACGCACCAACGCGTTCGCGACATCCTGGCTCGCTGTGTCGTCGAACCAGCGGTCGACACGCGCGTCGATGAGCGCCTGGACCGCATCGTCATGCATCCGCTGCTCGGGCTGGTGATTCTTGCGGCGGTGTTGTTCTTGATGTTCCAGGCGGTGTTCAGCTGGGCCGAAGCGCCGATGGGCTGGATCGAGACCGGCGTCGCCGGCTTGGGCGAGTTGCTCGGTCTTTGGCTGCCCGAGGGGCCGCTGCGAAGTTTGCTCGTCGATGGCGTGGTCGCCGGTGTCGGCAGCGTATTGGTGTTCTTGCCGCAAATCGTGATCCTGTTCGCTTTCATCCTGGCGCTCGAAGATTCGGGTTATCTACCGCGCGCCGCGTTTTTGCTGGATCGCGCGATGGGCCGTGTGGGCCTGTCGGGGCGCAGCTTCATCCCCTTACTGTCGAGCTTCGCCTGCGCTATTCCCGGCATCATGGCCACGCGCGTCATTGGCAACTGGCGCGATCGCTTGACGACGATCATGATCGCGCCGTTGATGACCTGCTCGGCGCGCCTGCCGGTGTACGCGCTGCTGATCGGCGCGTTCATTCCGCGCCGCGAGGTTGGCGGCGTTTTCAATCTGCAGGGCATCGTGCTGTTCGCGCTGTACCTGGCGGGCATTCTGGCTGCGATGGCGGTGGCGTGGGTTGCGCAACGCTGGCAATCGGGGTCGCAGTACCATCCGCTGCTCCTGGAGCTGCCCACCTGGCGCTGGCCTTCGCTGCGCAATCTGGCCATCGGCATTCTCGAACGCGCGATGATTTTTCTGCGCCGCGTCGGCGGCATCATCCTGGCGATGATGATCGTCATCTGGGCGCTGTCGAGTTACCCGGCGCCGCCCGCAGGCGCGAGCGGCGCGGCGATCGACTACAGCTTCGCCGGCATGCTCGGCCACGCGATCCAACCGATCTTCGCGCCGATCGGGTTTGGCTGGGACATCTGCATCGCGCTGATCCCGGGCATGGCCGCTCGCGAGGTCGCGGTGGGCGCCCTCGGTACCGTGCACGCGCTCGGTGCCGGTGAGGGCGTGGAAGCGCAGCTGGCGCCGCTGATCGCCGCGCAGTGGTCCCTGGCGACCGCGTTGTCGCTGCTCGCCTGGTTCGTTTTCGCGCCGCAATGCTTGTCGACGCTGGCCATCGTCAAACGCGAAACGCAAAGCTGGCGCTATCCGCTGATCATGGCCGCGTACCTGTTCACGCTGGCATATCTGGCCGCGTTCCTCACCTATCGCATCGCGCTCGCGCTGGGGGCCGGATGATCGAAGCTCTGCTGGTTGCGCTGATCGTGCTGGCGGCTTTCGTCTACAGCGCTTGGGTACTGTTACCTCGCGGTTGGAAACGGCGCTGGTTGCGAGCGCGCACCGGCCGCGCCTACCAGCACGCCCTCAATGCCGGGAGCGCGTGCTCCGATTGCGGCGGGCGTTCGCGGTGTGGCGCTGAACGTTAAAACCAATTTCGTCGCCACCGATGCGCTGCTGGCTGCGGCGCAGCGCACAGTTCCGGTCGAGCGTCGCTTGTGTGGGCGGTCAAGCGATCCTCGGGCAGGGCGCATGGTGGCTAGTATTGGCGCTGGCTCGTCGCCATCGATACGCAGTGGGTTCGAACTTGCCTGTCGAGTCCCACCGCCGTTCACTTTACTTCGATCAAATCAGGTCTTTGCAGCATGATAAAAAACTGGATGACGGTATTCGCCGCAGCTTTGCTCGGCGGCGGCGCCGTACACGCTGGCGTTGGCGTGTGGACCACGGCTGGACCGCATGGCGGCTCGGTGACGTCGGTGGCGATCTCGCCGCAGTCGCCCAATAGCCTGTACCTCGCGCTGGGTCGCGGTGGCCTGTTTCGCAGCAGCAACGCGGGCGGCACCTGGACGCGAGCCGAGGCGGGACTGCCGGGCAGCGTTGGTCTGTTCAGTCTGGCGACGGCGACCAGCGGCAGCAATGTGGCATTCGTACTAACGGGTGGCGCCCGCGTGATGTATCGCAGCGCCGATTTCGGCCTGAGCTGGTTCCCGTTACCCTCGCCTTGGACGCCCGGCAGCGGCGCCTTTTCGATCGCTGTAGGGCCGGGCGACGGATCGCGCATTGCGGTGCTCAACGGCAGCGTCAGCTATGTGTCGACCAATAGCGGGTCGAGTTGGACAACGTCGGCCGCCGGCAGTTTTGCCTCTGGCCCGATGACGCACGTAGCGATCGCCGCCAATGGCGATGTCTATGCCGCCGAGCGCAATTACAACGAAGCCACCTATGGCCTCAACATGGTGCGCAAGAGCACCAATGGCGGCGCCAGCTGGAGCGCCGCCGGGGCCTTACCGGATATTGACCCAACGCCGGTCGTCCAGCCGCTGATGGCCTTCATCTCCCACCTTGCGGTCGCGCCCAGCGATGCGCAGCGGCTGTATCTGGCCGGCAATGCGCTGCTGACATCGGCCAATGGCGGCGCCACTTGGACCGAAATCAGCCGGCCCTCCGGGTGCTCGCTGTCTCGCGTCCAGGTGTTTCCCAGCAACCCAGTCGGCGTCTGGGGTGTTTGCGGCAATACGCTCGTGCGCAGCGACGATGTGACCGCGGTCCCGCCGGTGTGGGTAAGCTTCACCGCGGCGGCGAACAACTACACGGTCAACGGCACCGATCCGGCTCAAGCCAGCTCGATCGCGCTGCACGGCAACTACCCAACCACCGCCCAGGTCCTCGTCGGTACCGACAGCGGCGGCTTGTTGCGCACCGTCAATAACGGCGGCCTGTGGTTGCCGCGAAACAACGGTTTCGAATCGACCAACATTCGCGGGCTCGGCGCACATCCGCGCGATGCCAATGTGCTGCTCGCGGGCCTTGGAGATGCATTCAACACTTCGGTTCCGATGTATCGATCGCAAGATAGCGGGCTCACGTGGGCCAACAGCGATGCCGGACTGAACGCCGAGCAGATTCGCGCGATCGCCATCGATCCGACCACCGTCGATGCCAACCCTGGGACGGCAGAAAACTTCCATGTCTACGCCAGCGGGCGGGCGGCAGCGATCCCCAACGCGACGGCGATCGATGGCGGCGTTTACAAGAGCACCGATAGCGGCAACAACTGGGCCACGATCGACAACGGCATCGCGCTGCTGAACTTCGGCTCGGTCACGCGACCCTTCATGGGCACGGTACGCGGCATCGCGCTCGATCCGCGCAGTTGCGACAGCCCGCCGCCGACGGGCGCCTGTCCGGCTGTGGTTCCGCCCACGGCGGCGAGCACGCTGAAGACCGTTTATATCGGCGGCAGCGGGCAGATCGTTTCGAGCGGCCCAGATCTATGTCCGAATACGGTTAACTCCGCGCGTATCTACAAATCGACCAACGCCGGCGCGAGCTGGACCGCGGCCGACAGCGGCATTCCGATAGGCCAGGATGACGATCCAGGCGCAGGCATCAGCTGCAGCTTCATCGCTGGCGTGATACCGGTCATCGTCGACCCGAATAACCCACAGGTCCTTTATGCGGGCACATTCCTCGGGCGAGACCTGGGCTCGCCGATCGAGCCCACCGTGAACAATGGCCTGTTCAAGTCGACCAACGGTGGTGCCACCTGGTCGCATAGCAGTAACGGTCTGCCGCGCGTCGGCGGCCCCAGCTCTTCGCATTGGGACGTGCTCGCGATTGCGATTGCCCCATCCAATTCCAATCGACTATACGCCTCGACCAATAACTTCCTCGGCCCAACGCCCAGCGGCCGCGTGTACCGCAGCGACAACGCTGGCGCGAGCTGGACGCCGGCCGATGCCGGAATCGCCGGCGCCGACGTTCGCGCGCTGCTGATCGACCCGAACGACGCCTCCGGCAATACGGTATTCGCCGGCGCCGGCGGCACCGCCGCAAACCCCGGCGGCGTGTATCGCAGCACCGATGGCGGACTGACCTGGAACAGCTACAGCATCGGGCTGGCTGCTGATGCGGCGCTGGCGTTGGCCATTCCCGCACGCGGACCGGGCGATCCGTTTCGGCTGTTTGCGGGCACCGTGGCCGGCGTGTGGGAATTCACCGAGCCGCCCGATCCGGATGGCGACGGCGCACCCACGCCGATCGAGCAGCAGTCGCCCGGACCGACGACAGGCGATGGCAACGGCGATGGCGCTCCCGATGCCTCTCAATCTCGGGTGGCCTCCAATGCCGGTGTGGTGTTCGGCGTCCCCGCGAGCGCCGGTTTGATCCCAGAGGGCGCCGGCAGCAATGTTGCGTTTACCATCGACATCGTTTCGGGCGGCTGCACGCAGATCAACAACAGCGTGTTGGTGCAGCCGGCGCTGTTGCCCATCGATCCGCGCAGCGAGCTGATGTCTTACCCGAAGGGCCTGGTGCGTTTCGAGCTGCCCAATTGCGCGCAGGCGACGATCGACGTCACCTTCCATGGCGCCAGCTTCAACGATGCCGATTGGACTTGGCGCAACTACGGTCCGACGATTCCGGGTGTCGATGCCAGCTTCGGTTGGTACGATTTGCGCCCACGCGTCGCCCGACTAGATGCCGATACCTGGCGCCTCACTCTCAACGCCGGCCAGTTTGGCGTCTATCGCGCAACACCGAACAACATCCTGATGGTCGGTGGCCCGGCGCAACTGGAGGACGATGTCTTCGCCAACGGGTTCGAGTAGAGGACCCTGCGGGCGCGCGCCGGGTGTCTGCCGGACGCGCGCCACCGGGCAGGGCTTCAGGCCTTGATCAAACCTTCCGCAACCATTGCCGAGTGCACCGCCGGGCGCGCGGCAATGCGCTCGCGATAGGCGACCAATGCCGGCCAGCGGTTCAAATCGACGTTCACCAGGCGCGCCCAGCCGAGCACAGTGAATAAGTAGGCATCGGCAACGCCGAAACGATTGCCCTCAAGATAATCGGCATTGGTCAGATCGGCGTTCAGCCAATCCAGGCGCGTTGCCAACTTCGCTTCCATCGCGGCGCGGGTCTCGTCCGACCACTTGCCGAACAGCGCGCCCATGCCCTTGTGCACCTCGCTGGAAATGAACGTCAGGCGTTCGATGACCCGATAGCGCTCGATACTGCCGTGCGGCGGAATGAGCCCAGCCTCCGGCTTGCGATCGCCCAGATATTGCGACAAAGCTGCCGCCTCGCACATCACGGTGCCGTCATCGAGCACCAGCGTTGGCACATAGCCTTTGGGATTGATCGCAAGGAAGTCGGCGCCGCTGGCGGTGACTTTTTTGCCCAGATCGACGCGCTCAATGTCGAGCGGCAGACCCAGTTCATGGGCAAGAATGTGCGGCGAGAGCGAGCAGGCGCCTGGAGCGAAATAGAGTTTCATGCGGTTCCTAGTGTGGTGTTCCGTAATTATTTTAAAGTAAGTTCCGATGCATTTTGGCCCGAGACTAGGCGAGAGGAGGAGTCATAGCAGCGCTATGGCGACGACGAACAACGACGTATTCGGGTCAAAAGGCGCGGAAATAGTTCAAGGTAATTACGGAACACCACACTAGGGTTGAGTTGGTTGTGATCGGGGCGGGTCGCACGCAATCAACGCGATTTGCCCTTGATGGCCGTCCCCGAGCCTTGTGCAGCGGAAATCCTGTGGTCTGAGTGAAATTGTCTACGAAGCGGCAGTTTTTTTTGAAGCCCCCTTGGGTCAAGGGGCGCGCGTAGCGCGGGGATGCGGTAATTGCGCTGCCGAACGCAGCAAACAAAGCTCGTTGGACTGAGGTGCAGCCTCGCTAGAATACGCGGCCAATCGGCGAGTGCACCTATGACCATTCTGATCATCGACGACAACCCCGCCATTGCCACGGCCCTGGATCTGCTGCTGGGGCTGGAGGGTTTCAAGACCCTGGCTGCCAGCTCGCCCGAGGACGGCTTGGCCATTCTGGCGCGCCAATCGGTGTCGCTGGTGATCCAAGACATGAACTTCAGCGCCGATACGACCTCCGGCGAGGAAGGCATCGCGCTGTTTAAACGCATTCGCGATCTGAAGCCGGACTTGCCGGTGATTTTGCTCACCGCCTGGACGCACCTCGATCAAGCAGTCGAACTGGTGAAGGCTGGCGCGGCCGATTATTTGAGCAAGCCCTGGGACGACGCGCGCATGCTGACGACCGTGCGCAATCTGCTCGAATTGGCGGAAGCGAGCATGCGCGCAACGGCCCTGGAGGCGCGCGAGCGATCCACCCGCTCGGCGCTGGCGCAAGAGTTCAATCTCTGCGGCATGGTCTATGCGTCGGCGAACACCGAACGCGCGCTGCGGTTGGCCTGTCAGGTCGCCAAGGCCGATGTGTCCATCTTGATTACAGGCCCGAATGGGGCGGGTAAAGAGCGCATCGCCGAAATCGTGCACGCGAACTCGCGCGTCAAGGATGGTCCGTTCGTGGCGGTGAACTGCGGCGCGCTGCCTGGGGATTTGCTGGAGGCCGAGTTGTTCGGCGCCGAAGCCGGCGCCTACACCGGCGCCACCAAGGCACGCGAAGGGCGTTTTGAGATGGCGCATCAAGGCACGCTGTTTCTCGACGAGATCGGCAACTTGCCGCTCGCCGGGCAGATGAAGCTGCTGCGCTTTCTAGAAACCGGACGCTTCGAGCGCTTAGGTTCTAACCGCACGCGCGAGGTCAAAGTGCGCGTGTTGTCGGCGACCAACGCCGACTTGCTGGCGATGATCCGGCGCGGCGAATTCCGCGAGGATTTGTACTACCGACTTAACGTCATCGAAGTGCGTCTTCCGGCGCTGGCCGAGCGCCGCGACGACGTGTTGCCGCTGGCCGAACACTTCGCCGGCAATGCGTTCGTATTCACCGATGCCGCGCGCCGCGCGCTACTCGCGCATCCCTGGCCCGGCAACGTGCGCGAGCTGAAAAATGCGATCGCACGCGCTACGTTGTTGGCGCAGGGTGGTCGCATCGAAGTGGAAGACCTGGGTCTACCGGCGATCGCCATCGGTCACAGCGTCGAGACTCAATTGCGCGAACCTTCGCGCGACGACATCGAGCACGCGTTGCGCAAAGCTGGTGGTGTGGTCGCCGAAGCCGCCGCCGCGCTGGGTCTATCGCGCCAGGCGCTGTACCGGCGCATGGAGAAGTACGGCGTGGATGTGCGGAGAGAGTGACGTATCGAGACGGCGCGAACCAATAGGGGCAGGGGGCGAGGGGCAGGGGGCCGAGCGTCAGGTTCTGAACGGTCTTCGCGTTGCCTCTGCCAAAGCGTGAAGCACGCTGTATTCGAGCGAGCACGGCCCCTGCCCCTCGCCCCCTGCCCCTATTGAACCGCGCCGACAAATACCAGTTACAAAAAGGGCGCCATGATGGCGCCCTTTTTCGTTCACGACAGTTGCGATCAATCGCTTACTGCTGCACGTTCAACTCGGTGCGCCGATTGCGCGCCCGGCCCTCGGCGGTGTCGTTGGTGTCGATCGGACGCGACTCACCGTAACCGTTGACGCCGGTGATGCGATCGCCGGCCACGCCATTGCCGGTCAGATAATCTGCGACGACTTTGGCGCGGCATTCGCTCAGGCGCTGGTTATACGCATCAGTGCCAACCGCGTCGGTGTGGCCGGCCACTTCGACGCGGATCGGATTGGCGCCCAGCACTTTGACCGCCTCATCAAGGATCGACACGGCGTCGGTGCGCAGCGTGCACTTGTCGAAGTCAAAGTTCACCCCGCGCAGATCGATGCCCACCGGCACAGCGCAACCATCGGCGCCCACCATCACGCCTGAAGCGGTGCCGGGGCATTTGTCGTCGCAGTTGTTGATGCCGTCGCCATCGTCGTCCATATCGGCGCAGGTCTTCTCCGGCATGGGTTGGGGCGGCGGATCTACAGCTTCCACCGGCTCCGGTGGTTGGCTGCGATCGCCCAAGGCGATGGTGACACCAAGGCTGGCGATGAAGTCGCTGTAGTCGTCGCGGGTCGGTATCGACTCGTCGTCCGAATCGTAGCGATAGCCCACTTCGGCGCGGAAGTTGATGCGCTCGTTGAAATTGCTGTGCAGTCCCAAACCGGCCTGGAACGCCCAGTCGCTGCCGCTGTCGGAGCGGTCGCGATCGTGGCGCAGGGAACTGATCCCGGCCATGGCGTACGGGCGCCAGTTGCCGCTGTCGCTGAAATACATGCGACCGGCCAACCCGAGCCCTAAGTTTTCCCACTTACCGGGCGGGATGTCGAGATCGGCATTGTTGTGCTGCAGCTCAAGGTCGATCGCGAAGCGCGGATGGAAGAAACGGCCGATGCCGATGCCGAGCAGCATAGAGTTGTCGGCCTCGCGCTTGTTGTCGGCGAACACCACGCCGGCGCGCGGTGCGATGTACCAGCGATCGTCGAAATCGGCGTCCTGCGCCAGGCCCGATTGACCGTACAACGCGAGCGCCATTGCGCCCACCAGCAACTTGCTTGTTTTCATCGATGTCTCCCCGAATTGAGCCCCTGAAACCCTTACCACCGCAAACGCCCGGCCTCCAAAAAACCCAAGCATCCGACACGAAGACACGAAGTCATGAAGTGGTAAGTCGCAAGGCGGACTGTCCGGTCCTCCTTCGTGACTTCGTGTCTTCGTGTCTTCGTGTGAACAAGAGATGCTTCCCTGGATTAGCTGGAGGCCTCGCCAAAACTACCCGAAATCGTAGGACATCGTCTTCTGCGGCTCCTGCAAGAAATTGCCTTGCACGAAGTTGACGCCTACCTGGAACAGAATCGACATGCTGGCCGCGTCCTCGACGAATTCGGCCACTGTCATACGCCCCAAACCGCGCGCCTGCTCGCACATATCGCGTACGCGCTGCTGGTTCTCCTGGCTTTTCGCCAACTCGTTCATATAGGTACGATCGAGTTTGATGTAATTGGCGCTGACGTGTTTGAGCAATTGGAAGGAATTCAGGCCGCTGCCGAATTGCTCGAGAGCAAAGCCGCAGCGCAGCTGCTCAAGCCCCTTCTGGAAGAACTTCGCCTGCTTCAGGTGCGTCACGACCTTGCTTTCCGGCATTTCGAATACCAGCTTGTCGCCTGGCACGCGCGCGTTCTTCAGCTGCTGCGCCAGCCACGGCAGCAAGGTGCCATCTTCGATGGCGGGCGGCGTCAGTTTGACGAAAAAGGTGGTGTTGCGGCCTTGTTTGATGCGCTCCTGCAGCACGCGGATGACATGGTCGATGACCCAGCGGTCGATCTGAGGGAGAAAACCGAAGCGCTCGGCCGGCGGCAAGAATTGGCCCGGCAGGATCTCGCCCGACGGCCCGTCCAGGCGCAGCAGCACCTCATAAAACTCGCCCTCGGCGCCCTGCAATGAGACGATGGGCTGGTAGAACAAGATGAACTTGTCCTTCTCAAGGGCGGTCTTGATGCGCTCGGCCCACTCGCGATCCTTCGCCGCGTCGGCCTTGTCCTGCGCCGCTGGATCGAAGGTAACAACGCGATTGCCGCCATCCTTTTGCGCGTTGCGACAGGCTTCGTTGGATTTCTCCAGGACCATCGCTGCGCCAGTGATTTTCTCGCTGAATAAACACACGCCGATACTGGCGTTCAGGCTCACCGAGCGTTGTCCGACGTCGAAAATCCGCTCTTCGAAGCGCTTGCGAATCTGCTCCGCCCATTGCGCTGCAGCCTCGTGCGTGCGGCCGACCGACACCACCGTAAACGAGTGATCGGCAAAGCGCGCCAGAACATCGTTCTCGCCGGCCAGCGACTTCAGCATCGCCGCGACATCGCCGAGCAGCAAGTCGGCTCCGCCGACGCCGATCTGATCGAGCACTTTCCGATAGTTGTCGATTTCGATGTACAGCAATGCTTGATCGACCTTGCCACCCAGCGCTGCGGCGACGGCGCGATCCAACTCGGTCAGGAAATACTGACGGTTGTAGAGGCCGGTAACCAGATCCTGACGCTTGAGCGCGTCCAGCTGCTCGGCCAGCTCGGCGCTCACCGTCTGCTGGCGGAAAATGATCTGCGTCGCCGGCTCACCCTCGATGCTGGCCTCGGCCATTTCCATCACCGCATCGAAGGTCGACCCGTCGGCGCGTTGCGCCTGCACGTTCAAACGCTCCGGCGGCTTTTCGCCCTTGCTTAAGGTCTTCAGCACATTGCGGAACGTCGCGGCGTCTTTGGGCGAGATCAAATCGAGGATCGCCAACCCTTCGATTTCGTCGAACTCCTCGAAATTGAACATTTCGAGGTAAGCGCGATTGGCGTACACGTGCATGCCTTCATGCACATAGGCGATTGGATCGCGCGAGCTGTCAAGCAGCGAGTGCGCGCGGCGCTCGCTCTCGCGCCACGCCGCTTCGATCTTGCGCAGATTGCGCCGCGCCGTGAGATTCTCGAACTCGCGCAGCGCAATGGTCTTCAAATGCTCCGGCACCGTACGCAGTGCGACGTCGCGTGCGCCCTCCTTGAGCGAACGCAACACCAGGTCCTGGGTGATGGCATCGGCCAGTTGCAGTAGGCACAGGTCCTTGCCGCTGCGCGAAATAATCGCTGCGGTCTCTGACAGGCCGATCTTCTTGGCCTTCGGGCTCAGCATCACCAGATCTGTGGCGCCAGCGTCGAGCGCGGCCTTCAGCTGATCGCCATCTTCGACGCGATTGGGGCGCACCGCAATGCCCGCATTGCGCAGAATGCTGATCACCTGTTCGGCGTCCTCCACCGAATCCTCAACCAGAAGGACGCGCAGAACTTTGTCAGCGGCTTTACCCATGGGCGGTCTGGGGCACTTTATGACGACGAGCGTGCGATTTTGACCGAAAGGCGGTGACGATTGCCAGCGCTTCAGGCCTGAAGTGCGTCCAGCGCCTGCGAAAGCGTTTGCACTCCGATCACCTCCAGATCGCCAAAGCGCTCCTTCTTCGGCCGGTTTGGCGCCGGCACGATGGCGCGCTTAAAGCCATGCTGGGCGGCCTCGCGCAGTCGTTCCTCGCCGTTCGGGATGGGGCGAATCTCGCCCGACAGCCCGACTTCTCCGAAGGCTAGCGTGTGCGTACCGATGGCGCGGTTACGAAAGCTGGAATGAACGGCCAGCAATACCGGCAGATCGGCCGCTGTTTCGCTGACGCGAATGCCGCCGACGATGTTGACGAAAACGTCTTGATCGTAGATCGCCACGCCCGCATGGCGATGCGCCACCGCCAGCAGCAACGCAAGGCGGTTGGGTTCGTAGCCGACCGCTACACGCCGCGGGTTGGCCAATGGGCTCTGATCGACCAGCGCCTGCACTTCGACGAGCAGCGGCCTGGTGCCTTCGCGGGTGACCATGACCGTGCTGCCCGGCCCGCGCTCGCTCTGGTTCGACAGGAAAATCGCCGACGGGTTCGGCACTTCCTTCAAGCCCTTGTCGGTCATCGCGAAGACACCAAGTTCATTGACTGCGCCGAAGCGGTTTTTCAGCGCGCGCAGAATGCGAAAGCGAGAACCCGACTCGCCTTCGAAGTACAGCACCGCATCGACCATGTGCTCCAGCACGCGCGGGCCGGCGATGCCGCCTTCTTTGGTCACGTGACCGATCAGGAACACGCTGACGCCCTGCTCCTTGGCGTAGCGCACCAGCCGCGCGGCACATTCGCGCACTTGCGACACCGATCCGGGGGCCGATTGCAGCTCCGCGAGCCAGAGCGTCTGGATCGAATCGATGATCATCACGTCCGGCTTCTCTACCACCGCCGTGGCGAGAATCCGATCGACCGCGGTTTCCGCCAGGCACTTCAAACCGCGCGCGTCGACCGCCAGGCGCCGCGCGCGCTGCGCGATCTGCCCCAACGATTCCTCGCCGCTGACATACAGAACGCGGCTGGCCGCCGCGAGGCTGGCGTGCACCTGCAGCAGCAATGTCGACTTGCCGATGCCAGGATCGCCGCCGACCAGCACCACCGAGCCTTTGACCAGGCCACCGCCGAGCACGCGATTGAGCTCGCCCAGGCCGGTGTCGAGCCGCGCCTCTTCGCTGATCGCCACGCTCGCAAGATCGGCCACGTCCGCCGCGCTTGCGCCACCGGCGTAGCCGCTACGCCGCGGCGACGAAGCGCTCTCTTCGGCCAGCGAATTCCAGGCGCCGCAGTCGGCGCATTGGCCCGCCCATTTGGGCGACACCGCGCCGCACTCCTGACACACGTAGCTCGATTTGGCCGCGGATCTGGGCTTCACGGAGTGTATCCATAGCGAACGATGTGGAAAAACACCGGCGCCGAGAACAGCACCGAATCGAGCCTGTCGAGCACACCACCGTGGCCCGGAATCAGATGACCCCAGTCCTTGACGCCGAGATCGCGCTTGATCGCGCTCATCACCAATCCACCCAGAAAGCCCATCACATTGATCGCCAGGGCAATGCCGGCGGCTTCGAGGGGCGAGAACGGCGTCAGCCAATACAGCCCGGCGCCCAATGCGGTGGCGCTGGCGACGCCCCCGATCAGGCCTTCCCAGGTCTTCGACGGGCTCAACTCTGGCGCCACTTTGCGCTTGCCAAAAAGTTTGCCCCAGACGTACTGCAGCACATCGCTCGATTGCACCACGATGACCAGGAAGGCGATCAGGAACAAGTGCCGGCCTTCGAAACCAGGAATATTCAGTGTCACCAGCGCCGGCACGTGCGACAAGCAGAATACGCTCAGCATCAGCGCCCACTGCACCTCGGCGATGCGTACCAGAAAGTGCGTCGTATCGCTGCGCAAGGCGGCGATGATTGGCAGAAACAAAAATCCGTAGACCGGGATGAAAATCGAATACATCCCGTACCACTCGATCCACACGAAGGCGTATTGCACCGGCAGCGCAACATAAAAGCACATCGCCAACGCCAAGTGATCGGAGCGCCGCGTGTAGCTCAAGGTGACGAACTCGCGCAGCGCCAGGAACGACAACAGCGCGAACAGCACGATGACGCCGCCCTTGCCGAAAAAGAACGCAAGCGCAATCAGCAGCACCATCGCCCACCAGGCGTTGATGCGTGCCGTGAGATTGTCGATCACGCTGTGCGGTTGCCACTTCGCAACCCGCCAACGCAGTGTTTGAGCAATCACGGTGGCGATGATCAGAACGCCGAAAATGCCCGCAAACAAGCGCCAGGTCTCAGTCATGCCCATCTCCTGTAGCGATTGCCTTCAGTGCCGCCTCTGCGTAACGCTTTTTGCTCACGCGACGACACGAAGCCACGAAGGAAGCGAGTCGTTTCGTCGGCTGCCGCTTCGTGCCTTCGTGTCTTCGTGTGAAACCGCCTTTGCTTCTGTCGAGTAGCCCAAGCATCGGCGGTTGTTGCCACACGATAGCCTTCAGCGCTCGGCGCATGGCCTCAGCCCCAACATAGCCGCCGCCGCCCGCTGCAGAAAGGTGTCCTTGTCGTCATCTCCGACCGCGATCGGCTCGCCAAACCGCGCCGTGCACAGCAGCGGGACCGGCAGCAACTCGCCCTTGGGCAACACCCGGTGCAAGTTGTCGATCCACACCGGTATCAGCGGTATGTTCGGGTGACGCTGGCCCAGATGAAACAATCCGCTTTTCAGCGGCAGCAAAGGCGCGTCGGTCAGATTGCGGGTGCCTTCAGGAAACAGGATCAGCGAGTCGCCCGTGCCAAGCACCGCACTCATCTGCTCGATCGGATCGAGCGTGCGTTTGGCCTTGTCGCGTTCGATCAGCACACCGCGCACCACGCGCCGACCGACGTAGCGCCGCAGCGCATCCTTCTCCCAGTAGTCGGCGCCGGCAACGGGCCGAGTGCGCTCGCGCAGGTGCGGCGGCAGCACCGACCAGATCAACGCGAAGTCGCCGTGGCTCACGTGGTTGCCGAAAAACACGCACGGCCCGGTCGGCACGCCGCTGTCCGGCCAGATCGCGCGCACGCCAGTAAGCCAGCGCGCGGCGCTCAGCATCAGCCAGCGAGCAAGAGAATCGAACATCACGTCCGTCGTCAGAATCGAGCTTGCCTTTATCGCAGAGATTGGCATTCGTTACGAGGTGCCGCGCTTCTTGTCCCGCTCCCGTCTCTCTTCGGCGCCAACAGCGCTAGCATGGCGCCAGCGCAACTAACGCCGAAGCTATGACCGACGCCCGCCGCCCGCTGAAATCGCGTAGCACCGCCTGGGCGTCGAAGATCGCGCGCGCCATCGCAGCGACACCGATCACACCGAATCAGATTTCGGTATTCAGCATGCTGTTCGCACTGATGGGTGCCTTTGCGATTGTCTGGTCGCCGGCGCCGGCGACCTTCGTCCTTTGCGCGGTGTGCGTGCAGTTGCGGCTGCTGTGCAATCTGATCGACGGGATGGTCGCGGTCGAAGGCGGCAAGGCCTCGCCTACCGGCGCGCTCTACAACGAAGTGCCCGACCGCGTTGCCGATAGCCTGTTCCTGGTCGCCTTGGGCTATGCGGCGGGCCTCGCCTGGGCCGGCTGGCTTGCGGCACTGCTCGCGGCACTGACTGCCTACATTCGTGTGCTTGGCGGTACGCTGGGTCAGGCACAGGATTTTCGCGGGCCGCAGGCCAAGCCGCATCGGATGGCAGTGATGACGCTGGGCTTGCTCGCGGGCGCGATCGAACTGGCTTACTTGAGTTCCAGTTTTGCCCTGGCGACGGCACTCGCGGTGATCGTGTTGGGCACCGGGTTGACCTGCGTGCTTCGACTGCGCGCTATCGCCAGCCGCCTTTCGGCGTAGCGGCGATTGATCGCGGCGGCAGCCTTCGCCATGCTGCGCGCTCTCCCGACCCAACGGATGACTCATGCGCGCGCTCCTGGTTTTGCTCGCCGTTCTTCCGGCCTTGCTGTTGTCGCGCCCGTCGTTCGCTGCAGACTGGCGCACGCCCGCTGAGGCCTCAAAGTTCACGCGCACGCCGAGTTACGCGGAAACACGTGCCTATTTCGAGCGCCTGAAGGCGGCGGCGCCGACGCAAATCGCCATCAACGAATTCGGTGTGTCGCCGGAAGGGCGCGCACTGTTCAATGTCGTCATCGCCAGCGGCGGCGAGTTCACGCCGCCCGCCGCGCAGGCGAGTGGCAAACCGGTGCTGCTGATCCAGGCATGCATCCATCCTGGCGAGAACGAAGGCAAAGACGCGTTGATGGCGCTGGCGCGCGATTGGCTGATCGAGGACAAGCAAGCCGCAGAGCGCGCTGAAGTGGTACTGGTGTTATTGCCGATTTTCAGCGTCGATGGACATGAGAACGTCGGTCCGCATCGCATCAATCAGAATGGTCCTGACGAAACCGGCTGGCGTTCGACCGCACAGAACTACAACTTGAATCGCGACTTTCTCAAGGTCGAGTCGCCGGAAATGCGCGCATGGCAAGCGCACTGGCAAGCATGGAACCCGGATCTTCTGGTCGACATGCACAACACCAACGGCGCGGACTATCAGTATCACCTGACCTACGCGTACGAACGCCATGAGTCGGTGCACGAGGGCGCCCGGCAGTGGCAGAAGGCGGCGTTCGATACCGCCATTCCTGAAGCGCTGAAAAACAAGGGCTGGCTGCTGGCGCCGTATTTCGATCAACTGGTTTTCGACGATCCGCGCCGCGGCATTGCCTGGGGCGCGTCCACGCCACGCTTTTCCAGCGGCTTCGGCGCCGCCGCGAATCGGCCGACGCTGCTGCTCGAAACGCACATGTTGAAAGACTTCAAGACGCGCACCGAGGTCAACGAGGACTACATCGCTGCGCTGGTCGCGCACGTCGCAGCCGATCCGGCGGCGCTGAAGACGGTCAATCAGGGCGCCGACGCGGCGGCGGCCGCGTTGGCCGGAAAGCCCTACACCCTGCGCTTCAAGCTCGGCGACAAAGTCGACAGCACAGAATTTCTTGGGTTCCAGTACGAGCGGGTGCCGAGCGAAGTGTCCGGCGCGCTGTGGACGCGCTACAGCGCCAAACCAGAACGTATCCAAGTGCCGCTCAAGCAGACGCTGGAACCCGAGACGACCGTCACGCTGCCGCATGGCTACCTCATCCCAGCCTCGTGGAGTGCCGCGATCAAGGCGCTGCAAACGCATGGCGTACGTTTTGTGCGCATCCAGGAAGCGATCACACTGAACGAGGCCGATACCTATCGCTTCTCGGACGTGACCTACGCGCCGCAGCCCTTCGAGGGCCGCGTGCGCGTCGCATCGTTGAATCTGACGCCGGTGCGCGAGTCGCTCAAATTCCCCGTGGGCAGCGTGCTCGTGCCGCTCGACCAGCCGCGCAACCCGATCATCGCGCATCTGCTGGAACCAGCCGGCCCCGATTCTTTGGTGCGCATGGGCTATGGCGATGGCTTCATGACGCACCCCGAGTACGCCGAACCGCGTGTCATGGAGCGCATGGCGCGGGAAATGATGGCCGCAGATCCAAAGCTCAAGGCTGCGTTCGAGGCCGAGCTTGAACGGCCGGAGTTCGCGGCCGACGCGGCGGCGAGACTCAGTTTCTTCTACCGCCGCCTGCCGCACTATGACGAGCGGCATCTGCGCTACCCTGTCGCACGACTGCGCGCCGAGCAACTGGGGCCGTTGGGCCTCAATTGAAGCGTATGGCACGCTACCCAAGGAGCAAGGGGCGAGGGACAGGGGAAAAGGGCCGGAACCCTTCGCGACAAGTGTAGGCTGCTTTGGCTCTGGCGGGGGCATCGCAATCGCAGTTTCGGAGTCCGATGTTCGGCCCCTGCCCCCTGCCTCCCGCCCCCAAAGGCTTATCCGAGTGCGACATGGTCGAAGTTGCTAGACAAATCCCACCGGCCCCATAGTATCGATGCACATGATCGATCCCCGCGCCCCCGTCATCGAAGTCGAAAAGCTCGTCACTTACTTCGGTAAGCGGCGCATCCTGGATCAGGTGGATTTTGTCGTCGAACCGGGCGAGATTCGAGTGATCATGGGCGGGTCCGGGTCCGGGAAGTCGACCCTGCTGCGGCATTTGCTGGGCCTTCTGACGCCAGCCTCGGGCAGTATTCGCGTGTTGGGCCGCGATCTTACGCGGCTCTCGGCGCTGGAGTTGTTGCAGTTCAAGCGCGAGATGGGCGTGAGCTTTCAAGGTGGCGCGTTGTTCACCTCAATGAGCGTAGGCGAGAACGTGGCGCTGCCGCTGCGTGAGCACTTCAAACTCGACGAGAACACCATTCGGATCATGTCGCGGCTGAAGCTTGAGGTCGTCAACCTGGGCGGTTTTCAGGATTTGATGCCCAGCCAGTTGTCGGGCGGCATGATCAAGCGCGCGGCGCTGGCGCGGGCGATCGTGATGGATCCACAGTTGCTGTTTTTCGATGAGCCATCGGCCGGTCTCGATCCAGTGGTGTCGGCCGAACTCGACGAGCTGATCCTCAAACTTCGCGATGCGATGCGCATGACGATCGTGGTCGTTACCCACGAACTGGACAGCGCCTTCAAGATCGCCGACAAGATTACCGTGCTCGATCAAGGCAAAGTGCTGCTGACCGGCACGGTGGACGAGGTCAAGAGCAATCCGAATCAGCGCATTCAGGACCTTCTGAATCGCCGACCGCGGCACGTCGAGGTCAACGTCGATGAGTATCTGGCGCGCCTGACGGGCAGCGATGAGGATCGCTGAGCTGTAAGTCCAACTGCGACATGGTCGAAGTTGCCAGACAAATCCCACCGGCGCGAACCATGCTTGGTTCGCGCTGGCACGCTGTTTCGCTAGCAGATATACGCATCCGCATCGACAACCATTTCACGGCCTTCACATCGAACAAGTACGCCGGTATCCGGAATGCAGTACTGGCTAGAGCCGAGGCTTACACCGTTTCGGTGAACTACCCCATTTCTGCAGGAGTAACGGTTGCTTGATTTCAAATCGGCACGTGAAAGCGAGAATTCAACTCCCTCCGCGAAGCTCAGTAACTGCGACCTCGGTTCGAAAATGGCGCCTTCAAACTGCATAAGGTCTCCATTGGGAAAAGTCACCGATGAAGGGCCATCGAGGCGAACGGCAAGAACGGGCATCGGTTGCCCATCTGCCCACATAGAGAAAACCGCCAGCGGTGCCTTGAGTTTGATTGCACCCTTTACGGCGATTTCAACATTCTCCGCCGACTCCAAAACGCGTCCGTTCACCGTTGTGGCTGAACTTGTATACGAAAAGCCGCCGTTTTTTTCATTTGCCAACAAGGAAAAAGGCACGAACATTACAAAAAGTGAGAGGCTGAGAATTTTCATGGATACTGCCCTGATTGAATTGCTTCCAATTGAACACTACGGCTGTTACCTTGTGTTGTCAACGATCTCCAGGCAAAGCACTTCTCGGTTGGCTCCGGAGGAACTCGTCCTGGCGTCCAGCTACTCTCCGTTCTATTGATCCGGCCGGAGTTATCCGGCGATTTGAGTTTAGCGACGGGGCAGGTGGCGGGGGGCAGGGGCCAGACTTTTCGTCTATGCCGATGACCGCTTTAGCCCTGGCAGACGGAGGGAAGTGCTTACGAAGGGGTTCATGCTCGGCCCGTGACCCCCGCCCCCCGTCCCCGCTACGGGTGCCGAATAAATCGTGCCGCCTCAGCAAGGCGCCTGGCGTTTCTTTGTTCGCGCTGCGCTGCTCGTGGCAGAATCCGCACGCCTGAGGCGACTGGACTGCCGCGTGAAGCGCGAAAACGTCAACTATTTTCTGACCGGATTGGTAGCGCTCGCGGCGCTTGGCATGCTGATCGCGGCGCTGTTTGTCATCACCGGGCGCTCAGGTCCGACGGACAACTATGTGGTGCGCTACGCCAACGTCGCGGGTTTGGCGTTCGGCACACCGGTGTTCTATCAGGGCTACCGAATCGGCCAGATCGAGGAGATCACTCCGGAGCGTGAAGGCACCACCACCCGCTTCCGTGTCGATTTTTCGGTCCAGAGCGGCTGGCAGATCCCCGACGATTCGGTGGCGCAACTGATGTCGAGCGGGTTACTAGCGGATGTGTTCATCTCGATCCGCGAAGGCAAATCGAGCACCTTGCTCGCTGCCGGAACGGAAATCGCCGGACGCGAGGCGGCCGATTTGTTCGGGGCGGTGGGCGAGTTGGCGGGCGAGGTCACCTCGCTGACCCGCGACAAACTCACGCCCATCGTCGAAAAGCTGGGGCATCGCCTGGATGCGATCGGCGGCAAGTTCGAAGAAGGTACGCCGCTGCTGGTCGATGAGGCAGTGGAACTGGTGAAGCGCTTGAACTTGAGCGCCGAGTCGTTGAACAAGATTCTCAGCCCCGCCAATCGTGGCCACATCGATGAGCTGCTGTCGCAATCGAGCGTAGCGGCGGGCAACGTGCGCCAACTCACCGGTGACTTGTCGGCCACCCGCGCGCAGCTCGATTCGATTCTGCAAGAGCTGGACGCTACGGTGAAAAAGAGTCGCCCGGACATCGAGGCGAGCTTGAGCGATTTGCGCGTCACGCTTGATGCGATGGCGCAACGCATCGATGCAATCACCTACAACCTCGAATCGGCCTCCCGGCATTTCGATGAGTTCAGCCGCCAGATCCGCAAGGAGCCTAATCGCTTGATCTTCTCGCCGAAAGCTGACGATGTGCCCGGAGAAAAACGATGAAGCGCGTCGGTCTGGTGATGCTCGTTACCTTGGGCGCATGCAGCGCACCCGAGCCGATTCCGGATTTTCGTTATTACCGGCTGGCGAGCGTCGAGCAAGCGGCGCCGTTACCAGCACCGCTGCTCGATCGGCCGCTGGTCATCGAGCCGTTGCGCGCCGACGGCGTGCACGGCGAGCGACCGATCCTGTATGCCACCGATCCCGACAGTCTCAAGATCAGTCAGTACCATTACCAGCTGTGGAACGACCCGCCGCCGACGATGATTCAGCGCCGGCTGATCGATCACTTCAACGCGATCGGCGCGGCCAGTCTGGTGACCGATCGGCTCGGCTCCCGCGTGTCGGCGTATCGCTTGCGCGGCGTGGTGTATCGCTTCGAGCGCGTGATGAGCGAGGGCGCGCCTGCGGAAGCGGTGGTCGCCGTGCGGTTGCGGATCGATCAGGACGGCGAGGATTTGCCCTATCTCACGCTCGATCGGATGGTGCGTGTGCCGGTGACGGGCCAACGCGTCGAAGATGCGGCCGTGGCGCTCAGCGAAGGCGTCGATCGTATCGCCGCCGAGCTGGTGGCTGCGCTGAAGGCTCGGCGTAGCGAAGGCTGATGTTTACCGCTGGCCAACGTGCGGCGCTTGCGGCGCTGGAAATCGCCATTTACAAGCCGCTGGTGTTGGCCGGCATCGACGACACTGCACTGATGCGCGCAATTGCCAAAGCCGCGAGCTGCGCGGATACGGGCGAGCTGGTGCGCAGGCTCGGCTCGCCGCTGCCGGCGGGGCTGCAGGATGCTGCGGTAAAGAAGCAACTCTGGCCACGCATCCGCGCACTGCGGCGAACGTGATTGCGCTGCGCCCGATGCGTGAGGAGGATTTGCCGGGCGTCATGGCCATCGAAGTCCTCGCCTATGAGTTTCCGTGGACGGAGGGCGTTTTTCGCGATTGCTTCAAGGCTGGGTATGCGCAATGGGTATTGGACGATGGGACGCGCATCGTCGGCTACGGGGTGCTCTCAGTGGCGGCCAACGAGGCGCACATACTGAACATCGCGACCGCGCCGGATCGCCGCGGCGAGGGTCTGGGCCGGCGATTGCTCGATCGTCTCCTGGATCTGGGTCGTTGGCACCACGTCGAGCGCATTTTTCTGGAAGTGCGGCCATCCAACCATGTCGCCATCGGCCTTTACCACCGCAGCGGCTTTTGCGAGATCGGCACCCGGCCGAACTATTATCCGGCGCGCGTCGGGCGCGAGGACGCGGTGGTGATGGCGCGGGAGATGTGAAGCTTTTGGGTTCTTGGTTGTTGGTTGTTGGTTCCTGGAACCCGCGGCAAAGAACCAATGGATATGACGCGAAAGGCGCCTCTGCCATTGCCGGATCCCCTTAGGGGCGCGATTCATCGCGCCCGTTTATCGGTCTTTCGCGCCGCTTCGAAGAAGACAAAGACCAACAACCAACAACCAACAACCAACAACCAACAACCAACAACCAACAACCAA
>ERZ1066126.97-NODE-97-length-65915-cov-22.338050_pt1 | contig 65915 bp, 43 predicted proteins | sample MGYA00382773_ERZ1066126 | MGnify/ENA primary metagenome ERZ1066126 (study PRJEB33369, sample SAMEA5778356) | biofilm metagenome | biome: Industrial cooling water; feature: Water cooling tower basin; material: Biofilm | place: United Arab Emirates | collected... | reverse complement strand
ATCACAATCTGCATTACAACAATCGCTTGCAGTTGGTGGAAAATCGGTTGGGGACTGACCCGAACAGTTCGACTACGTGGAATCGCGGAGCGTTGATCAATTACTACAGCAATCAGGCGCGAACGGCGAACAATCAATGGCTGAACGCGACGGACAACAACGGCAACGTCACTCGCGTCCAGCATTTCGTGCCGACGGCGGATGTGGCAGACCCGGTCAACAATTACGCCGTGCCGATGATTGACGATTACGATTACGACGCGCTGAATCGCATCACGCTGGTGACGGGGCGTCAACAGGCTTCGAGCGGCAGCGGTTGGACCTCGGTTTACGCGCAAGGTTATTCGTATGACCGCTGGGGCAACCGCACGATCAATCAAGCGGCGACTTACGGCACGGGAATCAACAACGCGCTGTACACGGTTGACGCGGCGACGAACCGCTTGACGGCCATGAACGGCACGGGGATGACTTATGACTCGGCGGGAAATCAGACCTACGACGCGACGGGCAATCGCTGGTTCGATGGCGAGAATCGCATGCACAAGGCGACGCAAGGCAGCACGACCAGTCATTACGTGTACGACGCCGACGGCAAACGAGTCCGCCGCATTATCGGCAGCGTGGAGTATTGGCAAGTCTACGGCTTCGAAGGCGAATTGATTGCCGAATATCCGGTGAATGGCGCGGCTTCAGTGCCGCAATAAAGAATACAGCTATCGCAATGGGCAAATGCTGATCGTCGCCGAAGGCAGCAAAGTGCAATGGACATTAGCTGACCATCTTGGGACTCCGCGCATGGTTGTGGACAAGAGCGGGCGTCTGTTCGATGACCCGGCCACGACGACGTATGACGAGAGATTGGTGCGGCACGATTACTTGCCCTTCGGCGAAGAGCTGTTCGTCGGAATGGGCAACAGCAGCATCCGCAGCGCGGGGATGGGATATGTTGCGGACGCTGTGCGGCAGAAATTCGGGTCAAAAGAGCGGGATTTGGAAACTGGACTCGATTACTTTGGGGCCAGATACTTTGCTTCCGTGCAGGGACGGTTCACCAGCCCTGATGATTATCTCAACGACACTTACACTGCTGCCCCTGCAAGCTGGAACCTGTACGCTTATGTGAGAAACAATCCTCTGACATACATAGACCCAGATGGTGAAGAGGTGTACAGCACCAATCTTACAGAAGAACAAAAGAAGCAATTGATCAAAGATTGGCAGAATAAGACCGGTTACAAGAAAATCTACTTTGATAAGGCCAACAAATTGATTATTGATACGGCAGCCGGTTTCAAAGGCGGTTCTGCTAGAGCGAGAAACGAGCTTCTTACAGCGGCTACCTCCACAAGCAAAATCTTCAATCTAAGGGCAGTGTCTGGGACAGAGGCGCAACAAGTTGCATTTGCAGACAACAGGGCAACAATGGTGAGCACTGATGATGCTAGCGGCAACAGAACTGACACTTATGAAACCCGGATAGATTTTGGAGACTTCAAACAATTGAAGGGGGACAAAGATGCCAAGAAGGCTTTCACTGTTGGGATTGCCCTCCTTCATGAATTTGAGCACGGTCTTCGCGAGGGGGATCCTGGCGGCGCTGACAGTCCAAGGTTCTCCGGATTCCCAGGTTGGCTTGAGGTACTTTACATCAATCCAATACGTGCTGAGCTTGGTTTGGCAAAGCGGCTTGAGTATTCAGCAACTTTGCAGAGGTCAGGCAAGTACGCCGGTTTCGCAGAAGTAAGATTTAGGAACAATAAAGGGACAGTGAAAATATTACGCTGGCAAGACTCTGTAGTAGGAGGTAGACATCAGTGATGATAAAGATTTTGAGAGCCAAGCAAATAATTTTTGTTGTTGTTTTGAGCATAACCATTCCTTCATTGTTATGCTCAGGCCAGTCAGTAAAGTCTGGTGAAGACGTCCGCAGATTACTGATGGAAAGCCACGTCATCGAAGATGAGGCACTGGCTTTACTCTTTAGAGTAGGCGACGAGCGTATTCAAGACCTAATTCGCGCATTGAATGACAACAGCGAAATAGTAAGACGAAATGCTCAAACAATCATTCGTTATTTAGGCAATGAAGTGGGGATGAAGGCATTGATTGAAAGCTACGCCAAGTCTCCCGCCTATACACTTGCAGGCCCTGTTCCCTTACCGTTGCGAGATTGGGATTATGAATACATCGAAAAGTATTATCTCAGTTCATCAAAAGGTTGGGACTCGCGTGCTTCGTCTTATATTTATGCCCTTGCCCTTGACGGATCGCCAGAGGCAGAGACCTTGTTGCAAGAGCTAAGAACGAAAGCGGAAGCAGGTACTATTACTTATCACTATGCACTGGCTCGTGTAAAAGCATTTCCGCGAAAGCAAATTTTTTCGAAGGAAACATATCTGGAAAAGATAGTTGCTGATAATGCTTTTTTCGTTAGTACAGATTCCCGCGAATATTTATCAGTAAAGCTACTAGGGTTTAATCAGGTGAAGGATAAATCGTTGCTTAAGGTTTATGTTGGAGGGCCACCACTGGCGGCTGAACAATATCACGTTGTGTTGCAAAAAAAGCGAGAGGGTTGGCAATATTTCTCTATCACCTTAATTTCCGTTTCGTAAACAGTCTACTTATTTCTGTTCCACAATTTGCATTACAACAATCGCTTGCAGTTGGTGGAAAATCGGTTGGGGACTGACCCGAACAGTTCGACTACGTGGAATCGCGGAGCGTTGATCAATTACTACAGCAATCAGGCGCGAACGGCGAACAATCAATGGCTGAACGCGACGGACAACAACGGCAACGTCACTCGCGTCCAGCATTTCGTGCCGACGGCGGATGTGGCAGACCCGGTCAACAATTACGCCGTGCCGATGATTGACGATTACGATTACGACGCGCTGAATCGCATCACGCTGGTGACGGGGCGTCAACAGGCTTCGAGCGGCAGCGGTTGGACCTCGGTTTACGCGCAAGGTTATTCGTATGACCGCTGGGGCAACCGCACGATCAATCAAGCGGCGACTTACGGCACGGGAATCAACAACGCGCTGTACACGGTTGACGCGGCGACGAACCGCTTGACGGCCATGAACGGCACGGGGATGACTTATGACTCGGCGGGAAATCAGACCTACGACGCGACGGGCAATCGCTGGTTCGATGGCGAGAATCGCATGCACAAGGCGACGCAAGGCAGCACGACCAGTCATTACGTGTACGACGCCGACGGCAAACGAGTCCGCCGCATTATCGGCAGCGTGGAGTATTGGCAAGTCTACGGCTTCGAAGGCGAATTGATTGCCGAATATCCGGTGAATGGCGCGGCTTCAGTGCCGCAATAAAGAATACAGCTATCGCAATGGGCAAATGCTGATCGTCGCCGAAGGCAGCAAAGTGCAATGGACGTTGGCTGATCATTTGGGGACTCCGCGAATGGTTGTGGACAAGAGTGGGCGTTTGTTTGACGACACAGCAACGCCGAGCTACGACGAGCGATTGGTGCGGCACGATTACCTGCCGTTTGGGGAAGAGTTGTTTGTTGGAATGGGCAACAGCAGCATCCGCAGTGCAGGGATGGGATATGTGGCTGATGCGGTTCGGCAGAAGTTTACAGGTAAAGAACGAGATAATGAGATAGGGTTGGATTACTTTCTTGCTCGGCATTTTTCAAATATCCAAGGGAGATTTACTAGCCCTGATGCACCATTTGCTGATCAGGTTATTCAAGACCCACAAAGCTGGAATCTCTACAATTACGTAAGGAATAATCCAACAAACTTTATTGATCCTGATGGTAGATCAACACATACCAATAAAGACGGAGTTGTAGTTGCGGTTTATGATGACGGTAATTTGGGAGTTTACAAGCACGATGATTTGAGTAAGTGGGATAAAAAGAAAAGGCTTGGTACTTGGGGAAAAGGGATTACAAGAATGGGGGAAACGCAGTATATAAATGAGTTCGCGGCGATTGACGGTAAGGGGAACTACCTGAAGAACGAGGATGGATCATTTAAGATTGCCCCGAACGCAACGATCAGATTTGGTGAGTCATTTGATGGAGACATCAGCAGGCTGAACGCCGAGGCCCGAACAATGAGTTTGGATGAAATTGCTAAAAACTCCACTAATGAGCGGAAATTTGACATCAAGGTTGATAAATCAATCGCTCCTGATGGGGAATATACTGGGAAACTGCTGAATGGTAAATACGCTTCAGCCAGATCAGCCGGTAATTACCTTGCAGGCTTCAACGGCGCAACTTCAACTCAATTTCTGTTTAAAATTGACTACGTAATCTACGCAAATATGGCAGGAGCGCTTCAGACTGGCCAGTGGGAAGGCGCCGCGACAACCTACCGTAGAATAATGATTGAGAAGAAGACTTATGGCCCGCCGCCCTACTACGGCGAGCTAGAATATTCCGGGAGAAGGATAAGAGCAGGATTCTCTCACGGTGTGTGTGTCAGAAATAATCGCCCGGGTTGTTAGAGGAGGATGAACTATGAAATCAATTCTCAACGCCCTCATCCTATCTGTTGTAGCTTTTGCTGGCTGCAATTCAGGCGATGAGCCATCCCCTTATAGGTATGGTATTGCAGAAGTGAAAATTGCGGGTAAGCAACCACTCTATTTCAAAAGAGAGGTACGAGGGATGAATTACGATGTCATCTGCCTTTCCACCAACAAAGACCCTTGTGCTGGAGCCGATTCTAAATACGATTACGTTTTTTCAAATTCTGCAAGGGAGAGACTCTATTACAAGATTGAAAATAATAGTTTGGTGCTGTTTGATACCGTGGCTGAAGTCCCGTCAGATAAAAGGCGATTTCAGATTAATGTCATTCCTAAGGAATTGCATCCGCTGGATTTTGCTGAGTTGCAAAAAGCCCCTGAGAAACAAAGCGTTTATTATTTAGATGTTAAGTTAGACGATAAAATAAAGTGCAGGTGACTTGTCTGGCACCGGGCTTTGATCGCTGGAAAGCGGTCGAGCGATTGGTGGCAGTGATTTACGGCATCAGCACGACAACCTTTATCAGCGACACCGCTGCATAGTTGACCAGCTTCACCGGAACCTTGGGTGATGGAGTCAATCGGACGTGTGTCAAAATCATCAACTGCGCACCGGCGGGGGCAAATGACCAAAGAACGGTTCGGAACGACGACCAATCTCTATCACAATCTGCATTACAACAATCGCTTGCAGTTGGTTGAAAATCGGCTGGGGACAGACGCGAACAGTTCGACTACTTGGAATCGCGGAGCGTTGATCAACTATTACAGCAACCAGGCTCGAACGGCGAACGATCAATGGTTGAACGCGACGGACAACAACGGCAACGTCACTCGCGTGCAGCATTTCGTGCCGACTGCGGACGTAGCCGACCCGATCAACAATTACGCCGTGCCGATGATTGACGATTATGATTACGACGCGCTGAACCGCATCACGCTGGTGACGGGGCGTCAACAGGCTTCGAGCGGCAGCGGCTGGACTTCGGTTTACGCGCAAGGTTATTCGTATGACCGCTGGGGTAACCGGACGATCAACAACGGAGCGACTTGGGGAACCGGAATCAATAACGCGTTGTACACGGTTGACACGGCGACGAACCGTTTGACGGCGATGAACGGCACGGGGATGACTTATGACTCGGCGGGAAATCAGACCTACGACGCGACGGGCAATCGCTGGTTCGATGGCGAGAATCGCATGCACAAGGCGACGCAAGGCAGCACGACCAGTCATTACGTGTACGACGCCGACGGCAAACGAGTCCGCCGCATTATCGGCAGCGTGGAGTATTGGCAAGTCTACGGCTTCGAAGGCGAATTGATTGCCGAATATCCGGTGAATGGCGCGGCTTCAGTGCCGCAATAAAGAATACAGCTATCGCAATGGGCAAATGCTGATCGTCGGCGGCTGCGATGTGGCGCGCTGGATCGTGGCCGATCATCTGGGGACGCCTCGAATGGAAGTTGATCCGAGCGACAGCTTGAGTACGATGCGGCGACACGATTATTTGCCTTACCCTGAACGGCTTCGATCATCGTTTCGGCCACGTGGGGCCGATCTGAAGGTTAGGCGGTGGACATTCGTTTGGGCACAAGCTCCGCAGACGAATGGACGTGGAGTCGCGGCGCGCTGATCACCTACTTCAGCAATCAGGCGCGCAGTATCGGCAACGCATTCCTCACAGTGTTCCTTTATCTGACAGCAATCGTGACCGAATTGCTCGCCACGCCGTTTCGCGTGACGCTGAGTTTATGAATTCCTGCTGTGATTCCTGCCGGGAAGACGATGTTCAATTGATTCAAGCCTGAAAAGCCGGGCGCTCGTCCGGCATAACTGACCGTCACCGGTTGATCGTCAATTGTTACCAGAACGGTTGCGGCGACGTTGGCGTCAATGTCTGTGGCGTCTTCGCCCAAACCTGTGCAGAACACGGCGATGATGTTGGGTTGGCCGTTGCTCTGCGTGGCGTTGAATGGCGCACGCGAAAAGTTGAAAGCGTCCAGCGCTGCCGCTTCGCCTGATCCGCTGGAATTTGCAGTGAAGATGGAAATAGCGCTCGGCGCGACGATGGTCGAACCAGTGACAAGCTGGCCGTTGTTGTTGAATTTGAGCAGCGCAGGCCCCGGCGTTGTGCCCGCCGGAATTTGATAATTGATCTGAAAGGGCGAAATGAAAAACAACGGGGCCATTCGTTCGACGCCTTTGAAATCCACGACGGAAATGGAAGCTCCGCCAAGCGAAGTCGGCAACAGAGAAGTAGAAGCGCTCAGCGTTGTGTTCGCCAGATTGACGCCGAATGCGGCAGCAATGGATTTTCCTGTAATCGCTGAAAATCCGAAGCTGGCGGCGGAAACAGTGCGCGGGCCAGCTTGTGCCGCAGTTGCGTCTACGACGAACAATCCGCCATCCAGATCGCTCAGCAGAACTCGATCAAGTCCCAAAAAAGGATACACACCCCAGCAACCATCGAATCCATTGGTCGTTCCCGAATAAGTGTCGTAATTGCCGAGCAAACGCGGTTGTCGAGGATCGCTGATGTCCAGAACGACCACCCCTGCCTGATACCACGAAACGATCAACAGGTTGCCGACGATGTAAGGATTGTGCGCCGAAAAAGCATCCAGGCCGAGCGATTGCGCTGAGATGGTTGAAAGTTGAACAGGATTGGCTGGGTCGGAAATGTCGAACAGTCGCACGTCCCCGTTGACGGTTTCCCGCGCGCTGGCAAGCAAGTTGCCATCATTGCTCGGCCAACTGACGTGCGAACTTGTGCCGGAATCGAACGAACCTAGCAACGGCGGCGGCGCGGTCAATACGTTGCGCACGTCGTAAATATCGGTTTTGCCGCTCCAGCCCGAAGTGAACAATCTGCCATTGATGCACACAATCGCATGAATGAAGCGCGTGTCAGTGGTTTGAATGTCGCGGACAAACACAGGATTGCGCGGATCGCGCACGTCAAATACTTTGACGGCTGTTGTCCGCGAATCGGCCTCGTACAAAATTCCGTCGGCAACAAACAGTTCGTGAACGTTGACGAAACCGTTCTTTTCCGCAGTGACCTGACTGAGCAGAACAGGATTGGCGGGATTGCGCACGTCCACGATATGCACCCCGCCACGATTTTCGCTGGAAAAATAGCCTATGCCATTGATAACCATGACATCCTGAAACCGCCCGCCTTCGGTTGGGTTGTAATGCCCGACCAGACGCGGGGCGGTGGGCACTGAGATGTCGAAAATCATTACGCCATTGCCGTTGAAAGAGCCGATGTAAGCGAAATTGCCTTCGCCCCAGATGTCAGCATAACGATTGTCGCCGTCGAATGGATCGAGATGGCCAAGCAGTTTGATCGTAGCCTGGGCGGTTGTAGTGATGGGGGAAAAAATTGCCACCAGCACGGCAATCGTAATGGTGGCGAAACATTGATTGGTTGGTCGTGACATTAAAACGGACAGCCTCTGAACAATGGATTGTCGGCGGTGTCATCTTCCGAGCGCTGCCGACAATCACTTTCTATCATTTCAGAGCGCTGGTTGTGGAGCGCTCGGCGGCGGCGATTTGTTTTTCCGCCTGGCCGCGCACGTAACTCAGAATCCAGCTTAGATGGCTGTAGCGGGCAAACCAGATTTCCTTGCCTTGCAATTTGAACTCGCTGGCAGCGGCGTTGAGGATTTCTGCGCCAGCAATGATGTTCCTCGGCGAAAACACTGCCTTGACGGAATCAATCTCTTTTTTTATTTCGTTGCGTTTCAGCGGATCGCTGATGAAGGACAAGTCAGGATTGAGCAGGGAATTCACGTCATTGCGCGCCCGGTAATGAAAGAGCGCGATGTCATCGGTTGTCAGCGAAACAAACGCTCGGCGATTGTCCAGGTGCAGCAATGTCGCCATAGCCCAGACGATGCCGCCCGACAAATACACTTTGTTGCGCGACAACAAGCCTGGTTTGGCAGCGATTTCTTTTTGCAAGGATTCATTCAACAACTTAGGGCTGAGCAGTAATGCGTCCAGCGCAAAACCTTTCAAATCGGCTTCGGTGTTTCTCAGTTTGTTGGCTTCGTTGGTGAAGCTGACGGTTCCGAATGGAATGCCCATGGTCACGAATTCGTCTGTCTGCCCTGAACCGGGCAATTGAAAACCGCCTTTGGTATTGCCGCTGCCTATGTCCAACAACATCGAAGCTTCGCGTTCGTTGATCGGTCTGGTTTCGTCGTCGCGTTTGCGCGGGATGGTTCCGGCTATGCTCAATTGCACTTCCAATTCGACGGTCAGGAACGACAGGGCTTTGGCGGTCGCTTGTTGGATGGCGCTGACCAATTCCGTTTTGTTGTCTGCGCGCAACCCGCTGCTGCCTACAATGTAAATCTGTTCAACCGGAACCTTATATTCCTGTTGCAGCTTGTCGAACATGGTTTTGACGGCATCGGCTGCTTCCTTCAACCCTTCCGGCATGAAGCGATTGTCTTTCAACTTCATGATCGAAGTGTTGATGGTTTCGGTGTACAGAATTTTGACGTCGTACCCGCTGCCTTTGCGCGTGAAATGAATCGCGGTTCCTTTGACTCCGCGCGAGCCGATTTCAATGCCGCCATGCAGCTTGTTGTTTTTCCCGAACGCCTGAGTCGTCAGGCCGGGCAGTAGAAGCAGTGAAAAGCAAAGAACCGTTGCGATGGAAAAAAGTTTTCGGAGCATTTTCATCCTGATAAAAGATTTGATTTGGCGAGCGTTCTTGTCGCTCAGTTTGGTTGTGATACCGGCGGCAGTTTACGGCGCATCGGAGCCAACCTGCAATCGTGTGTAACTCAAAATCCACGACAAATAACTGTAGCGCGCAAACCGAATGCGTTTTTCCTGCAATTGAAATTCGCTGGAAACGGCTTTCAGGATTTCCGCGCCTGCGATCAGATTCCTGGGCGAAAAAGTGTTGCGCACTGTTTCCAGTTCCTGTTCAGCTTCCGCGCGCAGCTTGCGGTCAGTGATTCGTTTGCTCAGATTTGGATTCAAAAACTTTTGCAAGGTATCGGGATCGCTGGTGACTTTTCGGTAAAAGAAATCAATGTCGTCGGCTGTGATCGGAACCAGCGCGCGCCTGTCTTCAGGATGCAGCAAGGTCGCCATTGCCCAGACTATACCGCCAGACAAATACATGCGTGGACGATTGACCAACCCCGGCTTGCGCTCCATTTCATTTCTCAACGCAGCGCGAATCGAAGTCGGCGCCAGTTGCCTGGCTTTGCGAACGAAATCCTGTTGATCGCCTGCTTCGCCGACTGCCTGCGCGATTTCGTTGGTGAAGCTGACGGTTCCTTTGGGAATGCCCACCGTGACGTAATCGTAATCGGGGGTGCCGGTCGGCATCTGGCGAATCAGTTGATACCCGCCTTTGGTGTTGCCACTGCCAATATCCATCAACACGGAAATGCCGCGATTGTCCATCCATCCGTTTTTGGTTTTGAACCGTTGCGGAATCGTACCGACAACGCTCAACTGCACTTCGGTTTCCACATCCAGAAAAGACATGGTTTTGCCGGTACGGTCGCGCACGGCTTTGACCAAATCCTGCGGATTGTCCGCGCGCAATCCGCTGCTGCCTACGATATGGATTCGCGTTTCAGGAACTTTCAACTCATCGCGCATTCGCGTCATCAATTTGTTGACGGCCAGCGCTGTGTCGCGAATGACATCCGGGGCGAATTTGTTGTCTTTGAGCTGCATGATCGTGGTGTTGACGACTTCGGCGTAAATCAATTTGACGCTGTATCCGTCGTCGGTTTCCTTGACGCGAATGGTTGTGGCCTTGACGCCTTTGGATCCAATTTCAATTCCGGCGTACAACTGGCCCGCTTCGTTGGCGGCTTGGGCCAGCGCGGCAAGGCTTAAGAGCGCCAGCAGGAAACACACTTGAACAGCTTTGCGAATACACATTTCGATCTTCATAAAATCAATCTCCGGGGAATCTCAAACAGAGTTCAATTGTTCAAAAACAGGGGAGGTCGCTTACGACACCGGGTTGCGCAGGTATCGAATCAGCTTTGTAAAGACCAGGATGAGCATGACCAGCACCAGCGCCAGCAATGCCAGAGTGACAGGCAACGGCAAGGTCTGGTCTTTGGTCGTTGGGACGTTAGAAGGAAGCGCGGAAGTATTCATTGCCGCCAGCGTTTGCGAAGAAGTGGCGGGATTGGTTCTTTCTTCAACTGAAACTGGTAAATCCGGCGTTGAGCTGGTTGCGGCTGTGGCAGCGGTTTCGCCAATTGTCATCGGCGTCGGCGATGGCGCGACATTGCCAGCCAGTTCGGCTGCTGAAGTTTCTGGCGAATCATTCTTTCTTCGAGAATTGCGCCGTGAGGTTTTGCCGGTGTTGGAGCTTTCCGATTCATTGGCCAGAACGGTCGAACCTTCGTTGTTCGACGTGCGCTTGTCACGGTTGCGTCCTTGATCGCCGCGTTCCTGCACTTGTGGAAAAATGTCTATCGGGTCGAGTTTGTGCATCGCACGTTTCTTTTCTTCGGGCACGGATTGTTGGGCGAACGCTGCGTTCGTGAAGAAGAGAAAAAACGATGCGGCGAATAACAAAATGGAAATCGAAGATATTTTTTTCATGGGGTTTTGTGTCTAAATCAAAACACGCTGGATTGAGACAACCTTTCAAAACAGGATGAACGAGATTTCCGACAGGATTTACATGATTCTCAACTCCGGCGAGATTTTGGTCAGGTTTGAATCTTGTTCATCCTGAAAAAATCATGTTCATCCTGTTTCAAAGTTTTCTGCTTCGATTTAGGTGATTTGGCGAACATCGAATCCGCGCAGGAGGGAGTCACGACTTTTCGAGCAAGCGGGTTGCCGACGTGTGGAGCGTGAATTCGATGTCGCTGCGGTTTTACAGTTGATGGAATGCAACGACGCCCAGCCAGACCAGCGCGGACATCAGAGCCGTAATCAACGCGCCATAAAACACCAGTTTGATTCTGCCGTTGCCGGAACCGGATTGGGTTGCATCCAGAAACATAATTTCGTCATCGGTTTTGGCCATTGCCAGCGAAGTCGTGGAGTCGTTGGAACGAGTGATTTGTTCTGACAACGTCCGCAATTCTTCTTCCTGTTTGCGCAAAACCTTCTTGTAACCGGCTTCAGCGGTTTTGTATTTTTCCTCTGCTTTGCGGAGTTTCTTTTCCAGATCGGCTGCTTTGGTTTCGGCTTCGGCTCTGGCTTCTTCGGCAATCAGTCGCGCTTTCTGTTCTGATTCGATTTGGGAGCGCAACTCGCTCTGAGCTTCGTCATTGTTGGCCGCAGGCGATTGAGCAACGTTGGTCACCTGAGTCATAGCTGATTCCAGATTGTCCCAATTGAGTTCCAGATTCGGCACGACGCTGGCCAGTTCTTTCAGCATTTGTTCAGCCAGCACGCGCAACTCGGCTTCGCGGCGCAGATTCGCTTCCGAAGCCTTGTACTTTTCTTCCATCTGGCGCGCGATGGCGTCCGCTTCGTAAATCAGCGATTCGGCGGTACGAGCGGCTTCTTCAGCGGCGCGCACCTTCGCTTCGGCGTGTTTGTATGACTCTTCGACGTTTCTGGCTTTGGCTTCGGCTTGAGCGCAAGCAGTTTCGGCTTCCGTGCGAGCTTTTTCCGCAATCGCCCGCGCTTCGGCTTCCTGTTTGATGCGTTCTTCAAATTCGACTTTGGCGATTTCGGCTTCGATGCGTTTCAACTCTTCCGATTGAGCGACGTTTTGCCATTGTTTCGATTCCTCTTCAAATTCGGCCAGGCGTTGTTCGGCCTGTTGGCGCAGATCGGTTTGCTCTTTCAGTTTGGCTTCGGCCAGTCGTAGCGTTTCGGCGGCGTCGCGCGAACGAGCTTCCGCTTCGCGCGCAATGGCAATGATGGCGGCTTTGCGTCGTTCGATTTCCTGGCCCAGGGATTCAATGGCCGATGGCTCGGTTTTCGCGCTTTCTGATTCAACTGCTGCATCCGGTTCATCAAAGGCAATGCTTCTGGATTTCATTTGCGCCAGCACGGCTTCCATGCGCGATTTGATTTCGGTCGGTTCATCAACGGTCAGGGCATTCTGTTCCGCGTCAGGATGAGTTTCCGTAATAACGACCGGCAATCTCAATTTGCCGGTATTGCCTTTCGGACGTTCCAACGGCAACACGTTGTTTGGTTTTTTGTCCAGGGAATCGGCTGCGTGATCGCTGGTCGAAGCAGAGGACTTTACGGAATCGGAGTAATTGGACTCGCGCTTTTTCGCTTTCTCTGTGAGCATTGGTTTTTTATGCCTCCTGAGTTGGGATGAATTGCTGGTTATACATTTATGCACTCTGACACTGTGGCTAAGCCGTACTTCCCAGCCAGTCGCAGCGGCGCTTGAATACACGTTGACCGCGTCACCGGCAATTGAAGATTGGCCGATGAACTCATGTCTGAAATTTGATGTGACAGAACTGCGAACTACAGGCTATTCAGCGCCGACAACTCACCATGGCGCTTGTCACCTGTGTTTAGGAAAGCTTTCCGCTGGGGTCAGAGCAGGCAGCCAATGGGGGAAAAACTGTGGGAGGTAGGCAACGTTCCAATTGAATTTTCAGGCGGGGCAAACGGGGAAACGGCTCTGAACTGAACCGTGCGGCATTAAACACAAACACAGCGAAAGAAGTCAATTGATAATTTGGGCAAGCTCGTAAATTTTTCGCTCAGCGACGAATTTGCCGGATCGCATTTCGCAAAAATCCATGTTTGGGAAGTTCCACTGCTTCACCGGATTCTTCGGCTTTGGCAATGGCTTTGGCTTCCGCTTCGATGGCGGTGAAAAATTGCCCGGCCATCATCTTGGCGGCGGATAACACCATTCGCTGGCCGACGCTGGCCAAAGTTCCGCCGACGCTGACATCGCCGGAATAACTGATGGTCGTTTCATCCCCTTGTTCAGTCAGGTCTAGCGCGCCTGTTCCTTTCAAGAATCCCGGCGCGCCTTTGCCTTCGACAATCATCTGGTAATGTTCCGGTTCGACAATGTCTTCCAGACGAATCAATCCGGTGAACTGTCCTTTGATCGAACCGATGCCGGTCTTCATCGTCATTTTGTACGAACCATCTTCCTGGGTTTCGAGCGATTGACAACCCGGAACGCATCTCTGCAAGACTTCGGGCGCAACCAGCAACGCAAACATTCGTTCACGCGGCGCTTTGATGGTGTAAGTTCCTTCAATTTTCATGGTTGGTTCGCTGTAGTGAAATTACGAATTGTTCGACGCTCAAGCGGGTCGAATTATACTCCGAGTCATAGGACAGTAAAGCTGCGGAAAGTCTGGTCAATTGTGGTTTCAGGCTTTGAACGCAAGCTGACAAATACTTGATGTTTGGAAAAACGGCGCAAGTTGACGCTTACCTTTCAGCCACTTAGAATCCGCCTTCATTCACGGCAGAAAAGCAATTCCAACGCTGCCCTTCACAGAAAAGATCAGGAGAATTTTTATAGAGATGCGACGTGACATTACCGGTTGGTACAGCGAACGTCTGTTTCAGGAAATGCCGCTGGTGGCTTATGGACATTACGGTCCGCCGATTTTGATGTTGCCGACAGCGGCAGCGGATTTTTTAGAATATGAACGGTTTTATCTGATTGATTCGGTCAAGCCCTGGCTGGAAAACGGCAAAGCCAAAGCGTATTCGATCAACAGCGTCAATCGGCTGGCCTTGCTGAACAACAAAGCCGCTCCGTGGGAAAAGATCGAATGGCTGAACCGGTATGACAGTTATATCGTCAACGAAGTGTTGCCGTTGATTCGCAATGATTGCCAGGGCGATGTCAAACCGATTGTCGCAGGCATCAGTCTGGGAGCGTATCTGGCCGCGAATACCTTCTTCCGTCATCCTGATCTGTTTGGGGGAGTCATCGCGCTCAGCGGCAGTTACGACATTCGCAGTTATATGGACGGTTATTACAACGAAAGCGTGTTTTTCCATAACCCGGTAGATTACCTGTCGCATCTGAACGACGATTATCACCTGCCGATTTTGCGGCACGGCGGAAAACAGATCGTTCTGTTTACGGGACAGGGAGCTTATGAAGCGCCGGATCGTTCGCGCGCGTTGTCGAACATTTTGCACGGAAAAGGCATTCCGCACTGGCTGGATGTCTGGGGACACGACGTGAATCACGATTGGCCCTGGTGGCGAAAAGCCATGCCGCATTACTTCGGCAAATTGTTTGGCTGAGAAGCTCGCAGATCAGATTCAATCATCAACTCACTTTGAACAACCAACGTCATCAACAACGAGGAGAAGCTATGAAGAAGATTTTCTATATTTTGACTATTGCTTGCGCGCTGGCGATTTCAGCCGCCGCGCACGGAACGCACGACAAGAAACACGATAACAAACAGACGGCGACAAAAGGCAAAACCACCCAAGCCACATTTGAAGGCAAAGGTGACGGCGTGACCACATGCCCTGTGACCGGCGAACCGCTTACCAACAAGGACATCAAAGCCCAGATGTTCGGTCGCACGGTTTATTTCTGCTGTCCTGGTTGTCTGGACGAAGCCAAAAAGTCTCCGGCGATGTACGTCAAAAAAACGCACAAAGAGCAATTGGCGGCCATCAAGAACGTCAAGCCTTCTGAGCACGGCCATCACGGTGAACATCAGGATCAAGCCGCCAGTGGCGAAACCAAGTTTCTGGGCAAAGGCGACGGCATCGAAACCTGCCCTGTGACCGGCGAAGCGGTCAACAAAAATCTCAAGCACGAAGTGGATGGCAAGACTTTTTATGTCTGCTGCGACGGTTGCGCCGACACGGTCAAGAAAAATCCCAGCGCTTATTTGAAAGGCGTGACTGCGAAAGTCGCCTTCATTGGCAAAGGCGACGGCGTGGAAACCTGCCCCGTAACCGGCGAAGCGGTCAACAAAAACCTCAAGCACGAAGCCGATGGCCAGACGTTTTATGTTTGTTGCGACGGTTGCGCCGACACGGTGAAAAAGAATCCGGCGGCTTATTTGAAGAAAGCCGGCAAGTAAGCTGAGCGCAAAACGACTTCACCAACGGCGAAGCTCTGACAATCTGTCGGACTTCGCCGTTTTGGTTTTTTAACTCAGCAAATCAATGACGCGAGGAATGTCATTGCTTTCGCGTAGCCGAATCAACGTCAATCCTGCCTTGAAGAATAATCCCGGAGGATTGACGACCAATCGGCCAAGTTCGGCAATTTCCTTGTCGCGTCGTTGAATTGCGCCGGGGCGCTCCTTGGCGTCGAGCGCATTCAAGCGCAGCGCAAATCGCCACGCCGAATCGCGCGCGACCCGCATGCTGAAATTGATGATGGCGTCGTCCGCGCTGGGATCAATTTTTTCCAGAAAGCCAATCCATGGCGAAACCTGGCCGATTTCATCCTGCACCGGTTGAACCAGATTGAACAGAATGCTGTTGATTGCCTGAAAGTCTGATTGCAGCGAGTGCAGTTCTTCGCCCGGACAGGTTTCCATCGCCGCGATTCCCAAATCCAGATTGATGTGCGCGTTGATGCCCAACAGCAACTGTTGCAGGATCAGCGGACGCCACTGTTCGGCGGCTTCAAATGAAACCTGCCAGGCGGCAGTTGGCTGTTTTCCTTGCCGATGCAATTCGTACGCTTCCAGATACCGATTGGCAAAATTCACGTCCAATCGTTCCATTCGCTTGCCGTCCTGAAACCTGTTGTTGGCAATGCCTTCCTTCACCTGGATGGTGACTTTGCGGTAAAGCGCGGCAAAGTATCCCAATCTGCTTGGGAGTTGGCGTGTTTCTGCAATGATTTCAGTGAGTCGGGTGATGACTTCATCAATCGTGTTGGTCATAGTTGTATTGTCGCGGAGCCGATTATTGGGTTGATCGTTTGTAAGGCTTGACAGTTTACTGACCGCTCAGTAAGTCTAGCCGCCCGAATCAAAACAAGCAAAAAATTGGAGACTAAAAGTTGAGCTGGCAACCTGAAGTTGACGAGATCAAACGCCGGGTCGAACTGGCCAAACAAATGGGCGGCGAAGCCAATGTCGCGCGCCAACACGCGAACGGACGATTGACCGTGCGCGAACGCATTGAACGATTGCTGGATGAAGGTTCGTTTCACGAAACCGGCGCGCTGGCGGGCAAAGCGGCTTATGTGGACGGCGAGTTGGTCGAATTCATGCCGTCGAATTTCGTCTGCGGGCTTGGACGCATCAACCAGCGCCGAGTGGTGGTTGGTGGAGACGACTTCACTGTTCGCGGCGGAGCCGCAGACGCAGCCATCGGTCACAAGATGACGTATTCCGAACGCCTGGCGCGTGAATTGAAATTGCCGTTGGTTCGTTTGGTGGACGGCACAGGCGGAGGCGGCAGCGTCAAGATGCTGGAGACAATGGGGCGGACTTATGTTCCGGCGAATCCGGGTTGGGATATTGTCGTTGCTTCGTTGTCTGAAATTCCTGTTGTCGCGGCGGCATTGGGGCCGTGCGCGGGACTTGGCGCGGTGCGCGTGGTGAACTCGCATTTTTCAGTCATGGTCAAAGGTGTCAGCCAATTGTTCGTCGCCGGGCCTCCGGTGGTTGTTCGCGGAGTCGGCGAAAACGTGACCAAAGAAGAACTCGGCGGTTCGGCAATTCACGCGCACGGCAGCGGTTGCGTAGACAACGAAGTCGAAACGGAAGACGAGGCCTTTGCCGAAATACGCCGCTTTCTTTCTTACTTGCCACAAAACGTTTGGCAGATTCCTCCGCGAATCGAAAGCAGTGACGATTCAGCGCGAAGCGAAGAAGAATTGCTTTCGATCATTCCGCGCGACCGGAGAATGGCTTACGACGTGCGACGAATTTTGGATTTGGTGTTGGATCGCGATTCGTTTTTTGAAATCGGCCAGTTTTACGGACGGCCTTTGGTGACAGGCTTGGCGCGATTGAATGGTTATGCTGTTGGCGTGATGGCTGGCGATCCAAAACAGGGCGGCGGCGCGCTGGATGCCGACGGCAGCGAGAAAATGACGCGCTTCGCCGACCTGTGCAACACGTTTCATTTGCCTGTGGTGAATTTCGTGGATCAACCGGGCTTTCTGATCGGCACGCGCGCTGAGCGAATGGGCACGGCGCGTTACGGCGCGCGAGCGATGGCCGCGGTTTATCAGGCTTCGATCCCCTGGTGTTCGATCATTTTGCGCCGAGTTTTCGGCGTCGCCGGAGCCGCGCACGGCAACGCACAGGCTTTGAATTTCCGTTACGCCTGGCCGAGCGGAGATTGGGGATCGCTGCCGATTGAAGGCGGCGTGATGGCTGCATACAAGCGCGACATTGAATCCGCGCCAGACCCTGATGCGCGGCGACGTGAGATCGAAGACAAGCTCAATGAACTGCGTTCGCCGTTCCGCACAGCCGAAGCTTTTGGCATCGAAGAAATAATTGATCCGCGCAACACGCGGCGTTTGCTGTGTAATTGGGTGGAAATGGCTTATGACTTATTGCCGATGCAACTGGGCGTGAAACAGCATGGTTACAGGCCTTAACGCGAATTCCTTGTGGCGGTGGCGATCAATTCCAAAGCTCGCGCGCCAGCGTTTGAAACGCCCGGACTGGAAAACAAATCCCGTCTGCCTCGCGGTAATAACGATCAGGTTTTGTTGAACGCTGGGCGAGCCTTTGCCCGAAGAATTTATCTTCTCGGCGAATCATCCTGCCAGTTTGAAATGGATTGGCTACGATCTTTTCCATAAGGATCGCTCCGCAAATTTATGGTCAATCATTCGATCAAACACCCAGTCGAAACGCCATCGAAGCCCATTCGCCATCTGGTTTTTCTTCGAGCAAATTGAAATGCTGTGCTGACAGCGCGGATTTTACGTCATCGCCTTGTTCGAGCAAGATGCCTGAGACGATCAGGATTCCTTGCGGTTTCATTGCAGCAGGGAAGTCGGCGGCCAGCGGAATAATCACGTCGGCGGTCAGGTTCGCCAGCACGACATCGAATTCCTGCCCGGCATAGCTGCTGAGTTTATTGACTTCGATTTCGATGGCGTCAGCGACTCCATTGATTTCGGCGTTTTCTCGCGCGACTTCGATGGCTTCAGGGTCAACGTCGAAGGCTGTGATACGGCAGTTTTCAAAAATAATTCCGTCCACGAAGTCACATGAAGGTTCACGAAGAGGTGAAGCGTCTGGTTTTTTCTTCGTGTTTTCTTCGTCTGACTTCGTGGAAGCCAAAAACAATTTCAGAGCAGCGATGGCCAGAATGCCTGTGCCCGTGCCGACATCCAATAACGAAGCGGATTCGGTTTCCAGCGGCCAGTAATGTTCCAACAGTTCCAGACAGCCGCGCGTGGTTTCGTGCGTGCCGGTTCCGAAGGCCATTCCGGGATCAATCTGGATGATGATTCTGCCAGCCGCATCGGTAAGCTGCGGGACTTGATCGAGTTTCCACGAAGGCGCAATCACCAATCGCTGACCGATCAACAACGGCTCCCAACCTTTTTTCCATTCCGACATCCAGTCTTGATCGGCGATGGTGGAAGCTTCGACTCGGCGAAGCGCGAATTCGGGCAGGTCAATCAACTTCAGGTTGTTCAGAATGTTCTGCCGCAGCTTCTCGACATCGGGTTCGGCGTCGAAATACGCGCGCAGCGTGACGAAATCGGCGGCGTCTTCCGACACTTCAAGTCCGGTGGTGTTCATTGCCCACAATTGTGTGGTTGCGGCGGTTTCGCCAACACGGGCGATTTCGACTTCGACGGCGTGCCAGATTTTCATATTCATCAGGTGATAGGTTGCAGTTGTCAGGAGACAGGTTTATCGGTGTTCCTGGATGCCGAGTTCGTCCAGTGTGCGCGGATCGTTGCGCCAATCGCCCTGGACGCGGACGAATAAATTCAAGCGGACGTGGCGGTCGAGCAGTTTTTCAATATCGCGGCGAGCGCGAATGCCGATTTTTTTCAGCATCTGGCCGCCGCGTCCGATGATGATCGGTTTTTGCGATTCGCGTTCGACGTAAATCACACAGTGGATTTCGGTGCCGGTGTCGGTTTCCGTCCACATCTCGGTTCGCACGGCGGTGGTGTAGGGAAGTTCCTGCGAAGTCACTTCCAGAATCTTTTCGCGAACGAGTTCGGCGACGATGTTGCGTTCAAGCTGGTCAGTGAAGATGTCGGCGTCTTCGTACAGAGCTTCGCCTTCGGGCAGATGTTCCAGTAGCTTGGTCACCAGCAATTCGTGGTTTTCGCCTTTGAGCGCGGACAACGGAATGATTTCGGCGAATGCGTATTCCTGGCCGTATTGCTGAATCATCGGCAAGAGCGCTGCCTTGTCTACCAGCCGGTCAATTTTGTTCAGAACCAGAAAAGTCTTTTTGCCTGCCTGTTTGACCAAATCGAGCGTGTATTTGTCGCCCGCGCCAAAGCTGGTGGTGGCGTCGCGCATCAACACGACGATGTCCACTTGCATCAACGCGTCGGCGACGTATTGCATCATGCGACGATTGAGCGCGTAACCGGGTTTGTGAATGCCGGGCGTGTCCACGAAAACAATCTGGCCTTCGGGGCGAGTGATGATTCCTTTGATGCGTGTGCGCGTGGTTTGCGGTTTGGCCGAAACGGCGGCGATGTGTTCGCCGATCAGCGTGTTGAGCAAAGTGGATTTGCCAGCGTTTGGGCGTCCGATCAACGCGACCAGCCCGGATTTGTGGTGTTCAGTCATAGTTCCCAATCTTCAGTTTTGCAGGTTGGCGACCCGAGAAAATTCGCGGGTATTGTGAGTCACCAGTGTCAGGTTATTGGTTAAGGCAATTGCGGCGATCAGCATATCGAGAGGCCCGATTGGCAAGCCTTTAGATTCCAAATCCGCGCGCAATCTGGAATAGGTCTCAGCAGCTTTGTCGTCGAATGGTAACGAGAGGAATTGATCCAGAAATACTTGCTGTCTGGCTAAGGTTTTTTCCGGGAAATGACTCTTCATTGCGCCAACAAATAACTCCGCTTTCTCAATGGAACAGACAGCAATAAGTTGCGGATCAATGCTTTCAAGGTGAAGGCGCAATTCATTCGATTGCCCATTGAGATAGCGAATGCAGGCATTTGTGTCGAGCAAATATGTCATAGCAATTCTTCGCGTATTTCGTATTCGCCTTGTGGTGGGCGCTCAATCGGATCGTCTTTCAAGCAGCCGTAAGTCGCTTCAAAAAATCCCGGCGGCCAGCCCAATTCTACCGGTGGTTTTGTTGAGCCGTTTTTTGGCGTTTCCTCCAGAGCCACAGTGACTCGCACGTCTACGTCCTTGAGTCCTACCGGAACTTGAAGCCGCAAGATGCCATCTTCGCCAATGTGAGATTGCAGAGTAATGCTTTGCATATTCGTTTCCTCCCGTTGTTGTGGGGAGCGCCATTCTAATGCAACTGGCCGGAGTTTCAGTGGCCGTTGGCAAGTTTTCCGGTGGTGGAAGTTCCGTTGGCTGGTTTCGGGAGCGCCAGTTCAGCCGTTTTGCCGGTCATGCCGTTTTCTTGTTGAGTCTTTTCAATTCGCAGTCGAGAAACCTGGCGCTCGTTGGCTTCGAGGACTTCAAAGCGCAAGCCGCGAAATTCGAACAACTCGCCGACTTCGGGCAAATGGCCAAGCTGATTGATGACCAGTCCGGCGACGGTGGTGAAATCATCCGCGGCGAGTTCGACATTGAATTCGCGTTCGATTTTGCCGATTTCCACGTCGCCGCGCACCACGCAGCAGTCGTCAGATTCTTTGACGATTTCGACCTCGGTGGCTTGCGGATCGGGTTCGTCTTCGTCTTCGATTTCGCCGACGATTTCCTCAACCATATCTTCCAGAGTGACCAACCCCGCCAATCCTCCATATTCGTCAATCACGACGGCCATTTGGACTTTGGCCTTCTGCATTTCGCGCAGCAGATCGTCAATCGGTTTTGATTCCGGCACTTCGTATGGATGGCGGCGCGCGATTTCAATGGCCGTGCGTCCGGTTTCGCCGCTGGCCCAGAATTTCAACAGGTCGCGGACGTAAATCACTCCTTCGATGTTGTCAATCTGATCGCGGTAAACCGGCAAGCGCGAGTATTTCGATTCGATCATCAGATTGCGAACCTGTTCGATGGTTGCGCTGGCTTCGACGGCGACAATCCTCGGACGAGGCGTCATCACTTCGGAAACGGTTCGGTCGCTGAAGCGAATGATTGTTTGAATCATCTCGCCTTCCTGTTCTTCGATGATTCCTTCTTCTTCGCCGACATCCAGAAAAGCCTGCAACTGATCGTCGTTGTTCACGCTGTCGCCGGAGTCTTCCTTGGCGTCGGTTCTGGTTTGAACCGGGGCGTCGGTTTCTTTCTGCAATCCTCGCAAGGTTCGATAAAGCGGGTGAGCAATTGCCCCCAGAATCGGCCACAAAATGCTGAGCGGCCAGCGCAATCGGAGCAAGGTTCGTTGCGGATCGTTTTGGGTGATGACCAGCGGAACTATCTGACGAAAGACGATGACCGTCAGAATCATTCCTCCGAAAGCGGCCATCAGGAAGCGTTGCGGGTAGAGCCGATGGGCTAGCGAACTGATCAGAATCGCAATCGAAGCAATTGAAATATGAATGCCAAAGGTCAGCGTAAAACTAAGTTGGTGATAATGTTCCAGGATCGAGCGCCAGAATTCGGCGTGCGGCGTGACTTCGGCTTCGCTGGCAAGCAGTCGCAGACTGACATCGCTCAGTTCATCTAACGCGCTTTTGGCAGTGGCAGTGACGACCAGCATCAGTATGAAGATGCCGGTCACGGCTATTTCAGATTCCATAATCGAGTGGTCGGTGGTCGGTGGTCGGTGGTCGGTGCAGCTTTGAAGAAGCCACCCCGATTGCCGACTCCGGCTACTTTTTTAAGAGTTCTTTTCTCAACTTTCTTTCCAGGCGATTCATTTCGCCATTGTCAGTTTCGTGATCGTAACCGGCCAGATGCAAGGTGCCGTGAATGATTAAATGTTCGATTTCGCGCTCGAACGTCAGTCCAAGTTCGGCGGCGTAGCGCGCAGCCGTTTCGACGGAAATTACCACATCGCCAAGATGAGCATCGGATTCCGTAAAGCCGTCGTCGCTTTCGTGGTAAGCAAACGAAAGCACGTCGGTCGGGTTGTCCTTGCCGCGATAATCGCGATTCAATTTTCGCATTGCGGCGTCGCGGATGAAGGTGATTGTCAATTCAGAATCCTGCTGCCCTATTCGATCCAATACTGCGCCCGCCAAATTCGCCGCAGCCTGCCGATCAATCGCGTGCAGTCTCTGCCGATTCAAAACCTCAATGTCAGGGACAGTTCGCAGTCCGCAATCCGCAATCCGCAATGGTTCAGAGGCTGATCTTTTTGTTGTGCTCATCGTAAGCTTTGATAATCATCATCACCAGATGATGGCGGACAACGTCGCGTTCGTCGAAGTGGATGAAGGAAATGCCTTCGATGTTGCTGACCACGCGCTGCGCTTCGACCAGGCCGGATTTTCTTCCTGAAGGCAGATCAATCTGGGTTACGTCGCCGGTAATGACGGCTTTCGACCCAAAACCAATGCGCGTCAAAAACATCTTCATCTGTTCGGAAGTCGTGTTCTGCGCTTCGTCCAGAATGACAAAAGCGTCGGACAGAGTTCTTCCGCGCATAAATGCCAGCGGCGCAACTTCAATCACTCGTTTTTCCAGAAATTTCGTCGCACGCTCAAAATCCATCAGGTCAAACAGCGCGTCGTAGAGCGGTCGCAGGTAAGGGTCAACCTTGTCCTGCAAATCGCCGGGCAGAAAGCCGAGCTTTTCGCCGGCTTCGACCGCCGGGCGAGCCAGCACGATGCGATTGACTCGTTTGGAAATCAGATACTGAACGGCCATCGCCACGGCCAGATAAGTTTTGCCGGTTCCAGCCGGGCCAATGCCAAAGACTATGTCGTTGGCTTCGATGGCTTCCATGTATAGTTTCTGGTTCGGGCCTTTGGCGGTGACTTGTTTGCGGCCAGCGGGATTGATGCGTTTCTGGCCGGTCAGCAAATCGCGCAGTGTGGAGGTGCGGTCGTCGGCAATCTGTTTGAAAGCGGAGCGGAGTTCGTTGGCCGAAGGCGCGCGGCCTTCGGTAAAAAGCTGGCCGAAGTCTTTCAGAATTTTTTCGACCACGGCCACATCCGCTTCGTCGCCTTCGACCAGAAGTTCGTTGCCGCGTCCGCCTACGCGCACGCTGAGCAGCGATTCCAGATACTTGATGTTCTGATCGTGTGGGCCGAACAAAGTTTCCAACCCGCGTTCCGGCAATGTGATTTTCAGGCTTCTCAGGGTTGTTGGTTCTCCAGAATCTTTGCAATCGCGGCAGCCCTAAATCGAAGCAAGAAACTTTGAGACAGGATGGACACGATTTTTTTCAGGATGAACAGGATTCAAAACCAAGTTGGAACTTGATTGCTATTTGATGATTCTGTAAATCCTGCCGAAAATCTTGTTCATCCTGTCAAAAGAGAATGTCCACATGTTGCTTGCTCTGATTTAGCAACCGCAGTCAGTTTGATTGAACGAGCTGAAAGCTACTACACGGTTCGGAAAAGTGTCAATCAATGCTTTGTAAGCAAATGGTTCGAAGCATTACTTGTCAGACCTTCGGCGTAAAATCTCCCTGAAATTCTGCTCAAGCTCTGGACGGTTGCCGATTGAGAACGTAAACTGCGTCCGCGAGTTTTCCTCACACGGTGTTCTCACAACTGGCAGGCGACAGGGCAAAATCGAAGACTCGCATTCGCTCCGAATCTTGATTCCAAATTGATCTCATAGCTAACGCGCTGGATTGATGGCAGTGCGTCTCAACTTTAGGATTCACACAAACTACACACGAGGACAAGCTCATGCGCAGCTCACAGAATTTCCGCTCTCTGAAGTATTTCCGTTCCGCTTTGAACTTTTTCAAAGGTCTTCCAAATTCCAGGCAAATGATTTTGCTGGTCGTCGCTTCAATGATGCTGTACGGCGGAATTCATCTGGCGAGCAGTTGGGCTGCTTCTGCGCCAGCTACTGTCAGCCTGACGACCTTGGGTGTCCCTTATACACAAAATTTCGACTCGCTCCCGGCAAGCGGGTCTGCAACCTGGACCAACGACTCCACCATTGCGGGTTGGTATCACGCGCGAACCGGCACTGGCACCACAGTCGTGGCCAATGACGGTTCCAGCAATGCTGGCAACCTATACAGTTATGGGACTGGGACTGCGACGGACCGAGCGTTGGGATCGCTTGGTTCTGGCAATGCGGCGGTCGGAAACCTGTTTTGGGGAGTGCGGTTGCTGAACAACACTGGTTCCACCATCACGCAACTCGATGTGTCCTACACTGGTGAACAATGGCGTAACAGCGCGGCAGCGGCACAGACAATCGCCTTTTCTTACCTGGTGGGCAGCCCGTCAGTCACAGGCTCTTTAACTGAGTTTCAGATGGCGGGAGTGGCTGTGCCGAGTCTGGATTTCACCAGTCCGATTACAGGCGGGGCGGCTGGCGCATTAAATGGCAATCTGGCGGCCAACCGTGTGGCGATAACTTTCAGCATCACAGGGTTGAGCATACCAAATGGCACTGAGGTCATGTTGCGATGGTCAGACCCTGACCACACTGGCGCGGATCACGGATTGGCGATTGACGATTTTTCAGTCACGCCGCAAGGCGGTGGCGCAGTTATGCCCACGCTCAACATCAATGACGTGACGATGGCCGAAGGCAATCCGCCAGGGACGACAACTTTCAGCTTCGCCGTCACGCTCACCGCTCCGGCAGGCCCTGGCGGCGTGACATTTGACATTGCCACCGCCGACGGGACGGCCCAGGATGGCAATCCCATTGGAGAAGACAACGATTACGTCGCCCAGAGCCTTACTGGTCAGACTATTCCTGCGGGTTCAACCGGCCCATACAATTTCAACGTAACGGTCAACCGCGACACGACACCCGAACCAAATGAAACGTTCTTTGTGAACGTCACCAACATCACTGGCGCGAATGCCGGCGACACGCAAGGGCAGGGAACGATCAACAACGATGATGTGTCGCTGACGCCGATTCACGATATTCAAGGGCCAGGCGCAAGTTCGCCTATTGTCGGAGCAACGGTCACCACAACCGGCATCGTCACCGGATTGAAAAACAATGGATTTTTCATTCAGGACGCAGAAGCGAATTACGACGCCGATCCGGCAACTTCTGAAGGCATTTTTGTCTTCACGTCCAGCGCGCCGCCGGTCAGCGCCGTCATCGGCAATCTGGTTCAGGTAACGGGCACTGTGGTCGAGTTCGTTCCGGCAGCCGATCCGCAACAGCCGCCTCTGACGGAATTGAGTTCGCCGACGGTTGTTCTGCTCACGACCGGCAATACCTTGCCTGCGCCGGTTCCATTGACGGCGACGTTTCCCGATCCGGCTGGAATATTCAATCAATTGGAGCGCGTTGAATGCATGCGTGTTTCGGTGGCTTCGCTGACGGTTGGCGGCCCGACTTTGGGCAATGTCAACGAACCAAACGCCACGGCCACATCGAACGGAGTCTTTTACGGCACGGTCACCGGAGTGCCTCGCGCCTTCCGCGAAGCGGGGATTCGCCAGCCGGATGTGGCTCCGAGCGGAACGATTCCGCCGATTCCACGTTGGGACAGCAACCCTGAAGTCATTCGTGTGGACAGCGACGCGCAACCCGGCACGAGCGCCATCAACGCAGGCGCGGGAGCCATCGTCACCAATCTGGTCGGCCCGCTGGATTACGGATTCCGCTATTACACGATTCTGCCTGATGCCGCTACGACGCCGGGAGTTTCGGGCGGGCCAACGCCGACTGCGGTAACGACGCCGACAAGCAATGAAATTACCATCGCCAGCTACAACCTGGAACGATTCTTCGATGACTTGAACGATCCAGGCATTGGCGAACCGGTTTTGACGCCGACTGCCTATCAAAATCGTCTGACCAAGGCTTCATTGGGAATTCGTGATTATCTGAAAACCCCCGATATTGTCGGCATAGTCGAAATCGAAAATCTTTCGACGCTGCAAGCTCTGGCGACGAAGATCAACGCTGATGCCGTCGCCAACAGCCAGCCGAATCCGTTGTACACGGCTCATTTGATCGAAGGCAATGACGTGGGTGGCATTGACGTAGGCTTTCTGGTCAAAACGGCTGTCGTCACTGGGGCTACGCCGCGTGTGACGGTCAATGCAGTCGTTCAGGAACTTGACGCTTCGTTGTTCACCAACCCGGATTCTTCCACCGAAACCTTGCACGATCGTCCGCCGCTGCGATTGGACGCGACGGTCAATTTCGCCAGCGGCGTGGCTTTCCCGGTTCAGGTCATCGTCAATCATCTGCGTTCGCTGAACGGGATTGATGACAGCGGCGCTGGTTCCAACGGTTGGCCAACCGCAGGCGCTCGCGTTCGCGCCAAACGACTGGCGCAGGTCGTTGATCTGGCTAATCTGGTGCAGATGCGGCAGACCAATAATCCCAACGAACGCCTGGTGCTGATCGGCGATTTCAACTTCTTCGAAGTCAACGATGGGTATGTTGATTCGATGAGCACCCTGATTGGCGCGCCGGTTCCCGACAACGAAACGGTTGTGCCCGGCGATGGAATTGATCTGGTCAATCCGAATCTGACCTTGCTGCTGGATTCGTTGTTGCAGCGGTATTCGTTTGTTTTCGACGGCAGCGCGCAATCGCTGGATCACGCCATCATCAACGCGGCATTGATTGCGGCCACGTCGGCTCAACGAGTCGAACACGCGCGCATCAACACTGATTTTCCCGAAACTGACCGCAACAACAATTCGGTGGTTCAACGATTGGCCGATCACGATCCGTTGGTTGTGTACTTGCAGTTGCCCGCCTGCACTTTGACCTGTCCGAACAACATCATCACTGTGGCCGACGCCGGACAGTGCAGCGCCGTCGTCAATTTCTCGCCGACGGTCGGCGGAACCTGCGGGACTGTCACCTGTACGCCGCCTTCCGGTTCCAGCTTCAGCGTCGGCACGACGACCGTGACCTGCTCGCAAACTGGCGGCACGCCGAGTTGCAGTTTCACAGTGACGGTCAATGACAACCAGAATCCTTCGTTGACCTGTCCGATGAACATCATAGCGAATACGGCTGCGGGGCAATGCTCCGCGTCGGTGACTTATACGACACCGACGGCGATGGACAATTGTCCGGGAGCGACGGTGGTGTGTTTGCCAGCGTCCGGCTCGACGTTCGCTCGCGGAGTGACAACAGTCACCTGCACTGCAACAGACGCTTATAAAAACACCGCTTCGTGTTCGTTCACGGTGACGGTCAACGACAATCAGAATCCTTCATTGACCTGTCCGATGAACGTCAACGCGAATACGGCTGCTGGGCAATGTTCGGCGTCGGTGACTTATGCGACGCCGACGGCGATGGACAATTGTCCGGGAGCGACGGTGGTGTGTTCGCCAGCATCCGGCTCGACCTTCGCTCGCGGAGTGACAACAGTCACCTGCACTGCAACGGACGCTTCCAACAACACCGCTTCGTGTTCGTTCACAGTGACGGTCAATGATAATCAGCCGCCGACGATCTCCTGTCCGGGAAACGTAACCGCTGGTTCTGCCGGAGGAGCGGTGACGGTGAATTACCCTGCGCCTACGGCTTCGGATAATTGTCCGGGAGTTTCGACAAATTGTTCGCCTGCTTCCGGCAGCAGTTTCCCATTGGGCACGACGACGGTTACCTGCACCGCCACCGATGTCGCGAATCTGACGGCGAACTGCTCCTTTACGGTGACGGTGATTGTCAATCAGTTCATGCCCTTGCCGACTGCTTCATTGACAGACCCATTGGTTTGCACTGGGCCAGGCAACCGTGTCAATGGTTCGTTTGCCGTGACCAACACCAGTCAGGTTTCGCAAACCGGCACGATCACGGTGGCATTGCCCGCCGGCCTGGTCGGGCTGCCCGGTTCCTGCACGGCGAATGTCGGCAGTTGCACGGTGTCGGCGACGACGGTGACCTGGAATGGAACCCTGACGGCAGGACAAACAATCACTGCCAGCTATCAGGCTCAAATCGGCGATCAGGTGCTGAACGGTACGCAGCTTTGCGCACAAACGACGGCGGTGTTTGGTCAGAATACGGCCACCGTTTCGGCCTGTCTGACGGCGAATTGTCCGGGGCTTGGTCCGGGATCATTGCCGTCAGCGACTTCGCCGGTCAGCGATCAAAAAGCGGGTTCGATACTGATCTACAACATTTACACATCCAGCACTGACCCGACAAAACAGAACACGCGAATCAATCTGACGAACACCAATCCGACCAGAGACATTCAGATTCATCTGTATTTTGTCGCTGAAGGATGCGCGGTGGCCGACAGTTACGTCTGTCTGACGCCGAATCAAACCACCAGCTTTGTGACTTCCGATTTCGATCCGGGAACGACGGGATACATTGTGGCGGTGGCGACAGATCAACTTGGCTGTCCGATCAATTTCAATTACCTGATTGGCGATGAGTACGTGAAATTCGCCAGCGGGCACGCGGCGAATCTGGGCGCGCAGGCGATTTCGGCGATTGCCGGAGGATTGACCGCTTGCGATCAAAACTCCGTAATTGCCACGTTGAATTTCGACGGCGTCAGTTACAACACCTTGCCGCGCACGCTGGCTGTTTCCAACATCGGATCGAAAGCCGACGGCAACGACACGATGCTGATCGTCAATCGCATCGGCGGCAATCTGGGACTTGGCGCAGCCAGTCTCGGAACCATCTTCGGGATTTTCTACGACGATGCCGAAAACGCCGTCAGCTTTACGGTCACCGGCGGTTGCCAATTGCGAGGAAATGTGTCGAACAATTTCCCGCGAACAACGCCTCGCTTTGAGCAACTGGTTCCGGCTGGCCGAACAGGCTGGTTGAAGTTGTACCGCCAGGAAGCCGATCTGGCAATGACCGGCTCGGTCATCAACTTCAATCCCAACTCGACCAGTTCGGCTGGCGCGTTCAACCAGGGACACAATCTGCACGCACTGACGTTGTCGAGCGGGGGCAGTTACATCATCCCTGTCTTCCCGCCACCTGGATGCTGATTTTTCAGAGTTGACGCTTCAGCCCCCTTTGCTCAAGCGTCAACTCTGAACCTGATTCAAAAAATGTGGTTGTAAGGGTTATAAATTTCGCCTCAATATCTGTCTAAGTATTGACGGCTTTAATCCTTGCGATTAGACTCCGCCGCGTCGGTGAAAGCTTCTCCTCATATTTGGAAATCTCCGAATAAGAAGCTTTACGGAATGGCTGAAATTTATGCGATGTCTTTCTCTACCGGCGACACAAATCTTCTTCCAATTCGGCTAAGCGGTATTAACAACCAGGCTCGTTGATGACGAGACTTTATTCACTGGGCGACGCAATTCGGTTTTTGCGAATTAGCGGAAATCGGTATTGCATGCTGCATTCTTTAATTTGTATGCGGACTTCTGACGTTGTCGGATTAAAGTCCAAATTGCTCAACCTACAACTCTGAGGCTTTATTGCGTACCCAGTGTCGCACTAATTGACAGCTTCTAAATCCCGTGCTCGCTCCGGGGGACCAGGAGAAATGCAAATGCCAACCTCGCACAAACACACACGCACACTTTGGCGCTACATCGGTTTGATGGCGCTGCTGATTGCCGCCTTGTTGCTTCCCACGTTGAAATGGGGTGGCTTGTTGGAAGCTTCCGAATTGAATAACACGACGGCCTCAGCGACGTGGAAAGCTTCCAGCCTGCCTCGCACGCCGGAATACTTCGGTCGTGGTTCAAAACATAAAATTCAAGTTTCCGATCCCAAGGCTGCCGAAGAACTGGCAAGCCAGGGAGGCCGTCTGCTGGCCGATTACGGCAGCTATAAATTATTTGAAGCCGATGCCACGACAGCCCGCAGCTTTCACGATCAGAATCGTGGCGATTTGAATGACGAAAGCAATCTGATTTTGCTCAATGCCGGGATCATTGATACGTCAAGCGCCGACGTTCAGGCGATGCGTCGCAACTTCGCCAAACCCAGTGGCAAAGCGACAGGCATGCGAATGGTGCAGTTTGTCGGCGCGGTCAAACCGGAATGGCATGCGGCTTTGGCTGAAACCGGAGTTCGCATTGTCACCTACATCCCGAATAACGCTTATCTGGTTTATGGCGACGGCACGGCATTGGCGAATATGCGCCAATGGGCGGCCAATTCCGATTTCGTTCAATGGGATGGCGATTACAACGCCGATCATCGGATTGATCCGGGCTTTTATCAGGCCAAGGCCAAGCAAGTCGGCGGGACGACAGGGCTGATGGCCAAACTCGGCGGCGCTCAGGTGCAGGATTTCGATCACGTCATCATGCAATTGGTGGTGGATGCCGCCGCCAACCAGAACACGCTCAATTCCGTCCGGTCATTGCTTGGCACAGGTTCAATCGTTCGAAATACTACTGATATTGGTTATGTCAATGTGGTTGCCAAATTGCCGGCTGGCGTCACGGCTGATTCCGCAGCAAAAAATCTGGCCACGCGCTCGGACGTGGTTTCGATTCAGCCTTACAAGATTCCAGTCAAATTCGACGAACGCCAGAACATGATCATGGCTGCCAATTTGACCGGCAACGTGCCTAATACGGGCGATTGGCTGGCTTATCTGGCGACCAATGGCTTTACTCAGGCTCAATTCAATTCGTCGAACTTTGCCGTCAACATTTCGGACAGCGGCGTGGACGATGCGACGACTTCGCCGAATCACTTTGGGTTGTTCACCAGCGGCGATCTGACGATGGCCAGCCGCATCATTTACAACCGCTTGCTCGGAACACCCAATGGCGGCAGCACGCTGCAAGGGTGCGATGGGCACGGAACCATCAACGCCCACATCGTTGGTGGATTTGTTCCGACTGGAACTGTTGGAGCAATCAACTATGGCGCTTTCCCGCACGCAGATGCTTCGGGATTCCGATACGGACTCGGCGTTGCGCCTTTTGTCAAAATGGGTTCCTCGGTGATTTTCGACCCGAATTTCTTCACCAACCCGGATTACGAAGATTTGGAGTCGCAGGCCTACAACGACGGCGTGCGCATTTCGACCAATAGCTGGGGGGCGGCAGTCGGTGGCGCTTACAACTCCGATGCGCAACGTTACGACGCTCTGGTGCGCGACTCTCAACCGACCGGTTCGACCTTCCCTGTGGCAGGCAATCAGGAAAACGTGATTTTGTTTGCTGCTGGCAACAGAGGTTCGGGAGCCAACACTACGGGTTCGCCCGCGACCGGCAAAAACGTCATCACAGTTGGCGCGGCGGAAAACGTTCATCCTCACGGCGAAGCGGACGGTTGCGGTGTCCCTGACACTGGCGCGGACAGCGCCAACGACATCATCGACTTTTCCAGCCGTGGTCCTTGCGACGACGGTCGCGTGAAACCGGAAATCATGGCTCCCGGCACACACGTCACGGGCGGTGTGTTCCAGGCAAATGCTGTGGCGACCGGCAACGGCGTTGCGGCGGGTTGTTTCAATGCAGGGGGCGTTTGCGCTTTGGGCAGCGGCAACTTTTTCCCGGTTGGCCAACAGTTTTACACCACCTCGTCAGGAACCAGCCACTCGACCCCGGCGGTTGCTGGGGCGGCGGCTCTGATTCGTCAACGTTTCATCAATGGCGGTTTGGCTCCGGCCAGCCCGGCAATGACCAAAGCCATTTTGATGAACTCGGCTCGATACATGACCGGCGTCGGGGCGAACGACAACCTGTTCTCGAACAATCAGGGAATGGGCGAAGTCAATCTGACCCAGTTCTTCGACATTCAACTCGGCACAGTTGGCACGACGCCGACCATCGTCCGCGATCAGGTCGGAGCGGAAATGTTCACGGCTTCCGGTCAGATGCGCACTTACACCGGCACGGTCAACAACAACACCAAACCGTTCCGCGTGGTGCTGGCCTGGACGGATCCTCCGGGACCGACCAGCGGCAACGCCTTCATCAACAACCTCGACCTGGAAGTGACGGTCGGCGGCAACACCTACAAAGGCAATGTGTTCACCGGTGCAAATTCGGCGACCGGCGGCACGGCTGACATTCGCAACAACAGCGAAAGCGTGTTTGTTCCGGCTGGTGTCAGTGGCAACTTCATCGTCACAGTCAAGGCGACCAATATCGCAGGCGACGGTGTCCCAGGTGTAGGCGGGGCGCTGGATCAGGATTTCGCGTTGGTGGTTTACAACGCCGATCAAGCAGCAGTCGCCGTTATTGGCAGCGCAGGTTCCCAGTTGATTACTGAAAGCTGTACTCCGGCCAACGGCGTACCCGATCCGGGTGAAGACATCACGATGAGCTTCTCCTTGCAGAACGTTGGAACGCTGAACACGACCAATCTGGTTGCCACTTTGCAGGCGACGGGCGGAGTCATTGCTCCGAGCGCACCGCAAAATTATGGCGCGCTGATCGCAGGAGGCGCGGCTGTCAGCAGAAACTTCAGCTTTACGGTAGACCCAATGTGGGCTTGTGGCACACCAATCACAGTCTCATTGCAGTTGCAGGATGGCGCAACCAATTTGGGAGTTATCACCTACAACTTCCAGACAGGCGTGTTGAACACCATCTTTACGGAAAACTTCGACAGCGTCACCGCGCCTGCTTTGCCGGCAGGATGGACATCGTCCTTCACCAACGGCTCAGGCAACTGCTCAGGAACCACCACCTGTGCTTTGGGCACTGACTGGACGACAGTTGCCTCGACGCCTGATACGGCTCCCAATGCGGCGTTCCATAACAACCCGTCTTGTGTGACGGACAATCTGTTGATTTCGCCGACCATCGCCATTTCGTCCGCTGCGGCGCAACTTACATTCCGCAACAACCACAACACCGAAAACACATTCGATGGCGGAGTTCTGGAAATTAAGATTGGCGCAGGTTCCTTCACTGACATCATCGCTGCCGGCGGCAGCTTTGTTACTGGCGGATATAATGGTGTCATCAACTCAGGCGCAACGGACTTCCTCAATCCGCTCCGTGGACGTAATGCCTGGACGGGCAATTCCGGGGGATACATCACCACAACGGTCAATTTGCCCGCCGCTGCCGCCGGACAAAACATACAGTTGCGTTGGCGTTTGGGAACCGACTGTTCCGTGTCAGCAACCGGCTGGAGGGTTGACACCATCAGCGTTACAGATGGTTATACTTGCGCGACTTCTTGTGGCCCGCAAACCTGTATGCTGGTTTGCCCGACCAACATCGTTACCCCTGCCACTGCCGGCCAGTGTTCAGCGGTGGTGACGTACAATCCGCCGACTACCGGCGGAACCTGTGGTACGGTGACTTGCAGCCCGGCTTCCGGTTCGACGTTCAATGTCGGTACAACGACGGTTTCCTGCTCCAGTTCAGTGGGAGGCGGCTCTTGCAGCTTCACCGTGACGGTTCAGGATACCCAAGCGCCGACGATTGCTTGCCCGACCAATCAAACGGCTCACTCGGCGAGCGGAAATCCGATTCCAGTAACCTATCCGGCTCCGACCGTTGGCGACAACTGTCCAGGCGTCGGTTCGCCGACTTGCGTTCCGTCCTCTGGATCGAACTTCCCGGTCGGCGTGACGACTGTGACCTGCACGGTTGACGACGCAAGTGCGAACAGTTCGAGCGCTAGTTGTACTTTTACCGTGACGGTAACGACTTGCACTATCGCCTGTCCGACGAATCAAACGGCGAATACGGCTCCGGGAACCTGCGCGGCGACGGTCAGTTATCCGGCTCCGACGACGACAGGAACCTGCGGCACGGTGACGTGTACGCCGGCTTCCGGTTCGTCTTTCCCGAAAGGCGTGACGACGGTGAATTGTTCTGTGTCCGGTGGCCCAAGCTGCTCGTTCACGGTGACTGTCAATGATAATCAACCACCAACCATCACTTGTCCGTCTAATCAGATTGTGGTCTCGCCGTCAGGAAATCCAATAGCGGTAAGTTATGCGGCTCCGACGGTCAGCGACAATTGTCCGGGAGTCGGTTCGCCGACCTGCAATCCGGTTTCGGGAGCGACATTCCCGATTGGCACGACGACGGTCACTTGCACGGTCAGCGATGCCGACCAACTGACGACAGCGTGCTCCTTCACGGTGACAGTGACGACATTCACGCCTGCGCCGACGACCAATCTGCAAGACCCATTGGTTTGCGTGGGGCCGGGAGGCAAGGTCAACGGTTCGTTCGGCCTGACCAACACGACTCAGATTCCGCAAACCGGCACAGTGACGACGGCCTTGTCGCCTCAGATAATCGGTTTGCCCGGAACCTGCACTGCTAATGTCGGAAGCTGCACGGTCAATGCCACGACTGTAAGCTGGTCTGGAACGCTGGCTGGCGGTCAGACTCTGGTCGTCAATTACATGGCGCAACTTGCAGATGATGTTCAGACCGGCGCTCAGGCTTGTGTGACCACCACTGCGGTTTTCAATGCCGTGACTGGAACGGTGACGGCTTGTTTGACGGTGAATTGTCCGCCGATTGGGCCGGGCGGCATTTATCCGGCGCGTTCTGAAGCCAGCGATCAAAAAGCGGGCAGCGTGTTGGTTTACAACATCTACACGTCCAGCACTGATCCGACGCGACAGAATACACGCATCAACTTGACGAACACTCACCTGCTCAAACCGGCTTACGTCCACTTGTTCTTTGTGGCCGAAGGTTGCGCGGTGGCGGACAGCTTTGTCTGTCTGACTCCGAATCAGACCACCAGCTTCCTGGCGTCCGACCTCGATCCGGGCACTACCGGGTACCTGGTCGCCGTTGCTACGGATGCGATTGGTTGTCCGACCAGCTTCAACTATCTGATCGGCGACGAATACGTGAAGTTCAACAGCGGCCACGCGGCGAATCTGGGCGCGATTGCCTTCTCGCAATTGGCGGGCGGTTTGCCGCTTTGCGATGGCAATTCAGTCACCGCGACTTTGAATTTCGACGGCATCAGCTACAACCGGACTCCGGCTGTGCTGGCATTGTCGAATATCGGTTCGCGCGCTGACGGCAACGACACGCTGCTGATCCTCAATCGCATTGGCGGCAATCTGGGCATTGGAGCCGCGTCGCTCGGATCGCTCTTTGGCATCCTGTATGACGATGCTGAAAACGCGCTGAGCTTCTCGGTGACGGGCGGCTGCCAGTTGCGAAGCTCGATCAATAACAATTTCCCGCGCACGACGCCTCGCTTCGAGACGTTCGTTCCTGCCGGACGCACAGGCTGGTTGCGCATTTACAACCAGACCGGAGCCATAGGCATGACCGGCGCGGCGATCAATTTCAACGCCAACGCGGCAAGCTCTGCGGGAGCGTTCAATCAGGGTCATAACCTGCATCACCTGACGTTGAACAACACGATGAATTACATCATCCCTATCTTCCCGCCGAGTTGCTGATAACACACGGAAAAGGCGCAAACTCTTGCGTCTTTTCCTGCTGAATCAAAAGCCGAGCCGAATTGAAATTCAATCGGCTCGGCTTTTTCTAAATCCGAAAACGCAGTTCTTCTAAAAGAGCAGGAAACGATTGAGCGAAAAAAGGGCAGGGCTGTACATTCATGATTGGCATGCTATGATTCGCGCGGTCGTTATTGGCTTTACCAATTGCGCGCCAAGATCCATCACAAAATTCTTCACGGAGTTTGTTATCTAAAATGTCAGCTACGACACTCGAAGACCTGATTTCTTCCAAACCGGTCGAAGAGCTTGAAACGGTCACGATACGTTTTGCCGGAGATTCTGGAGACGGAATGCAGGTGACCGGCGGCCAATTCACTTCGACTTCTGCCATCATCGGAAACGACATTTCGACCTTGCCGGATTTCCCCGCGGAAATTCGCGCTCCAGCCGGCAGCTTGCCGGGCGTTTCAGGCTATCAGTTGAATTTCAGCAGCCGCGATATTCGCACGCCAGGCGATGAGCCTCAGGTGTTGGTGGCGATGAATCCGGCGGCTTTGAAAACCAATTTGCCAGATTTGGAACCGGGTGGAATCCTGGTGGTCAATACCGACGAATTCAATGCCAACAACTTGAAAAAAGCCGGATACACTTCGAATCCGATTGAAGACGGCTCGCTGGCCGGGTATCGGTTGTTCAAAGTCCCCATCACGTCGAATACATTGAAAGCTCTGGAAGGGTCTTCCTTGCCGTTCAAGCAACAGGATCGTTGCAAGAATTTTTACGCCCTGGGGCTGATGTATTGGTTGTATGACCGCCCGATGGAACCGACGGTCAAATGGGTCAATGACAAATTCGGAGCCAGGCCGGAAGTCGCCGACGCGAATCTGCAAGTGATGCGCGCCGGGTTCAATTATGCCGACACTACGGAATTGTTCACCACGCATTACCGCGTCGGCAAAGCCAAGATCAAACCCGGCAAATACCGCAACATAACCGGCAACGAAGCCACCGCCATCGGCTTTATCACCGGAGCACAATTGACCGGTCGCCCGTTGTATTACGGCAGTTATCCGATTACGCCAGCGTCCGACATATTGCACGAACTGGCCAAGCACAAGAATTTCGGCGTGAAGACTTTTCAGGCTGAAGACGAAATCGCGGCCATTGGCGCGGCCATTGGAGCTTCGTTTGCGGGCAACATCGGTTTGACCGGAACCAGCGGCCCTGGAGTGGCGCTGAAATCCGAAGCGATTGGGCTGGCGGTGATGACCGAATTGCCGTTGGTGATTATTGACGTGCAACGCGGCGGTCCTTCGACCGGGTTGCCGACCAAAACCGAACAGGCGGATTTGCTGCAAGCCATGTTTGGCCGCAACAGCGAATCTCCGTGCGCGATTGTCGCGCCTTCTACGCCGGGCGACTGTTTCACCATGGCGATTGAAGCTGTGAGATTGGCAACGAAATATATGTCACCAGTGTTTTATCTGTCCGACGGATACATCGCCAACGGTTCCGAACCGTGGGAAATCCCTTCGCTGGACAGCTTGCCGGAAATGAAAGTCCAGTTTCGCACCGAAGTCGAAGGCTTTTTCCCATACCTGCGCGACGAACGAACGCTGGCGCGTCCGTGGGCGATTCCTGGAACACCGGGACTTGAACATCGCATCGGCGGCATCGAAAAGAAACACATCACCGGCAACGTCAATTACGAACCCGACAACCACGACTTTATGGTTCGGTTGCGCGCCGAAAAGATTCAGCGCATGCAGCAGGATATTCCTGACATCGAGGTCTTCGGCGACAAGAACGGCAAGGTGCTGGTGCTGGGCTGGGGATCAACTTACGGAGCGATCACTACAGCGGTCGAGCAGTTGCGCGAACAAGGCAAACCAGTTTCCGCCGCGCATCTGAAATACCTGAACCCATTCCCGAAAAATCTGGGCGAAATTCTGAAAGGCTTTGAAACGGTTATCATCCCGGAACTGAATCTGGGACAACTGGCAATGCTGATTCGCGCGCAGTTTCTGGTTGACGCGGTCAGTTTTTCCCAGGTCAAAGGCAAACCTTTCAAGGTGTCTTCGCTGGTCAACAAGATCAAAGAGTATCTGTAATTTTCTGAGAGGTGTTCAGATGGTTACGTATCAACAGGCCAAAGAAGCGACAATCGAAGACCTTTACAAAGTTGAGGGCAAAGCCGAGATCGTCAACGGAAAGGTGGTGCTTATGCCTCCGACAGGCGACGAGCCTGGACGCGCTGGCGGGTCGGTTTACATCAGTCTCAGACAGCACGAGCGTCAGTCTCAAAGCGGTCGAGCAATTCCCGACAATGTTGCGTTTGCTGTGAATTTACCGAACCGCAAAGCATTCAGCCCTGACGCAGCATTCTTTACTGGCAAGCCTGCCGGAATGAAGTTTCCGGTTGGTGCGCCTGCTTTTGCCGTAGAAGTTCGCAGCGAAAACGATTACGGCAAAGTTGCCGAGCGCCAGATGGCTGAAAAACGAGCCGATTATTTTGCCGCTGGAACTTTGGTAGTTTGGGACGTGGACTTGCTCAGCGAAGAAGTCATCAAGTCTTATCACGCTGGCGACCCTGAAACCCCAAAGATCTTTCGACGCGGCGAAATCGCCGATGCTGAACCGGCGGTTCCCGGTTGGCGAATGCCTGTTGATGAACTGTTTTCCTAAACGAGTGTTTATTCTAACGACGAGAAAAGAATCATGAGTGAACTTACCAATGTGGCGGCAACGCCCGCACAACTTACGCGCAAGGATTTTGTCACCGATCAGGAAGTGCGATGGTGTCCGGGATGCGGCGATTATTCTATTCTGGCCGCAGTCCAGAAAGTCATGCCTGAACTCGGCATTCCGAAAGAAAAGATAGTGTTCATTTCCGGCATCGGCTGTTCCAGCCGCTTTCCGTATTACATGAACACTTACGGTTTTCACACCATTCACGGACGCGCTCCGGCGCTGGCCACTGGCGTCAAAACCGCAAATTCTGATTTGCAGGTTTGGGTCATCACTGGCGACGGCGACGCGCTTTCCATTGGCGGCAATCATTTCATTCACGCTTTGCGGCGCAACATAGATTTGAAAATCGTTCTTTTCAACAACCGTATTTACGGACTGACCAAAGGGCAGTATTCGCCGACTTCTGAACAGGGGAAGAAGAACAAATCGGCTCCGATGGGAACTATTGATTATCCGATCAACCCACTGAGCATGGCGTTTGCCGCCGAAGCGACTTTTGTCGGGCGATCAATGGACGTAGACCCAAAACATCTGAGCGCGATGATCGAACGATTGGCTCACCACAAAGGCTCCGGCGTTCTGGAGGTTTACCAGAATTGCAATATCTTCAACGATGGAGCTTTCAAAGGCTTCAATGAGCGCGAAGTCAGAGACGACCGCATGCTTTATCTGGAACACGGCAAACCTTTGTTGTTCGGCAAAAACAAAGACAAGGGCATTCGGCTGAAAGGAGTGACTCCAGAAGTAGTGACCATCGGCGAAAACGGGGTGACGGTTGACGACGTGATGGTTCACGATGAAAATGCAGACGAACCAAATCTCTCTTACATCATTGGGCGCATGCAGTATCCCGAATATCCTGTTCCGATGGGGGTGTTTCGTTCGGTCAGCAAACCTACCTACGAAGACATGCTCAACGAGCAAGTGGAGTCGGCGATTGCCGCCAAGGGAGAGGGCAACTTGGAAAAGCTGATTAACAGCGGAGAAACCTGGGTTATCAACTAATGGGAGCGCAGACGTCTGGTCTGCTCACTAAATCAAATGTCTTTACTCGCAAACATCATCAATACCGTCAAAGACGTGGTCGAAGTCGCACGCACCACTGCGCAAGGCATGAGCGTCACGCTCAGCCACATTCCGACCAAAAAAGAAACCGTCTGTTACCCGGAAGAAGCCGTGACGATTTATCGCCGCTTCCGAGGCGAACACTTTCTGGATGTCAACGAAGACGGCAAGGAACGCTGCGTGTCGTGTTTTCTGTGCGCAGCGGCTTGCCCGGCGGACGCGATTTACATCGAAGGCGCTGAAGACCCGCGTCCGTACGCCGAACGTATTTCGATGGATCATCGTTACGCCAAGATTTACCAGATTGATTATGGGCGCTGCATTCTGTGCGGATTCTGCGTAGATGCCTGTCCGACCGATGCCATCAACCACGGTCACAACTTTGAATGGGCTGTGTACACGCCGGGAGAAATGGTCAAAGACAAGGAATATCTGCTCGGCAACAAATGGCGCGAACCGGATGTCGAACCGACTCCGGCGCAACGCCCGCTGGCCGCCAAACAGAAAATGGACAAGCTGAACATCGTGCTGAAATAAAGCAAAATTCAATGAGCTGGCAGTCTTGGCAGCAGCCTCAAAAACGCCATCGCGCAATCGAAAGCATTACTTTGGTTGCGCGATGGCGTTTTTTACGTTTCAATTCCGCCTGTCACACCACAATTCAAATTTCACGGCTTAAACTTCAACGGCATTATGGACTTGATAAAAACACCTGAAGAAAAACAGCCTCAGACTTTTCGACATGGAGCCACCTGGGTTCGAGCGGATTTCCACCTTCACACCAAAGCCGATAAAGAGTTCAAATATGACGGCGAAGAAAATTATTTTGTCGCCGACTATCTGGGCGGTTTGCGCGCAGCCAGCATACAAGTCGGAGTGATCGCCAATCACAATAAATTCAATGCTGATGAGTACAAAATTCTTCGCCGGAACGCAGCTAAGGAAGAAATTCTGCTGCTTCCTGGGGTGGAGCTGTCAGTCGGCGATGGAGCAAACGGTATTCACTCAGTCGTCGTGTTCAGTGACGAATGGCTGCCAAATGGCAACGATTACATCAACCAATTTCTTAATGTTGCGTTTGAAGGAAAAGCGCCTGCTGAGTATGAGCAGGAAAATGGCCGTAGCTCGCTCGGTTTGATTGATACCATCAAAAAACTGGAAGGTTACAGTAAGGATTTTTTCCTGGTCTTCGCTCACGTCGAACAAAAGAGTGGTCTGTGGAGTGAAGTCGAAGGTGGTCGTTTTACAGAGTTTGGACAAAGCGATGTTTTTCGTCGCCGCACACTTGGCTTTCAGAAAGTCCGCACACACGACAAACCTGATAAGAAATGTCGGGTAAAAGTGAAGCAATGGCTAGGTGATTGGTATCCGGCAGAAGTTGAAGGCTCTGATTGCAAATCAATTGAAAAAATCGGTGACGGGCAAAAATCCTTTCTCAAAATTGGCGACCTGACCTTTGAATCGGTAAAGTACGCTTTGCTGGATCATCAAAACAGAGTGGCAATAGAGCCAGCTACCCATTCGCACTCGCACATTCGCAGCATCGCTTTTGAAGGTGGCGCTCTTGATGGAAAAGAAATCGCGTTTTCGCCTGAGCTTAACTGCCTGATTGGCATTCGCGGCAGCGGTAAATCATCCATTCTTGAATGCCTGCGTTATGCGCTGGACATTCCGTTTGGCGAAAAAGTATTGGATCAAAAGTACAAGCAGGATTTGCTGCGCCACGTGCTGGGCAGCGGAGGAAAGATAGTCATCAAAGCCATTGATCGCCACGGCCAGCCATTCGAGGTTCATCGCATTCTCAACCAATCGCCAGATGTTTTCATTAACGGCCAGCGGCAACCTGGAATTTCCATCCGCGAAACAGTAATTCACCAGCCAATTTATTTTGGACAGAAAGACCTTTCCAGTTCCGGCGAAGGTTTCGAGCGCGATCTGGTTGAAAAGCTTTTGGGAGAAAAGCTGCAAGACGTTCGTCGCCGAATTGAAGAACAAAAAGAGCGCGTGGATTCAGTCGTTAAACGTCTGGATCAACTGGCCAAAGGCGAAGAACAGATCAAGGAGTATCAGAATAAAAAAGAAGATGCCGAATTTCGTCTGAAAATCTTCAGGGACTTCGGCGTTGAAGAGAAACTTCAACAGCAACTCGGTTTTGAAGCGGACGGCAGAAAGATCGCGGAAACCATCAACCTTGTTGAACGCTGCCGGGTTGCGTTGGCAGAGTTCCTGCAAGCTTACGAAGACGATGTAAGCAACATTCGGCGGTACACATCGTCAGAGAACGCGGTGTTTATCGCCGAATTCTTTGCCGTCTACGACCGTTTTCTCAAAGCCTTTGCGGCTATCAAAGACAGCGAGCAAGAAAGCACCGTGTCTTTAGCGGCTTTGCGTGAAAAGAGTGCGGCCTTCGCTCAACTTGAACAGGAGCAGAAAGATCGGTTTGCCGAAATCCAGCGACAAATTGCGGCAGAACTCAAAAGCCAGGGAGCGCCTTCAGTCCAGGCCGATGATTTCCTGAAGCTGCGCCGAACCGTCGAGCAGGCAACACAGATGCTTGACGCCTTGGCCAAACAGCAAGCGACGATGAAAACGGTCGAGCAAGAGCTTTGGGCTGAGTTGGGAGCTTTGCAGGATTTATGGCACGAAGAATTCAAACAGGTGCAGGCCGAGCTTGCCAAAGTGAACGCCCACCACACTTCGCTGACCCTGGAAACGGAGTTCAAAGGCGACAGGGGCGCGATGCTGGCTTTTATGAAAGAAATGTTCAAAGGCAGCAAAATGCGCGAAAGCACATTGAATACGCTAGTTGAAGATTACGCTGACTTTGTCGAAATGCGTCGGCAATGGCCTGAAGCTCGCACCAAGTCAGGCAGCAATCCCGAAGTCTTTGATGACTATTTTCGCAGGAACTTGGCCACGTTGCTGGTCTGGCAGCCGCCGAACCGTTTCACGATCAAATATCGCGGCAAGGAATTGAAGCAACATTCACTTGGGCAACGCGCTTCGGCGTTGATCCTGTTCATTCTCAGCCAGCAAAATAACGATCTTGTCATCATTGACCAGCCTGAAGACGACCTGGATAACCAAACAATTTACGCAGATGTCATCAAACTGATCTGCGAGATGAAAGGAAAAACGCAGTTTATCTTTGCCACACACAACGCGAATTTCCCGGTGCTCGGAGATGCGGAACAAGTGCTTGCTTGTAAGTATGCAAACGATCAAATCTCAATCCGCACAGGCGGAGTTGATAGCGCCGTTATTCAGCAAGAGATCGTCAACATAATGGAAGGCGGCGAAGAGGCTTTTCAGCGTCGTAAGGAAATTTATCAAATATGGAAACCTCGGAACTGATCGAAATCATCGGGCGCGGCGAAGACAGCCGCCATCAATTCAAAGAAGACTTCCGAAATGCAGATTCGCTTGCGGCTGAAATCATCGCCTTCAGCAACACCAGTGGAGGGCAGTTGTTTATCGGAGTCAACGATTCTGGCCAGGTGACCGGATTAAGTGCGGAAGATGTTGGACGCTTGAATCAATTGATTTCCAATGTAGCATCGCAATCAGTCAGACCGCCTATTAACCCATTAACGGAAAACGTGGTTCATCCAAATGGATTGGTGCTTGTGGTGACAGTGTCGCCTGGCGTCAGCAAGCCTTATCAAGACAAAGACGGCACGATCTGGGTAAAAAGCGGCGCAGATAAACGGCGCGCGACTTCACGCGAAGAAATTCAACGTATGTTCCAAAGCGCTGGGTTGATTCATGGCGATGAACTCCCAGCCAATGGGTTAAGTGTAGGCGACCTTGACCTGGATTACTTCAGCGACTTTTTTCAGAGAGAGTTCGAGGAATCACTTGAAAGGCAGCAACTGCCACTGCCTCAATTGCTGGAAAATATGAATCTGGCCAGAGATTCAATTCTGAACATTGCCGGAGCTTTGCTGTTTGCTGCCCGCCCACAATTTCGGTTGCCAGTTTTTATCGTCAAAGCTGTTTCATATCCCGGCGATGAAATTGACGCAGACCAGTACCTGGATAGCCAGGACATCACAGGCAAACTAGCCGATGTGTTTCAGAAGAGCTTGGGCTTCATTGTCAGGAACCTGAGCCGCGTGCAATCCAGCCAGGGCATAAATTCAACCGGCGAACCTGAAATCCCGCGTATCACACTGGAAGAGTTGCTGGCCAATGCACTGATTCACCGAGACTATTTCATTTCCGCTCCTGTGCGAATTTTTGTTTTCGCCAATCGGGTTGAAATCATCAGCCCAGGTCATCTGCCAAACAACCTGACCATCGAAAACATCAAAAGTGGAAACTCGAATATCCGAAATCCAATACTGGCTTCGTTTGCCGCCAAGTTATTGCCATACCGTGGACTTGGCTCCGGCATTTTGCGCGCGCTCAGAGCGTATCCAAATATTGAATTTATTGATAACCGTATCGGCAATCAATTTAAAGTCACGATTCATTTGAATCGGGCGAAGTCACAAAGCTAAGAAAAAAATCGCTTTGACTCTTGACGCGAGCCTGATTGTATTCAGAAAACTATTCCGGCTTCTTCGTTTCAGCCGCCGGAGCCACCGGTTGGCCGCGTTTGGCTTTGAGTTCTTTGACGATGGCGTCGGCCAGGTTTGGCTCGATTTCGCCGCCGAGCGAACTGGCCGTGGTTCCGGCCAGAATGCGTTGCGTCACCGGTTCGATGACGTTGCAGGTGAAGCGCGTCGTCAATCGTTTGCGCGTGATTTCCAGCACCAGATCGGCGTTCAGGTGGCTGCGCGAGATTTCCAACCCCATTTCACCGAACTCTTTGCGTTTGAGCAATTCGCGTTCGAGTTTCTCTTTGTTCATCAACGAAGATTTCGGACGGATGAACAGCAACCGCGCTTGACGCAGAGCTTCGGCAGCAGGAAGTTCGCTGATTGGAATCTTCGGTTGCACGAGTTTTGGTTCCTGGGGTTTGCCGGGTTCCTGGAATGCCGGCTGAGATAATGATGCCGATGGAATCGCCAGGCTCAGCAACAAAAAGAGGGTGATCTGTCGCATGATGGTTCTCCTTCAAAAAATGTCGAACAGGTTTTTCAACCTGCTGCGACTTTATTCAGAGAAGGGAATTGTCGCCTGGATGGATGGGGCGGTTTTTATGAATGGCGGACTTATGAGCGAACTGTCACAGTAAAAATCTCCGGCCAATTGACGCTCAGCCGCTAAGTGTTTACTCTTGCGCTTACCACTAGCTTACAGACCAAACTAGGCAACCCAAGTTCACCGAAAATTCGTGATGCCCCACAGCTTCAACCAATGAAAACCGTCTACAGGAGTTGAGATGCCGAAGTACATCTTTGTCACCGGAGGAGTGGTCAGCGGACTGGGAAAAGGAATCGCTGCCGCTTCGATTGCCGCCCTGCTCGAAGCCCGCGGATTGAAAGTCACGCTGATGAAATTCGATCCGTACATCAACGTTGATCCCGGAACCATGTCGCCGTTTCAGCATGGCGAGGTGTATGTGACGGACGACGGCGCCGAAACCGATCTCGACCTTGGCCATTACGAACGCTACACCAAAGCCAGTTATTCCAAAGCCAACAATTGGACTTCGGGTCGCATTTACCTGTCAGTCATCGAAAAAGAACGACGCGGCGATTACCTGGGCAAAACCATTCAGGTCATTCCGCACATCACCAACGAAATCAAAGACGCCATCAAAGCTGTTTCCAACAATTACGATGTGGTGATTGTCGAAATCGGGGGAACCGTGGGCGACATCGAATCACTGCCGTTTCTGGAAGCCATTCGCCAGATGGGCAACGAAGTCGGTCGGCATAACGCGGCATTCGTGCATCTGACGTTGGTTCCGTATCTGGCCGCTTCGGGTGAATTGAAAACCAAACCGACGCAACATTCGGTGAAAGAACTGTTGGGCATTGGAATTCAGCCAGATATTTTGCTTTGCCGTTGCGAACGTGAATTGCCAGTGGATATGAAGGCGAAAATTTCGTTGTTCTGTAACGTGTCCCAGGACGCGGTCATCACGGCGCAGGATGTGAAATCCGTGTATGAAGTTCCGTTGGTGTTCAACCGGCAGGGATTGGATCAATTGCTGGTGGATTTGCTGCGCTTGCCACTGGGCGACACCGATTTGCGGCAATGGGGCGCGCTGGTCAATCGTATTCACGGATTGCGCGAAGCCGTGACCATTGGCATTGTCGGCAAATATGTCGAGCTGGAAGATTCATACAAGAGTTTGAACGAAGCCTTGATCCACGGCGGGTTCGACAACAACGTCAAAGTCAATTTCCGCTGGATTGAAAGCGATGATTTGATGACCGACGAACGTTGGGAAGATCGGTTGCGCGATCTGGATGCGATTCTGGTTCCAGGCGGTTTCGGCAAACGAGGCATTTCGGGAATGCTGCGCGCGATTGGTTATGCAAGGCGAGAAAAGAAACCGTTTTTCGGAATTTGTTTGGGAATGCAATGCGCGGCCATCGAATTTGCCCGCAATGTGTGTGGGTTGGAGCACGCTGATTCAACCGAATTCGATCCTGACACGCCCGATCCGGTGATCTTCAAGCTGCGCGATTTGCTCGGCGTCGAAGACCTGGGTGGCACGATGCGGTTGGGAGCTTACGATTGCAATCTTCGCGAAGGCTCGCTGGCCGAAAGCATTTATCGCTCCAGCCAGATTTCCGAACGCCATCGCCACCGCTACGAATTCAATCCGATTTACGAAGACCGGCTGGCCGAAAACGGATTGATCTTCGCGGGCAAATCGCCGGACGGAAAATTTATTGAGATGATCGAACTCGAAGACCATCCGTGGTTTCTGGGCTGCCAGTTTCATCCCGAATTGAAATCCAAGCCGCTGGCTCCACATCCGCTTTTTGCCAGCTTTATCCGCGCGGCTTACAATCACCGCCTGAGGGACGAAGTCGGTGAAGAACAGCCTAAGGCGGAGGCCGTAGGGGCAAATTGAGTTGTCTGTCATAGTTTTTTAGAAAAATGGGGTGATAAATGCGGTTTCTGGCAAAACGGTACAATGAAAAAGGAGTGGCGCTTGAAAGCGACGGCAGATCGGAAGAAGCAATTGTTTGTTATGAGAAAGCGATCAAATCCGATTCTGGTTGGTCAGTCCCTTGGTATAACCTTGGGTTGCTTTATAAACGTCGGAATCTGTGGGAAAGGTCTTTGGCTTGTAACCAACGCGCGGCAGAGCTAAACCCTGAAGATGAAGCTGCCTGGTGGAATCTGGGCATTGCGGCTACTGCGCTGGAAAATTGGGTGGAAGCCCGTCGAGCCTGGCAGGCTTACGGCATTGAGATCGAGTCTGGTGAAGGGCCAATTGAGATGGATTTTGGCGCTACTCCAATTCGACTCAATCCTGATGGTGATGGAGAAGTTGTATGGTGTTGTCGGATAGACCCTGCGCGAGCCATTATTGAAAGTGTTCCGTTGCCAGAATCAAATCACAGATACCAAGATTTGTTGCTTCACGATGGTGCGCCAAACGGTTATCGAAAGCTGGGAAGCCGCGAAGTCCCAGTCTTCGATGAACTTCAACTTCTCAAACCCAGCGAGTTCGGAACGTTTGAGGTGTTGATTGACGGCGTCACACCGGATTTGCTGGATAAGCTTATTGATTCAGAGGTAGAAAAGGCTGGCGACGATCTGGCGATTGAAGATTGGAGAACCATCCGCAGGCTCTGTCGCGCTTGCAGTGAAGGCAGGCCTTTCGATCAAACCCACACCCACGAGCAAGACACGGGCAGCGAACGTCGAGTTGGCATTGCCGCGAAATCGGAAAAGAGAGTTCGCGAGTTGATCGCAGCGTGGCGAGAAAAACTGCCGGAAGCAACCTTTTCCGAGATCAATTGTGCTTTGCCGCCTGCGTGGGTGAATTGAGATTCAGAATGAGCAGTATTTACCAAACCATTCGTCGCCGCGAAGGCGATTTGTTTTTGATTGCCGGGCCGTGCGTGATCGAATCTGAGCGGCACGCGTTGATGATGGCGCATTCGATTGCGCGGATCGCTGACCGGCTGGATGTGCCTTATGTGTTCAAGGCGTCGTATGACAAAGCCAATCGTTCGTCTGCGCGTTCGTTCCGTGGCATAGGCATGGACGAAGGCTTGCGGATTTTGCAGCGCGTCAAAGACGAAGTTGGCGTGCCGGTCATCACGGACATTCACGAATCCGACCAAGTTGCTGCTGTTGCTGAAGTCGCGGATGTTTTGCAGATTCCGGCGTTTTTGTGTCGGCAGACGGATTTGCTGCAAGCGGCGGCAGAAAGTGGTCGAGTCGTCAACGTCAAAAAAGGGCAATTTCTGGCTCCGTGGGATGTCGCCAACATCATCGAAAAACTGGAAGCGGCGGGGAATCGGCAAATCATGTTGACCGAACGCGGAACGAGTTTTGGCTACAACAATCTGGTGGTGGATATGCGCTCGTTTCCGATTATGCGCGGTTTCGGCTATCCGGTGGTGTTTGACGTGACGCACAGCGTGCAGCTTCCCGGCGGATTGGGTGATGCGACCGACGGGCAGGCGGAATACATCGAACATCTGGCGCGCGCCGGAGTCGCTTGTGGCATTGACGGGTTGTTTATGGAAGTTCATGACAACCCGCCGCACGCCCTGAGCGATGCAACGACGCAGTTCGCGCTGGAAAAGCTGGAGCCATTGCTCGAAACCTTGCTGAAAATTCACGAATTGACGCGACCGGCGGTCAAAGCTTCCTTTTGACAGCATGACAACCGGGCAAGATTGTCGGAGCAATCGCGTTCAGGAATTGCAACATTGCGAAAATCTCAAATCAAGGTTGTGATCTAAAAACCAGAGGGCAAGTAAAAGAATGCTGAAAAGACTTTTTCTCTTTTCATTTGTGTTGTTGGGATTGACCGGAGCGGCCATCGCTCAGGAATTCGAGGTCAAGAAATACGAACTCAACGTCACCATCAAACCCGAAGAGTTGAAGGCAGACGTGCAGGCCAAGTTGCGGTTGGTGAATCTGTCCGATCCGAATCTGGCGGACAGAATCCTGCTGGATTCCAACAAGCCGCGGTTTGCGTTTTACCTCAACCAAAAAGCGACGATCACGGAAATGAAAGTGAACGGTGCTCCGGCACCGTTCAAAACCAACGAAGAATTACGAAGCAATCTGTTGCGCGTGTACACGGACCTGACGACGGACATTGCTTCGGCGCGCGAACTGGAAGTGGATTTCACGTATTCGCTTCCGGCGGCGGATCGCGGCATAGGGCTGCGAATCGCTGCGGGCGAAAGTTATCTCTTGCCGCAGAGCGCCTGGGTTCCGACTCCGCACACGCCGTATGCCGACCACGGAGCCGATACGGCTCCTTTTTCGCTGACGGTCAACGCTCCTGCCGGATTGAAAGTCGTATCGTCCGGCATTCGCAAAAGCGAAAATTCGTTTGAACAATCCATGGCTGGACAGCCTTATGTGATTGTGGGCGATTATGACGTAATCACACGCGGCGGCGACGCTCATCCGGTGGAAGTGTTTTTGCCGCGTGGTTTGAATGACACAGGCAAACAGCAGGCTCAACGATTGGCTGCCGAAGCCGAACGCATCATCGCGTTTTACGTCAAATACTTTAACGTGGCCTCGCTGGCTCCTTTTCGCGTGATTTCCAGCCAGGCGCGTTCACTCAGCACCATCACTTCCGATAATTTCGGCGCAGTGCGAGAAGTTTCCTTTGCCACGGTCGGAGCCGTGACGGTGGATGACAATCTGTTCAGACGCGATTTGCTGGATCAGGGAACGATTGAATTGATGGCGGGTGCGGCTGCACGAGCCTGGGTTGATGGTCAGGTGTTGTTGCGCGGTCGCGGCACTGGAATGTTGCGCGACGCTTTGCCTGTTTATCTGGTCGCTCAATACATGGGCGAACGTTTTGGCGAAGCGCAGCGGGAAGCCGCTTTTGAACGTTATCGCCGAGCTTACGCAATCATCGCGCGCGACGATGCCCCATTGTTGATGCAGAGTCCGCTGGATCGCAATTACACCACCAGCGTGTTCAACAAGGGAGCAATGGTCTGGCGCTTGATAGAAAAACAGGTTGGCAAACAGGTCTTCGAGAATGCACTGCGAACTTCGTTGAGTCGCAGAAACGTGGATGCCTTGTCGCTGAGCGGTTGGTATCTGCAGACGCAACAGGGAAGACCGCCGCAGGTGCATCCGCTTTGCGGATTGTCGCGATGTGTCAGCTTCAAGGAGGTGTTGCTTTCTGTTGGCGCTGATCGTCGTCTGGTCAACGAGATTTTTTCCAACTGGATCGAAGCGGGTCTGTTGCCGGATTTTGCCATTGGCCAACCGCAAACTACTGCAGCCGGTGTGGAAGCGACAATCACCAACTTTGGCGCTGGCGAAGTGACAGTTGAAATCCTGGCCATCACGGATAAAGGTGAAAAACTCAGTCAAAAAGTGATCGCGAAATCCGGCGAATTCGGTTCGGTCAAATTTCCCGCCGGAACCAATCTGGTTTCCATCGAAGCCGATCCCGATAAATTGTATTTACAGGCGGATTACAACAACGACGAATATCCGCGCCGTCCATCTCAATCCGAAGCGTTCGGGCAGGCGAATCTGGCGTTCGCCAAAAATGATTTTGCAACCGCGGAATCCAAAGCCAGAGAAGGATTGAAAGAAACGCCGAACGCCACGATTTTGCAGGCATTGTTGGGGCGTGCCTTGCTGGCTCAAAAAAAGAATGACGAAGCAGCGAAAGTTTTTGAGGCGGTTTTGAAAAGCGAGCCGTTGCCGTTGCAGGCTTATGGCGCAGCCAATCTGGGTTTGGCCGAGATCGCGTTGGAGCAGGGAAAATTCGCCGAAGCGGCGTTGCGATTCCGTTTTGCTTCGATGTCTGATTTGGACGCCGCAACCACGGTTGCCGCTCGTGATTCGGCGCTGAAGGCCGAGCGCAGCGCCAATGCCGTCAAAATTCCAGAAGACGCGCGCGCCTTTTTGCTGAAGTTCGACGCCGCCGTGTTGCAGGGAACCGCCGCCGCCGTCAATCAGTATGTAGAGCTTGGAAACCTGCGCCGGTTTGCCCAATCGCTGGTGGTCAGAAAACCTTCGGCGTGGGTGACCGAAGCCTTGCGCGCCGAAGAGTGGGACGCCAGTCGAACCGCGATTGACGTGACGTTGAAGATTCGGATTGAAGGAAAGGATTATTCTGGTCGGGCGGTGTATGTCATCAGCCGCGCGGGTGGAAAAGTCCTGCTCAGCGAAGTTCCGGTCTTCGACGTGAAATAGTAATCTTCACCATCAATAATCAGGGCGGTTAGACGACGGCCATCGAACCGCCTTGATTGCCACGCGCCTATTTCTTCCGCGCCTTGCTCTTCACGTCTTCTCCTCTTATCTCGAAGCTCAAACCGCCACTCGGGCGTTGGTTGTCGTCGAGTTGAAGCACCTCTACAAGTCCATGCTTGTCTTTAGGCAGCTTGCCCGTATTCCCGCCGACAATAAACGCGAAGGGGCCGACGTTCGGCGTTTGAATCCGAACTGGCTTGCGTCCTATCAATCGGAAGACAAGATTGTCTTTCAACTTTTCAGCTTTCAAATCGCGGCGCGGCTTGCGATCCAGTTCCGCCAGCACGTACCGCTCCACGTGATGATTCACAAATTGAATGTAGACCGGGTTGGCATTGGCAACAGGCCAATTGACCTTGATCTCGAAGTTCAGGAACTTGGAGTGGTTGACCAGGTTGCCTGCAATGCCAGCATAGGCGAAACCTCCGGCGCTGTCCGTGTAATCAATCGAGATATTTTTCTGCGCCAGATTGTTGTTTTCCCAAACGTGGCTGCCCGGCGGAGTGAATCCATCGTGAGGTGACACTTCCACCAACAAGCAAGGATGCCAATGAACAGTGCTGCCGCTCACTACTACATTTTCTGGGGGAACCAATGCGGTCGGCCATTGGACGGCTACGTAGCCTTCAGCCGCCGCTGCGAGCGAATCCACCGAAGCTTCTCCGATCAGATACGTGCCCGGCGTCAGCGGATTGGGAATCGTGCCGTTGGGACGAACCGTCGGAATGAAATTGTCGGGATAGATGAACTCAGTTCCCGGCCAGTGAGCGATGTAGACGCGGATGTAAAACTTGAAGCTTGGCAGGCTGCCGATGTTTTTGAAGCGGACGTAGACCCAATTGTCCTGGCCGAACTTCGGCGATTGGTGAACCGTGTCAGCGTGCGTGGCGTAGTTCGCGGGCAAGGCATTGTCGTTGGCCTGCCTGACCCAAATATCCACGCCTTCCCAAAACGTTCCGGCTGAAGGCGCAAGTCCGGCGTCGGCCAGGTTGTCTCGAACCAGCAGGTCGCGTTGGAAACCGTAATTTACCGCCGCATCAACTGCCGCCGCGGCATTGATGCGTCCGTAGCCGTACCACTGGCTGAAGAACGGCCCGGCATATCCCGCATCGGTTGAAATCAAACCTGCCGCATCGCGCCATCGCCCGACCGGATCAGTATTGTTCGGGTCAATCTTGACCGCGGTCGAACGAATCAATTCGCGCACTTCTATCCAGGTCAGGTTGCGATTGGCCGACAGCATCAACGCCGCTAATCCCGCGCAGACCGGCGTAGCGTAAGATGTTCCGCCGAAATCGTTTTTGTAATCGCGTGTCGAAACAGCGACCGCCGTCCCAACCGGATGGCTGTCGAACAAAGCGGGAGTCAACGTAATTGTAGTTCCGGCGACGCCGGTGATTTGGTGAGCTTCGGCGTCAGCCGCTCCGGGAGCGCGCAGCAGAACGGCGCGTCCAACCGCAAAGCCCGTGGCGCTGGCGACGTTGATGGTCGCGCCTCCGGCAACGGCAGCGGCGCTCAGCGTTGTTTGATTAGTTGGCCGTCCGGGCGTATTGCCCTGTCCCTGAATCGTCGGAGTGAACGCGCCATAGTTCGTCGGCGGGTTGTGTCGTGGCGCTGAGCCAACGTAGGCGTCGTGGCTGGGCGCGCAAAAATCCAGCATCGGGCCAAAGCCGCTGTACTGCGAAATGTCTTCTGTTACTCCGTCATCCATCAAGGCGCTTGCGCCGCAGGCCATCGTTTTTGAGTAAGCCGCCCAGGGGCGCTGAAGCGTAAAATCTACACGGGGAACAAAATTTCCCACTGAGAAGAATAGGGCCACGCCTTTGCCGCCGCGTCCATAAGTCGTCAGAAAATCGAAGGCATCCTTCATCAAGCCCGAAATCGGACTACCAATGCTGAAGCCGAAACTGCTGGTGATGATGTCGGCGCCAGGATTGATTTGCGCCGGGAAACCAGCCAGCGTGCTGTTCGGATTGAAGCCCGCCGCCCAAACGTAGACGTCGGCATAGCGAGTTTCAGTGCCGCCGCGCCTGATGCCGATCAGACGACAATTGCCAGCTAATCCAGCGGTTCCTTCATTCACGCCCAGAACGGCTGAAGGATCGTCTGCATGCCCGCTGGCCGCGCCCGCGCAGCATGTGCCGTGGTCGCCGCCCAACGAATTGTTGTTGGCGACCATGTTGACGAAGTCGAACAGTTGATAAACCTTCAAAGCGCTGTTGCTTACTGTGCCACTAAAAGCCGGGTGAGCGGCCTCAATCCCGCTGTCCACCACCGCGATGACGATATCGGGGGCGCCGAACTTTTGCGCAGGGTTGACATCGGCCAGTGATTGCCAGGCCGCCGGAGTGTTGATGATCGGATGATCCCATTGTTCGGGGAACAGCCAATCGGTCGGTGTAATCAGGTCGTCCTCGCCAGTGTGCCAAAGGTCGGGTTCGGCGTATTCAACCAAGCCTGTTTTGACCAGCCGCTCGCAGACTTCGAGCGATTTGTAAGACAGTGGTTCGGCCAGGCGGTACTGGTAGGCGTTGCCCGCGTAGGGAATCGAGCGCAGCATTTCCAGCCGATTCCTTTTGGCCAGATTGGCCGCCTGATCTTTTGTCACGTTGCCTTTGAATTTGACGATCACGTTGTCGGTCAGCAGCGTGGCGTTGTCGGCGAACAGTTTCAGGATCGGCGCGGCAAGGAAGATGAACTCTTCTCGGCTAAGCGAGTCCTGAATTTCCTGACGGCGGTTTTCCGGCGTGTCGGGCGCGAAGCGGTAAATGAACAGGCCGTTCTTGCGAATGTTGTCGCCGCTTTTGACTTCTTCCAGTTTGAACTGGCGGGCGGCTTCGTGCAGCTTAGGCAGGTGCTGGTCTGCGTGGTCTGGGTCTTTCAGGACAATGCCCAGATGATCGGGCAGCGGGTCGAACGGCACTTTGACGTTGCCGCGATAGTAGCTGGACGCGCCCTTGCGACCGAGCATGAAAAGTTCGTCGTGTTCGCCCGGATTGACCTGAATCTTGCGCGAATCGGCGGCGTGATCCTTGAGCGAAACTTTCACCGTGTAATGCGCTGGCGCAGCGACAGGCGCTTCATAAAAGCCGCTGGCGGAATTGAAGCGCAGGTCCAGCGTTTTCTTTTTGTCGTCGGTGACGCGGACTTTGGCTTTGCTTGTTCGTTGACTGTTGGCGTCGAAGACCTGAACTTTGAGTTTGGATTGCAGTCGCGGTGACTGAGCCTTTTTGGCTGATTTCATGGCTGTCTCCTTTTGAGTTGATTGATTGGATAAGGGGTTTTCGGCGCGCCGGTTGGCAGCGCGGCGCGCCGAAAATCATGGCAGTCGTATTTGGGACAAATGACTTTTCACTTGCCCGTCGCCGCTTGTCGTTTTGCTTTCAGAAAATTCGCCGAGACGATGACCAAGTCTTGCGGCAAGCGTTTGCGATCAAGTCGCGCTACCTTGTTGGAGGCGAACTTCAGCTTAAGTCGTCCCAGGACTTCGCTGCCATATCCGAATTCCAGCGTTCCCTGGCGCGGCAAGTCGGTGGCGAAATACCCCGCCAGCCCGCGATTGTCTTCCGTGACATCGGCGAACCAACTCTCCTCGACCTTTTTGCCGGAGATGATACGTATAAAAGGTTCAAGCGCGCGATGGGGAAAATATCCGCCGCTGATTTCAATTCGCACCAGCAAGTGCGGACGTTTATCAATCTCCCTGACGACTTCGCGCGCTTCGAAAGGCAGTTCGGGAAGTTGAGCGATGTAAAAAGTGTCGAACATAAGCAGCCTCCTTCAATTCGTGAATTCAATCTGATCAATATCAATCTCACCCGTCGCCGTCTCCGAGAACAGAAAAGTCAGGCTCACCAAATCGGCTAGATTGACCTGCGTCTGGCCGGCGCAAACTATGGTGTAAGACTTGAGCGGAATGCGAACGGTGTTCATCGCCGACTTGCTCAGCGTGTGAATGGGCCGGTAATCAGGAAAAGGGATTTCGGCGAAAGGGCTGACTCGCACTGCGCGCTCGTTGCCTGTGCCGTCCTTAAGCGCGACCCGCAGATTTTGCGGCTGATTGGCGGGGTTGCTGGCGCTGTCCACCTTCTGCGAAATACGGAAACTGAGCGTCGAAAAAGCCGTCACGTCCAAAGCCGGCAGATCGAACACCAACCTGTCGCCTAGGTTATTCCAACGCAGCTTCATTCCCTTGGTGTCGTGCGGCGATTTCGTGTCCAGCGTCGGCGACAGAACTCCTTCGTCCGGATCGGCGGGCAACGTCGCTCCGTGCGAAACGACTCCGCCGATGGTGCTCAATTGCCAGTTCGGCACGACTCCTTCAAAGTCATCCACTGTCAAAGCCGAAGCTTCCTGTGATTGAATGAAAAGCCTGACGCCGCTGGCCGCAACCTCGGCCGGCTTCCATTCTCCCGTGAACATCCCTTCCCACTTTGCTTCGCCCCTCAGATGCTGGCGGAGGAAGGCGTTCATGTATGCCTTTGTGATCTTCTTTTGCGGATCAGGATCGAGAAAGTCCAGTGGATTTTCGCTAGCCCAGGCTGCGTTATCGTTGGCCGTGATGAACCCGTTGTGTGTCGCGCGATAGACAAACACCATGCTCTTCTTGTCTCCGTGGGCGCGGTCATAAAGAGAAAACCCAGTTTGCGGCACCGTGTAGCCCGCATAAGGCGTCCACCCGGCAACGTCGCAATCGCGCGAGCCGTAAATAACCAGGTAAGGAGCGGACGACGCATCGCCCAAAACTTCACTCCCATACTGATCGGTGGGAGCGAGCGAGACGACGGCGTTTATATTGTATCCCAGTCCGCCTTCTTGATTGAGTCGCACTACTTTGAGCACGGCCTCGCCGCCACGACTGTGTCCCATGATTCCGATGTTGTTTTGAAGTTTGGCTCCGAATGCGGCTTGCAGCACGGTCATGTGATGGAAGAATACATTCGCCCTGCCCAGACCACTCATACCTCCATTCAGGTGGATGCTCGCCGCGATGAAGCCGTTTTTTGCGAAGTGTTCCAACAGAAAGTCGTAGCTCGTGTAACTGTGGCCATTGCCGTGAATCACCACGACCAGCGGATAGTTTGCCTGCGCGGCGCTGATTTGAGCCGGATCGGTAACGCCCGCTGAATCGGCTGGAAAGTAAGCGTGCGCCCGCATCGGAACTGATGAAGAGATGACGCTGAAGCCGCCCGGATTGTGGTACGAGCCGTTTTCGTCATCCACCACGACCGTTCCCGACAACCCCATTCCTGCCACCACTGCTTCGTCGTAATTCCAATTGCCCGCGTGAGCGAAGTCCGCCATTGTGCCGGGATCTTCGACCACTCGGAATCCTGCCACGAAATAACCGTCAATGATGTCCAGCGGAGTATCGTAAGAGGCGTCGGTGACGAAGCTGGAAGCGTCGGGCGTGTTGTTGCCGAAGTCGGCGACGATGTCGTATTCGCCTGGCTGCATGGCTGCAGGCCAGACCAGCACTCTGTTGACGTTGATGCAGCCGGCTTGAACCTTCAGTTTTTGGACGGCCGCGTTGCCGCCCAGGACGGGCAGATGCGCCAGGCTGTTGTCAGTGCCCCAGGTCGCGTCGTCCTTGCTTTGAATGACGTAAAGCGCACACATCTTGCTGATGTTGTTCGGATCAACTATTCCCGGATCGAGCGCCGCCCACACATCCTCGCCAACTTCGAAGGTGTCGGAGTAGCGGAAATACGGCGCGCCTGACACCGTGCGTCCGCTGACAGGGAGTTTGTTCACGCAACCGCCGAGCACCGGCTTGGCAGTCCAGAACTTTTCGCGGATGACCGCGCCAGTGATGCGGCGGCTACAGACAATGTCAGTCGCAAGCAAACGCGGCACATCGTTTTGCTCGTATCCGTAGCGCAATGGCCGCACGATGAAGTCATAAGCTCCGGGCAGCAGCGCGTCAGCCGCCGCGAATTCAATGACGGCTTGTCCGCCAGCCTGCGGCAACCGCACATCGCGCACAGCCGGGCGGCCATTGCTCAAGGTCGCTGCCACAATTGGGTCGCCAACGCGCCAATCGTGCTGTCGCGGCGTCATGAAAATGCGCGCCTCGCCGCTGGCGGGAAGATTGCGCAAAGTCAGGTAAAGCGGCTGCGTCCCAACTTCAAAACCGTTGAGCAAACGCCCGTCCCTCTCTGTGGCCATCACCAGCGGGCGCGTCAAGGCGGGCGCCAGACGAATGTTTTGTTGCGCGATGCGTTTTCCTGCCGACGCGAGGGTCAGCGTCAGCGTCTTGTTCGCCCATCGCTGTTGCGCTTCGTCTGGCGTGTAGCGCGCGTTGCTATTGGGATCGTCGAACCCAATCTGCGGCCAGAGCACGGTCTCTTCAATCTCGCCGCGACGGTTCGACAACAGGCGGCTGATGAAAAGTTCCTTGCCCGCCATCGAAATTTCGATCTCGTAAGCATGCGCCGGTCGCAAGCCGCGAGCTTGAAAGACGAGCGACTCGCCGGCTTCGAACAGCTCGCGCGGCGTTCCGTCGTCGGACTGCAAAATGATTTGCGTTTGTTCTTGGCCGTGAAGGCTGGCGAATGGGATGAGTATTTCGAATTCGCTGTCTTTGCCCATGCCCCAATGAATGGCGTCCTCGGTGGTGTGTAGCAAAGTTTGGCGGTCGGCGCGGTACGCCTTGAAATAAATGTCCGGCTTGGCGTCGAAAAATTCTTGAAAGTCTTCGGACTCGCAAACCACCTCGAATTTGCCATTCGAATCGGAGACGGCTGCGCCCAATAGATCGTCGAAGATCAAATCCTTGTCATACGCTTTGACGAATATCCCGGACAAAGGAATGCCTGATTCCTTCTCTTTAACGAGACCTTTGATCCTGAAAGTAATCATAATTTTTGGCTCCTTTTTTCGGCAAAAGTTGTAAGCGACTATTGCTGAGTAAATAGAAAACGCCTTGTATTGCCGAAGGCTTGATGGAAGTTCCAATTATAGAACTTCATCCCTAAACGGAAATAGAGTTCGATTGTTCATTAGTGGCTCATGAAGCGTCCGTTCTTGGCCGATTGTTTATTCCGAACTGATTGCTGATTTTGGCTGACTGCTGCTTTTCGACGGGCGCAGGTTAGTTGCAAGCCAAATTGGTGTCAAGATAAATATTGCTCAGCGCAGAATTTCTCACCTCCAAAATGGGTATGTGTGTTGACGACCTTCGGTGCGATGGGTATTATCTCGCCTTCCTTTTGAACAGGTTCTCTGATTCAGTTCAATTGGGCCGTTAGCTCAGTCGGTAGAGCAACTGGCTTTTAACCAGTGGGTCGATGGTTCGAGTCCATCACGGCTCATTCCCTGAAACAGCAACGGGCGTCTTCAACCAAGACGCCCGTTGCTGTTTCAGGGAGTTTCCACGTTCATCTATCCGGCTGAAGTTGTCCCCGGATAAAGCCGAGCAATTTCAGCCATTGCTCCGGTCAACGCGACAATTTGCCGATCAACATCCCGGCAATGAGGAGGAACTTCGACAATGATTACCGACAGCCAATTACAGCAAATTATGCCGACTCTTCCGGCGGCCAAACGTCAGATGTATTTGCCGTTTTTGAATCACGCCCTGGATATGTTTGACATCAACACGACGCTGCGGCAAGCAGCGTTTTTGGCGCAAATCGCTCACGAATCCGGCGAACTGAAATTTTTTGAAGAGATTTGGGGGCCGACAGCGGCGCAAAAACGGTATGAGCCACCCAGTGATCTGGCCAAACGATTGGGCAACACTCAACCCGGTGATGGCAAACGATACAAAGGCCGCGGCCCAATCCAGATTACAGGCCGTTTCAATTACAGAAAGTACGGCCAATTGTTGGCAGTTGATCTGGAAGGCAATCCTGATCTGGCTTCGACTACGCAAATCGGATTTGAGACGGCAGGCCAGTTTTGGAAATTGAACGGTTTGAACGAACTGGCCGATGTTCAGGACTTCACCTCCATTACCAAACGAATCAATGGCGGATTGAATGGATTGGCGAGTCGGCAAAAGTATTACGACCGTGCCAAGCAGGTATTGGGGGCGGCGGTTTCTTTCAGTAGCTTTTCATTGGCGGCTGCGGCAACTCCACAAAATGCTCCTGCCGCTTCCTTTACCTTACTTCGTGGGCAGGAGGCAATAGAAGAAGACGCTGCAACCCTGGTTTCAAGTTCTCCTCCTGTTTCGACACCAACACCAGCACCGACACCAACTCCGAAACCGTCTTCAGATAGTGGCGCAGGTAGCGCCGCTGCAAAAAAAAATCCGATCATCAGTTGGCTAAAAAGGCTGTTCGGGTGGGAGTGAAATCCGCAAAGCCTGCGAAGAAGGCAGACAAGAAGTCGGCGAAAAAAGCGGCGAAGGCTGTTGCCAAGAAGACGGCCAAGCCTGCGGCAAAGAAAGCAGCCAAAAAAGCTGCTAAAAAGGTGGTGAAGAAAGCTCCGGCCAAAAAAGCTGCTAAAAAGGTGGTGAAGAAAGCAACCGTCAGATCGGCGAAAAAGGCTGTGAAAAAAGCAGCCAAGAAAATTGCTAAAAAGAAATAAGCTGAAGCCGTTTTACCAAAGCAGACGCAAATCGAAAGGCGCGAACTCGATATGGGGACGCGCCTTTTTGGTTGTCAGGCCATGGACTTGCTGAACAAAAATGAGGCGTTCGGAATGGTTCCGAACGCCTCTCCGAGTTGAAAGTGGAGAAGTGAAGATTTTGCGAAAGTTGCGCGAAGCCCCCGTGCGACTGAAGCCCCCGTTTCGCCAAGCCGCATTGCAGTGACGCAGCTTTCGCAAACTGGATTCAACGACTCGTCAGGGCATAGGACAGCTTGGCGAGTTGTTGAGAATGTTGCGATCTTTCAGGATGAACGTCGTATCCGGTTGTTGCCGTTTGATCGAAGCGTTGCCGGTGTTTCGCGGCGCGATCACACAACGGTCGAACGAAGCATTGACGCGGGAATCGTCGTGCAATGTGACGACGCAGCCGACGCGCCTGATTTCGCCCCGGCCAATCATCGTGAAGCCGCCAACTCCGCAACGGACGAATTTGTATTCGCCGGTAAACGTGTTGAAGAGCAGATAATCGCCGCTGTCATCATCCTGAATGCTGGCGTCCCAAACGGTGACCGTGAAACTGCACGAAGCCGTAGCTCCGCCGGAATCCGTCGCCGTGCAGGTGACGGTCGTCACTCCAAGGTTGAAAGCCGAACCGGAAGCTGGTGAGCACACCACTACTGCCCCCGGACAATTGTCCACAACCACCGGATCGGGGAAGTTGACTATGGCGTTCATCGTCCCCGGCGTAGCCGAAATCACATCCTTGTCATCCGGACAAGTTATGATCGGCGGAGGATTCTGCGCCACAGTCGTTGCCGAAGCCGAATTGTTGGCCGGATTCGGGTCTGTCGTTGACGCGCTGATCGTTGCGGTATTGTTGATGATCGAACCATCTGACAGAGAACAGTTCGCTGTCGTATCGAACACCACGGTTGCTGTTGCGCCGACTGCCAGCGAAGCGAAACTCACAGTTTGATTTTGTCCCGCGCCACCACACACGCCGCCGTTGTCCGCTGCACAATTATTGAAGATCGCTCCGAACGGCAACACATCGGTCAACGTCACCGAATTGGCAACGCTCGGCCCGTTGTTCCGAATCGTGATCGTGTAAGTCAACGGATTGTTCGTCACTACCGGATCGGGCGTATCCACTTTGGAAACGACTTCCAGGTCGGCTTGCGCAATGACGTTGGTCGAAACCGTCGCCGTGCTGTTGGCCGGAGGATCAAAGGCATCGGTTGTCGCCACGGCAGTGTTGCTGATCGTCGAAGCATTCGGCGTTGCCGGATCAACATTGACGACGATGGTGAACGTCGCGGTTTCGTTATTGGCAACGGAAGCTTTCGTGCATTTCACCGTGCCGCCGCTGCCGACCGTCGGGAACGTGCAGCTCCAACCTGCCGGAGTCGTTACCGAAACAAACGTGGTATTCGCGGGCAAGGTGTCGCTGACCATAGCATTGGTTGCGGCATCCGGGCCGTCGTTTGTCAGGTTGATCGTGTAAGTCAGGTTGGTTCCCGCAACGACAGGATTCGGCGAAGCGGTTTTGGTCAAGCTCAAATCGGCGCTGACCAAACCCAGCGCGCTGTCCAGCCGCAAACGAGGGCGAGTCGTATTCGTCGGCATCGAACCGCGTGTATCTGTGATCGGCACGCCTGTGTTTTGAAACTGAGTCAAAACCGTTCCAACCGCGTCGTTGCCGTGACCGGGCGAAGCTTTGAACACAGCCCAGGCTCCTGCGACGTGCGGGGCAGCCATAGAGGTTCCGCTTTTGAAGCCGAAGCTGTTCACGGTCGTTCCGGGAATCGCAGCTTCTATGCTGCCGCCCGGAGCGAACAGACTCAGGAAAGGAGTGACGTTCGATGAAGCTCGCACATTGTCGTCCTTGTTGGTGGAACCGACGCTGACCGCCGTCGAAATGCACGCCGGAGCGCCCATCGCGTCGGTGAAACCGTCGTTGCCCGAAGCAACCACAGTGGCAATGCCCAACGAACGCAGGTTATCAATCGCCGTTTTGCGAGAATCACCGTCGCAAGTTGTGGTGTTCATTCCACCGCCCAGGCTCATGTTTACAGCGGCGATGCGGAAAATTGGATTGCCACCACCATCTGTCATGTTGGCCAGCGTCAACACACGCTCTAAACCTAGAATCTGGTCGGAAGCAAATGAGCGGGCACATGGCGCAGTGTCCATGCCGCAGTCTGACGCTTTGCTGGAAAAGACCTGGATGGCAATGACGTTGGCATCTCTGGCCACGCCTGAAATGACCTGGCCATTGGTTTTCGTGACGGCTCGACCGGCGGCGATTCCGGCCACGTGAGTTCCGTGGTCGCATCCGTCAATTCCCGCCGCGCAATTGACGCCGGAACCTGCCGCTGTGGAGTTTGCTCCACCGGGACAAACCGAGGAAAAATCCACGCCGCTGACCGTCGTCGTGGAGGAAAAACAAGCTTCGGAAACCACTTTGCCGCCGTTCAATGCAGGGTTCGTGCTGTCTACGCCCGTGTCCAGAATGGCCACAGTTTGCCCTGCGCCGGTAAAACCCGAAGCCCAGGCGGCATCGGCTCCGACAATGCGCGTGCTGTCAATCAACGAAGGCCGGTCAGCCACGTCTTCCTGAATCTGGAAAACTTCCGGCGACTGTTTCAATTGCTCCAATTCTTCGGCGCTGACTTCCATCGCCAGATAAGGAATGTACTGGAATCGTTTGACCGATTCGCGGTTGGTGGATTGCAGCCGATTCAGCAATGACTGCTGAGCTTGGGCAATCATTTGGTGTTGAGAGTCCTTGTCTTCCTGGCGCTTCAGAAAACCTTCGGCGCGATAAGAGACCGGCAATCGAACGCCGACAATTACACGAACGGGTTTTCCGCCCTGCGCTTTTTTCGCCAGTTCGGCAAATTGACGTTCGGTGAAGGCTGATCGGTCAAATTGCAAATCTTTAGGTGCCTGGTCTTGTCCGGCTGGATTGGGTTGATTGATTGAATCTTGTTGGGCGGAAGCTGTGGAATGGAAAATATCTGTTTGCGTGATCAGACCTGCAACGAACAGCGTCAGACAACACGCGGCCAGCATTAATCCCATTTTCCGAGACCATTCGCCCGTGAAGCGGTTGGATGGGCTTTGTTTGATCTTGTTTGGCATTGGTTTCTCCGTTCTTGAGTTGGTTGAGATCGCAAAAGAACCGCCTTTCCTGCGCGGCGCAGACAGAGGTTGATCAGCGGTTTTTTTCCTCCATCTTGGTAAGCGGAAAAATGGCAGAGAAGCTTGAACGGCGAAGAAACTTTTTGCTGCTCTGACGCCAATGTAGCTCGAACTGCCCAGTTTGCGTCATTCACAGGAAATCACTGATGGCCGCAAGTGAACCAAACGGGCAGTTAAATTTCCTTCTGCAACACAAGTTTTCTATTTCCGTGCGTCGCTCCCGGATTAAGTTATTGAGCACAAACATCACAAGAACTGTAATGCTGGTTTTGGCAATCGTCTTGTCGTAAGCTTTGCCGCGTCATCAAATCCATAATTTCACGGAGAAATTCAATGAGCGAAAAATTGTTGGAATGTTTGCAGGCCAGCGGATTGGCTGCGGCGTTGACGGAAAACGAGGCGAACAAGGTTGCGGCAGAGCTTGACGAAATTACGGGGCAGCAAGTGTATTCCCGCTCGATTACGGCAGCGGACAAGGCTGTGTTTTTCCTGGCGCGAGACGGCGAAACCAAATCGCTGGGCGTGATTTCAACCGATGCGGCATTGCATAGGAAGTTCGTTGGTTCGATTGTCGAAGTCGTGTTGGGCAAAGAAACATTGCTGCTGACGCTGGCCGAAACGTCGTCGTCGAACGCGGCGGCGTTGCGTTCCATTTTGCCGTTTTTGAATCCGACGACTTTGGGATTGAAAAAATCTGCCGGATGCGGCGACCGATTGGGTTTGGCGACGCCGGGGCACATTCGAGCAATTCGGCATTCGACGATGGCTCCGATTTTGGCGCAACAATCCATACGCGAAAACGCGCGCACAGGCCGCACGCCACAACAAGTGATGGACGAAGCTCTGTGGGGAATCTTTCAAGAAGGTTGGCGCGAAGGCTTCGGAGCCGACGCCGACCATTTGAAAAACACTGACGACATTGATTCCTGCGCGGCTGCCGGATTCACCTTTTACACGATTGATCCAGGCGAACACGTGGACAACGAAGCCAACACTGCTCCGATTGATGTATTGAAAACCAAGATTGCAGCGCTGGATTGGGCGGCGCTCGAAACCACCTGGGATGCGACACAAGCTGCGCTCGGCGGCAAAATTGACCTGGGAAGCTTCGCGGTCAACATCAGCGAAGAAGACTTGCTGCGTTCTGCCGCCAAATATGGTCGAGTCGTCGCGCACACGGTCAAAATGTACCGCCACTTGGAAGCGGTCATGAACGGCAAGCCTTTCGAGTTGGAAATGAGCGTGGACGAAACCGAAACCGTGACTACGCTGGCCGAACACATTTACATCGCGCACGAATTGAAACGACTGGGCGTGCGTTGGGTCAGTCTGGCTCCGCGTTATGTCGGCGATTTTGAAAAAGGCGTGGATTACATCGGCGATCTCGCCGAGTTCGAAAAATCCTTTGCGCAGCATCTGGCTGTTTCCAAAACTTTCGGACCGTACAAACTCAGTCTGCATTCCGGCTCGGACAAATTCAGCGTTTACCCGATTGCTTCGCGCGTGGCGGGCGATCTGGTGCATTTGAAAACCGCCGGAACCAGTTACCTGGAAGCCTTGCGCGCCATAGGCAAAGTCAATCCATCGCTGTTTCGCAGCATCGTGGCATTTGCGAAAGAACGTTACCCAATTGATCGCGCCAGTTATCACGTGTCGGCGCAGGTCGAAAAAATGCAGAACGTGGACGAATTGCCGAACGACAAGCTGACCACCTTGCTGGATGATTTTCATGCGCGGGAAATCCTGCACGTCACGTTTGGATCAGTGCTGCATCACGCCGATTTCCGCGAACCGTTTTTCGCCACGTTGCGCCGCAACGAAGGCGTGTATTACGACATGCTGGAAATTCATTTCGACAAACACTTCGCGCCGTTCGGCGAAGCTTCAGCAGCCAAAGCCTGAATACGAATTGGAAGAACGTTATGCCCGTCTTCACCTTTCCAATCGCCTTCCTGGCGTTATTGGCGGTTCCGCTGCTGGTAGCGATTTACTGGCTGAGAAACCGCGCCAAAGAACGTCAGGTGTCCAGTTTGATGTTCTGGATGGACGTGCGACAGCGTTGGGAAGGCGGGCAAACGATTCATCGGTTGCAAATGCCGTTGCTGTTTGTTTTGGAATTGCTGGCGATTGTGTTGCTGGCGACGGCGGCGGCCAAACCGTTGATGCGAGCGGGCGATGCGGCCAAACCTTTGGTCGTTGTGCTCGACGATTCGTTTTCCATGCAGGCGGGCGGCAAAGACAGTTCGCGCAATCGAGCCGCGCGAGCGGTGGAAAACGAACTTCGATCCAATCGCTATGAGCCAGTGAGATTTGTGTTGGCAGGCGAAACTCCTCAAGTTTTAGGTGAGGCAGCATCCAACAACGAGCAAACCAAACGATTGCTGCAAAACTGGAAATGCGGAACCGCGACGGCCAACCTGGAGGAAGCCGTCGCGTTTGCGTTTGAACTCGGTGGCAAACGCGCCCGCGTGTTGGTGGTCAGCGATCATGCGCCGCAACAGCAAATCAGCGACAGCCGGTTGCAATGGTGGGCGTTCGGTTCGTTGTTGCCGAATGTAGCTTTTGTCAGCGCTACTTCTACGGCACGCGGCGACGAAATTCAGGCGATGTTGGAAGTCGCCAACCTCTCTTCCCAATCCATCAAGACAATTCTGGAAGTCAAAACTCTGGCCTCTGCTGATCCGCAACCGATTACTCTGGCAGCGAACGAAACGAAACGGTTCGTAGTGCGGTTGTCGGAAAGCGGTTCTCCGGTGTGGGCGAAGATCGGCGACGATGATTTGAACGTGGACAATCGGGTCGTTTTGTGGCCTGTCAACAGCAAGCTCGTTCGGGTGGATTTGCGAATTGCCGATGCCAAATTGCGCGAGTTGATCGAAAAAGCTGTGGAAACGTCTTCGCAAGTTCGGTTGAGTTCGGAAAAGCCGGAACTGGTCATCGCAGATTCTGCGGATGTGAAAGTTGCCGACGCGGAAAGCTGGACGCTGCAATTGCTCAATGAAAAAGATGCCAGCAGTTACCTTGGACCTTACGTTTCGCTCACTTTTGAGCGGGTTTTTCAAAATGCCATCTGAGTGGATAA